>Ga0182024_10025451_pt1 | contig 10448 bp, 11 predicted proteins | sample P32metaG_FD_120480 | JGI IMG/M metagenome (GOLD analysis project Ga0182024, IMG submission 120480) | Permafrost microbial communities from Stordalen Mire, Sweden - P3-2 metaG (Illumina Assembly) | ecosystem: Environmental > Terrestrial > Soil > Wetlands > Permafrost | place: Sweden: Stordalen...
TGACCTTCCGTGAGTACTTCGGCGACTACCAGCGCCAGCTCTTCCTGATGGACCACGCGGGCCTGCCGCTCGGCAAGGTGCTCGACCAGATCGAGCTGCTCGGCGGCGAGGTCGTGCCGGTGCTGCGCAAGGAACTCGCGGCCCGCAGGGACCCGGAGGTCCCCGACGCCCCGACCCACGCGAGCCTGGTCAAGGCCAAGTACGGCGACAACCCGCCCCGCCAGCCGCGCCCCAACGCGAACCGCGGCGACAACGTGACCGGCGGCTCCCCGTACCAGGACACGGCGCAGGAGCTCGAGGCCGAGTATCCCCCGGCATTCTGACCCCACGGAAGGCTGACCGCGAAATGGCTGACCGCAGGCATCCCGCCAACGACGGGTGGGAGGCGCTCATGTCCGCTCACGCGTCGCTGATGAGGCGCTTTAACGCGGAAGACGTCTGGGAAGACCTCTCCATGAAGGAGTACGACGTCCTCTACACGCTGTCCAAGTGCCCTGAGCCGATCAGGCTCACCGAGCTGAACCGGCACGTGCTGCTCAGCCAGCCGGCCCTATCGCGGATGGTGGACCGGCTGGCGGACCAGGGGCTGGTGGACCGCGTCATCGACGCGGGCGATCGCCGGGGTGTGCGCCTGTCGCTGACCGAGGACGGCCGGACCGTCCAGCGGCGAATCGGCCGCCGGCACGGCCGTTCGGTCGCCCGGGAGATGCTCAAGGAGCTCACCCCGGCCGAGCTCCGGCAGCTAGAAGAGCTATGCCGGAAGCTGGTGCAGTGAACTGTTAACGATTTTCATAACAGTTCACGTCACCGCCTTTCCGGAATCACGGCGGGATTAAGGCGAGGCAACGGCCCGTTCCCCACTAAGGGATTTTGACGTTAAGGACGGAAAATGAGTGAGACCTTCGAACTGGTGGTGGTCAGCGGCGGCACCTCCGACCCCTCCTCGACCAAGCTGCTGGCCGACCGGGTCGCGCAGCGGGTCACCGAGATCGCCGGACGCCGCGGCGCGGCGGTGCGCACCCGCGTAGTCGAGCTGCGCGAACTCGCGACCGACGTCACCACCGCGCTGACCAGCCAGCTGATCACGCCCAAGCTGCAGCAGGCGATCGACGCCCTGGGCGCCGCCGACGCGGTTATCGCCGCCTCGCCGGTCTACAAGGCGGGCCCGAGCGGTCTGTTCACCTCGTTCTTCCACGTGCTCGACAACGACCTGCTGATCGGCAAGCCGGTGGTGCTCGCGGCGACGGCCGGCACCCCACGGCACGCGCTGGTGGTGGATGACCAGATGCGGTCGCTGTTCGCCTACCTGCGCACCCTGCCGGTGCCCACGTCGCTGTTCGCCGCCCCCGAGGACTGGGCCGACGGCGCGCTGAACAAGCGGACCGACCGGGCCGCGTTCGAGCTGGTGCTGCTGATGGAGTCCGGCTTCGCCCGCAAGGTACGCGACGAGGCGTGGGAAAGCTACCAGCACGAACTGGGCTCGGCCGGCGGGACCGAGCTCGGGATCAACATCGACAGCGACCTGATGCGGCTGGCGACCGGCGGCAGCGCCTCGTAAGCGGCGCGCGCTAGGCGAGCTGGTAGCCGCCGGCCTCGTCGAGGGCCGTGCTGATCGCAGCGTCGGGCAGCGTGGCGGTGCTGGTGACCGTCACCGTGGAGACGCCGTCAGGCACCAGCTGGACCTGCACGGTGGAGACGCCGTTGAGCGCGCCGACCTCGCTGGTCACACTGTTGACGCAGTGCTCGCAGGTCATGCCGGTGACCTTGTAGGTGGTCGTTGTCATGAGGTGCCCTTCGCTATCGGTTCGCTATCGCCAGCCCGCTATCAGAGGATATTTCAGGACTTGTCACCCGGGAGTAAGGACCGGACAAGACGGGTGATCGCGTCCGATGCCTCCTTGACCTTCTCGGCCGCGCCTTCGCCGCCTTCGGCCAGCGCCTGGCTGACACAGTGGCTGAGGTGCTCCTCGAGCAGGCCGAGGGCAACCGCCTGCAGGGCCTTGGTGGCCGCTGAGACCTGCGTGAGGATGTCGATGCAGTACTTATCCTCCTCGATCATCCGCTGCAGGCCCCGGACCTGACCTTCGATGCGGCGCAGCCGTCGCAGATAGCTGTCCTTGTCGTGGGTGTAACCGTGCATGACGCCTTCCTATTCGCTCATCGCCGGCCGCCCGGAGGGGATACCGCTGCAGGCGGAGGCTGTTGGCCACCACGAAGACCGAGGACAGCGTCATCGCGGCGGCGGCGATGACCGGGTTAAGCAGGCCGAGGGCGGCCAGCGGGATCGCCGCCACGTTGTACCCGAACGCCCAGCTGAGATTGGCGCGGATCGTGGTGAAGGTGGCACGGGAGAGCCTGATCGCGTCGGGGACGCAGCGCAGGTCGTCGCGGAGCAGGATCACATCGGCGGCGCAGATCGCCACGTCGGTGCCGGAACCGAGGGCAAGCCCCAGGTTGGCGGCGGCCAGCGCCGGGCCGTCATTGATGCCATCGCCGACCATCGCCACCCGGTGCCCGCGCGCCCGCAGGCCGTCGATGACGGCCGCCTTGCCGGCCGGCAGCGTCCCGGCGATGACCTCGTCGATGCCCACCGCGGCGGCGACCGCCCGCGCGGTCGCCTCGCTGTCCCCGGTCAGCAGGACCGGGTGCAGTCCGAGCGCGCGCAGTTCCCTGATGGCGGCGGCGGCCGAGGGTTTGACCGTGTCGGCGACCGCGATGGCACCGCGGACGCCGCCGTCCCAGCCGACCAGTACCGAGGTGCGGCCCGCCTGTTCCCATTCGCGGCACTGCCCGGTCAATTCGGCGGGCACGGTCAGCCCGTACTCGGTGAGCAGCCGGGCGCGCCCGACCAGCACCTGGCGGCCGTCGACCGTGCCGCGCGCGCCGAGCCCGGGCAGCGCCCTGAACTCGCCCGCCAGCGGCAGCGGGCCCGCTTCGCGCCGGGCGGCGGCGCTGATCGCCGCCGCGACCGCGTGCTCGGAGGCGTCCTCGACCGCGCCCGCGTAGCGCAGCAGGGTGGCCCGGTCGACACCGTCGGCCGGCCGGACGCCGGCCAGCTCCATCCGCCCGCTGGTAACCGTGCCGGTCTTGTCCAGCACCACCACGTCGATCGCGCGCGACGACTCAAGCGCCTGGTACTCCTTGACGAAGATCCCGTTGCCGGCCCCCCGGCCGGATGCCGCGACGAGCGCGGCTGGCGTCGCCAGGCCGAGTGCGCACGGGCAGGCGATGATCAGCACGGCCAGCGCGGCGCTGAACGCGTGCTCGGCGGGGGAGCCGGCCAGCAGCCAGCCCGCCAGGGTGGCGGCGGCGCCGGCCATGACCGCGGGCACGAACACGCCGCAGATCCGGTCGGCCACCCGCTGGATGGCCGCCTTCTGCACCTGCGCCTGCTCGACCAGGGTGATGAGCCGCGCCAGCTGGGTGTCGCGGCCGACGTTGACCGCCCGGACGACCAGACGGCCGGTGAGCACCACGGTCCCGCCGGTCACGCTGTCGCCCGCCGCCGCCTCGCCGGGCACCGATTCCCCGGTCATCATGGAGCGGTCGACGGCGGTCTGGCCGAACTCGACCGCGCCGTCGGCGGCGATGGTCTCGCCCGGCCGGACGACGAACCGGTCGCCGCGCCGCAGCCGGGTGGCCGGCACCTGGCGCTCGGTCCCGTCCGGCTCGAGCAGGCACACGTCCCTGGCCGCGGCGGCCGCGAGATCGCGCATCGCCTGGCCCGCGATCCGGCGGGCACGCGCCTCGTACAGCCGGCCGGCCAGCAGGAAGGTGGTCACGGTGGCGGCGGTCTCGAGGTAGATGCCGCCGCCGGAGTTGTGGATCAGCCGCTGCCAGAGCGAGCCGCCGGCCCCGGCTGCGTCGAGCGCGAACATCGCGTAGACCGACCAGCCGCAGGCGGCGATGATGCCCAGCGAAACCAGGGTGTCCATCGTCGTCGCCGCGTGCCGCGCGTTCTTCAGCGCCGCCCGGTGAAACGGCCACGCGCACCACAGCGCAACCGGGGCCGCGCAGCCGACCAGCAGCCACTGCCAGCCGGGAAACCGAAGTGACGGGAGCAGCGACAGCATCAGCGACAGGTCGGTCAGCGGGATGAACAGCACCAGCGAGACGATCAGCCGCCGCTTCAGGTAGGCGGCGTGCCTGGCGTCGGCCGCATTGCCCGGCTGCCCCGCGTTCCCGGCTTCCGCGTTCCCGGCCTCTGTGTCTCCGGCTTCCGTGTTCCCGGCATCATCAGCCTCCGTGGCCGGCCCGGTCGCGGTGTACCCGGCCCGCACGACGGCGGCGATGAGCTCCGCGGTCGGCAGTCCGCTGGGCGCGGTGACCCGCGCGGTCCCGGTCGCGTAGTTGACGCTCGCCTGGACATCGCCCAGCCTGGTCAGCTTCTTCTCGATCCGCACGGCGCAGGCCGCGCAGGTCATGCCCTCGATCGCCAGCTCGACGTCCCGTGTGCTGGCCAGTGGCGGCGCGTAGGTCACGCCACTTCCTCGTCGAGGGCCTTGCCGGTCATGGTCTGGCCGGGCCTGGTCTGGCTGGCCATGGTCTGGGCGGCGATGTCGGGTGCGGTTAGCCGCGCCGCGTCGCCGCCCCACGGGCGTTCGCGCTGGCCGTCGAACCGGACGGCCGTATCCGTGAAGGTACCGCCCAGCCGGGTGACCGCCGGGTCCGCGACCGGCCGGGCGGCAGGCACCGCGCCGCCCGCGTCGCCCAGGCGGGACTGCCAGACCAGCAGCGCCGCCCCGGCCAGGGCGACGAGGTGCTGCGCCTCGTCGGCACCGAGGGCCTGGCCGCCGATCAGGTCGATGATCGCCGTTGTCGCCAGGCCGGCCGCGGCTATCCCGCACGGCCAGGCGAGTCCGGCCGACAGCGCCGGGCGGATCGCACCGACGGCGAACGCGATGGCCAGCGCCAAGTTGAACGAGCCCAGTTCGTGCGCCGCGTGCATCCCGGCGTCGTGGTCGTGGCCGAGCAGCAGCATCGGCGCGGCGATCGCGAACTGGGCCAGGCCCAGCGCGATAAGCCCGCCGCGCTGGGCCAGCCGCAGCCGCGGCCACACCCGGGCTCGCCCGGCGCCCGCCTCGGCCGCCAGCACCCCGGCCGTCAGGTCATGGTCGAGGAAGGCCCCGCCAAGACGCACCCGCCGCGTCACCGCGTGCGCGCGTCCCTGCCACTGCGCGCAGGCGGCGCAGTCGTACAGGTGCGCGGTGAGCACTTCGGACGGCAGCTGCGGCTCCTCGCCGTCGATCTGGGCCGAGATGGCCTCGCGCACCCTGTCGCAATCCATGCCCTAGTAGTGCGCGGACCCGCTTCAGAAGTTCCCGTCGCCGGGCCGCCCGCCTTCGGCGGGTGACATTCCGGGCGCGGGGCGGGCGCCGTCGTGTCGCTGCCGTTCTGTTGCCGGTTATTAGCGCTGTTTCGGTCAGAACGCTTTTCCTGTCACACCTGTCATACCCCGGGTGGGTTTATCGAATACCCCCACCTGGTTTAAGCGATACCTGTTAGGGGTTTATCAAGGACGGGAAACAACGTCGTAACAAGGCTTCTAGCTGCATGTCCGTGACATCGAAAAAATTCTTGCCGACTTTGCGATTAATATGACCGGATCGGTGACGTCTCCCTATCGTGGGTTGTGGCATTCCCCGCCGCGTTTAATATCCGAGGAGTTCCGATGAGTCAAGTTGCCGTCACTCCCGGCGGCCGTGCCGCGTTGCGTGGCCGGCTCGGCAGCGAAGCGCGGGCCGCCGCGGTGCGACCCGATACGAGGCGGGCGCTGCAGCTTGGCCTCGCTGCCGTCTGGCTGCTCGACGGCGTGCTGCAGTACCAGCCGTTTATGTACACCAAGGCGTTTGCCCAGTCGCTCGCGGGGACCGCCGCCGGCAACCCGTCGGTCATCGCCCGGCCGATCACCTGGGACGCCAACTTGGTTCAGCACCACCTCGTGCTCATAAACACGACCTTCGCCACCGTTCAGCTGCTACTCGGCCTCGGCATCGCGTTCCGTCCGACCGTCCGCATCGCCCTCGCGGCGTCGATCGCCTGGTCGGTCGGCGTGTGGTTGTTCGGCGAAGGGCTCGGCGGAGTGCTGATCGGCGGCGCGAGCCCGCTCAACGGCGCGCCCGGTGCGGTGATCATCTACGGATTGCTGGCCGTGCTGCTGTGGCCAGCCGATCGCGCGCCGTCGGCGCCGTTCATCGCGGCTAGGGCGGTGGGCGCGCACGTGGCCAGGGCGCTGTGGCTGGTGTTCTGGCTGAGCGAGGTCTACTTCGCGCTGATCCCCGCGAACCGGGCACCGCAGGCGGTGAACGCGATGATCGTGAGGATGGAAGGCGGCGAGCCCGGATGGCTGGCCGCGATCCAGCGAGGCGGGGCCTCGCTTGTCGCCAATCAGGGGCTGGCCGCCTCGGTCGCGCTGGCGGTGGCGTTGGCGCTCATCGCCGTCGGGGTCTACCTGCCTCGGTCGTTGGCCAAGGCCACCCTGGTCCTGGCCATTGTGCTGGCGCTTGTCATCTGGGTTGTCGCGCAGGCGCTGGGCGCGATCCTCGCTTCCGGCGCGACCGATCCCAACTCCGGGCCGCTGCTCGTGCTGCTCGCCCTGGCCTACTGGCCAGCCAGGACGGTGATCGGCAGGCAGCCGGCGGCCGGCCGGCACCGGGCCGCGGCCGTCCTTGCGGCAGCCGGTGAAGCGGAGCTGGCCCGATGACACCGGCCTGGATTTTCGACCTGCTCGCCGCTCTCATGCTGGTGGTGGCGGCGGTGAGCGCGGTGCGGCTGGTAGCAGCCCGCCCGTGGCGGCCCGGATCCGTCATCATCGACACTGACATCGCGCACCTGCTGATGGCCATCGCCATGGCGGGCGTACTGGCGTCCAGCCTTAGCACGCTGCCCGGCACCGCCTGGGAGGTCATCTTCGGTGTGATGATCGCCTGGTACGTGTTCCGGGTCGTGCTTGACGCCCGCGCGAACGGGGTCCGGGCGCTGGCCGGAGGTCATTGTGCTCCGCACCTGGTGCACAGCGGTGCCATGCTTTACATGTTCCTGGCCGCCACGTCCTCGGCTGGCGCGATGGCTGGCATGGCGGGGATGTCCGGCGGGCCGGCGTCCGCCATGCTGATGCTGAGCGATCCGACGCTCGCGTTCGTCTTCGCGGCCATCCTCATCGGCTACAGCATCTGGGACCTCGATCAGCTCTCAGGAAAGCGCTACGGCCTGGCGAGCGCCCGCGTCCCGCTGGTTCAGGTCCGGGCGGGCGTCCCCGCGATGGCGGGCGTCCCCGCGATGGCGGGCGCCGAGTCGGTTGCCGAGTCGGTTGCCGGGGCGTTTTCCGGGCCGCGGCACGCGGGCGCCGATCTGGATCCCGGCACCGGATCCCGCCCTGACAGCGGCCGGGCGGACGGTAGCCACGTAGTCGCCTGCGGCGATGGCGCCATCGGCGATGGCGCCGCCGCGGGCGGCGCCATCGGTGAGTTCCTGCTGTCGCCCGCCGTCACGGTCGGCTGCCGGATAACCATGAGCGTCGCCATGGTCTTCATGCTGCTGATCGCCATATGAAGCTGGCCCGGTTCGGGAATCCCGCTGGCCGCCCGCCACCGCGCGGGCGCCCGCTGGGACCGCCCCGGCCGGCCACAGCTTGCACTACAGGTTGTCGTACTCTTTTCCCGTGGACGAGCTGACCTCCCTGGCCCGCGCGGCCAGCCGTGGGGACCGGGACGCGCTCGCCCGGCTCGTTAGGCAGACCCAAGGTGACGTGTGGCGCTTCTGCGCCCACCTGGTCGACCCGGCCGCCGCCGACGACCTCGCGCAGGAAACTTACCTGCGCGCCATCCCCGCGCTGCGCCGGTTCCGCGGCGACGCCCAGGTGCGCACCTGGCTGCTCGCGATCGCCCGGCGGGTCTGCGCGGCGGAGTTAGGCGTGCGGTCCCGCGACCGGGAGCTAGCGGCCCGCCTCGCGCTCGCGCCGACCGCCGGGCTTGGGCAGTTGCCGCCCCAGCCGGACGCCCAGCCGACGGTTGACCTGCTGCTTGCCGCGCTCGACCCCGACCGCCGGTCGGCGTTCGTCCTCACCCAGCTGCTCGGCTGCTCCTACGCCGAGGCCGCGGCGGTCTGCGACTGCCCGATCGGCACGATCCGCTCCCGCGTCGCCCGCGCCCGCGACGATCTGGACCAGATGCTGCGGGCCGGGGCCGAGCGCCCGCGCAGCGCCGGCGGCCACGGGCAGTTCTAGTCTTCAGAACGGACCGCTGCTTCGCCTGACCGGTACATGTGGGACGCTAGTGAGGGACCAGCGTCGAAGGGGATGGCCGTGCCAGCGCAGTCAACTCAAGCACCAGAACCACAGCCGGTGCTCAGCCCGCTGACCGCGGCAGCGGTGTTCCTTGTGCTGACGATTGACCCGGGCGGCGAGGACGCCGTTCGCGAGCTGCTGGCCGACGTGGCCGCGCTGCAGCGCTCGGTTGGCTTCCGGATCCCCGGCGGTGCGCTCCAGGTGGTCGCCGCGATCGGCTCGGACGCCTGGGACCGGCTGTTCTCGGGCCCGCGCCCCAGCGAGCTGCATCCCTTCACCGAGCTTGCCGGTGCCCGGCACCGCGCCCCGGCCACCGAAGGCGACCTGCTATTCCACATCAGGTCGAACCGGATGGACATGTCCTTTGAGTACGCGACCCAGGTGATGAACCGGCTCCGCGGCGCGGTCAAGGTGATGGACGAGGTGCAGGGTTTCCGCTACTTCGACGAGCGGGACCTGATGGGCTTCGTCGACGGCACCGAGTCGCCGCAGGGCGCCGCCGCCGTCCCGGCCGCGATCGTTGACGCGGACACCGACCCGGAGTTCGCCGGCGGCAGCTACGTGATCGTGCAGAAGTACCTGCACGACATGGCGTCGTGGAACACGCTCAGCGTTGAGGAGCAGGAGCGGGTGATCGGCCGGACCAAGCTGGACGACATCGAGCTGCCGGACGACGTCAAACCGGCCAACTCGCATGTCGCGCTGAACACGGTGACCGGGCCGGATGGCGACGAGCTCGCGATCGTCCGGGCGAACATGCCGTTCGGCAACCCGGGCCAGGGCGAGTTCGGCACGTACTACATCGCCTACGCCGCCACGCCCTCGGTCACCGAGCTGATGCTGGTGAACATGTTCATCGGCCGGCCGCCGGGCAACACCGACCGGATACTCGACTTCTCCACCGCGGTTACCGGCAGCCTGTTCTTCGCCCCCGCCGCCGATTTTCTGGAAAACCAGCCCGACCCGCCCACCGCCTCGGCCGCGGCCGCGGCCGGTGATGCGGTCGTCGGCAATGCCCCGGTCCGCGCTGCCGCACCGGCCGGCGGCACGTCGTCTGGAGATGGCTCACTCGGCATCGGGTCGCTCAAGGGTGTAGGTCTTGTCTCAAGGGATAGCAAGGACTAACGGAGGGTTGCGATGAATAACCTGCACCGCGAGCTGGCCCCGATCTCGGCCGCCGCCTGGGCGAACCTCGAGGAGGAGGCCAGGCGCACCTTCGCGCGGCACGCCGCGGCGCGCAAGTCAGTGGACGTGACCGGTCCGGACGGGCTGACGCTGGCCGGCCTCGGCACCGGTCACGTTGAATCGATCGCTTCGCCCGGTGACGGCATCCAGGCGACGCTGCGCGCCTGGCGGCCGGTAGTCGAGCTCAGGTCGGCGTTCACCCTGAGCCGGTCGGAGATCGACTCGGTTGAGCGCGGCGCGCAGGACCCGGACTGGCAGCCGGTCAAGGACGCCGCCAAGAAGATCGCCTTCGCCGAGGACCGCGCGGTCTTCGACGGGTATCCGGCGGCCAGGATCACCGGCGTGGGCCCGTCCTCCAGCAATCCCGGCCTGACCCTGCCCGCCGAGGTCAAGGACTACCCGGACGTCGTCAGCAAGGCCCTGAGCCAGCTCCGGCTGGCGGGCGTGGCGGGCCCCTACTCGCTGCTGCTGTCGGCGGACGCGTGGACCGCGGTCAGCGAGACCTCCGACCACGGCTACCCGATCCGCGAGCACCTGGCCAGGCTGCTCGACGGCGACATCATCTGGGCGCCCGCGATCGACGGCGCGTTCCTGCTCTCCGGCCGCGGCGGCGACCACGAACTCCGCCTCGGCCAGGACCTGTCCATCGGCTACCTGTCCCACGACGCGGAGCACGTCGAGCTCTACTTCGTCGAGTCCTTTACCTTCGCCGCCTACACCACCGAGGCCAGCGTCGTCATCAGCGCCTAGAAGCCCGGCTGGTCGTCATCTGCTGACCTCTCTGAACTGTCCTGGCGGCGGAGACGCGTACGCGTGGCGGCGGGGAGCCACCACGCGTGCGTTCCGATCGCGGCGGCCGCGTACCCGATGATGGTGCCGGTCCTGGCCGCGTCGTAGACGGGGAACGTGCCGGCGCCGCCGGGTCGTTCCTGGTCGGCGATCAGCAGCGGGGTGCTGATCGCTTCAACTGCCGTAGTCA
>Ga0182024_10025452_pt1 | contig 10447 bp, 11 predicted proteins | sample P32metaG_FD_120480 | JGI IMG/M metagenome (GOLD analysis project Ga0182024, IMG submission 120480) | Permafrost microbial communities from Stordalen Mire, Sweden - P3-2 metaG (Illumina Assembly) | ecosystem: Environmental > Terrestrial > Soil > Wetlands > Permafrost | place: Sweden: Stordalen...
CACATATCTCGAACGTGGAAACCGCCGCCCAGTTTAACGCAGCGGTTATCGATTTTCTTTCTCGGGCGCAATAGCGCGTGCCGGTTATTCGCAGCAATACGCACCTACGCTTTTCAGCTAGTATGCTTAGCGTCACAATGTTTTCGCCTGGAGGACTATGCAAGAGGAACTTTACTTCGAAGACTTCTATCCGGGCCAAACGTTCGATTCAGAAGAGAGCTACTGGCTCACGGCCAGAGAGATCATAGGCTTCGGAGAAAGGTACGACCCGCAGCCATTTCACATCGACGAAACCGCTGGGCAAAATTCCTTCTTCAATGGCCTCGCCGCCTCAGGATGGTTGACCGCGGCAATTGCCATGCGCCAACGCGTGCAGTCGATCAAGGTCTCCGGCGGTATGATCGGTGCCGGCGTCGAAGAGATGCGTTGGACCAAACCTGTCCGTCCAGGCGACACGATTCGCACCAGATCCGAGATCCAACATACGCGTCCATTGGCGAGTCGCCCCACCTACGGAGTGGTTCGCTGTCTCACGACTGTCTACAACCAGCGAGACGAGGTTGTCATGACTTCTATCACCAACTTTCTGGCTCCGCTGAAGGCTTCCTCCCCTCGTTTTTAGTTGCCCAGGAAAACCGGGAGTTGAAGGAGAGAAAAGAAGGGTGCCCCAGGTCTCGCGTTTGAGACCTGGGATCCTCCTAGGAAAGGCCCATCAAGTCCCCTGTTATAACCCCAGGTCCAAACTCCATCATGAGCAACAATAAAATGATCGCGGATAAGACCATCAAGTACGATCCAGCAAAGTCAATTCTCAAACACAAAATCGGAGACACGATTCGCTTGAACGAGGCTGGCTTTACCTCTCTCTTCCACGCTTTCTTGCTGAAATTGAGACGAAATACTCCTAACCTTGCCTACTCATCCTGCAGCAGACTCCGCTGCATGAACACCGTATCGAGCCAGCGCCCGAATTTGAAGCCAACGTCTTTCAGCAACCCCGCGTCATGAAAGCCGAATCGGCGGTGCAAGGTGATTGAGGGCAGGTTAGCGCTGTCGCCGATCACAGCGATCATCTGCCGCATACCGCAAGCCTGCACTGCCGTGATCAGAGCCGGCATGAGCAGCTTGCCCAGGCCGGTACCGAGACGGTCCGCGTGGACATAGATGGAGTCTTCCACCGTATGCCGGTACGCCGGCCGCGCTCGATAAGGTGCGGCATAAGCATATCCGCCAATATCACCGCTGTCCTCGGCCACCAGCCAGGGTAGGCCCCTTGCTTCCACCTCGCTCCAGCGGCGCGCCATCTCAGCCTTATCGGGTGCTTCTGTTTCAAACGATCCGGTGCCGTGCTTTACATGGTGCGCATAGATCAGCGTGATTGCATCGATATCGGATGCAACTGCTGGCCTGATAATCACTGACATTATCCTGCGTGCTCCTCAGCGTTTGGGGGTCAGCGGATGTGCGGATACACTCCAGGAATCTTCAAGGAAATGCGATAGATACTAGAACTCGCCGCCACATACAGTGTCTTGTGATCGGCGCCTCCCCAGGCCACATTTCCCACCCGCTCCGGTATATCGAGTGTACCGATATGCTTGCCCTCAGGAGAAAAGATCCAAACACCGGCAGGGCCTGCACTATACACATTTCCGCTTTGGTCTACCTTCATGCCGTCGGGCGCGCCTACTCGCTTATCGGAGCTTGCATCGAAGAAGACCTTCGCGTCCGTGAGCGTTCCATCGGTTTTGACCGTGTAGCGCATCCAGAGCTTCTTCGGTTCAGAGTTGTTCACGTAAAGATATTTCTCATCCGGAGAGAAGCATATTCCGTTCGGCCTGGGCAGGTCTTTGGTCAGGAGCTGTAACTGAGCACGGTCCGGAGGTGCGCCGGGCTTGTGATTGACCGCGCCGGGTAGCCGGTAAACACCACTGAATGGTAGTTGCTTGGTAGGATCACTGTCCTGTTTGGGGAGCCCGTACGGCGGATCCGTGAAGTACAGTGTCCCGTCGGACTTGTACACCAGGTCATTGGGACTGTTCAGCCGCTTGCCCTGATAGGTGTCCGCGAGCACGGTCACTTGCGCCTTAGGGTTGAGTTGTTCCAGTCTCCAAACATCGCGCTGTGCGTGGCCGGCGACCGTCAACCGGCCGCGGCTGTCGAGCGTCATCCCATTGGAGCCGGGCTCTGGCCCGCTGTATGGTGTGGAATCCTTCCAACCGCTCGGCTGTAAGAAGACACTGACGCCAACGCCAGGGGCCCACTTACGAATGCTATTGCTCGGAATCTCAGCAAACAGGAGATAGCCGGCCGGTATCCAGACCGGACCCTCGGTCCATTTGAACCCTGGGCCCGTGGCTACTTTTTCCAGATGGGCGTGGGCCGGAACGATCTGGTCCAAGGCTGGATCCAGACGCTCCACAGTCATAGGTGCTGCGGCCGGCGCTTCGGCCGCATATGCCCTTCCCGAAGCCGAGTTCAGCGGCCTATTGGAATATGGCGACAATGCGACCAGCATAGCACCGCTGGTAATCGCACTCAGAAACACTAGCCGGGAAACCCTTCGTTGCCTCACTCAATTTTCTCCACTGCCGCAGATGGAATGACTCGGAAACAGACGGATCATACCACTCAGCGCCTATGAATGCCGCAGGCGAGTCGATGAAGGCTCTGCGGCGCTGGCCAGCCAGGCATCCAGGCCGAAGGCCAAGCCGTTGTCGGGTTTTCCACGAGCAAAGACACCGACGGCATCGAGCGCCGAAAACCCATGGAGAAAGGCCCACAGGGCGACCGCAGCCTGGGGCGCGCGTGTTGGCCCCGTGAGGCTCGCCACCTTCTCCACCACGAAGAGCCATAATTGCTCGTGCTTGGCCGCTTCGTCTGGGGTGCCTTGGCAGGGCTGCATGAAGATCTCGTAGAGGAACCGGTTTTCCCGCGCGAACTTCAGATAGGCCGCAGCAATGGCGCGGATGGCGCCTGCTGGCGCCTTCTTTCCGGCGGCGTTGCGCAGCAGGGCGTGGAGGCGAGCCGCCATCTCCGCAGACACAGCGGCCTCGAGACTGGCGCGGTCAGCGAAATAGCGGTACAGCGCATTCGGGGCCAGCCCAAGAGCGGCGGCGAGAGAGCGCAGAGACATGGCGCGAATACCGCACGCTTCAATCTGCGCGATAGCGGCGGCCAGGATCGTCTCTCGATCAGTTTTCGATGGGTACGGCATTCAAGAACACTGTACATCTTGACCGGTGAAGAGACATAGATGTACGCTGTACATGTTAATAGTGTACGCCGTACTCTTTTGACGAGGAGGTTGTCATGGCAGCCAGGCGAAGTGTGGTGGTAACTGGTGCCTCCACGGGAATAGGGTGGGGCACAGTCAAAGTGCTCGTTGCACGCGGATTCGAAGTCTTTGGCAGTGTGCGCAAGCAGAGCGACGCAGACCGGCTGGCAAATGAGTTTGGGGGTGCGTTCATTCCGCTGTTGATGGACGTTACGGATCATGCAGCCCTGGCTCGCGCGGCTGAACTGGTAGGCGCACGGTTAGGGCAGCAGCGCCTCGCCGGGCTGGTCAATAACGCGGGGATCGCGGTGCCCGGACCGCTGTTGCACCTGCCATTGGCGGAGTATCGGCGGCAGTTGGAAGTTAACCTGATCGCTCCACTGGGCGTGATCCAGGCATTTGCGCCGCTGCTGGGCACGGACCGAGGAAGGGAAGGGACGCCGGGCCGGATTGTGAACATCAGTTCTGTCGCGGGCAAAGTCGGAGCCCCCTTCCTCGGGGCATACGTAGCATCAAAGCATGGCCTGGAAGGGATGTCCGAGTCCTTGCGGCGGGAGTTAATGCTATACGGGATCGACGTGATTGTGATTGGACCTGGAGCAGTAGTGACGGCGATCTGGGATAAGGCTGAGGGCGGTGAGTACGGGCCTTATCGCGCCACGGATTACGGAACGATCCTCGACCGCTTTGCCAAGTACTTCATCGCAGAGGGGCGCAAAGGCCTGCCCCCGGAGGCCGTTGGAGAGGTGGTTTATCGAGCGCTCACAGCGGCCAAGCCCAACATACGATATGCGGTCGTGGGTAAAAAGTTCCAGGATTGGACTCTGCCCAGGCTGTTGCCGAAGCGCATGGTGGATCGGTTCATAGGAAGGCAAACTGGACTGTTAGCGGCGAAAGGCTAACTCCGGGCCGCTCATTTGACAGCTCTCACTTCGAGAATCTCGACCGTTTGGGATCCAGAAAACTGAACCGGCACACCGCGGGTCCAATCCTCTTTCGTGAATGCACCGAGATCTTTGTTGGTAATCACGGAGTGCAGCGTAAATTTACCTCCCGGCATGAGCGGCAATTGAATATTAGCCATCGAAGCATCTGACTTATTGCGAAACACCGCGATCACGCCGTCCCCGGAATGCGACAAACGGGCAAACCCATCCCATTCAGCCGAAGAAGGCTGATGCCAATTCCCAAGCGGGAAAAAGCTCTGGTTAATAGCTGTATTTTTTCTAAGTTGTTTAAACCATCCGATGTGGTCGTGGTACCACTGCTGATCGGCCGTACTCAACTTACGCAGATCGCCGAGAAGTAGAGGAGCCGAACCGATCGCGGTTGCAAATGTTTCCTGGGCGCTCGGTATATCTGCGTGCAAATTTCCAATGAGCATGCTCTCCACCGGCATCGAGGGCGCTCGTTGATACAGCAGCGTGCGGGCCTGCAGCGTCCCGGCAGAATCGGGTTGCGCATCGTTGACATTGCTCATCCAATCCAGATCACCGGCAGCCAACAGCCCCGCATCGATCACGTGCTTTTGCCCCCAAAGCTCAAAGGTCAGGTCGAGAAGAACGTCGGGATGCTTTTCATAGACCTTGCTGGTGACGTGACTGATCCCTTCATAGATCATGTTCAGTGATTCGGCCCAGTCGCCATGGAAGTGACCCTTGGCCCAGCAGCCAGGCGCTTCGCCATAAGCATTGAAAATCGTTGTCAGGTCGAGCTTCACGTAGGCCAAATGGAAGCGTTCTATGGCATCGTTGACTCGATCGGCCGCCGCGTCCTGAAACGGGCTAGCCAAACACATGACTACCTTGGATCCAGCCATGGTGGAAGTAAGCTTCGGCTTACCCGACTGATCGAGTGCCGCCCACTCCGGGTGGTGCACATAGTCTGGGGTCTTAAGACCGATGGCTGCCAGCGGAATCCATAATCCCAGTCGCATGCCCCTCGCTTCCACGGCTTCCCGGATGGAGTCGAGCCCTCCAGGAAACGCAGTGGGGTCCACCGTGTTCTCGCCGTATTCCTGTTGCCAACCGTCGTCGATGGTAAAGATATCCATTCCCATGTCGCCGGCCACTTTGATCAACTGGAGTGTGGTGTCGCGATTGATACTCCTCTCGAACGGTTCCCAGGTGTTGTAAATCCAGGGTGCGCCGCTGGCGACACCCTTTCGTTGCAGAACCGCGGACGTGTAGGAAGGCACCACCCAATGGGGATCGTGAAATCCATCACCATTGCGAAACGTAAGCAGCGAGACCGCCGCCGTCTTGAACTCAGTTCCGGGTGCAAGCGTCCGCTCGAAGGGCATCAGATCGGTATCGTATAAAACTCCGACACCAACTCGTCCGGGGTCGTACCAGGCATTAATTTCCGTCCGCTTCATATAGCCGGGAACTTCAGTGATAATGGCAAATCCATCGCCGGTGCGGGCGTTAGAAACAAAAAGTCCCGCGTCCTCCGACCGGCCGGTGTAAAAAGTCTCTCTCGGAACAGCGCCGTACTGGGCATTCAAAACCGTCTCATTGGAGAGCCCCACCGTAGGTTCGATGGCTTCGATATTCAGATGGGAAAGATGCAACGGGGCGGAGCCGGTATTCTTCAGTACCAGCCATTTGCGTATGGCCGGCTGCCCATCGTAAACGCGGTAGACGACCGAGACTTCAAGAGGAAATGTCTTGCTCTCAAGACGAAGGGCGAGAGACTTTCCGTCTGTCAGTGTGCTTTGGTCGGCCTTTACCAGTCGAAACGTCGAGCCCGTCAGAGTCTGCCCGTTGCAGGCGAAGGAAAATTCCAGAGCAGGTCTTCGGGCAGGTTTTGCTGGAGGGATGAATTCTGTATGGGTCGTGAGATCAGTGAGCCGTTGTGTCACCAGGCCAGATACAGAATCGAACGTGACCGTCCTTTCAATCCGGTCATTGCCGATGGTCCAGCTTTGGCTGAGCGCGCCTGAAGCTGAAAGCCACAACACAACTGCTGCCAAAGATTTGAATCTCATTGCAGACCATCCCTCTATGCAAAGATGAAGTTAAGTACAATCAGCGCCAGCAGAATTCCTGCGGCGGAAAGCAGCAAAGGCAGCGGCAGGCTACCAGCGCCGGCCCGTATCCCCGGCGGACGATACACCGGGACCGCGCGTAGGCTCTTTTTCGTCACCAGGCTGACAGCGATGGTAATGAAAAAACAAGCCACCCAGCCGACGCCGGCACCGTAGAAGCTTGCGGTCATATCGCTGCCATATTTCAGTATCCCGTTTTGGTACAGTAGCCAATGCCCGAATGAAGCCAATGTACCGCAGACCAGCCCCGTGAGCGCACCCGCCGGCGTAGCCCAACTGGTGAACATGCCCAGCAGGAAGGTCGCAAACAACGGCGCGTTGAAGATAGAGAACAGCATCTGTACGTAATCCATCAGGTTATTGAAGCGCAACACCACGAACGACGTGCCGATGCTGAGCACTGTAGCAACCACAGTTGCGATGCGGCCAACCCGGAGGTAATGGGCATCACTGCGGCCCTTCGCCAGGTGAGCCTGGTACAGGTCGTAGGTCCAAACCGTGTTGAATGCGGAAATATTCCCCGCCATGCCCGACATAAAGCTGGCCAGCACCGCCGTCACGCCCAGCCCCAGCAAGCCATGAGGGTAATACCGTTCCAGCATCGACGGCAGCGCCAGGTCGAACCGGCCGGAAAGGCTTGCGGGAAGGATAGCGGCCGCGGCAACTCCAGGAACGACCACCAGGAGAGGGAAGAAGAGTTTGACCGCAGCCGCCACCAACGGTGTGCCCGACGCGGTGGATAGGTCGCGTGCAGCCAGCCCGCGCTGAATCAGTACGAAATCGGTACACCAGTAACCGAAGCTCAACACGAAGCCGAGACCGAAGATCACTCCCAGGCCGTCCATCGTTGCCGCATGCGGATCAACCGCATGCATGCCCGCCCAGATGTGGCCCTGTTTTCCCCAGCAATACAAGACTGAGTACCACGCCAGCGGCGCGAAGCCAACGACAATCAAGGCGAACTGCAGCACCTCGTTGTACATCGTCGCCCGCAACCCGCCCAGCAGGATATACGCCAGCACAAATACGGCCGAGATCACCGTGGCCAGCGGAAAGCTCCATCCAAAAATCACCTGCAGGATCAGCGCCATCGCGTACAGTCCGACCCCCGAGACCAACACCGTGAGCACCGCGAACGAAAGCGCATTGAACACCCGCGTCGGTTCACCAAAGCGCACTTTCAGAAATTCCGGCACACTGCGCACCTTGCTGCGGTAGTAGATCGGCATCATCATCAACGCCAGAAACAGCATCGCGGGCACAGCGCCGATCCAATAGAAATGCACTGCGCGCCAGCCATATTTGGCGCTGGTAGAGACCATGCCCATCACTTCCAGCGAGCCGCAGTTGGCGGCCACGAAAGCAATTCCGGTGATAGCCAGCGGCAGCGACCGGCCGGCTTCAAAGAATTGTTGAGAGGTGTTGTTACTGCGGCGCAGGCGCAGGCCGATGAGGAGGATAACCAGGAAATAGGCAGCGACGATGCCGTAGTCCACCGCATTCAAATGAAGTTTTAGCAGCGGTGTCTACCTTTCCCCGGCGCCGGCAGGCGATCCCCAACACCTTAACGATGACACGCCTGTCTGTAAAGCTAAGCGACGCTGTTGCTGCCCCCGGGTGCCCCACATCTCCGATCCAAGGTAGTCACCGGACGAATTTTCCTGGAAACAAACACCCGCAATTCAAGACAAATTTGTCATCTCGACCGGAGCGTACCCGGATTTCCTGTTTCGCTTCATCGGACACAACCACGACTGCGGCTTTCATTAAGGAAAGCCGCATGAAGTTCACCGGCGCCCCCAATCTCAACAGGAAATCCGGGGTAGCGCAGTGGAGAGATCTGCGGTCTTCCCCGCGGGTTTCCCTACCTGTCCTCGGGAGTTTTCCAATCCCAACCAGCGAACAACGTTACTATTCGTGGTATCCCACATCAAAGGCGAGGATAGAGTCTTGCAGATTGTTTACCCGTGACCGGATTCGCCGTTCCCAAGTCTCACGTCGTCCCGCCATGCGCACAGGTGAGCGCGGTGCCCGCTGCATCACCCTGCACCCCATCCGACCGCAAGTGGATTCTCATTGCCATCATCCTGGGCTCGGCCTTGGCCTTCATGGACGGCTCGGTAGTCAACGTCGCCCTGCCTACTCTGCAATCCACCTTCCACGCCACCGCGTCGGCCATCCAATGGGTGGTGCAAGGCTACGCTCTGTTCGGGGCGGCACTACTGTTGCTTGGGGGCGCTATCGGAGACCGCTACGGTCGCCGCCGCACATTCATGTGGGGCGTGACGCTGTTTGCCGTCGCCTCGGTGGGCTGTGCCGCTTCGTATTCCCTGGTGCAACTCATCGCTGCTCGCGCTATCCAGGGAGTGGGAGCCGCGCTGCTAATCCCTCAAGGTCTTTCCATTCTGTCAGCGTCCTTCCCCGCACAGGAACGTGGCCGAGCCATCAGGCGCCGCGCATACCGGAGAGCCGTGCCCTGGGCGATGGCCCAGCGCAGCCACTGGACCGGCTCGGCGCCGCACTCGCCACGCTGAGCTTCGCAGCCATCATCTACGCGCTCTCTTTCGCGCCCCAGTTGGGCTGGAGGAACCGTCTGGTAACCTGGCCCTACTCGGCGGACTAGTCCTCTTCGCCTTCTTTCTCCGCTCCCAAGCGAACCGGCCCAATGCCATGATGCCGCTCTCGCTTTTCCGCATCCCCCGTTTTCTCGCCCCCAACGTACTTACCTTTCTCCTGTACGGGGCCCTGGGAGGCACGCTCTATGTGATCCCCTTTTATCTGATACAAGTGCGGCATCCTCGGTTGCGGAATGACTCTCTGTGTCGCCCCGCTCACTAATGCCGTCATGTCGTCGGTACCGCCAACCCAAACCAGCATCGCGTCCGCGGTCAACAACGCACTTTCCCGCCTCGCTGGGCTGTTGGCGGTCTCTCTGCTTGCCCTCGTGCTGGCGCACGGATTTGTCTCCACTCTTAGCAACCAGCTTGCTCATTCCAGCTTGCCGGCCGAGGCGCGCGAGCAGATGTTGGCCAACCAGGCTCGCCTGCACGATATACCGATCCCGCCTGGCCTCACCCAGCCGCAGCGCACCCAGGCTGCGCAACTGCTCGATCAAGCATTTCTCTCTGGATTTCACTCCGTAATGCTGGCTTGCGCGCTCAGTGCCTGGGCCGGAGGCCTGGCGGTTCTCTTGCTGCTCCCGAAGCAGCCTGCAAAAAACTCAATGCAGAGGGTACGGGAAGCTAGGTACGGGCACCCATTCAGACTGGACACGCGAAGGGTGCCCCAGGTCTCGCCTTTGAGACCTGGGATCCTCCTAGCAAAGGCCAATCGAGTCCGCCCCAAAACGATGAAGGGTGCGGGCTTTTAGGCCCTGAGGTGCGCTTTTCCCTGAAGGGTAAGGGCGTTTAAACCCATGCATGCCTGAAGATACCTGTAAACGAGCATCCCCTGGTTGCCGTCTATTGGGGCGAGAAGGATCAAATCCATCTCAACCATTCAGGAGGATGTATGAAGTCTTCGCTTGCGCTTCTTGCCGCCCTGGGGCTCTTACCAATGGCCCTCGCGCAAACCCCGCCGCCCCACACTCCGCCAACCCCGGCAGCAATGGCCCAGCATCAGGTCCAGCGCTACACCACACTGCTGACCCTTACCTCGGCTCAAGTAGAACAAGCCACGACCATCTTCACCACGGAAGCCACGACCCACCAGAGTTCACGAACCACCGAACATACTGCCCACCTGGCTCTCGAAGCGGCTATCAAGTCGAATGATACCGCGACCATTCAGTCCACATCCACGACCCTGGGCCAGATGGCAGGGGAGATGATGGCCGCCCATGCCCTTGCCCAAGCCCAGTTCTACGCCATTCTCACCGCCGACCAGAAGACCAAGTTCGGCGAATTGGAGCAAGAACATATGATGGGTGGTCCAGGGCGCGGGCCAATGATGCGATAACTCACCCGCTGTAGGCAGCCCTTTCGGCGTAAACTGCTGCCCAGAAGGCACGTCTATGGAAGCATTGGAGCCGCTTATCTACGCTGGAGAGCTTTCACCCGTGCGGGACCGGATGATTGCAGAGCTTGAGGATATCAACACGCTCTGCGCCACCTACCGGTCTC
>Ga0182024_10025453_pt1 | contig 10447 bp, 8 predicted proteins | sample P32metaG_FD_120480 | JGI IMG/M metagenome (GOLD analysis project Ga0182024, IMG submission 120480) | Permafrost microbial communities from Stordalen Mire, Sweden - P3-2 metaG (Illumina Assembly) | ecosystem: Environmental > Terrestrial > Soil > Wetlands > Permafrost | place: Sweden: Stordalen...
CAGGAAGAAAATCCTTGATCTTCTCCCACTGCAAATCACTCAATTCATAACGGCTTGGCGACATACTTCCATTTCAGCAGATAGAAACCAAGCTGCAAAGTGTATATGTCGATACGGCCTAGGAGACTCTATGGAAAAGATTCCCTTTGGATACTCCATCCATCCGGGCGAAATACTCAAGGCCGAGTTCATGGAGCCGCTCGGGCTCTCCAGCTACCGGCTGGCCAGGGAGCTGCATGTCTCTGCGCCGCGCATCAACGACCTGGTGCGCGAAAGAAGATCGATCACGGCAGACACGGCCATGCGCCTCAGCAGATATTTCGGCACGACCTCGCAATTCTGGCTGAATCTCCAGAACAAGCACGACATCTGGCTCGCCGTCAAAGACAAATCCCTCGCCAAGGTCAAGCCGAGGGCAAAGGCGGCGTAGTCTTGTCCCGCACAGCTTTCACCCGCCAGGGTCGATGCCGGAGACTCGCGACCATGCAAGTTGACTGCATCCGTCTATTCGACAAGCGCATGGTTGCCTGTTTCCTCGATTCCTGAATCCGATCGGCATTCGAGCTCGAAGACTCCCCCCATGGGATTCCAGTCAGCGTCGGGTTTCCAGGTCAGACAGCAGCGGCTCATCGGACACCAGTTCCACCGTCTCCTCTGTCACCATTGCCGGCCTCGTGAACAGAATCTCCTCGGGCCCCACTGCGCCGCCGGTCATGAGCATGCTCATGGCCTGCTCCACGGTCAGATTGGTTTCCTGGACGCGGTCGATAGGCATGACCTGCAGCAGGCCCGACATGGGATTGATGGCGTTCGGCAACAGCACCGCGGCAAGCACCTGCCCGCTCGCGGAATCGATCAGCGTGCGGGTAAGAAAGCCCAGGGCCCTCTGCCCCGGCATGGGGAATTCCACCAGCACCACGCGCTGCACGGAGTCGTCTTTGGCCATCATGGTGTCGATGAGCTTGCGCACGGAGCTGTAAATCTTGGCCACAAACGGCAGCCGGGCCAGCGCGGCCTCAAGAACCCTGAGCGCCTGACGCCCCACCACCTGCGACATCACGCGGCCCACCACGTACAGCACAACCAGGGTGAGCACAACCGCCAGCAGGAACTGCATCCACGGCTGGGTAATCCAGTCTCCCGGGAAGATTGCGGCCAGCACCCAGACCACGGGCAAACCGACCTTCGCCAGAATGCCTACCAGGAAGCTGAAAATCAGGTAAGTAACCAGGAGGGGCCCGATGGTAATGATGCCAGCCAGGATGTTGCGCTGCATGCCGCGCAGGGCACGGGCATAAACTGGATTCACACACTTCTCCTGCCTTCAAGTATCCGTACACGCAGATCAAGATAAGAGGATACCCGAGCACGCCCTTGGCGCATGAGCAGAATGAACCGCGTCGATCGCCCCAGGAAAGATCGTCTCCGGCCCGATCGCCTCCAGGAGACCGCCTCCGGAAAGACCGCCGAGATCGCACCCGCGCCGCGGTTCGACGCCGGACCGGACACCGGCACACACAACCGAAGTCGCTGATACAGGAGGAATTCGTTGCTATAGTGGATGAAGAAGGAAGTTCATGAGCGACGCACAGGGTTATGGCGGGAAGGTGCCCATCGAGGAGTCCCGCCGGCGACTGGCAATAGAAGAGGTGCAGCCACGCGCAGTCGGTTCCCCGCTCCCGGTTGGTTCGAGAAACCCTGCAGCGCTCCCTTCCGGCCCAGGCGAGTCGGAACGCGCCTTCGCCGCTCCGCCTCCAGGTCGCGCCCTGGCCAACTTGAAGGCAAATGCACCGCTTGGAGCCCCTTCCGGAATCCAGCGCGCCGTCAATGCCTTCCGCGCTGCCTTGCCGTTCGTCCAGCGCATTCTGCCCCTCCTCGACGGCAACATCGGCACCGCTGTCGCGAACGTCCTCGCCCCGCACCACCATCCCGCGCCGCCTCCGCCGCCCGTCAACCTGGCGCCCATCACCGAAGGTCTGGCCGAGTTGCAAACCCAGCATCGCGAGCTGCGCGACCAGGTTGCCGAACAGAACACATCCCTCAATCGCGTTCAAGATCAGCTTCAGAGGGTCCGCGAAGCAACAGACCGCAATACCCTCGAGCAGCAGGAACTGATGGAAAACCTGAAAGGGGTGGGCAAAAAGGTCAACCTGATCACCATCCTCGCCGTCGGACTGCTGGCCGTCTCCGTGATCGTCAATATCCTCCTTTATCTCCATATCCAGCGCGTTCTGCCCTAGGGCCGAACCGCTTGACCGTTTACGAGACTGGCTGCCCCCGAGCCGGGGGTCCCGCGGACAGTTGCTCGTCCGTGGGGGGCGAGTCTGTGGGGTGGAGAGCCCGCCCTGAGCGTGCCGCGTGAGTTTAGACTTAAGCCCAAAACTCAATCTGCCCTTGGGCGACTCGGCTGAAGCCGTGCCCTTTCAAAGCTGTGAGTTTTTGCACGGGAACTAAGACAAGCAGCAACTTCTATAGCGGAACCAGAGTAGCTGTAGCCCGAAGTCAACACGGCCGAGTGGCTTTTTCCTCAAGAAAAAGCCACCCTCAAGAATCTACTCGAGGCCACGTTTACTCTGGTTCCGCTCAAAGACAGGCACCAACAGAAAAAGCCCGGCGAGCTGCCAGGCTTCTCTCAGCTTCAAAGTTCAATCCAAACTTAAAGCTTCTCGTAGAAATCGCACGCGGAACATGAGATGTAGACGCCGCCGGGAATGCCGCGCTCGCGGTCCTTTACGCGCTTGACGATGCGCGTCGCCTTACTGCACTTGGGACAGTCGGTGGACTTCGTCGTGTCCATTTCTTTCTTGCGATCACCTGTTTTTGCAATCTTGGCCATCGGTGGGGTGTTTCTCCTTTTGGGATTGTCTCTGCGCACATCCGCCGCACCAGGGTCCCCAGCGACAGGCCTTCGTCGCTGGGATGGCGGAGCGGACGGCTTCAACGGCGCGGTCCTCAACTCACGCATCGAGACAAACGAATGTCGGGATGAGAACGGGACTCGCTACCTTCAGTTTACATCAATGCCGCTCGAAGAGCCTCAAGGCGTTGGACTCGTTAGGGTCGGCCCTGCCGATTGCAGCATTTGCGGCTTGGCCCCGCTTGTCGGAGCAGCCGGTTGCGATGCGTCCGCCGGCGTAGTTGCAGGCGGCCCGCCGGCCGCCGGCTGCGAGCCTGCCGTCTGCGAACTGTCCGGAACCCCGTCAGGGTTCTCGCCCGGTTGCGGATCTTGCTTCGGCTTGGGGAATTGCACCGGCTTCATGACGCCGACCCGGTTCTTCGGATCGTCGCTGGGCAGCGTTTCGCCCGGATTGCGCAGGCTCGGCGGAGGCGCCGCGGCTTCCTTGTTCGGATCGCGCTCCACATCGCCTTCCTTGGCCACGCGCACGGTCTTGCCGGCTTCAAGAGGCGTGCCGTCGGTGCGCATCAGGCCTTCCACTTCGTCCTTGTTGAAAATCACCGGGTCCTCGCCCATCTTGGCCACTTCGACGCGAATCACGCGGTTGCCATTGATGCGGACGAAATCCACCTCGTTGGGAGGCTTGCCGTAGATCCACTCCTCAAACGGCATTTGCCCGTCCATCTCCCGCGATTTGTTGTCCGGCGCACCCTTGGCAAACAGCACCATGTCCGTGCTCATGCCGACCAGCACATGGTGGCCCAGAATCGCATCCTTGAGCTTGGCCGGCAGCGTGTCGGTGAAGGCCTGGACGGGCGTCTTGACGTCGAAGGAGATCAACGGCGCCAGCAAGGACTTGACTTCGGGGCCGGTCAGCTCGGGCACGTGGCTCTGGAACGTCAGCGTCAGCCGCGAACCAACCGGTTCCTGGCCGTCTCCCTGCACCACTGGATTCATCATGGGTCCGGTGCCTACCTGGACGTGGCGCAGAAAGCGGTGTTTGGCATCGGGGCCGCCATTCAGATCGAAAACGATTCTCGCGCGTTCAATTTTGACGTCTGTAACCACCAGACGGTCGCCGGGCTTGGCGGAGAGCCCCTCGCTGGTCACCATCGATACATACGCCTCTCCAGCAGGCTCCAACTTGCCGTTGGCGGCAAGGACCAGGCCCTTGTGTCCGCGCGGAAACGGGCGCATGGCAAACCCCTGCTCGGCCTGCATGGTCCGAATCAGGCCCTGGCGGCCCCGGGCGTCCAGTTCGCCCTTGGTGAGGGGGACGTTGGTGGGCGTGATCTGCTGGAAGCGGCGGTCCACCGTGGACATGGCTTTGCCGTTGGTGTCGTTGGTGACGGCGCCGGTCTTGGAATTCACGGTGATCTGGGCCGAAGCCGCGGTCGTCAGCAAAAGGGCCGCGAAAGCGCACAGCATTGCGATAAGGCGAGAGGGATTGTTGCGGACGGCGTTGGCGAGCGCGGGCTGGATTGGACCTCGCTCCTGGGACAGGATCAACCGGCTCATGGGAACCTCCCATGCAAGCGAACTGCATTGGCCAAACGATAGCTCTGTTGAGGTACAAATGGCAAATGCGCGGCGCGGTCGATTCGACCGCTGCCAGGCGGTTCACAGACCTTCCGTGCCCCATCCTTGCGACTTTTTTTCGTCGCAAGGGTGGGAAACCACGCCCCCCCGCGGCTCCGGGTCACTCCGACCCCGTCATCCGGTCCTCGACCTTCGCGGTCGGCGGCGCCGCAACCGGCAGAATCTGCACCAGGCCCGGCGCGGCGGGTTCGGCCGTCCCCATTGCCGCTTCGTGCTGGGCACGGGCGGCGGCGTCCAGGTCCACGGGAATCCCTCCCGGCACAATCACCGGCGCGTTGTAGCGGAAATCCAGCTCGCGGGTAAGCCGATAGACTACCGGCAGCGCCGCCAACAGCACAAAAAACGCGATCCAGGTCCCGTCCAGGCCGAAGCCTCCGCCGGTCAACCAGAAAGGGCCCATGGGATCGCCCTGCACCACCGGCGAATGGCTGTTGATCCCACTCACGGCCAGCCCGAAGACCAGCGCCCGGCTGGCCTTCCACCCGAAGTTGATTCCCCAACTGAACCACAGCGCGCGTGTGCGCAGATAGGCCATGGAAAGCAGCAGGCTCAACGCGACCGAAACGGCAATGCTGACCCGGCTCGACCCCGGCAAGAGCGCCTGCAGAATCGCATAGAAGGCCGCATACCCCAGCACCGCGCCAGGTGGCCCCACGGCACGCGCGAAGCGCTGGAATCCATAGCCGCGAAAGGCGATCTCCTCCGCCAGCGCCAGCAGCGCAAAGAACGCCGTATCGGCCAGCAGCCAGGCCCACGCCGAGGGGTGGAGGTCGAGAACGATGGCGATGCCGCCGCCCACCACCAAAGGAAGCACACAGATCACGGCGATCGACCATCCCACCGACAGGCCAAGTCCCGCCTCGCCCGGCCAGCCCGCACGCCGCGGCAGGCCCTGCGCGCTCACCGGGCTGCTCTCGCGGTCCATCCACGAGCCCATCGCGGCATAGCCCAGCAGCAGAAGAAAGACCAGCATCGCCTGCTCCACCAGCGGAGCCAGCTGCTCGCTTGCCAGCCCCAGTGCGCCGTGGTGGGCCAGCGACCGCGCCAGAAAGAAGTAGCACACTGCGGCCATGAATTGGAGGTAAGCGCGAATGCGGCCGCCGCCGGTTTCTGGCGAGCTCATGCGCTACCCTTCCGTGTAGAACTGCGCGATATTGCGGAATTTGTTTTGCCGCGCCGCCACCAGCTCATTGATCGGAATCGCCTTCAATTCGGCAAGGCGCCTTTTCAGTGCGTCCGCCAGCAAGGCCGCGCTTGATTCCGGGTCGGAATGTGCGCCGTCGGCCGGCTCTCCCACGATCTCGTCCACGCAGCCGAGAGCGGCAACCTCCCGGGCGGTAATGCGCAGCGCCGCGGCCGCCAACTCCCTCTGCGCCGGGTCGCGCCACATGATCACCGCGCATTGCTCCGGCGAAATGACCGAGTAAACGGCGTTGCCGAGAATGAGCACGCGGTCTGCAACAGCCAGCGCCAGCGCACCGCCCGACCCGCCCTCGCCGGTAATCACTGAGAGCGTGGGAACGCGCAGCCGCGACATCTCCAGAATGTTGCGGGCAATGGCTTCGGCCTGTCCGCGTTCTTCGGCCCCCACGCCGGGGTAGGCTCCGGGAAGGTCAATGAAGCTGATGACCGGCCGCCCGAATTTTTCGGCGATCTTCATGCATCGCAGTGCCTTGCGATAGCCTTCCGGGCTGGGCATGCCGAAGTTGCGCTTGATGCGGTCCTTGATCGAGCCGCCTTTGCGGACGCCGATCACCAGCACCTCATCCCCATCCAGGCGGGCCATTCCACAACCCAGGGCATCGTCGTCGCCAAAGGCGCGATCTCCGTGAATCTCGCTGAAATCGGTGAAGATTCGTTCGATGAAGTTCATGGGATAGGGGCGCTGCGGATGCCGCGCCCGCTCTACATTGATCCAGGCCGGGGAAACCGGCTTTGCTTGATGGGGATTCCCTGGTTGCTGTTCGCTCATTGGTACCTGGTATCGCTCCGGGCAGCGCTGCCGCCAACCCTCTTGTGATTCTACGGGTCGCGGCCGGTTGGGACAAATGCGCGGGAATTACTTACTTCCTGCCTACATCAATGACCGGCGACGCGCCGCCGCCGATGAAGAATGTGCAGTTCGTTCCGTGCGCGCACACATCCCGCTGCATTTTGATTCTTTCCAGTTGCAGGAATTGGTCCGGAGACAGCTGCATAGCCTCCCGATATGCGTTGTCGGCTGCCGCACGGCTCTGCTCTGCCGCCTTGCGTTGATCCTCGGCGAGTTTCGTCTGCTGCTCGGTGATGGCTCTCTGTTCCTGCGCCGCTGTCTCAATCCGCTGGTTCTTGATCGCATCCGGTGGATTCACGCGCCCAACATTGATGGCGGTAAACGCAATCGGAATTCCCAACTGTTGGACAATGCGCACACTCGCCGCGTTGACCTCCTGACCGACGGCATCGGCCGCAGTTTGCGAGATCGCCATTTCCTGCATATCGCGCTTCTTCACGGCGTCACGGACGGCGTTCTGCATTGGCTGGTCCAGATTGCGCGTCCAGAATCCCCAGCCGCCTTTTTCATCACGATCCGCGCCGAAGCCGCTGACCAAACGGACCGGATCGGTGACCTTGAATGTGGCGACCACATGGAAACTGACGGGCACGCCCGAGCTGGTCATCATGTCGTCGAATTCCATGTCGACACGTTGCGGCAACATATCGACGTCGATGGCCTCGCTGGTGATTGCTCCGTATTCTCGACCCGCTGTGACGGGGGTTTGATCCACTCCGCCGTGGCCGAAAAAGAATGGCTTCTCCATCCATACAGCCTGATGGCCTGCGTTCGGCGCCGCTACCGTGCAGCCCCCCAGCCCAGCCATTGCAACGGTCAGCACAACCCCGACGAACAATCGTTTCATAAGGATTCCCCCGCGACCACTCCGTCGCCGGCTATGAAATCAGGTGCGGAAGTTAAGTATGGAATTCCGAAATGCGCTTGGATTGCAATGTCCCGGTCAGGCAGGCGTGGCCGGATCGTCAGCGCCTTTATCCGTTGCTCCAATTTCCGACTTCTCTGCCTTTGGCGTCTTTGTCTTTGCCTGCGCAGCCTGAACCGGCATCTGATCCTGTTCTGCGGTGACTGTTCTTTCCGCCTCCGCTTCCGTCGCAGACCCCAGCAGTCGATCGATGCGGTAGCCCACAGCCTCTGCCGACGCGAGAGCTTTGTCGACAATCTCGCCCATGCGATCGATAGCCGCGCGATCCAGGGCAGGCTCGCCGGCCAAACGCAGCAGTTCAGGCATCAGCAGCCACCAGAGCATTTCCTCATACCGTTCACGGACCAGGTAAGCATGGCCCTCGGCTTCGTGCACGCCGGTCAGCCAGCGCACATCGGGATCGAGCCACAACGCCGGCGGCAGTGCCACTCGCTCCGCCGCCGCAGTTTCTTCGGCCTCCTCTGCGGCTGTGAGCGCACCTTCAGGCTCGGGCGCAGGCGATTCCGAATCGAATGTCTCGATTGCCGCCTCATCTTCCGCAATCTCCGATTCCGCAATTTCCGGGGCTCTCCCGGCAGCGGGCTTGCCGATCCCCGCTTCGCTGAGCAGCACCACCTTGATGCGCGCGGCCACGCGCCAGCCCTCTTCGCCTTCGAATCCGAGGGCGCCAAAGGCCTGGCCAAACGGCTCGCGCAGGCGCAGGCGGTCAAACAGGTCGAGAGCCCTGCGCTGCGGCGCATCCGCGTCAATGGATTCGGCCAGCAGTTCGAGCACGCACCACCCGAGCAGCGGTCCCCACATGGCCGTCGCGGTGAACTGCGGGCTGGGGCTGGGCAGCACACGGCGGGCCGCGGCCGTCCACGGATGCGAAAAGGCCGCTTCGATCACAGGCATGCGCATGGCTGCAAGCAAGCGAGCGCGGAAGACGGACGCAAGCAAAGCCGGGTTGGTGGGCTGCGCAACCTGCTCGCGGCCTTCCTGCGCAACGCGCGCAGCATAGGCCGTCTGCGCGGCCCGCAGGAAGCTTTCGCAGCGGCGCCAGGCCAGATCGAAGAACTCTTTCCGCTCTTCAACCAGCTTTTTGTCCTTGGCGTCAGGGATGGAGCGGGGATGCTCGGCCAGATCCGCCAGCAGCCGCACAATGCCCGAGTCAAGCTGGAGCCGCAGCGCGTCGTGCACCGGCCGCAGTTCGAGATTCACCAGCGCTTCGTCCAGGTTGGGCACACCGCTGCCGTTGAGCTGGTCGCAGAGCCGGTCCCAGGGCTGCCGGGCAGTCGCGCGCAGCTCGCGCCAATCGAGAAACACATGACACTGATAAGCGTGCAGATCGAGCCTGAGCCCCTGATTGTTGAGCTGACCAGACCGGCGCAGGTATTCGAGGCCAGTGAGCGAATCGCGGAAAGCCAGAATCGCTTCCCCGTCGCCGCTGAGGCCGAGCCCCTCGCGCAGCCGCTGCTGGCGCAGTTGTCCCGCGCCCTTGTCCGCATAGGCTGCGGAGAAATCGATGGTGCCGCGCGTGGTTCCGTAGCGGTTGTTGTAGACCACCAGCGCCCGTTCGATGCCGTTGCGGTTCGAATAGGCGAACACGTTTTCGTCCACCATCCCGGAATCCTGAAAGAAGTCGTAGAGCAGAAAATTGCCGCTCTCGGCAAACAGCCAGCGGCGCTTCAGCAGCGGGGCGATCTGGCGTTCGTGGCGCTCCACAAGCCATGGCGTGGGCGTCTCGTCGTAACGCGGGCGATAGTACTCCATGCCATATTTCTCGGTGAATCCCTCGATCTGTCCGTGTCCGAACATGGGCAGGCCGGGCAGTGTGGCCATCAGCGCCGCCACGCCGAAGCATTTGTCGCCCGTGCCGAACTGGTCGATCGCCGTGCGCTCGTCGGGATTGCTCATGAAGTTGACGTAACGCTTCATGATGTCGGGATCGAACTCCAGCGTGTTCTTGATCACCGAGCGGTATTTGGCATTGTCCTCGTCGCGCAGCATGACCATGAAGGCGCTGTTGTAGACGCGGTGCATGCCCAGGGTGCGGACAAAGTAGCCCTCCATGAGCCAGAAGGCCTCGGCCAGCAGCAGCGTGCCGGGGACTTCGGCGGCCACGCGGTCAACCACCTCGCGCCAGAACTCATGCGGCATGGCGCGGTCGAACTCCGCCTGGCTCATGCTGTACTCGGCGCGCGAAGGAATGGCGCCGCTGGACCCTGGGCCGGGAAACCAGAGACGATGGAAGTGCCGCTTGGCCAGCGTCATCGCCGCGTCGAAACGAATCACCGGGAACAGCCGTGCCACGTGCAGAATGGTCTGGATGACCTGCTCGCGGACAGCAGGATTCAGGTAGTCGAGCTGCGCCGTGTCGTTCCACGGAAAGCTGGTGCCGTCGTTGCCGTGATAGATGTAGCGCGTCTCGCCGCTATAACGGTCGCGGCGGCGGAAGACGACGGCTGCGTCGGTCTGCTCAAAATAGTGGTCCTCAATCTTGATCTCGACGCGGCCGTCATGGGAGAGATCCGGTCCTTCGAAGCGGTACGCGGGATAGGGCGAATCCTGGCGGGAAATGAACCATTCCGGATGCTCGATGACCCACGGCGAGTCGATGCCCATGTGGTTGGGCACCATGTCGCTGGCCAGCCGAATGCCGTGATGATAGCAGCGGTCGCGCAGGTTAATGTACGCTCCTTCACCGCCCAGGTCTTCGGCGATCTTGTAGTCGAAGAGCGAATAAGCTGATGCCACAGCGTCGCGATTGCCGCAGAGCTGCTTGATGGTTTTAGAGGCACGGCTGCGCTCCCACACGCCGATCAGCCACAGCGAATTGAGCCCGCGCGCCGCCAGCGTGGCCAGTTCCTCGTCGGGAATCTGGTCGAGCCGGTGAATGTGCCGGCCATGCTGTCTGCTGAGCTGCGCCAGCCACACGTAGGTGCTCTTGGCAATGAGCACCGTGCTGGGCATCCAGGCGGTATCGGCCGAGAAC
>Ga0182024_10025454_pt1 | contig 10447 bp, 9 predicted proteins | sample P32metaG_FD_120480 | JGI IMG/M metagenome (GOLD analysis project Ga0182024, IMG submission 120480) | Permafrost microbial communities from Stordalen Mire, Sweden - P3-2 metaG (Illumina Assembly) | ecosystem: Environmental > Terrestrial > Soil > Wetlands > Permafrost | place: Sweden: Stordalen...
ACCTTTGGTGCGCTCGACGATGATGTTCTCGAATTGGTCATTGACGTCTTCACCAACGAACTCAAGCACACCAGTGTCATTCACATCGGCGGTGCCGGGGAGGCGCACGCTCTGTTTTCGAAAATCCTGCATCTGGTCAAGGTGCCTAGGAGGCCGGCAGCGTCAAGGGAACAGGCAGGCGATGGTGAGCGGGCGACGTCGCGGAAAGAACCCGGAAGTCCGCCGTGAAAAAGGCCCTCGTATTGCTTTTGTTGCTCGCCGTATCGCCGGCACGGGCGCTGGAATTTGATTTTCGGCCGCCGCCAACGGCGATGGATCCCAAGGCAGGCGCGATCATGAGGGACTTGGCAGCCAGGCTCATTCCCGTCTATCAAGATCCAGATCCTGAAAGGTATCTTGCAAACTTATCCGCGCTGCAAATGGCCGTCGGCGACTATGCAGCGGCTGACATCTCGCGGCAATCGCTGCGCGAGCGGCGGCGAAAATCGGATTTTGGCCACCCTGTCGGGCGGTGGCTGATATACGACATGTACGCCCACGCCGAGGCAATGGAGACGCAAAATCGATTTACGTTTGCGGAGGCGTTGACGGCTTCGTACCGAGAAACAATTCGCCGCCTCGGCGATCACGATGCTCACGCCGTCACTCAATGGCTCGGTGAGCCTCCCGCCCTTTATCAAGAGGCATTGCAAAGAGCATTTGACCAGCAGCGCTCCAGCGACAGCATCGATCAAGCCGACGCCGTGGAACTGATCTGGAAATACGTCAAGTTTGATGCCTATCGGACCTTTGGCGCGTTGGTTGTATTGCTCAACGCCGAGGATGATCATCAACGCTACACGGTCGACAATGAAATCGTCATCCAAACACCGAACGGGACCAGTATTCCCGTCGTGGTTATTCGTCCAAACAGCCTCTCCGATCCGCTGCCGACGCTGCTGGAGTTCAGGATCGATGATTCGCAAAGCTTTGCCAAAGACTGCGCCGCCCATGGCTACGTGGGAGTCGTGGCCTACGCGCGCGGCAGGCAAAAAAGCCCCGCTGGTTTCACTCCCTTCCAGCATGACGGCGAGGATGCGCGCGCCGTCATCAATTGGATCGCCAAGCAAGCGTGGAGCGACGGCCGCGTGGGGATGTATGGCGAGGGCTATAGCGGCTTTGTACCGTGGGCCGCCGCCGCCAAAGAGCTGCCCGCTGCCCTTAAAGCCATCGCCACGTCGGCATCCAGCGCACCCGGAATCAATGTGCCCATGGAAGGCAACATCCCCAACAACTCGGCATATGCGTGGTCGCTCGAAGTGAGCGGCACCGGCATCGCCGAGAGCAACGATGACGATGTCGCGCAGTGGCGCACCCTGGATCAGAAGTGGTATCGCAGCGGAAGGCGCTACCGCGACATGGGCCGACTCTACGGAAAGCACAATCCGATTTTCATCCGCTGGCTGAACCATCCAAGCTACGATGGATTCTGGCAGCAGATGATGCCGTATCGCGAACAGTTCGCCAAGATCAGCATTCCGGTTCTCACGATGACCGGGTATTTCGCCGCCAGCGAACCGGGCGCTCTATACTATTTTTCTCAACATCATCGGTATAACCCGCATGCCGACGATGCGTTGATCATCGGTCCCTACGATGACGCCATGATGCAGCGTGGCACGTCGGCCGAGTTACATCGCTATCAAGTCGACGCAGCGGCGCTCGTGGATTTTCGGGAACTTCGTTATCAGTGGTTCGATCATGTCTTCAAGGGCACCGCGACGCCGGCTTTGTTGACGGACAGCGTCAATTACCAGCTCATGGGGGCGAACGAATGGCAGCATGCACCGTCGCTCGAGGCGATGGCGGGGAAATCGCTGAGGTTCTATTTGGATGTCGCACCCGGCGCGAATCACCGGCTAACCCAACACAAAAAAATCACCGACTCCTTTATCCAGCAGTCGGTGAATTTCGTGGATCGTTCGGATGCCGCCTGGACGCCGTCTGCCGATTTCATCAGCAGGAGCCTCGCACCGCGTCACGGCACGATATTTATCAGTGAGCCGCTGGCCAAGACCACCGAGTTCAATGGGTTGTTCTCGGGTCGACTCGATTTCACTGTCAATAAAATGGACGTGGACCTCAGCATATCTCTATATGAACTTCTCGCCAACGGCGACTATGTCCGTCTGTTCAGCCCGACTTACGAGTTCCGCGCGAGTTATGCACGGGACCGCACTCACCGGCACATTCTCAAGGCAGGCGAACGTCAGGAGTTGGCGTTCAAGAGCGAGCGAATGACGAGCCGACAGCTAAAGGCCGGCAGCCGGCTGGTCATGGTCCTCGGCATCAACAAGCGGCCGGACCGCGAGATCAATTACGGTACGGGCGGCGACGTGAGCGAGGAATCCATCGCCGACGGCAAGATCCCTCTCAAAATTCGCTGGTACAGCGACAGCTACATCGACATTCCGGTGCGGCGATAGGCATTTGCCTGCCGGTTAGCCGAGACGGCGCAAGAGGGACATGGCGGCGGCCGGGTTGTGCACTTTGTGTCCGCTGATCACGTACAAATAGACATCGCGGGGCACGCCATCCGCGCGTTGCGGCGCGACGCACTGCAGCCCTTCGGGCGCCGCGCCTGAGGCTAAGGCTCGCGCCCGAGATATCCAGAGGTTGAGCGCGGCATCGGAATAGCCCGTTTCCTCCTTTGGCTGTGTTCCCATGATGCGGGCGTAAACAAACGGAGCGGTGGCATCGGCGATTTGGGGGTAAGGCGAATCGCCGGCAATCACGACGCCGACGCCGTATTCGCGCACCAGCGCAATGAAATCCGGCGTCCGGAAGCTGTCGTGTCGAACCTCGACAACGTGACGCAGTGCGCGGCCCGCCGCTTCCCGAGGTAGAAGTTTCAGGAACGCCCCGAAGTCCGCCGGCTCGAATTTCTTGGCGGGCAGGAACTGCCAATTGATTGCACCGAGCTTGTGCTGCAGTTCCATGACACCGCCGGCCAAGAATCGCTCGATCGTGCTGCCGGCCTCGGCGAGGACGCTGCGGTTCATGGCGTAGCGCGGTGCCTTGACAGAAAAAACAAAATCGTCCGGCGTTTCGTCGCGCCATTTAGCGAAGCTTGCCGGCTTCTGCGATCCGTAATAAGTGCCGTTGATCTCGATCGAGGTCAGTTGCCGACTCGCGTATTCGAGCTCACGCTTTTGCGAAAGGTCGCTGGGATAGAACGGGCCTCGCCAAGGTGCATAGGTCCAGCCGCCGACACCGATTCGAATCGTACCGGTAACCCCTTTAGCGGGCATTGTTGAAGCTCCTCACCCATGTCTGCTGTCACCGACACGAAGGTAGCATTTTCTTGCACCCGGAATAAATAGTTACCAAACCCGTTCGGGCTAAGAAACTCGATGAATTGCTGGATCGCTGCTTGGCCGCAAGGAGCCCGACTCAAGTATCTTCAGTTCAATCAGCACCCGCTGCGTTTCATCAATCCCTTGAACGCGAACCGCCTGCATTCCAAGGCGTTTGGCGGCATCGACATTGAGTAGGTTATCGTCGAGGAACAGCACGGAAGCGGGTCTGCATCCCAGCGATTCCACCACATGTTCAAAGGCGGCCGCATCGGGCTTAATTCGACCCGTGAGGTGTGACACAAAGTGGCTGTCAAATGCCGCTCCGAGCTTCATCTCATTCTGTACGCGCGGCCAGTGCAACGCATTGCTATTGGAGAGCACAGCTCGTTGATACGAGCTCGGTATGCGTGCCAGCATCTCCAGTGTGCCTGGATAAAGCCCGGTAGGCCAATGGATAAATGCTTCCAGAAATTGTCGTGGCTCAACCGCCAGACCAAACTCGGAAGTCACCCCGATCGCGAATTCATTGGCATCAATCTGCCCGGTTTCAAACTTTCTGACCGGCACCGATTGCAACCACCTACGCCACAACTCATCGGCCGAAATCCGGTGATCGAGCCATTCAAGCATTACCTCAACGCCGCTCAATTGCACCAGTACGCCGCCTACATCGAACAGCAAGACACGGATGTCGCTGGGTGCGCTCTTGATCATCGCAACGATTATATCCGCCACCTTGATACCACGCACGCATGACACATCCGCGATGAGTGCCCGATGACAGCGCGACGGATGGTGCGCCTACCCCCGCAGTCGCATTACACCGGGACTCGGGCCATAACTGTGCGCTGCTTCACCATCCGAACCGATCCATTCGGCATGTTCTGTTAAATAACGGCGACTCCGTTCGATATTCCCTCAGTGACAAGCCTACGCTCGTGGCCTGTTCGGCATGGAGTGTCCGGTGTTCGCACGGTTCAAGAAATCCTCAATCGCGAAGGCACGTGTTGGTCTAGCCTTCGGGCGTGAGCACGTCGCTGTCGCCGTCGTGCGCCGCGACCGCGGCGCGCCGGTGCTCGAACGTTGCGAGTTGTTGCCCATGCCCGCGGGCGGCGGCGGCAACGCGGCAACAGCCGTCATCCGGGCAGCGGGGCTGGCGCGCATTCCGGTCAGCACGGTGCTGCGATCTGACGACTATCAACTTGTACTGGTCGAGGCGCCCGACGTGCCGCCTGCGGAGCTGCGCGCTGCCATGCGATGGCGCCTCAAGGAAACCATCGACTTTCGCGTCGAGGATGCCGTGATTGACGCCTTCGATGTTCCCGCGCAGAACCGCGGCGGTCAGGGACGCATGATGTACGCAGTGGCGGCGCAGCGCAGCGCCATCGAGCGGCACTCCGGCGCCTTGGTCGAGGTCCCGACCTTCGACGTGATCGACGTTCCAGAGCTTTGCCTGCGCAATCTTGCGACTCTGCTGCCCGCGGCGGCCTCCGGCGTGGCGCTACTGCACCTGGGCGAGACGACCGCAACCGTCATATTGGTGCGCGGAACGACGTTTTATTTCGCGCGCCAGATGGATCTGCAAGCAACCCCAGACGCGCGGCTTGATGTGGGCAGTATCGTCCTGGAACTGCAGCGCTCACTCGACTATTACGAGCGCCATTTCGATCAGCCGCCGATCACTCGGATCGCGGTGGCGCCGAGCGGTAAGCGCGCGAGTTTGCTCGCCGCGGATCTCGGTCGCGAGACCGGTTTCGAGGTCGAGACCCTCGACCTCGCTTCGTTGCTTCGGTGCGAGACGTCGATTGAGGCGGCCGTAGACCCAGGCTGCCTGTTGGCGGTGGGCGCGGCCCTGCGCGAAGAACATCGCTCGCTGTGAGCGGCGCCACCATGGAACAGCAAGTCAATCTCTACCAGCCGATCCTCCGCGCAGAGAAGCGGATTTTCTCGGCGCGTGCCATAGGCGGCAGTCTTCTGACCCTCGGCGTATGCCTCGGCGGCCTCCACGCGTTCGGCGCTTGGCGGACCGGGCGCATCGAGCGCTCGGTTGCCATCTTCGAACGACAGGTAGCGGCGGAGACGAGCCTGCGCGACGGTGTCAGTGCGGCGCTGCGCCCGAGCCGCAGTATCGTGGAACTGCAGGCGCAGGCGCTCGAACTCACCGCCGACATCGCTGCCCGGGAGCGCGCGCTCGATCTGGTGAACCGCGACACGGCCTCGCCCGCAACCGGTTTCGCGGCGCGCTTGGAGGCGCTTGGCCGCAGGCAGATCGACGGTCTCTGGCTGCGCACCATCGTCGTCGGTTCGGGCGACGGTCTCCTTGCGCTACAGGGAGCTACCGTCGATCGGCGGCTGGTACCGCAATATCTCGCGGCACTCGCTGAGGAACACGCGTTCGACGGTGTGCGGTTCGACAAGCTCGCGATGCGCCAGGCTAGGCGCGAGGAGGCACCCGCGCAACTCATGTTCGAGCTCGGTGCATCCGGCCTCGATTTCCCGGCTCCGGAGACTCGCAAGTGACTGGTTTCGCCGGCATGTACGATAAGGTACGACCCCTGATCGAGCGGCTCGACGGGTTCTCCATTCGGGAGCGCGCGCTGATATTTTGCGTGGGCGTCGCCTTACTCTATGTCGCCTGGCAGTCGCTGCTGATGGACCCGCTGACCGTACGCGGGAAAGCGGCAGAGCAGCACCTCGCGGACGCGCGCCGCCAGATGACCATGAGCGAGCAGATCCGCGCCGCCATGGGGCATGATCCGGCAGTGGAGGCGGCTCTGCGCAACGGCGCGCTGGCCGCGCGTCTTGCCGCATTGGACTCCAATCTCAACTCGGTGGCGCACGGCTACGTGGCTCCCGAGCGCATGACCGAGTTGCTGCGTTCTTTGCTGAGCGAGCAGCGAGGACTCACCTTGGTGAGTCTCGCCAACCTGCCGGTGCAGAGCCTTTCACTGCCCTCGGCTTCGAAGCAGGCAGCGGCTTCGACGCCGGCAGCGATCGCGCAGGATGACCGCGGCCCGTTTCTGCACCCCGTCGAGATGGTGGTCGAGGGCGACTACGGCAGCGTAGTTGTCTATCTAAGAGCGCTCGAGGCGTTGCCGTGGCGCATTCACTGGCAGCGGGTCGAACTAACCGCCGGCGACTACCCGGTCAATCGCGTTCGCATCGTTATCGGCGCACTCAGCTTGTCACGCTACTGGATAGCTGTATGAAGGGACTGCTATGGATCGGCGTGCTGATTCTGGCATGTTCGGCGAACGCCGAAGAACTGCGCGATCCCACGCGGCCGCCCCTCCTTGAGCGCCACGCGGCGGCGCCCCAAGAGTCCGCGCCCATCTTGAGCGCGGTGCTGAATTTCAACGGTGAGCGCAGCGCGATCTTCAACGGCCATCTCGTGCACAGCGGCTCCGAGATCGGCGCCTATACGATAATTGCCGTACTCGAGGACGGCGTCCGCTACCGCCATGCAGGGCAGAGCCTGGAACTGCACATGCCGCGTCCAATGTCCTCAATCAAAAAGCCTGCCGTGGATGTACTCCGGGCATCGAGCGGAGTTCCCTGATGTACTTAAGACTATTGCTTGCCCTCGCACTAATGCTGATGGGATTCACACCGGCGGCCCGGGGCGACGAGGCTCGTTTCGACGTCGCGGTCTCAGACTCGCCGGCGCGTCCTTTCTTCGAGGGGCTTGCCGACGGCACCCCCTACAACATCGTGCTCGAGCCGGGAGTGGGCGGTACCATTACGCTGAAGCTGAAGAACGTGACCCTGATCGAAGTGCTCGACGCCGTGCGCGAGGCGTACGGTTACGACTATCGGCGCATCCCGTCGGGCTTCGTCATCGTGCCGGCAGCGATGCAAACCCGCCTTTTTCAAGTGAACTATATCGATCTTGAGCGCCGCGGCACTTCCCGAACGCGCGTCGCCTCGGGCCAGGTCGGGCAGAGCTCGAGCGGCGCGACATCCGGGGGTGCGACACAGGGTTCCGATGCTCAGTCGCAAGGACTCAGCGAGCCGGCGGGTGCGGTGTTCGCTGGTCGCAACGGCGGCAAGGACGCCGACCGAATCAAAGAAATCACCGGCACCAGCATCTCCACGCGTTCCTCTTCCGATTTCTGGCCTGAGTTGGAAGCGAGCCTCAAGGGTCTGGTCGGTACGGACGGCGGCCGGGCGGTCATCGTCAACGCTCAATCCGGAATCATCGCCGTTCGTGCCAACCCTCGCGAGCTGCGCGACGTGCAGCAGTTTCTCGACAAGATCCAGGACATCGCCTCGAGGCAGGTCATCATCGAGGCGAAGATCGTCGAGGTGGAATTATCGAGCGCTTTCCGCGCCGGCATCAACTGGGCCGCCATCGCGCAGCAAGGGAGCCGTACCATCAGCGGTTTCCAAACAACACCACAGCAGGGATTCGGCAGCAATAACCTGCAGTTGCTGAATCAGCCCTCGGTCCCGGTGACGGTAGGCCCCGGCAACCCAGTGACCAGTGTGCTCACCAACACGCTCGGTGGTGCGTTTACGCTGGCCGTCAATGCCGGCAGTTTCAACGCTTACGTCGAATTGTTGGCAACCCAGGGTAAGACGCATGTACTGTCGAGCCCGAGAGTTTCGACGATCAACAATCAAAAAGCCGTCATCAAGGCGGGCGACGATGAGTATTTCGTCACTGGAGTGTCGAGCAACACAGTGGTCGGCGTCGGCGCGTCGACCTCCAGCAATCTGGATCTTGCGCCGTTCTTTTCCGGCGTTGCGCTCGATGTGACACCGCAGTTGTCCGGCGACGGCCAGATCATCCTGCATATTCATCCGACGGTCAGCGATGTCACGCAGAAAGTGCTGACGGTTACCGCGCAGGGCGTCACGAATTCGCTGCCGCTCGCCTTCAGCCAGGTGCGCGAGTCGGACAGCGTCGTCAAGGCGAAGAGCGGCCAGCTCATCGTCATCGGCGGTCTGATGCTATCGAACCACCAGGTGCAGGACTACCGCGTGCCGTTGCTCGGCGATCTACCGCTGGTCGGTAAGCTGTTTCAAAGCCAACAGAAGACCGACGATCACACCGAACTCGTGATTCTATTGCGTCCGATCATCGTCGACAGCGACGATCAGTGGTCGCAATTGACCGGCGAGGCCCTGAACCAAGCGAACGCGCTCGATCCAAAAGCCCCCAAGGTCAAGCCGTAACGCTTAGGGGTCGTGGATCATGACGGTCAAACGCAGAATACGGCTCGGTGATGTATTGGTCGAGCACGGGACCATCACCGCCGAACAACTCGCTACGGCACTGACCGAGCAGCGGCGCTCGGGGCGCAAGCTCGGGCGCGTATTGGCCGACTTAGGGTTCGTGTCCGAATCGGCGCTGCACGAATTGCTGGCCAAGCACTTGGAGGTGCCGTTCGTCGATCTGAAGCATGCACGCATCGATCGGGAGGCGGTAAAATTGCTGCCCGAGGCGCTCGCGCGCCGCTATCGAGCGTTGGTGCTGCTGCAAGACGCTCGCGGGTTGCTGGTCGGAATGGCGGATCCGTCCGATCTTCATGCCTATGATGAGCTGCGGTCCAAGCTCAAACAGCCGATCCGGCTGGCCTTGGTGGGCGAAGCGGATTTTCTCAAGACGCTCGACGCCGTTTACCGGCACACCGATGAGATAGCCACGCTGGCCGAGGCCGTGCGCGACGATTTGCAGCAGGGCGAGGTGGATCTCGAACAGCTCTCGGCGGAAGAGAGCTCGCCCGATGCGCCGGTGTTGAAACTTCTGCAGACCATGTTCAACGATGCCATCAAGGCGCGTGCCTCCGACATCCATATCGAGCCGGGTGAGAACGCACTGCGAATCCGATTGCGGGTCGACGGGGTTCTACAGCAGCAGATCATCGAGGGGCGCCGCGTCGCGAGCGCGCTGGTGACGCGCCTGAAACTGATGTGCGGACTCGACATCGCCGAGAAGCGGCTGCCTCAGGACGGACGCTTCTCCATCCGCGTTCACGACGCCGCCGTCGACGTACGTCTGGCGACGATGCCGACCACCCACGGTGAGTCGGTCGTCATGCGTCTGCTCAGCCAGTCGGCAACCCTGCTGTCGCTCGAAAAACTCGGGATGACGGCGGCAACCGAGGTGCGTTTTCGACGCTTGGTCGAGCGCAATGCCGGCATGGTGCTGGTGACCGGTCCGACCGGCAGCGGCAAGACCACCACCCTGTATGCCGCACTCAACCACATCAACAAACCCGGCGTCAAAGTGATCACGGTCGAGGATCCGGTCGAATACCGCATGGACGGAATCACACAGGTGCAGGTGCTGCCAAAGATCGGCCTCGATTTTGCGCGCGTGCTGCGCACGGCACTGCGTCAGGATCCCGACATCATTCTGGTCGGTGAAATACGCGATCGCGAGACGGTGGACATCGCGCTGCGCGGCGCGATGACCGGCCACTTCGTATTCTCAACCTTGCATACCATCAATGCGATCGCCACCGTCAACCGGCTGCTCGATATGGGAGCGCCGGGTTACATGATCGCGGCCGCTGTGAATGGCATTGTCGCCCAGCGGCTGGTCCGGCGGGTATGCGCCGACTGCACCCAACCGGCGACGCCGAGCGTGAACCAAATCGCGTGGCTCGCTACCTGCCGTCCGGGTCTCAACCTCGGGCTGCAGAAATTCATGGCGGGAGCCGGCTGCACGTATTGCAACCTGACGGGATACCGAGGCCGTGTAGCTGTTTACGAACTTCTCGAAATCGACCGGACGCTGGCGGACGCGGTAGGGCGCGGCGATCTCGAGGGATTCACCCGCACGGCGCGCGGCAGCGCCGGCTATCTGCCGCTCGCCCAAGGCGCAATCGACTATGCACTCGCCGGCGTCACCTCGCTTGCCGAGGCGATGGCGGTCGGCGGGGGACTCGAGGAACTGACGGACATCGAGGCGGCAGCACCGCTCGAGGACTCGATCGTCGCCACGCTGCTCGAGCAGCGAGCTTAAGGCGTGGCCAATTTCCGCTATCGAGGCCGGTCGGGGCGCGGCGAACTCATGACGGGTCTGCTCGACGCCGACGACGCCGATGCGGTCGCGGCGCGTTTGCTGAAACTCGGCATCACGCCCCTCGACATAGCACCTG
>Ga0182024_10025455_pt1 | contig 10446 bp, 19 predicted proteins | sample P32metaG_FD_120480 | JGI IMG/M metagenome (GOLD analysis project Ga0182024, IMG submission 120480) | Permafrost microbial communities from Stordalen Mire, Sweden - P3-2 metaG (Illumina Assembly) | ecosystem: Environmental > Terrestrial > Soil > Wetlands > Permafrost | place: Sweden: Stordalen...
AAGCTGACAGGCCAACCGCGGCCCCATCGCCTAGTCCGCGCAATCCAAAAGCATCACCTTGCACAAACACCAACACCAAAGCGCCCTCTTTCGCCCCGCCTCAACCTTATGCAAAGGTCCCGCGAAAGCCGGGACCCACGGGTCAGCTGTTCGAGACGCTCAGGGGTGGGTCCCGGCTTTCGCCGGGAAGCGGATTTCTACGGCGCGTGCCAGTCCCAGCTTGCACCGGCAGCACGAGTCACCCCCAAATCACACCGGTATAACAGCGGGGGCTACGCCGCCTCTTCTTCGTCTTCGCGTTCCTGCACCGGGCCGGAATCCTGGCCCTTGGCGTCGGGATCGCGGTCGACCAGCTCAATCAGCGCCATCGGCGCGTTGTCGCCGTAACGATAGCCGGCCTTGATGATGCGGATATAGCCGCCGGGCCGGCTCTTGTAGCGCTCGGCCAGGGTGGTCAGCAGCTTGTCGGCGAGCGCCTTGTCCTGCAGCACGGCGATCGCCTGGCGGCGGACGTGCAGGCCGCCGCGCCGTCCCAGCGTGATCAGCCGCTCGACGATCGGCCGCAGATCCTTGGCCTTGGGCAGCGTCGTCTTGATCTGCTCGTGCTTGATCAGCGCGGCGGCGAGGTTCTCGAACATCGCCTTGCGGTGCTCGGTGCGGCGGCTGAAACCGCGTCCGCGATTGCCGTGGCGCATGTCCTACTCTCCCCTGCCTTGTCGCGCGCCTTAGTAAGGCTCGTCGATGCGCTTGGCCAGATCCTCGATGTTCTCGGGCGGCCAATTCTGGATCTCCATGCCGAGATGGAGCCCCATATTGGCCAGCACCTCCTTGATCTCGTTCAAGGATTTGCGGCCGAAATTGGGGGTGCGCAGCATCTCGGCCTCGGTCTTCTGCACGAGGTCGCCAATATAGACGATGTTGTCGTTCTTCAGGCAGTTGGCCGAGCGCACCGAGAGCTCGAGCTCGTCGACCTTGCGCAGCAGGTTCTTGTTGATCAGCGGCTCGCCGGTCGCTTCCTTCTCGACCGCGTGGCGCGGCTCCTCGAAATTGATGAAGAGCTGGAGCTGGTCCTGCAGGATGCGCGCGGCTAGGGCCACCGCGTCCTCGGGCGTCACCGCGCCGTTGGTCTCGACGCGCATCGCCAGCCGGTCATAGTCGGTGACCTGGCCGACGCGGGTATTCTCGACCCGGTACGACACCTTGCGCACCGGGCTGAACAGCGCATCGACCGGGATGAGGCCGATCGGCGCGTCTTCCGGCCGGTTGGCGGTCGCCGGCACATAGCCCTTGCCGATCTCGACGGTCAGCTCCATCGAGATGCGCGCGCCGTTGTCGAGCGTGCAGCTCACCAGATCGGGGTTGAGGATGTCGATGTCGTGGCCGGTCTCGATCGCGCCGGCGCGGACTTCGCCGGGCCCGGTCGCGCGCAGCCGCATCCGCTTCGGCCCATCGCCGTGCATGCGCAGGCCGATGCTCTTCACGTTGAGCACGATATCGGTCACATCCTCGAGCACGCCGGGGATCGACGAGAATTCGTGCAGCACCCCGTCGATCTGCATCGAGGTCACCGCCGCGCCTTGCAGCGACGACAGCAGCACGCGCCGCAGCGCGTTGCCGAGCGTCAGCCCGAAACCGCGCTCAAGCGGCTCGGCGACCACCGTCGCGGCGCGCTTCGCATCCTCGCCGGGCTCGACCGCGAGCGCCTTCGGCTTGATCAGCGTTTGCCAATTTCGTTGAATTACAAAGACATCAGTCATTGAGCGCCTGTCCTATCGGCATCCCGAGCCGGCGATGATGCCGGCGATCTTTTACGTCGTGCGACGGCCGCCAGGCGGCCGGCGTGCGCCCCGTCTGACCGATCAGACCCGGCGCCGTTTGGGCGGGCGGCAGCCGTTATGGGGGATCGACGTCACATCACGGATCGAGGTGATCGCGAAACCCACGCTTTGCAAGGCCCGCAGGGCAGATTCGCGTCCCGAGCCCGGCCCCTTGACCTCAATGTCGAGGGTGCGCATGCCGTGCTCCATCGCCTTGCGGCCGGCATCCTCGGCGGCCATCTGCGCCGCGTAGGGCGTCGATTTGCGCGAGCCCTTGAAGCCCTGGCTGCCCGAGGACGACCAGGCGATCGCGTTGCCCTGGGCATCGGTGATCGTGATCATCGTATTGTTGAACGTCGCGTTCACATGGGCCGTGCCCGAGGTGATGTTCTTGCGTTCGCGACGCCGCAGCCGCGGCGCTGCTGCCGTGCTTCTTGCCATTTAGCCGTTCCGCCGTTCGGGTGAGCTGGTCAAATGAGACTATTTCTTCTTGCCGGCGATGGGCCGCGCCGGACCCTTGCGCGTGCGCGCATTGGTGTGGGTGCGCTGGCCGCGCACCGGCAGACCCTTGCGGTGCCGCAACCCGCGATAGCAGCCGAGATCCATCAGCCGCTTGACGTTCATCGCAACGGTGCGCCGCAGATCGCCCTCGACCGTATATTCGCGGTCGATCAGCTCGCGGACGCGCAGCACCTCGTCATCGGTCATGTCGTTGGCTCGACGGTCGATCGGGATACCGACCTTGTTGCAGATTTCGAGGGCCTTGGTGCGGCCGATGCCATGGATATAGGTCAGGGCGATCGGCACGCGCTTCTGATTGGGGATGTTAACGCCGGCAATTCGCGCCACCTGCGCATCTCCTCAAATTCGGGCATAGGAATAGTGCGGGGATCGCTCCCGCGCGAGCAGGCGATTATACGGATCGCCGGTGCAGCGTCAATCGGCCTCGGTAAAAGAATCAGCGCGAATCGTCGCGCGAGATGATCGCTTCAATCTGCCGCGTCACCGCATCCATCTCGCCCATGCCGTCGATCGTCGAAAGGATGCCGCGGTCGCGGTAATAAGGCAGGATCGGGGCGGTTTGCTGGCGATAGACCTCGAACCGCTTGGTGACCGCTTCCGGCCGGTCATCGGGTCGATGCAGGAAGTCGGTCGCGCCGCACATGTCGCAGACGCCTTCGGTCTTCGGGCGATTATAGCGTTCGTGATAGCTCGCCCCGCATTTGCGGCAGCTGAACCGGCCGGCGAGCCGGTCGGTGAGCGCCGCCTCGTCGACCTCCATCAGGATGACATGGTCGAGCTTCAGCCGGTGGCGCGCCAGCATCGCGTCGAGCGCCTCGGCCTGGGGCACGTTGCGCGGAAAGCCGTCGAGGATGACGCCCTTCTTGGCTTCCGGCGCGGCGATGCGCCGCTCGATCGTCTCGATCACGATATCGTCCGAGACAAGGGCGCCCGAATCCATGACCGCCTTGATGCGGCGGCCCAGCTCGCTGCCCGAAGCGGTCTCGTTCCGCAGCATGTCGCCGGTCGCAAGCTGGACGAACCCGTGCGCCTGCTCGAGGCGCTTGGCCTGCGTCCCCTTGCCGGCGCCTGGTGGCCCCAGCAGGATCAAATTCATCCCCGGCGTCCCCTCAGCCGCGATTTTTTGATCAGCCCCTCGTATTGGTGCGCGAGGAGATGCGAATGGATCTGCGCGACGGTATCCATCGTGACACTAACGACGATCAAGAGGCTGGTGCCGCCAAAATAGAACGGCACCGAATATTGCGAGATCAAGATCTCCGGCAGGATGCACACCGCGGACAGATAGGCCGCGCCGACAACGGTCAGCCGGGTCAGTATGTAGTCGAGATAGTCGGCGGTGTTCTTGCCCGGCCGGATGCCCGGGATGAAACCGCCGTATTTCCTCAGATTGTCCGCGGTCTCGGTCGGGTTGAACACGATGGCCGTATAGAAGAAGCAGAAGAACACGATGAGGCTGATGTAGAGGATCATATAGGCTGGCCGGCCGTGCCCCAGATAGGCGGTGATCGTGCCAAGCCAGCCGAAGCTCTGCCCGTTCTGCTCGAAGGTCGCGATCGTCGCCGGCAGCAGCAGCAAGGACGAGGCGAAGATCGGCGGGATCACGCCCGAGGTGTTGAGCTTCAACGGCAGATGCGACGCCTCGCCGCCGAACATGCGATTGCCGACCTGGCGCTTCGGGTATTGCACGAGGATGCGGCGCTGCGCCCGCTCCATGAAGACGATAAAGGCGACGACCCCGACCGACATCGCCAGAAACAGGATGATGAAAACCGGCGACAGCGCCCCAGTGCGGCCGAGCTCGAGGGTGGCGGCGAGCGCATGCGGCAGGTTGGCGACGATCCCCGACATGATGATCAGCGAGATGCCGTTGCCGACCCCGCGCGCGGTGATCTGCTCGCCGAGCCACATCAGGAACACCGTGCCGCCGACCAGCGTCACCACCGTGACCAGCCGGAAGAACATCCCCGGGTCGATCACCGCCGATTGCGCGCCGGCGCGCATGCCCTCGAGCCCGACGGCGATGCCGTATGCTTGCACCGTGGCCAGCAGGACCGTGCCGTAGCGAGTGTATTGGTTCAGCTTCTTGCGTCCGCTCTCGCCCTCTTTCTTCATCGCCTCGAGCGAGGGGGACACCGCGGTCAGGAGCTGGATGATGATCGAGGACGAGATGTACGGCATGATGTTGAGGGCGAAGATCGACATGCGGTCGAGCGCGCCGCCCGAGAACATGTCGAACATGCCGAGAATGCCGCCCGCATTGTGCGAGAAGATTTCGTGCAGGATGCCGGGGTCGATGCCGGGGATCGGGATATAGGTCCCGAGGCGATAGGCGACGAGCGCGCCCAAGGTGAACCAGATGCGGCTCTTGAGCTCGGTCGCCTTCGAGAAGGCCCCGAAATTTATGCTGCTTGCGAGTTGCTCGGCGGCTGACGCCATGTGTTGGTTCCCTGCCCGACAGAGGCCGCTTATAGAATAGGCGCTCGCGGACTAATTCGGAAGTCGCCGCTCCCGTCCATCCCGCGAAGATCGGGGCCCTGTGGCCGGCCTTCGCCGGGGTGGCAAAAGAAGCGCCAAAAGCGCCCTTAGGCCGATGCCTCGGCCTCGGGGGCGGCACCCTGCGGCAATACGACCTTGCCGCCCGCCGTCTCGACCGCCGCGATCGCCGCCTGCGAGGCGCCGGCGACCTCGATCGTGATCGCCGTCTTGAGCTCGCCCTTGGCGAGCAGGCGAATGCCGTCGCCGACCCGTCGCAGAATACCGGCGGCGATTAGCGCCTTGCCGTCGATCGTGTCCTTGGCGACAAGCCGCTTGGCCTCCAATGCCTGCTGCAGCCGGCCGAGGTTCACGACCTGGTAGTTCTTCTGAAAAATCTTGTTGTTGAAGCCGCGCTTTGGCAGCCGCCGATGCAGCGGGGTCTGGCCCCCCTCGAAGCCGTTGATCGCGACGCCGGAGCGCGCCGTCTGGCCCTTGCCGCCGCGACCCGAGGTCTTGCCCTTGCCCGAGCCGATACCGCGCCCGACGCGCTTGGCGCGATAATGCGCGCCCGGATTGTCTCTGATCTCGTTGAGCTTCATCACCTATCCCCGGTTGGGCGACCGGCCCGGCCACCCAACAACTTTAAAAGCAAAAACGGCCGCGTTCCTAAGCCTCGTCGACCACGCGCACGAGATGCTGCACCTTCCTGATCATGCCGCGCACCGAGGGCGTATCCTCGAGCGTGCGTTGACGGTGCAATTTGTTGAGGCCGAGCCCCTTCAAGGTCGCCTCCTGGTCGTCCCGGCGGCCGATCGGACTGCCAGTCTGGACCACCGTGACGGTCTTCTTTTCCTCGACCTTGGTGCCGGTTCGGGCTGCGCGGGCCATTACGTCGGTTCCTTCGCCTCGGTCTCGCGGCGGCCGAGCACTTCGTTGACCTTTTTACCGCGCCGCGCCGCGACTGCGCGCGGGCTCGTCGCGTGGGCCAGCGCCTCAAAGGTCGCCTTGATCATGTTGTGCGGGTTCGAGCTGCCCACCGACTTCGCCACCACGTCCTGCACGCCGAGCGCCTCGAAAATCGCGCGCATCGGGCCGCCGGCGATGATGCCGGTGCCGGGCTTGGCGGCGCGGATGATCACCTTGCCGGCGCCGAAGCTGTCGGCGATGTCGTGGTGAAACGTGCGGCCCTCGCGCAGCGGTACGCGGACCAGACCGCGCCGGGCCTGCTCGGTCGCCTTGCGGATCGCCTCGGGAACTTCGCGCGCCTTGCCCGAGCCGTAGCCGACGCGGCCCTTGCGGTCGCCGACGACGACGAGCGCGGCAAAACCAAAGCGCCGGCCGCCCTTCACCACCTTGGCGACGCGGTTGATGCTGACGAGCTTCTCGGCGAATTCGCTTTCCTCGCGCTCGCGCGGCTGACGGTCGCCCTCGCCGCGGCGACGACGATCGCCCCCTTCGCGAGGCGACCCGCCGGGGCCGCGCGGCGGTCCACCAGGACCGCGAGGCGGTCCGCCGGGGCGATTGGCCTGTGTGCGTGGCATCGGCAGCCCTCTTCTAGAAGTCGAGCCCGCCCTCGCGGGCGGCATCGGCCAGGGCCTTGACCCGGCCATGGAACATGTAGGCGCCGCGGTCGAAGACGACCTGGGCGACACCGGCTTCCTTGGCGCGCTCGGCGATCAGCTTGCCGACGGCCGCCGCCGCCGCGCTGTCCGCGCCGGTCTTCAGGTCTTTCTTGACCCCGGCATCGAGCGTCGAGGCGGCGGCCACGGTGCGGCCCGCCGCGTCGTCGATAACCTGCGCGTAGATGTGCCGCGACGAGCGGAAGACCGTCAGCCGCGGCCGCAGTCCCCCCGCCTGCCGCAGCTCGTAGCGCACCCGCTGCCGGCGGCGCCGGAACAGCTCGTCTGGTTTCTTCGCCATGGCGGTTACTTCTTCTTGCCTTCCTTGCGGCGGACGGTTTCGTCGGAATACTTGATGCCCTTGCCCTTATAAGGCTCGGGCGGGCGGTACGAGCGGATTTCGGCGGCGACCTGGCCGACGCGCTGCCGGTCGGCGCCGCTGATCGCGATGAGCGTCGGCCGCTCGCAGGCGATCTGGATGTCCTGCGGGATCGGGTAGGGAATGTCGTGGCTGTAGCCGAGCTGCAGGTTGAGCGTGCGGCCCTGCACCGCGGCACGATAGCCGACGCCGTTGATCTCGAGCGTGCGCGTGAACCCGGCCGAGACACCGGTCACCATGTTGTTGACCAGCGCCCGCGTCGTTCCCCACATCGCGCGGGCCTGCTTGCTGTCGTCCTTCGGCGCGATCGTCACCGCGCCATCGGCGACCGTGGCGCTGACCTCGGCGCTGATCGGCAGGGTCAGCTTGCCCTTGCCGCCGGTGACGGTAAGCAGCTGGCCGGCCAGGTTGACCTGGACGCCGGCAGGGATCGCGACTGGGTTCTTGCCGATACGAGACATGACGCTACCTCAGAACACCCGACAGAGGATTTCGCCGCCGACCTTGGCGGCGCGGGCTTCGCTGTCCGACATGACGCCGCGCGGCGTCGACAGGATCGAGATGCCGAGCCCGTTATAGACCCGCGGCAGATCGACCAGCTTGGAATAAATCCGCCGGCCAGGCTTCGAGACGCGCGAGATTTCGCGGATTACCGGCTCGCCGTCGACATATTTCAGCTCGATCTTGAGCTCGGCGACGCCGGGCCGCACTTGCTCGCGCGAGTAGCCGCGGATGTAGCCTTCGCGCTTGAGGACTTCGAGCACGTTGACTCGGTGCTTCGAGGCCGGCGCCGCGACCATAGCCTGGCGCGCCCGCTGGCCGTTGCGAATGCGGGTCAGCATATCGCCGAGAGGATCGCTCATCGTCATCGCGGGGCTCCCCTCACCAGCTCGACTTGACCATGCCCGGGATCTGCCCGGACGAGGCCAGCTCGCGCACCGCGATGCGCGACAGTCGGAACTTGCGATAGACGCCGCGCGGGCGCCCGGAAAGCGCACAGCGGTTGCGCACGCGCGTCAGCGAGCTGTTGCGCGGCAGCCGGGCGAGCTTCAGTTGCGCCTCGAAGCGATCCTCGGGGTTGGCGTCGCGGTCGCGCGCCAGCGCCTTGAGGCGGGCGCGTCGCGGCGCCATCGCCTTCGCCATCTTGGCGCGACGCGTGTTCTTTTCGATCGAGCTCTTCTTTGCCATCGGTGATCTTGTCTCCGCAGGCGATCAGTTGACGAACGGCATGTCGAAAGCCTTCAGCAAAGCCTTGGCCTCGGCATCGGTCTTGGCGGTGGTGACGATGACGATATCCATGCCGCGCTGCGCATCGACGCGGTCATAGTCGATCTCGGGGAAGACGAGCTGCTCGCGCAGCCCCAGCGCGTAATTGCCGCGCCCGTCGAAGCTGCGGTTCGACACGCCGCGAAAATCCCTGACGCGCGGCAGCGCGATGTTGATCAGCCGGTCGAGGAACTCGTACATGCGCTCGCGGCGCAGCGTGACCTTGACGCCGATCGGCATGTTCTGGCGCAGCTTGAACGTGGCGATCGACTGCTTGGCGCGGATCACCACCGGATGCTGCCCCGTGATCGCGGTCAGGTCGCCGACCGCGGAGTCGATCTTCTTCGCATCCTGCACCGCCTCGCCGACGCCCATGTTGACGACGATCTTATCGAGCCGCGGCACCTGCATCCGGTTTTCGTAGCCGAATTCCTTCATCAGCGCCGGATGCACCGTCTCCGTGTAGCGTTCCTGCAGGCGGGTCATTTCCCTCTACCTCACTTATCGATCACTTCGCCCGAGCGGCGGGCGACGCGGACCTTGCGGCCGTCATCGAGGGTCTTGTAGCCGACCCGCGTCGGCTTGCCCGATGCCGGGTCGATATGGGCGACGTTCGAGACGTGGATCGTCAGCTCCTTCTCGACGATGCCGCCCGGGTCGCCCATGCGCTGGCGCGTATGGCGGCGGGCGACGTGGACGCCTTGCACGACGAGCCGCGCTTCCGTCGGAAAGACGCGCAGCACTTCGCCCTGCTTGCCCTTGTCGCGGCCGCTGATGACGACCACGTTGTCGCCCTTCTTGATCTTCAGCTTCACCATGTCAGAGCACTTCGGCTAAAGGACTTCGGGGGCCAGCGAGGCGATCTTCAAGAACTTGCGCGCCCGCAGCTCGCGGGTCACCGGCCCGAAGACGCGCGTGCCGATCGGCTCGTTCTGGCGGTTGATCAACACCGCCGCGTTGCGGTCGAAGCGGATCGCGCTGCCGTCGATGCGGCGGATTTCCTTCGCGGTGCGGACGATGACGGCGCGATGGACATCGCCCTTCTTGACGCGGCCGCGCGGGATCGCCTCCTTGACCGAGACGATGATCACGTCGCCAACGCCGGCGGTCCTGCGCTTCGAGCCCCCCAGCACCTTGATGCACTGGACCCGACGCGCGCCGGAATTGTCGGCGACGTCGAGATTGGTCTGCATCTGGATCATGCCGCGCCCCCGGTGTCGCTCGTCGCGCCGCTAGAATCGGCCTCTATTTCCACCGCGGCGGCGCGGGCGCGACGCCGGGCGAGCCCCGGCGCGCCCGCGCTCGCGGCGCCCATGACGATCCACGATTTACGCTTCGAGATCGGCCGGCTTTCCTCGATCTGCACTGCATCGCCAGCGTGAAACTGGTTCTCTTCATCATGTGCCGCGTATTTCTTCGAGCGCGTGATGAACTTCTTGTAGATCGGGTGCATGATCCGGCGCTCGACGCGCACGATCACCGTCTTGTTGCAAGCGTCGCTGACGACGGTGCCCTGGAGAACGCGTTTCGGCATCTCAGCTCCTAAGCCTTTGCGGTCGCTTGGCGTTGCCGCTCGCCAAGGATCGTCTTGATGCGCGCGATGTCGCGCCGCGCCTGGCGGACCCGCGCGGTGTTTTCGAGCTGCCCGCTCGCGCGCTGGAAGCGCAGGTTGAAGATCTCCTTGCCCAGCGTCTCGGCTTGCTCCGTGAGTTCGTCTGGAGTGCGCCCACGCAGATCGCTCCCCTTCATCGTCTTCATGGCGCGCCCTCTTCGCCGGCGCGCACGATGAAGCGGGTCGCGACCGGCAATTTGGCCGCCGCCAGCTCGAACGCCTCGCGCGCGATGTCGTGCGGCACGCCGTCGAGTTCGAACATGATCCGCCCGGGTTTGACCCGGCAGATCCAGTATTCGGGCGAGCCCTTGCCGCTGCCCATGCGGACTTCCGCCGGCTTGGTCGATACCGGCACGTCCGGGAAGATGCGGATCCACACCCGACCGATGCGGCGGATGTGGCGGGTGATGGCACGCCGCGCCGCCTCGATCTGGCGCGCGGTGATGCGGCCGGGCTCGACCGATTTCATGCCGTAGGCGCCGAAATTGAGCGCGGTGCCCCCCTTGGCCATGCCATGGACGCGGCCCTTTTGCGCCTTGCGGTATTTGGTGCGTTTGGGACTAAGCATTTCTAGTCTCCGGCACGATCACGGTCGCGGTCGCGATCCCGACCGCCGCTCGGCCGCCGGTCCATTCCCGCCGGCTGCGCCTCGGCCATCCGCTTGTCCTGGGCCATCGGGTCGTGGGCGAGGATTTCGCCCTTGAATACCCACACCTTGACACCGCAAGTGCCGTAGGTCGTCTTGGCGGTAGC
>Ga0182024_10025458_pt1 | contig 10445 bp, 6 predicted proteins | sample P32metaG_FD_120480 | JGI IMG/M metagenome (GOLD analysis project Ga0182024, IMG submission 120480) | Permafrost microbial communities from Stordalen Mire, Sweden - P3-2 metaG (Illumina Assembly) | ecosystem: Environmental > Terrestrial > Soil > Wetlands > Permafrost | place: Sweden: Stordalen...
CGCCGCCACTTGCCCTAGGAATAGGCTTGCGAGGCAAATAAAGAAGCAATGCGATTTGAAAGGGAGCGTGCAAGTCATACTGTCTTCCCATGTGAGCCGGAGATGCGATGCGGGCGACCGTCTCGGGTCGAGACGCCGCGTCATGCGGTGTCGGGCCGCCCTTCTTTTCGTTCCCTCGGCGGCCAGAGCGCCAGAGTCTAAGACGCATGGGTTGCGGCATCCGGCACCAACGCTGCGCCAAGTTTATTGAACTCGTGTTCCCGGATAGCGGACGGTGCGGTAGCACACGCAGGACGGCAATCCGTTCGTGAAACTGGGATTCACCTCACGGCAAAAGTGACCCGCCGGTCGGGGCAGCGCGTCTGCGCGCATCGAACCTCAAGGCCTTGCTCCGTGCTGACTCGGGATTCAATCGGCCATTAAGCGCGCGCGTAACGCTTTCGAAATGTGCCACTCTGCGAAGCGGCGAGCCTCGCGCAAAATTCACACCCCGCCCTGGAACGGCTATGCAGCTATTGCACGGCCCCAAGCGAGGCCGTGTAAAGTAATACCCACTAAAATGGGGTCAAGCCGCAGGGTTCGGCCGACTGCCGAGCGCTGCGGACGGATGGACCTACGGAATAGGCTCGGGGGCGCGATGGACATACACGAATATCAGGCAAAAGAACTGCTGTCCGGCTTTGGCGTAACGGTGCCGCCCGGCGGGGTCGCTTACAGTCCCGAGCAGGCCGTATACGTCGCGACCGAACTCGGTGGCTGGCATTGGGCCATCAAGGCACAGATTCACGCCGGGGGTCGCGGCAAGGCCGGCGGTGTCAAACTCTGTCGCACCTACCAGGAAGTCGCAGCCGCCGCGAAGGGAATGCTCGGCGCCGCGCTCGTGACGAACCAGACCGGCCCCGCCGGCAAGGTCGTGCACCGGCTGTACGTCGAAAAGGCCGAACCCTACGTGCGCGCGTTGTATCTGGGCCTCGTTCTTGACCGAAGGATCGAACGTATCCGGGTCATTGCTTCGGCCGAAGGCGGCGTCGAGATCGAAGAAATCGCGCTCAGCCGACCTGAGACGATCCTGCAGGAACAGGTTGACCCGGCTGTCGGGCTGCAAAGCTTCCAGGCCCGCGAGCTTGCATTCGGACTCGGCCTCAACATCAAACAGGTCAGCCAAGCGGTCACAGCGATCATGGGCTGCTATCGAGCCTTTCGCGACCTCGACGCAACCATGGTCGAGGTTAATCCACTCGTAATCACCAAGGACGATCGCGTACTGGCCCTGGACGCAAAGATGTCATTCGATGACAACGCCATGTTTCGGCGACCCAAGGTCACCGAAATGCGCGACTCTGCCGAAGAGGATCCGCGCGAGGCTCGGGCCACAGAGTTCGGTCTCAACTACGTCGGCCTGAGTGGGGACATTGGCTGCATCATCAACGGCGCCGGGTTGGCGATGGCGACGATGGACATTATCAAGCATGCCGGTGGCGAGCCTGCCAACTTCCTCGACGTGGGTGGCGGCGCTTCGCCGGAGCGCGTTGCGGCCGCGTTCAATCTAGTGCTTTCTGACCAGAACGTGAAGGCGATTTTGGTCAATATCTTCGCCGGCATCAACCGCTGCGACTGGGTCGCGCAAGGTGTCGTGCGGGCGGCCAAGGATCTACGCGTGCCGCTCGTCGTGCGACTGGCCGGCACGAATGTCGAGGAAGGCAGGCGCATCGTCCGCGAATGCGGCCTGCCCATCATCACGGCCGACACGCTGGCCGAGGCGGCACATAAAGTTGTCGCGGCTTCGCGCGGCGGAAACGCCAAATGAGCATTCTGATCGATGCAACGACGCGAGTGATTCTGCAGGGCTTCACCGGCGACAAGGCGACTTTCCACGCCAAAGAGAGGATTGCGTACGGCACCAATATCGTAGGCGGCGTCACTCCGGGCAAGGGCGGTCAGACACATCTGGGGCGCCCGGTCTTCAACACAGTCAAGGCCGCGGTCAAGGCCACCGGCGCCGAGGCCAGCCTCGCCTTCGTGCCTCCTCCCTTCGCGGCGGACGCGCTGATGGAAGCGGCGGATGCGGGGCTCAGGCTCGTCTGCATCATCACGGACGGCATTCCTGCGCAGGACATGATGAGGGTCAAGCGCTATCTGCGGCGCTATCCGAAAGCACAGCGCACGACCATCGTTGGCCCCAACTGCGCAGGCATCATCAGTGCCGGCAAGGCCATGCTCGGCATAATGCCCGGGAACATATACATCCGCGGCAACGTCGGCGTCGTCTCCCGATCCGGCACGCTCGGCTATGAAGCGGGAGCGCAGATGAAGGCGCTGGGCATCGGGGTTACGACCAGTGTCGGCATCGGCGGCGATCCGATCAACGGGAGCTCGTTCCTCGATCATCTGATGCTGTTCGAAGAGGACCCGGAAACCAAGGCCGTCATCATGATTGGCGAAATCGGCGGCCCGCAGGAATCAGAGGCGGCCAAATGGGTGAAGGAAAATATGACGAAGCCGGTCATTGGGTATGTGGCTGGGCTGACCGCGCCGAAAGGCCGTCGCATGGGCCATGCCGGCGCGATCATATCGGCCGAGGGCGACAGCGCCGCCGAAAAAGCGGAAATCATGAAGTCGTACGGTCTGCTTGTCGTGCCGAGCCCCGCTGAAATCGGCTCGACGATCGCACTGGCGCTGCGCAAGGTAGACTGAGCGCGTGTCGCAGCCGCCTCGCCGCGCCAAGTTCGTGCACTACGGCGTCATGGAGCAGGCGTGGTGAACGCTCCCGGCGGATCCACTCTCCGCTCAAGTGAGGCGCCTGGAAATTTCTCGCGCTCGGAACTGCTCTTCAATCTGCTGGTTGCGGTCGTGCAGCGCTACGAGCCCGAGGTTGCAGCCGTGCTGCGCGAGGAGCGCACGACTGCGGGTATGCCAGCAGTCCTCCTTGCGCGCACGTTGCAGGCGCAGGGAATCTGGTTCCAGCTGCTCGCGATCGCGGAACAGAATCGCGACATGCGCAACCGTCGTGAGGTCGAACGCGAGCGCGGCTACGAACAGCTACGGGGAACATTTGCCGGCGTATTCGCCTCCGCTGCGGCTGAGGGCATCACGGGCGCGGAGATCCGTGAGGCGTTGTCCGCTCTGCGCGTGCGGCCTGTCATTACCGCGCATCCGACCGAGGCGAAGCGCGTCACCGTGCTGGAACGGCATCGGCGCATTTATCTGCGCCTACTCGACCTTGAATCGCCGCGCTGGACGGATCGCGAACGTCAGGAACTTATCCGCGCCGCCGGTGATGAAATTGAACTGCTGTGGCTTACCGGTGAGCTCAAGCTCACCAAGCCGACGGTGGCGCAGGAGGTCGCATGGGGCCTGTATTTCTTTAATGAAAATCTCTTTGACGTTGTGCCGCAGATGTTCGCCAAAGTTGAAAGCGCGTTTGCGAAACAATTTCCCGATGAGCCCTTTGAGGTGCCGCTGTTCTTCCAGTTTGGCTCCTGGATCGGCGGTGATCGTGACGGCAATCCGTACGTCACGAGCGAGGTGACGCGCCGCACTCTATGGGAGACGCGACTGGCGAGCTTGCGGCGCTATCGGACGCGTCTCCTCGACCTGGTGCGTAACTTGAGTATCGAGGATCACGCACTCTCCTTGCCGGCCTCCTTCCGCGAGACGGTGGCCGAGGCGGTTCGAACGACACGTGACGGCGAGGCGCTTGCGGCGCGCAATCGCGGCGAAATCTTCCGCCAATTTCTCTGCTGCATGCTGGCGCGCCTCGACGTCACTATCAGCCATGCTGAGCGCGAACAGCCCGCGCCGGAGGATAGCGGCTATAGCAATGCCGACCGCTTAATGGACGACATCGACCTCATGCGTGACGCTCTTGGCGCCGGCGGAGCGCAGCGCCTCTCCGATGCGCTGCTCCTGCCGCTGCGCCGCGAAGTCGGTGTGTTCCGCTTCAGCACGGTGCGGCTCGACGTGCGCGAAAGCAGTATGCGCATCAACGAGACCCTGGCCGCGATGTTTCGCCTGAGGAACGACGGCGCCGACCCGCCGCAGGCCGACTCGGCGCAATGGAAGCAGTGGTTGCTCGCCGAATTAGGCACCGCGCGCAGCGCGCCTTACCGCTACGATGGACTGCCGGCGGAGGCCGCGGAAACACTCGCGACCTTCCGCACCATAGCCCGTATGCGCGAAGAGATTGACCGCGAAGCCTTCGGTGCTTTGATCCTCAGCATGACCCGCAGCGCCGCTGACATCTTGGGCGTCTATCTCATGGCGAAGGAAGGCGGCCTATTTTCCGATTCTTCCGCAATTGAACGCTGCACATTGCCGATCGTCCCGCTGCTCGAAACCATTCCCGACCTGCGCCGCGCCGCCCCGATCCTGAAGGAGCTGCTGGCCGTGCCGCTCGTGCAACGCAGCCTGCACGTACAGCGCAAAATTCAGGAGGTGATGATCGGCTACTCCGATTCCAACAAGGATGGCGGCTACCTCACGGCGCACTGGGAACTGGCGAAAGCGCAGAGCACCCTCACCCGCCTGGGGAGCGAGCACGGCATCGCAATTGCGTTCTTCCATGGCCGCGGTGGCTCGGTGAGTCGCGGCGGTGCACCGACCGGACGCGCCATTGCCGCCTCCCCTGCCGGCTCCATCCGTGGCCAGTTCCGCGTCACCGAGCAGGGCGAAGTGGTCTCCTTTAAATATGCGAATCGCGGCACGGCGGCATATCAGATCGAGCTACTGGGCGCGGCGGTCGTAGAGCATGTGCTGCGCTCCGAACGCGAAGCTGCGCTGATTCCCGTGCATGAATTCTATGAAGCGATGGAAGCACTCTCCGGCACCTCGTGGTCTGCCTACCGCAAGCTGATGGAGCTGCCGACAATGCTCGCCTATTTGCAGGACTCAAGCCCGCTTGAGGAGTTGTCGCTGCTGAACATCGGCTCGCGTCCGGCACGTCGTACGCAAGCGAAGACTTTGGGCGACCTCCGAGCGATACCCTGGGTGTTTGCTTGGACGCAAAACCGCCACATGCTGTCGGGTTGGTATGGCGTCGGCAGCGGTATCAAAGCCTTTCTCGACGTGCGCAAGGAGCGCGGACTCGAGCTTCTCAAGCGCATGTTCCGCGACGCCCGCCTGTTCAGGCTGATTCTCGACGACGTCGAGCGCACCCTGCTGCAGGTCGACCTGTCGATCGCCGCTGAATACGCGGGGCTCGTGGAGGATAAAGCCATTCGCGAGCCGATCTTTGCCCGCATCGCGGAGGAATACCGGCTCACGTGCGAGATGATCCTGCGCATCTCCGGCGATGCGGGCATTGCAGAGCGCTTCCCGCAATTTCGACGACGCCTCGCGCGGCGCCTGAAGACCATCAATGAGGTGAGCCGCGAGCAGGTACATCTGCTGCGCGCCCACCGCGCCGAGAGCAGCGAAGATGTGCGCACGGCGCTCCTGATGTCGATCAATTGCGCCGCCGCAGGTCTGGGGGCGACGGGATAGCGCTTCAGATTCGCAGCGTAATCACGAGGGACAACCATGAGCTTCACGAGCATCGAACCGTCTACGCCGCGTCTGCACCGCTCCGAACTTGCCGTGCCGGGGTCCAACACGGCCTTATTCGAAAAGGCTGCGCAATCCGCTGCCGACATCGTCTTTCTGGATGTGGAGGATGCCGTCGCGCCCGACGACAAGGAGCAGGCGCGCAAAAACATCATCCAAGCGCTCAATGATATCCAATGGGGCGCAAAGACCATGATGGTGCGCATCAATGGTCTCGACACGCACTACATGTACCGCGACGTGGTTGATATCGTCGAAGCTTGCCCACGACTGGATATGATTCTGATCCCGAAGGTCGGCGTGGCGGCCGATGTGTACGCGCTCGACATGATCGTGACTCAGATCGAGAGCGCGAAGAAGCGCACGAAACGGATCGGCTTCGAGGTGCTGATCGAGACCGCGCTTGGCATGGTCAATGTCGAGGCCATTGCCCAGGCGAGCAAACGGCTCGAGGCCATGTCGTTCGGCGTGGCCGATTATGCCGCCTCCACGCGTGCCCGCACGACGGTGATCGGCGGCGTCAACATCGATTGTGGCGTGCTCACTGACAAAGACGCCGAAGGGAAACGAGATTATTTCTGGACCGATCCGTGGCATGCAGCGCAGACGCGCATGATGGTCGCGTGCCGCGCGTACGGATTACGGCCTATCGACGGCCCATTCGGCGATTTCAAAGATCCCGACGGATTCCGTGCCGCCGCGAACCGGGCCGCAGTGCTCGGCTACGAGGGCAAGTGGGCGATCCATCCTTCGCAGGTGGCTCTCTGCAACGAAGTATTTACACCGTCCGCTGCAGAAGTGACGAAGGCCACCCGCATCATGGAGGCCATGGCGCAGGCGGCGCGCGAGGGCCGGGGCGCCGTATCGCTCGACGGCCGCTTGATCGACTACGCCAGCATCCGCATGGCCGAAGCGCTGTTGAAAAAAGCGGGCGCGATGCGCTCGGGCACTGCCTAGCCTCTCGCTCAGGGGTCGACCCGGCGACGTCAGTGCGTCGCGTACATCTGCATGGCGTCGTGCCGGAATGCAGCGCCACTGCCCTCGCGGCTGTAGAACATATGGCCGCCTGCATATTCCTTGACCTGCACGCGATTCGGGTTACCCATGAGCGGTATTTGATCTACGATCAGCACCGAGGCCATGAAGGGGCACGACAGATCATCCCAACCGTGCACGATCAGGACATTCAGCTTCGGATCCACGGCTACGGATTGGCGCAATTCCTCGACAGAACCGTGCTCGAGGCGCTCGTTCGCCTCTTCTTTTTCATCCGCATTCGTCCAAAGCTTGAACACTTCGTTGCTGAGCGCATCGTAGCGTCCCGCATATTTCCAACCGACAGTGCGCGTAATGAAGTCGACCATTGCCGTCGTAGTAGGCGCGATGATGGCGTCGAGGAGCGGATCATTAGTACGCTGATTTGGCGCGAACGGGAATGGATCCCAAACAGTCACGTTTGCGTCATAGCGGCTGCCGAGCTTGCCCTCCGCACGAAATACTTCACGCAAATAGGCCTGGGTCTCGAGACGCCCGCCGGAGCGACGCACGAACGTGGGATCAAGTCCGGTGAGCTCGGTCACGCGTTTCACGATGCGCTCCAGGGCCTGCGGATCGGAACGGCCTTTCAATAGGTCGGCCGCGTATTCGCCGCGCGTGTAGTTGACGATTTCCGCCATCGCGGCGTCGTTGAGTTTCCCCTGGCGCTCGAGGCTCGCAGCAGCAATGCTGGGGAGCGTGAGCATCCATGGCAGCGGCGACAGATCGCCATTATCGGAAGCGGGGGGATTCAAGTAGGGCGACACCAGCACCATCCCATTCATCGCGACACCGAGCCGCGTCTGCAGGTAATGCGTGATGCGCGGGCCGCGAAAGCCGCCATAGCTTTCTCCCACCAGGTACTTGCGCGACGTCAGGCGGTCATTTTTCACCAGCCAATCGAATATCACACGCGACAAGTATTCGACGTCTGCTTTGGGGTTGTAAAACTTTTTCTTCGTTTCGTCCTCTTTCACGAGCGAGTGGCTGAACCCCGTGCCCACCGGATCGATGAACACCAGATCGGTAAAATCGAGCCAGGTCGCGGAATTATCGGACGCGATCGAGGGGTCCGAGGGACTGTCGCCCTCGGCGCCGAATTGCACGCGTTTGGGTCCCAAGGCACCAAGATTGAGATACACCGAAGAGGCGCCCGGACCCCCATTTAATGCAAAGGTGACCGGGCGATTCGCGCCGGGCACCGTATAGGCGGTGAACATGACGTTGGCGATGGTCTTGCCCTTCTCGTCCAACACCGGCAACGAACCCACCGTAGCATCGTATTTCAACTCCCGGCTGCCCAGGTGGATGCTCTGCCGCACGGTTTTGTCTGCGGGAAACGGAGGCAGCTTGATGTCGTCGTCCTTCGCATGCGGGTCCGCAGGCTTGCAGCAATCGGTTGCGCCGCCTTTATCCGGTTGCGCGGCGTCTTTGTCGGCTGCCGATGCCATCGGCAGCGCAAGCGTGAGCTGCATCAAAGCCAACGCCAAAAGAAGGGTTAACCGACATTTGTTCATATATGAATGTATGTCTCCGAAAGGCAACGGCTGGATCTCCAATAGAGACCCTGCTTAATCTACGTGATCACCCGTTACGCAGCAAAGACGACGGGAACTGGCACAGCGCAGTCAATGATTGCACCCCCGCGGGAACTAAGGTCCGGACCAGCGGAATCCGTCAGGGCCGCGGGCAAAATCCTGCAATAAAGGCCGGATATAATTCTTCAGCCTTATCTGTCGGTCATCGCACCGAAAAGCCTTGCTACCCGGGAGGCGTCCACGTAAACAAGTTGTCGTACTCGCTGATTCCGCCAAGCCACGCCTATCGCGTTCGCGAGGCAGGAACAGAATCAGCGAGGACGGCCGCATGAGAGCCCACGATCAATTCTCTTCGCTGCCTGTAATGGCAACGAAGCGAGGAGATCCCTCACGCACGACGCGGAGCAGTAGCGGGTTCTTGGTCGAAGGCTGGCTCACGGGCGCGAGGTCTGCAACGTTCGTCAAGCGCTTCGTTCCCGCGTGGGTGATGAGGTCGCCAATCTTTAAACCAGCAAGCGCTCCGGCGCCCGCGGGGCGCAGCTGCGTCACGATCAGGCCCCCCGACTCATCATCTGCCTTGATGGCCTTACGAATCTCGTTCGTCGTATTGGCCACTCCCAGTTTGAGATTCGGCACCCAGGTATCTTGTTCACCCAGCAGTGGGCTATCGGGAGGATCAGGAAGCTGGCCGATTTTCACCGGAATTGACAACTGCAGTCCGTCGCGCTGCACCGTCGCATCCACCGTAGTACCGGGTCGCAGCCTCGCCGTGATTTTGCCCAGACCATCGAAGGTCACTGGATTGGAACCCATACGCAGCAGTACATCTCCGACCAGAAGACTGTTCTCGACGGGCGCATGCGGTGCTACTGCCGTGATGAGCGCGCCCCCGGCGGGTTTCCCGCCGAGGGCTCTCGCCAGCGCGGGCGTCATGGGCTGCACGGAGATGCCTAGATAACCCCGATCCACTCTGCCGTGCTTCTCGAGCTCTCCGATAACGGATGCCACGGTTTCAGCCGGGATCGCGAATCCTAGGCCTATGGAACCGCCATTTGGCGAGAATATTACTGAAGTGACCCCAATGACCGTTCCGTCTGTCGTGAGCAGCGGGCCACCGGAATTGCCCGCATTAATTGCCGCGTCAGTCTGCAGGAAATCAATGTACGGATCGGCCTCGAGCGTGCGGCCGCGCGCCGAGATAATACCGGCCGTAACAGACTGGCCGAGACCGAACGGATTGCCGATTGCGATGACGGCCTCGCCGACCGCGATATTCTACGAGGATCCGAGCCGAAGCGCCGGGAGGGTGCCGGCGCCCACTCGCAACAGTGCGATGTCGGTGGCCGCGTCGGCTCCGATAACTTTGGCAGCGAATTCGCGCCCGTCGGCGAGCTTGACTTGCACCGTGCGCGCGCCCGCAATGACGTGACGGTTGGTCACGATGAGTCCGTCGGCTCGGATGATGAACCCTGACCCAAGCACAGCATCGTCGGCGCCGGGTTCCGGGTTACTAGCGGGCCCGGAGAGCAGGCGGCGCATGAGCGCGCGCATACCGTCATAGTCACTGGCGGCGTTCGCGCGTTCGACAGCCCGCTGACCAGCGCCTTCGCGCTGTTCTACAACGAGAACAGTCACGACGCTAGGTGCAACCTGGCGAACGAGCTCTACGTAGCCGCCATCCGCGGCGCTCGCCGCGGAGTAAAGCAAGAAATATGCTGCCGAGGCGGCGACGAATGCGGTGCGTCGCACACGTGCCAATTCTGGCAGCGTTTTTGTCCGGATCGAATCCGCCGCGAGAACGAAGAACTCGCGCGAGCTGCGGCGACCGGATACGTAAGTGGGATTTATATACTTGACTCCGTCGCGGGAGTCAGCAGATGTTTCCGGGCGCACGCTCATCGCAAACCGATCACGTTAAGCGCCCCCGCGCCAATCCCGGCGCGGCGAATGTTCAAGCTTCCATTGTAATCCCGGTGGATGACGAGGCCACAGAACGGGCACTTATGTGTGCGCACGGCGAGCGACTTGGGTACGAGTTTATGGCAGCGTGAGCATTCCTGACTGGTATTTCTCGGATTGACTCGAATGAGATGACCACCAGTCTTTTCAACTTTGTAGTCCAGCATCGAGACAAACCGCGACCATGATGCGTCCGCAATCGAACGCGCCAGGGTCGGATGACGAATCATATTCGCGACATTCAAATCCTCTACGACGATGAGATCGGCTCGCTTGACGAGCCCGGCCGATTCCTTATGAAGCCAGCTATTGCGGGTATTGGCAATCTTACGGTGCACTCTCGCCACTTGCGCACGCACTTTATGGCGGCGA
>Ga0182024_10025459_pt1 | contig 10445 bp, 8 predicted proteins | sample P32metaG_FD_120480 | JGI IMG/M metagenome (GOLD analysis project Ga0182024, IMG submission 120480) | Permafrost microbial communities from Stordalen Mire, Sweden - P3-2 metaG (Illumina Assembly) | ecosystem: Environmental > Terrestrial > Soil > Wetlands > Permafrost | place: Sweden: Stordalen...
CTGGAGATTCCCCATCCGCGAATGTCGGAACGCCGGTTCGTCCTGGAGCCGCTTGCCGACTTGGCGCCGGATTTGCGGCACCCCATGACACGATTGACGGTTCGCGAACTGCGGGATGCGGTGATGGATCAGGTGGTGCGGCGGCAGTAGCTACTTTTTCGTTCCCGCCTTTCGCGGAGGCGGCTTCACTTCAATCGCCAGCTCGGCCTGATTCTTTTCCAGTTGCTGGCGAAGCTGTTCGTGCTCCGGACGCGATTCATCGAGCACTCGCAACGCCTGAGTGAACAGGCGCACGGCTTCTTTCTTATCGCCATGTCCCTGGCGCGCGGTGGCTTCCTGGCTCAGGCCGTTTGCGAGAAAGAGCGCCCGGAAAGCGTTCGCTTTTTCCGCCGCCTCCGTGCCTTCATCCCAGCGATCCTGGGCGCGATAGAAGACCGCCATCTTGTCGAGCGTCACGGCGACCGTTGGATGCGCCGGGTCGCCGGTTGAAAAGGCCCACAGCGCCAGCAATCGTTTGTAGCCGGGCTCAGCTTCGGCGTATTTTTTCTGACCGAACTGCGCGTAGGCCAGGGTTTCGATGCTCGGAATCAGGTCGGCGTGCATCGGCCCCAGGAGCCGCTCGCGAATCACCAGCGCGCGGCGTGACGTCTCTTCCGCTTTGGCACATTCGCGCGTCGCGATCCAGGCGCCGGCGAGACGATCGAGCTCGGCAAGAATGGCAGGGTTTATCCGCGCCGAGCACGGCTTCACGAATGGCGATCGTTTTTACCAGCGCCGGCGCGGCCAGGTCGGGCTTTCGTTCTCCCATGTAAACCAGGGCGATCCGGCTGAAATCGTCGGCGACGGGCAGGCTCTTGGCGCCATTTTCGCGGCTGTGGGTCTGTTGCGCGCGCGTTAGCAGCGCCAGCGCACGCTCGAAATCTTTCTGACGCTCGCACAATGAAGCGAGCTCGATCCACTCGTCGGCCAGCTGTGGGTCTTCCGGGCCGATGGCCGTCTCACGCCAATTGATGGCCAGCTCGACATAGTTCTGCGCCGCGGCATAATCGCCGGCCGCCGAGAGCACGCCGGAGAGCAGCTTCAACAACTCATAGCGTTTGGGATCTTTGGGCGGAATCTGCTGCGCCAGCTCGTAGGCTATCTCAAGATCGGCGCGCGCCCCGGCGTAATCGCCTTTCGCGAAGCCGGCACGTGCGGTTTTTTCCAGCTGATCGATATCAGCCGGTTCCTGGGCAAAGAGGGAGACGACGAGCGACAGGGCCAGCGCGAATCGCATACTAAACTATTAGTACTAATTCGCGAACTGGGCGTCAAATCGAGCGCGGACGAACAAACAGGAAGATCACCACTATGATCAGCAGCAACCCCAGCCCGCCGCTCGGATAGTAGCCCACTCCCCAGCCGCTGCTGTAGGGCCAAGTTGGCAGGAGTGCAAGCGCCAGGAGCAACAGAAGGATCAACAATAAAGGTCGGTTCATAGGGCTACGCCGCGCACGCCGGATGTCCGCAACTGCAGACGATGTCCGAGGTATGAGCTTCCCCCTCGCAGTAGGTGCTGCAATAATCGCTGTTCGGCCGGGCGTGACAATGACAGGCCGGATGGGCGCATTTCTTGGCTTCTTCCGTGGGCATAGTGCCTCCTGCCGAGTTGGAGCGTTCCGGATCGCTTATGTTTCAACTTATTCGTCACGAATACAATGAATCTTGGTCACCGTCAAAATTAACCGTAAAGCGGCCGATCGGGTGGCGAGCGGCCACCCCTGGATTTTTTCAAGCGACGTGGTCGATCGCGGCGATGCCGCCCCGGGCGATGCCGTGCGCGTCGCGGAGGAACCCAGAGGTCCGCGCGGCAAAGTGATCGGCGTCGCGCATTACAGTTCTACCTCCCAGATCGCCCTGCGGATGTTGTCGACCAACGCCGAACCGATTGACCGGACCTTCTTCCTCCGCCGGCTGCGTGCGGCGATCCTGCACCGCGAGCGGGTGGTAGAGAATTCGAATGCGTGCAGAATGGTTTTTTCCGAAGGGGACCTGCTTCCGGGATTGATCGTCGACCGGTACGGGCCGTATCTCACGATTCAAACGCTGAACCAAGGAATGGATCGCTCCCGCGATCTGATTGCGCATTGCCTGAACGAACTGCTGGCGCCGGCCGGGATCCTGGCCCGCAACGACGCGAGCGTCCGAAAGCTGGAAGGATTGCCGCTCGAGACGGTGGTGCTCTCCGGCGAAATTCCTGAGCGGGTTCAGGTCGAGATGAATGGATTGAAGCTCGACGCCGACCTGCTGCATGGCCAGAAGACCGGAATCTATCTCGATCAGCGCGAAAACTATCTCGCCGCGGCGCGGTATGCGCGGGGTCGCGTCTTAGATTGCTTTACCTCGACCGGCGGATTCGCGCTGCACGCAGCCTTGAAAGCGGAAACGGTGGAGGCGATCGATTCTTCAGCGCCCGCGCTGGCAATCGCGGAAGCGAACGCGAGCCGCAACGGATTGAGCAACATCCAGTTCCGCCAGGCCGACGTGTTCGAGTTTTTATCGGGACTGGAACGGCGCTACTCCATGATCGTGCTGGATCCTCCGGCCTTTGCGAAATCCAGAAAATCTCTGGACGACGCGGCGCGCGGCTACAAAGAAATCAATCTGCGAGCGCTGCGGCTCCTCGATGCCGGTGGAATATTGGTGACCTGTTCCTGCTCCCATCATTTCAGCGAAGCGATGCTGCTCGAAGTTGTAGCGGAAGCGGCGCTCGATGCAGGCAAGGCACTTCGCGTGCTGGAAAGGCGCACCCAGGCACGGGATCATCCGATTGTGCTGACTGTTCCGGAGACGCATTATCTGAAATGCCTGATTGTCCAGGTGATGGATACTTAAAACATGCAGGCGCTCGAAGAGCTGGGCATCACCGGCTGGAACGAATCTTTTTCGGGAGCCGCGGAGGCGCTCGAATCGGGGAAGGTGTTATTGGCGCCGCGGCTGCATTTTGCCTTGTCTGAAACTGAGCGCCGGTTCCTGTCGCCCGCCTGCCTGGACGGCAAGTCGAAAAACATCAGCTACCGGCCGGCGACCGGCGTTCTGCAAGGAGCGGCGGCTGGCGGTTCAGAGCGTGATGAAATGATCGCGATGCTGCGCCGGTACTATGAACAGTCCTCGGCGTTAGTCGATGCGCTGTTTCCAGAGTACCGAGGCCGGCTTTCGCTCGGTTTCACCAGCTTCCGCCCGGCGGAGATCGAGGGACGGGCGACGTCCTGGCGCAAAGACGACACGCGGCTACACGTGGATGCGTTTCCGTCGCGCCCTCTACAGGGCTTGCGGATCATGCGCGTGTTTACCAACGTGAATCCCGCGGTTCCGAGGTTGTGGCGGGTGGGGGAGGGGTTCGAGCAGGTCGCCAGGACGTTTCTGCCGAAAATTTCGCGACCTTTGCCTGGGTCGGCCTGGCTGTTGTACCGGCTGCGCATCACCAAAGGCCTGCGAACGCCGTACGATCACCTGATGCTCGGAATCCACGACCGTATGAAAGCGGATGAAAGGTATCAGCGGGAATGCGAGCAGGTCGCGCTGCCCATTCCGCCCGGGGCGACGTGGGCGTGCTTCACCGATTCAGTGTCACACGCGGCGATGTCCGGGCAGTTCGCGTTCGAGCAGACGTTCTACCTGCCGGTCGAAGCGATGCGTCAGCCGTTGCGGTCGCCGTTGCGCGTTTTGGAACGAGCAACCGGTGTGCGGCTGACGCGGGTGAATTAGAATTTAGTGGCTGTCACCGTCGTGATCGACATCGCCACCTGCCAGATGGGCGGTTGCCGCAGGGCTGAGCTGGACGGTGTCGGTCGGTTTTTCAGAGGAAGCAGGAGCCTTTGCGACTGGGGGTTGGCTCGGCAACCCTTGTGTCGCACTCGAGATCGATGAGATGTTCATATTTCCCTCATCGACCCGTTTCGTCTTTCTTCCGGATTTGTTTCGCCCGGCGAGATGGTCCCCTTAGAACAGATCGCCGATATCCTTTGCGGCGGATCGCGCCTCGATATGGATCAGCCCGGCGTTTCCGCCTTGCGGGCTAATGACCGCGAGCACGGCTTTGCTGCCCGCGGAATAGACGAACAGCGCGCCCTCGTCGGCCTGGATGGAAACCTCGCCAAGCGATCCTGAGTTCATGCTTTCGCTGATGCGGCGGCCCAGACTCGAAGCGGCGGCGGCCATGGCCGCAACACGGTTCGGGTCGGCCCCGTTCGATAACGAGTGTGCGATGGGAAGTCCCTCGTTGGACGCCAGGAGCACACCTTTCAATTCCGGAATCGCGCTGCGCAGAGCTTCAATGTGACCCTTGAGCGCTTCACCTTTCGCCATACTGCCTCCTCATAAATTTCGTTTCGCCGGACGCTTTTGGATGATGCGTTTAGCAAGTATATGATCGACGGGTAGGGAAATAACTTTAATACGGGCACATAGGGAAAGCAACTAATTCGGATTAAGGCCCTCCATTCAACCGCCGGCCGCCCGCATCCCTCCGGTACCACGCGGACTAAGGTGTTCTCATTAAGGCGCCCTAGGGCTTCTCTCTCAAAACCCGCATATAAGTGCTTTATCGCATGGAAAGACGTAAGAGTGCTCTTTAGCATTAAGTAAGAAGGGACGATTAAAGCCACATGCGGTGTCTGTATTGCGGCAAAGAGCTGGCCCTGCTGAAACGCTGGACCAGCGGTGGGGAGTTCTGTTCGGACGCTCACCGCCAGCAGTATCAGGAAGAATACAACCAACTGGCACTGAACCGCCTGCTGCAAGCCAAACCGCGCGACGCGAAGTCGGAGGGGGAGAGGAAAGGGACGTCGAAAGCGACCGAATCGATGCCGGCGAAACCGGTCGTCCAACCGGTCTCCGCGGAGATCGCCGATCCGGCCAAAACAGCGGAGCCGGCGACCGTCGCACGGATGGCGGAGCCGCAGCCCAGGTCCGTTTCGAAATCGGTAGAGCGCGTCCCGGAGCCGCGAATGGACGACTCTCCGGCGCCGGCGGAAGCGGGGTTTCTCCTGGAGATGCCGGTTGCGGCAATGGCCGGCGTCCGCGCGATGGCTGCTGCCGAAACAGATTTCGATCGACGGCCGAACCCGGTGTTGCCGTGCCTTAGCAGCGATGCGTGGGAAAAAGAGCCGGTCACCGCGGGACAAGTTGTCTGGCAGCCGTCGACAGGTATGGTGGATTCCGCCGCGCGCCTGAGCGAGGGCCGGCTGGAGGTGCGCGAGTTTGTGCGCGCCGCTCCCGTGGTCGGTTTCGATTTGCGCGCCGCAGGCCAGACGGGAATCGTGGAAAGTTCCGAGGAGCCCATGGATATTTTGTTTTTTCCGCAGCCCCCTCAAGAATCGGCCCCGTTGTGGAATGAAGGCGAAAGGGATTTCTCTTTCACGACGGAATTGGGTCCGCTGGCGCGGGTGATTTTCCGGACCACCGGAGTTGAAGACAACGAAAGCGGCGACGCGACGGGGGAAACGGCGCCTATCGGAGCTCCCTCTTCGGAGCCCGCCCTGCCACCCGTCGAGCTCGATCATTTTTCTGAAAGTGCCGCTCCGGCGCCGGCCATAGTTCCCAAACCGGTCCGCGAGACGCCGCGCCCCGTACCCATCGTCGTCAAGGTGGCCGCGCCCGCCAAAGCTTCCTTCGTTCGCCCACCGACCGTCAAACCCGACGAGCCGGTCGCTCCGGCTGCCCCCGAAACCAAAACGGAGACGGTTCCTGAACTGGCGACGAAGCCGCTGCCGGTCACGCTGCACGGTCTCGCCGCGGGCCGAGGCAAACCCGTCCAGGTATTTCCGTCGGCTGTTTCCGGCGCTGTCGATATTCAGGTGCCCCGCTCGAACGCTCTGCCGCTGCGTCCGGTGATGGTCCTTGGGCCGGCTGCCAAAGATGTTCCGGCAAAGGAAACGAAAGAAGAACGGAAACCCGCCGAGCGCGTAGTGCCCGTCAAGTCCGATTCGCGCAAGCAGTCACCGCAGCAGCGGCCCGATCCGCGCTTCAGCAACGGAAAAGTGCGAAAAGTCGAAACGGAGAAAGCCGAGCCGGAAAAGGCCGCCCCAGAAAAGAAAGTCACGCCCGCGGCCGCCGCGGCCAAGGAGCCCGTCGCGAAACCTGAGCCGATAAAAGAATCGCCGAAGGAACATTTTCCGGCGCCGCTTGCGAAACCCTACAGTTCCTCCGACCTGGGACTGCCGAGTTTGACCTTAGACACCGGCGGCAGTTTCTGGAGCAGGCTTCCGATCGCCGGCAAAGCAGGAGTCGGGCTGGCGGCCGCTCTCGCCATCGGCGGAATTATTTTCGCGATGTCCCGGGGCAGTTCCGGAACCGCCGCCAGCAGCGCGCCGCATGTGGTGGAGGCTGGACCGGCGTTGACCGCCATCGATTCCGGCTGGATCACCGATTGGGGAGCCGAGCCCGGCGTTCGTCGCGAACGAGATATTTCCGTGCTCCGCCCATCGCTCAACATGAGCGATTACCGCATGCAGTTCGAGGCGCAGATCGAAACCAAAGCGCTCGGCTGGGTGTATCGCGCCAAAGACGGCAAAAATTTCTATGTCACCAAGCTGGAGATCGTAAAGCCGGGGCTTACGCCCACGGTGGCGCTGGTCCGCTTCGCCGTGATCAATGGCGAGGAGCAGCCGCGGGCGCAGTTCCCGCTGAGCATGCCGCTCCATCTGGACACTCTGTATAAGGTCCGCTTCGACGCGGTCGGCGACCGCTTCACCACTTATGTACAGGACCAGAAGGTGGACGAATGGACCGACGATCGCCTGAAGATGGGCGGCGTCGGGCTGTATAACGAGCGCAACGAGCGGATGTCGCTCAAAGGCACCGTCAACGTGGTGCCGCTCGTGATCAAGAGATAACAACGGGAGAAATCTGAGCAATGCCGGAAATGAACGACCAAAACGTATTCTTCGTCGACGACGACCTGATCGAAAGATTGATGCGCGGCGATTCGGTCGAGGACCCGACCAAGAAGAAACGTCCCGCGTCCTCGACAGCGTTGGGCCGGGCGGTGGCGCTCGCCTCCGAGGGCAAGATCAATGAAGCGGTGAAGGAGCTGGAACAGGCGGTCGAACGCGGCGAAGATCCGGCCGAGGTCTACACTGGGCTCGGTCATCTGCGATTCGAACAGCAGAACTGGGCCGAAGCGGCGCGGTGCTACGGCAAAGTGGCCGAGCTCGATCCGAAGCATCGCACTGCGCAACACAACCTCGGTTTGTGTCTGGAGCGGCAGGGCAAGTTCGAGGAAGCCGCCAAAGTGTTCGAAGCGGCGGTGGCGATCGACCCGAAGAGATGGCAGGCGCAGTTGGGGCGCGGTCTGTGCCTGCTGCAGTTAGGCAAGTCTGACCAGGCGCTCGAATGTTTTCAGGCGAGCCTCAAAGAAAGTCCCACTCAGGACCAGGCGCTGTTCGGACGGGCCGTGGCGCTGCACCAGTTGGGAAAGCTGGACGAGGCTGCCGACGCCTATCGCAAGCTGCTGCCGTCGCAGCCCAATTCGGCGGAGCTTCTGGTCAATCTGATCGCGCTGTTCGTCGCCCGCAAGGATGACGGCAAGGTGAAAGAATTCGCCGAAAGACTTCTGAAGCTGCGGCCGCAATCGCGGCAAGCGTTGCAGGGGCTGGCGGCGGTGGCGCTTTCGCGCAGCGATTACAGCGCCGCGGTGCAGCACTGCTCGCAACTGGTCAAGGTCGCCGCGGATTCCTACGAAGGATGGTTCAACCTGGGCGTCGCCTACCAGAAAACGGGACGCCTGGAGCAGGCTGGCAACGCCTATCGCGAGGCCACGCGGATCCGGCCCGAAGCGGTGGAAGCGAGTGCGAACCTGGGTGCGGTGCTACAGGAGCGCGGCGACATCGCCGGCGCGCAGAAGGCCTACGAGCGAGTCCTCGCCTCCATGCCGGAGCTGCCCGGGGCGTTGTGGAATCTGGCGCTCGCGGTGGAGCGCGACGGCAAGCCGCAGGAGGCCGAGAAATATTTCGAGCGCCTGGTCGCGTTGAAGCCCGATTTTGAGGACGCCGCCTTCCGCCTCGGATTCCTGCAATTGCAGCGCTCCGAATTCGCGGGAGCCGTCGACAGCTTCGAAACCTGTTTGAAAAAGCGCAAGGATTGGGTGGAGGCGCTGCTCAACCTGGGCCTGGCTTGTTGGAAATTCGAGGACCTGGACGCGGCATCGGAAACGTTCCATCGCGTTCTCTCCTTGCAGCCGAAAAATGTGGACGCGCTGCGCGCCCTCACCGCCATCGCCATCGAGCGCAAGGATCATAAGAAAGCCTGGGAGCTCAACCAGAAGCTGGTGGCGCAAGGCGAGCGGTCGCTCGAGCTGGCCTACAATCTCGGCCTACTGCTGCAATCGGCGGGCGAGCACAAGCAGGCGGCCGAATGTTATCAGATGGCGCTCGATAAGAAGCCTGATTTCGCGGAAGCGCTATTAAATCTGGGCCACACGCTGAAAGCCGTGGGTAAGTTCGATGAAGCGAAACAAGTGTGGAGCAAAGCTGTGGCCGCCGATCCCGCGCTGGCGGGGAAATATTTCCAGTAACCGCGGCCGCTAATCGGTGCTGATCCACCCATCGACGATTTTAATGATCCGGTGGCCGTAGGACGCATTCACTTCCGAGTGCGTCACCTGAATGATGGTCGTGCCGGCCTCGTTCAGGCGCTTGAACACTTCCATAATTTCCTTGGCCTGGCTCGAATGAAGATTGCCCGTCGGTTCGTCCGCCAGAATCACCTTTGGGCTGGCGATAATCGCGCGGGCGATGGCCACCAGTTGCTGCTGGCCGCCCGAAAGCTGGTTCGGAAATAAATCCTTCTTGCCCACCATCTGAAATTTGTCGAGCGCGTCGCAGACGATGCTGTCACGCTCCGATTTCTTCACGTTGCGGTAGGACAGCGGGATGTCCAGATTTTCGTAGACCGTGAGCGAATCGAGCAGATGATAGCTCTGGAAAACGAAGCCGAAGTATTTCTTGTAGATCTCGTCGCGATCCTTCTTTTTTAGTTTGTGAATAGGATGGTCCAGGAAGTTATACTCGCCGGTCCAGGCGCTATCGTGCATGCCGATCAGGTGCAGCAGCGTCGATTTGCCCGCGCCCGAAGGTCCCATGATGGACACGAACTCGCCTTCCTTGATGTCGATGTTGACGCGTCGGAGGACGAAGGTTTTAGTGGGGCCGTGTTCGAAGTATTTTTCGATATTGCGAAGCGTAATCATACGGAATGCCTAGGATAACTCACTCCTGCCGGAGTGCGACCATCGGATCGATGCGCATCGCGCGGCGCGCCGGAAGATAGGACGCCGCCAGCGCCACCATCATTAATGCGAGCGAAACCGCCAGCAACGTTCCCGGATTCGCAGCCGTGACGCCGGATAGCACCGTCGAAAGAAGACGGACGGCGGCGATTGAGCCGTGGACCCCTAGCGTCACACCCGCGGTGGCGAGCGCTAGAACTTCTCGCAGAATCATCCTCAAAACATCCGCGCGATTGGCGCCCAGCCTCATCCTGACGCCGATCTCGGAAGTGCGGGCGGTCACCGCGTACGACACCACGCCGTGCAATCCGATTCCCGCCAGCACCACGGCGATCATGGCGAAAATCGAGATCAGCGTCATCACGAATTTTCGTCCCGCCAGCGATTCGGACACCAGCGACTCCCCCGTTCGAAAATTCGAAACCGGTTGATCGCGATCCGCCTCCAGAACCGCGCGACGGACCGCGGCGGTGAATTCCAAAGGCTCGCCGGAGGTGCGAATCACCAGCGTCATCGGCCGCAGCAAAAATGTCAGCGACGGGATGGGCACCTGCGAAGCGGGAAGGTAGATGCGCGTCGGCGGCTCGATGTCCAACCCGCCGTGCCGCACGTCGGCGACCACTCCGATCAGCCGAACTTTCGGCTTGTTCGGAAGAAAAAAGGAAACCAGATTTCTGCCGGTCGGATCGGCGTCTCCCCACAACTTGCGAGCCAGGCCCTCATTCAGGATGGCGACGTTGGTGGTCTCGTGCGCCGCGAAATAGCGGCCGTGGCGCAAAGGGATTCGCAGCGCGCGAAAATAATCGCCGGCGATCCAGGAGTTCGAAATCGGCCCCAGCTCGCCGTCGCGAAAATGCGGGCGGTCCTCCAGGTCAAATCCGCGAAAATCGCGATCGAGGCCGCCCATCGGTATTACAGACGCGGCGCCGGCCGCTTCGATCCCCGGCTGGGACGAAATATTTTCCACCGCCCGATCGAGCAAAGCGCTCACCTCCCGAGTGCCTGGATAATGTGCATCTGGAATTGCCAGTTGCGCGGTCAGCACGTGGTCGGCGCGAAATCCCGGATCGGTTTCGAGAATCCTCTCGAAACTGCGAAGCAGCAGGCCGGCCGTCGCCAGCAGCACCAGGGAAATCGCCAGCTCCGAAACTACCAGCGCGTGGCGGAGACGCGATCC
>Ga0182024_10025462_pt1 | contig 10445 bp, 21 predicted proteins | sample P32metaG_FD_120480 | JGI IMG/M metagenome (GOLD analysis project Ga0182024, IMG submission 120480) | Permafrost microbial communities from Stordalen Mire, Sweden - P3-2 metaG (Illumina Assembly) | ecosystem: Environmental > Terrestrial > Soil > Wetlands > Permafrost | place: Sweden: Stordalen...
CGCTGAACTCGTACGCGATCTGAAACTCGCGGCGCGCGAACGGCGTCAGCCGCAGCAGCTCGATCAGCCGTTCGCTTTGCGCGCGGTCCTGGAGGACGCGGAAGAGGCCGACGACCTGGTCGTCGAGGTCGTTGTAGATCTCGCCGTGCGCCCTCGGTTTCTGGAGCAGAACGGATGCGGCGCCGCCGAAGACCTCGGTGTAAATTCGATGCGGCGGGAAAAACCGCATGATGCGCTCGGCGAGCAGATACTTGCCGCCGTGCCATCGCAAAACTGGCCGGGATTGATTCGTAGCGCTCATTTTCTTCAATCCCTTATTTCAAGGCCGAAAGGTAGCGGCGATATGCCGGCTCAGCGGGAGTGGTATCTTGGCGATCATGGCGCTGGCCGCCTTTCGGTTCGGCGAACTCGATGACAGGCTTGCTGGTCCGGTGTCGAACCAGATTGAGCCGCTGCCGTAATGTTTGACGCCGGAGTGCTCGCCCGGATTGGTCAAGTGTTTGGTATGCGGATCGCCATCGCGGATGTGCGGGATGCCGTGGACTTTCCGGCCGTACGGATTTTGACCTTTGCCGCTTGTCGTGTTGTGAGCGATGGCAAACCATGAGCCGCCGTTGTTCTTGTTTCCGGTTTCGTATGGCTTGTTCTTGACGCCGTCCTCGCGAAGACGTTGGTCTGCAGTGACGTTGAAGCCGCGCGCGACATAATCCGGCTTATCGGAACCCCTCCAGCTGAGGCCCGGTACCTTCGCAATCCTAACAGCTCTCGGCATCAGCGCCGGTACGTCGCCCCACAGATAAAACGATCCGAAATTCCATCGGGCCCGGCCGACCCAGGGCTGCGCGCCTTTGACGTTTTCGATGATGAGCGGGATGTGACGGCCGGCCGCGAGCGATGCCTCGAATTGGATTCGCAGGCAGGTATTGAATAGACGATTAAGCCGCTCAAGTTCCGCCCCGGTCGTGTCGGCACGGATTGCCGCGGCCTTCGCCTTAGCGCGCTTCCAAGGCATCGCCATGTAGGAGTATTCCTGACACGGGGGGCTCGCGACGATCAGCGCGGCATCCCTGAACTGCGAGCCATGCAGCGTCAGAACGTCCTGAACAACGAGTTGCGCCGGGTAGCGGTGATCGCCGTACCGGTGGCGCTCTATGTCGAAGCCAACCACATCGTAGCCCTCCGCGAGCAACCCTTCTGTCCAGCCGCCAAGCCCGCAAAACAGATCGATCGCGAACGGAGGTATATTCACGCGGCCCTCCAGACGCGAGCAAACAATCCGCTGTCGTTGGCACGCCGTTTGTCCGTCCTGACAATCCGCGGCGGCATCTCCTTGGAGAGTTCCGTAACCCTAGGACGCACTGACAGGATGTTGCGGTCGAGCAACTTCGCCGCCTCGTCGGCGGTCAGGCCGTCGTGACCGGCGGCGAGGACGGCGCCGTAGACCTTCTCGCGGAGGGTTGCGGCATCGCTCTGGACCGCGCGGGCGGCGTCCATGGACGTCGACCTCTCGCGGTATCCAGGCGACCGCGGATAGGAGAACAGCGGCAACCCCTCGATCGGCTTCACGCGCCCCTCCCGTACAGCCCGACGATTACGCCGGCGACGAAGCCGACGAGGCAGCCGTGCGCCCAGGACCACGTCGACGCCGCGATCGGGGGAGGCGTCTGCCGCGCGGGCGGCTCCGGCGGCTCCGGCACCTTCTCGCCCAGGCTCGGCAGCCTGACGCGGCCGACGACGCGATCCGAAAGCGCGAAGGCGAACTGCGCCGCCGCCTCCGGCCCCTCGATCTTGATCAGCGCGTTCATCACGCCGTCGACGACGCAGTGCGCGATCTCTACGGCGTGCTCCTTGCCGTGCGAGCCGGCCATCTGCAGCGTCTGGCCCTCGTGGTTCATCATGCAGAGTTCGCGGCTGTCAGGGTTCATGCGGCCTCCTTCATCGCGTCGATATTTATCCGATGCACGATCAGCATCATGGCGACCACCTCCGGGTTGACCTCCCACGCGCGATCTCCGTGGAGTTTGTTCCAGAAGTTTGCGAATGCCCAATATGGCGACGATAAACAATGATCGGTGCTAGACGGGTCTTCCATCGACCATCGGTTCTCCCGGCTCTGCGGGCAGATAGCAATGTTAGGAAAGTATTTGGCGCCCTCCGCCATCGCGTCTTGATTGCTAATCGCCTGCAGCCGCTCGATCTTCGTCGCGGTGACGACGAGGGTCAGACGCGAGGCCCAGCGCGGCATGTGGATCGACGGTACCGTCTCCCGTTCCTGATGGTGCGCCCAGGCGACCATCTGCGCGACGCGGTGATCCGGCCACTCCATCGAGATCAGCGTGTCGTCGGCGCGGTATTTCCAGGCGTTGCTCGTCGCGCCGAGCGCCAGACCTTCGCGGACCCACAAACGATCCCCGGTCTTCACGCGCTGCCATGGGGACGGTTTGTAGAACGCCGGATTATGGATCGCCGTCTCGCGTGTGCCGCCATCAAGTTCGCGCCAGGCGAATCTTCGCGTCATCGTTTTCGTGCCGGCGAGCAGCGCTTGAATCATCGCAGCGCTGAAAATGATCGGGATGTCGGTCACGCCGCCCTCCTCGCCGCCAGCTCGCCGGCGGTGCCCTCGACGCGCATCGCGGACTTCATCACGGCATCCTCCTTGATCGCGGCCCACGACCGCGCGCAGGCGCTGCGGAACAGTTCGTCGAGCCGGTGGTACTGCGGGACGATCCCCGGCTTCGACCTGATCGCCTTCACGTTCAACAGTTTCTCCGCCCGGCGCCAGCGGCGGTGAATCGCCTTGTGGCGCGCGATCAGCCGCGCCTCGACGGTGCGGTAGCAGCGGCCGCACATGATCTCGTCGTGATCGTGCTCGAGCGCGGCGTCGCTCGCCTTGAACGACCGCCGGCACTCCGGCACGCAGCAAGGAACGCGGCTCGGCCCTGTTCCGCTCATGCTGCCTCCAGCCGGTCCCACCAAAGCGCGCGGACCAGGCGCTCCGTCGGGTTGACGCTCCAGCACGTCCCGCACTGTTCTGGATCCATTTGCCGCGCTGGATCCGGTCCCCACTTTTCGGAATCGTCGTAGCCGTATTCGACGATGCAAAGCAGCCGGCGCCTCAGAAGATCGCGCAGCTCGCCTCGCGTGGCCCACCCGTCCAGAACGTCGGCCGCGACGTCGCGGAAGCGGTTCAGCGGTCCACGCAATTTGCATTCGCGGACGTGGGCATCGATCGCGACGATCCATTTCAGCGACTTCGCACTGATCCTAATCTTCTTGGCCTTCCGCCGCCGCGACGGTTTGCGCTGTTTCATGGCACCTCCTCCGCGACCTTCCGCGGCGATATCAGCACCTTCTCGCCGCCGATCTCCTCGATCCTGAACCCCATCTTGAGCATCATCGGCAGCGAGACCACGATGCCGCCGTGCGGCTCCGGGGGCTTGAGCCCGGCGCGGGCGTACTCCGCGCGGCGGGCGTCGTTGTTGCGCTTCTCGACCTCGGAAGACTCGGCGACCTGGCGCCGCACCGCCTCGTCGCGCCTGTCCCGCTCGGCGTTGTCGAGGCTCTTGAGGTAAGCCCGCGGCGCGCTCGCGGCCCCGGCCGGCTCCGCCCGCGGCGGCGACTGCATCGTCACGGTACCCTTGAGCACGACCTCGATCCGGTCCAGCTCCACGCGCAGCGGCCGCGCCAGCGCCTCGGCCACCTTGCAGAGGTGCGCCGACGACGGCCGGAAACCGAAGCCTATCGTCTTCTCGTCGATCTCTGAGGGGCGCACTTGGCCGGACCTGAACCTGAGGCAGGCCCGCTGCACCGCCCACGTCGGCATCTCCCGGCACGAGAAGGCGTAGCTGGCGCAGATCACCTCGGCGTCCTCGACGGTGACGTTCGAGCCTGGGAAACCCATCATCATGTCCGCGATCGCCATCGTCATCTTCTGAGGGCTGCCGGCCTCGAGCCAGCGGTCCAGCGTCGCTTTCCTCGCCTGCAGCGCCGAGCGCTCGGGGACCGCGAGGGCGCGCCGCAGCTCCACGGGGGCGCCCCCGTCCGGCTTGAACGCGACGATACCGTCAACGAGCGCGGCTACTTCGTCCGGCGCCTTCGGGGGGTAGATCTCGTTCATCGGTATCAGTGCCGGCATGCGTGCCATAGCGCTCCTCCATGTCTCGTTCCAAAAGATTGCGGGTTACGGCCGCGAACCCGCGGTTGCCCTGCGGCGATCTCGGCGCCGGGCCGCGCGGTACCCCGTCTGGCCCGGACTCGCCGGGCCCGTGCTCGTCGTCCCAACAGCCGCGATTCAGCCACGTCGTCGGGTGCTTGATGTAGCGCTCCTCGGTGCGCGTCGCCTTGACGTGCTGCACGAACCGCAGCAGCCCGCCGATCAGCGCCGCCCACCGCACGGTGCCAGATTTCTTGATCGCGTCCAGTTTCGCCAGCGCCGCTTTTTTCTCCGTCTTGCGGGGGTAGTTCCTCCAGAACTGGTCCTGATAATCCTTCGGCCAGTCTGCCGTCGATGTGAGTTTTGCAGGTTCGGCAAGCAATCCGTCCCCCGCCGCAGGCGGGAGAATCTTTTCTTCCTTCTTGGGTGTGGGTGTGGGTGTGGGTGTGGGTGTGGGGGCATATGCTTGTTGCGGTTCTCTTGTATGTATTTGGCTGGAAACTTTTTTCTTTTTTGCCAATGCGTTACCACCAGCCCTACCGCGCGATGATAGCCGTTCACAACGCTCGTATTCGGCCAACAATTTAGCTTGCCACCAACTTCCGCCATCGGTCTTGCAGAACCTAAGCAGGATTGGTTTTATTTCAGTTTCAAAGGCTTCCACCGACCGCCCGGTTTTGGTGGCTATCCAAGCCGGGTCGGCCGGAATGTGGCATCGTGGCGTATTCCACAAGAGCATGAGAATCCTGAGATACCGGCCATGTTCGGCATCCGAAAGATCATAGGTATCTAGCCAATAACGTTCCGGCCAGAACATGAAGGCGGGGAAGCGCATCAGTGAACTCCGCGCTGTCGGCCGATGATATTGTAAGGAGGATTGTATTTTTCGATATAGAATCGCTCCCAGTCGCGCAGTGATCGGCCCTGCGTGCGTTTTATCCACCGCTGCGGCCAAAGGCCGGTTTTTTCGATTTCCTTCGCGGTAGGATGCCGGGTCGAATTTGGACTGAAGGGTCCGATCCGCTGAACCAATCTTTTGGACATACCGACGTAGGCAACAAAGCCGTTGTCATGAAAGTATCTGTTGATGGCCAGCAAAAGATAGACGCCGGGACCGTCTGGAACCGCCTCGAAAAGATTGCTGTAACAGTCTGGCGTCCGCCAGCCATCTTCAACCAAGGATGCGCGTAATTTTTGAAACGCAGTTTTGGCCTTTTTCCACCCCTTGTTGTTATCCAGCGCGTCGGCGCAATAGGTTTCTGTCCAAAGTCCAGAACTCATGCCGTCCTCCGCTTGGCGAGGAAGTCCGCGATCAGCTGCGATGTAGCGGGATCGACGTCCTTGATCGAGAACGAGGTCGCGCCGGCCGCCGAAACGCGGGCCTCCGAGGGGTACTTGAACTCGTTGCGTTCCAGCGCGCTCTGGCGCTTCGCCTTCGCGATCCGCAATATCTCCTTGGCCTTGTGGTTTCTCGGCATCTTGATTCCCGTCACGCCCCTGCGAATCGCGATTTCAAATCTTGTGCAGTGTCTGGAACGAAACGGCCACCCTTGCGGACGTTGTCGATCATCCAGAGCGGCTGACAATTCGTGAAATGAAAGCAGGCTCGCTGCTGTTCTGGGTCTCTCAGATCGAACAAGGAGACCGGGCGTTTGTGATCAATCTGCCAGCAACCGCGCTTGCATCCCCAGTTGGCCCAGGACATCCCCGGAACCCAAAGGCGCTCAATATAAACCTTGAACTCCGGGATTGAACAGCCGATCAATTCGGCCGTACGGGAAGCCTTTACCCCTTTGCCGCGCCTGATCGCTCCAGAGATCATCGCGCGCAAGTCCAGACTCAGTCTCTTGAGGGGGGTACTACGGCGCTGGCTTTTTCCTGTTCGCCGATTATTCTGCTGATCCGAACGTGACGCCCATCGACAATTTGATGATTCGTAATTTCCATTGTTCTCAATACGTTCGATAGTAAGGTTAGGCGGTCGAGGTCCCATGTCGGCTAAAAAATTAACAAAAATATGCCATCGCTCGCAGACCTTTATCCCGCGGGCGCCATAATTAACAAACGCATTGTTTTTTGGATTTTCGCACCGCTGAAGCATATGACTCCAACTGGAGTATTCAGGCGAGTGTCGTCCTGCAGAAGAATGCCCATGTGTAGTCGGATCGGGCGGATTCCTGCGGTAAGAACTTTTGTAAAGCGGATCACCGTACTGCAGTAGTTTGCGGTAATGAGGGCTGCAAAATCCCCGCTTAGTAATTGCCGTTCCTGCACATCCTTCGACCGAACAGATCATTGGAACTTCCCTACTTCATCGCCACGCACCGTCCAGTTCGGCCGTTCCTGGCGGCCAAAGAGTTCGAGGTGCGGCCCGGCGGCGTAGCGCTCGATCCGCTTGTAGACTTCGTCGGGCTTGCGGCTGTGCTCCCGCCGAGGCTCGATAATAACCTCCTGAATGCCGGCATCCTGCCTGACTGAGCGGCCGCGCTTGCCGATAAGGCAAAACTCCGCGTTCTTGCGGGTGGTAAATCCGCCGCCGAGGAACAGATCGGTTTTCAAGATAAAGAGGGAGGCGGCGCGCTGATTGAGTTTGATCCAGACGAAGCCCATCCCGGACGGCTTGAACCCCCACGCCTTCATGATCGGCAGGTGGGCGCCCAGGACGAGAAGTGGACCGGTAATCCAAAGGAATAGGGCCGCGTTGTCGGCCGCGCAGTCGCCAACTGGGAGGGCCGTAATGTCCTCCATTGTCATGCAGTGGTAATGCCGCCGCGCGTTGCGCCCAGGCTTCGCGGCGCTGTTGCTCTTGAAGAGCCAAGGAGGGTCGGCGAGGATCGTCCCGAAATGCCGGGGCGGCAGCCCGTCGAGCAGGTCGTAGCCGTTCATGCGCTGGCGGGCGTCGCGCTTGACCGGCAACCGAAATGAACCCGCCTGGGCTGCGCGCCGCTCGTCGCTCATGTGGAGAATCTTCCTCGCGCGAAGATCACCGAGGCGTAGCGCGAGTCGGGCGGGTCGTCCACCGACGACGCCGACCATCCCCGCTATCCGCCTTTTCCTCTCAGAGGGGGTTGACCGTCACCCGGCAACCTGTCGGGGCGTCGCCGAACTCCAGCGTCACCCTCCGCATGAACTTCGGGCTGTCGTCGGTCACCAGCCGGAACCGGCGCAGCGCGTCGATGACCGCCTTCGGCGTGTTGTCGAGGTCGAGCGCGGAGTCCTCCGGCAGCGTGATGACGACCTCGAAGCGGCCGGGAACCGGCGCGCCGAGCCGCTGCTTCTGCATCAGGAAATGGGCGTCCGCGTTGCGCTGCCAGGCGTCGATCTTCCGCTTGGCCGCGAAGTTGATGCGCCGCGTCCGGTTGACGGACAGCGGCGCCGGCAGGTCCAGGACGATCACTCCGCCGCCTGGCGGATCGGCGTGACGTTCTTGCCGGAGGGCGGTGCCTGGCGGCTGGCGGAGTCGCCGAGGTCGAGCCTCTGCGCCTTCTTGGCCCTGTCGGTGAGGCCGCTGGCGTCGAGGTAGTAGAGCAGGATGTCGATCTTGTCGGCCATCTTCTCGGTGGTCTCGATGCCGCGGAGGTGCGCGACGACGCCGAGCGCCCACTTGTCGACGTGGACGTGCTTCTCCATGCGGAGTTTCTCGATGGCGTCGCCGACCTTCTTGCGGGCCTCGGCGGTGTCGTCGCGGGCCTCGTCGCGGACCTTCAGCAGGTCCTTGAGTTGCTTCGGGGTGATCGGCTTCGTCACCTCTTCCTCGGTGACCATTTCCTCGTTGTTCTCGCCGGTACCTTTGACCATCGAAGTCCTCCAGGGGGTTCAGTGCTTCGTCTCGCCGACGGCGTCGGCGCCCTCGTCGTCAATCCTTATGTCGCGGAGTATGGACGCCACGATGTCCGCCGGCGGCGTCTTGGTCACCCGGACGAGCCTGGCCAGCCACGCGATCGTGGCGGCGTCCAGCGGAACCTCCAGCGGGACTATCTCGACGGGCTCGTTGTCCTGGGTCAGGGCCATGATTGGAGGGTGGTAGGCGATTCGGGCGGGAATTGGAATCCCGCTCGCGGGTATTTCTTTCCACAGCGGCGGAGGACCTGCCCCGCGTCATGAGGATCGGCCGGACCTCCGGCCAAGGTGTCTTAGGGGGCCAGTCCTTACGGAGGGCGTCCAGCATGGCCTGCATCTTGTCGATCGTCAGAGAGGCCCTTCCGGCGCCGAACTCGGCGAAGAAAGCCCCGTTTCCGTAGAGCTTTCCGCTGATCGTCGAGAGACTGACCCCGCGGCCCTCGGCGTAAGCGGATACTATGGCCACGAAGTTGCTGCGGAGAGTCTCGGCTTCCTGGGGCATCGCCCCAACCCGTTAACACGCCGGCCGAGGCGTCCACAAGCCACGCGCATTTTCCTGTGGACATCATTGAGTTGCGTACCCATATTCGATTTACGTCCTTTGAGTCCGAAAGGGGGGACCGGAAATGGCCGAGAGCAACTTCACCGACATCGAAGGTTTCAACGCCGCGCCGCGCCGGGAGCGCCCCGGCCTGCGCGTTGCGGTCGCGTCCGCGCTCCTCGGCGCCGTAGGTTTCGCCGCCTGGAACCTGCTCCCTTACGTCGCCGGGGTCTTCTTGGTGCTGGCGCCATGAGCGAACCCATAAACCAGACGTGCAAAACGTGCCGCTTTTGGGACATGGCGTCGTTTGCGAAAGGAATCCGACACGGCGCCAGCGCTGGCGAGGCCCTGTGTCGTCGATACCCGGCCGGACCGAAGGGATGGGTTATGTCGTGGCCGGACGATTGGTGCGGCGAGTGGAAAGGCGATTCAACATCATGACCCGCGCCGACTACCGGGAAATGTACGAGGCTCGCCGTGAGCGCCTCCTGATCCAGGTCGTCTCCCGCTGGACCGGCATTGACTACAACGACGACGAGTTGCTCAACGCTACCGCGCGCACCGCCGCCGACGCGACGTATCACCCGAAGATTTGCGATCTCGACTGGCAGGCCGCGACGCTGCGGCGGCTCGGATATGAGGGGCCGACGCTATGAGTTTGCCAGAGGCATTGGCCTTTGAACTGGCCCGCGCGATTCGCAGCGAGGCCCGCAACTTTCATTTCAACGAGTTGGTGCGGGACGGTGTTCCGGTCGGGGTGTTTGTTCTCACCCCTGATCGGCCGCTGAGCATATCGTTGCGCGGGGCGATAACCGAGATCGTAAAAGATCACCAACTTCTCCGATCCGAAGTGCGATTCTTTTCACAAGGAGACTTCGATGCCGCTTCCTGACCACTCCAACGGGCCTTGGTACCTAGAGGCGTTCCCGGACGGGTCGTTTACGGTCTGGAGCGCGGACGAGCGCGATTCGACCCGCTTCGTCATCTGCAACCGCAATCCGATCAGTCACCGCGCTGAGGTCAGCCGCGCCAACGGGCATTTGATCGTCGTCGCGCCAGAGATGATCGAGGCTCTGCGGTTCATCGCCGATTTGACCGGCGAGGAACTGGAGCACGCGAAGGTAGGTACCGGCGCCGAAGTCGCTCTCCGCCACGCGAACCGTCGCGCGCTCGAAATTATCGCCAAGGCCGAAGGGGGATCAGATGCGAAAACATGACTGGGCCGACACGCTGGCGCGGCAGATCGGGGCGGACTTCGGCGCCCGGTCCGTGTCCGCCATGCGGTTCGATCTCGTCGCCATCCGGCTCCGCATCGTCAGGCAGGAGGGGATCGGCGAGGGATTGGATCAAGCCAGAGACGCCGTCGCCAAAAAAGGAGAACCCGATGTCTAGCGGATACCTTGAAGGAACGGACGCATTTGAAAGCGTTTTGGATAAGCTGATCGCTGCGGAAAGTTCTGCGGGACAGTTCCGCGGTGAACGGGATGCGGCTCGCGCCGAAGCAACAGAAGCGCGCCGTAGTGCTCTTGCCGAAGCGAAGAGTCGAGCGGCGACGCAAGCGGCTTTCGACGCTGCTGTTCGTGACCGCACGCCTGTACTCAAAGCACTTTGGGAAGCTGCGGACGCTTTCTTAAAATCCGTGACAGCGTGTTCTTCTGCGCAGCCCAAGAGCGAATTGCTTAAGGCGATGGAAGCCGCACGCGAGTTTTGCGATCAACCACCGTTCTGAGGAGAACCCAATGCCGCTTCCTGAAGGATACCTGCCCCGCGAGGGCGACGTGCTGACCATCCATGTAGAGGCCAAGTACGACGTCGACGCCAGCGATGAGAACGTCCACGTCTTCCCCGTCGGCGCCCGCTACCGCGACTTCACGCTGCCGCTGAAAAACGTCATCAATCTCTATTGTCGCA
>Ga0182024_10025463_pt1 | contig 10444 bp, 13 predicted proteins | sample P32metaG_FD_120480 | JGI IMG/M metagenome (GOLD analysis project Ga0182024, IMG submission 120480) | Permafrost microbial communities from Stordalen Mire, Sweden - P3-2 metaG (Illumina Assembly) | ecosystem: Environmental > Terrestrial > Soil > Wetlands > Permafrost | place: Sweden: Stordalen...
ACGTAACTGAACATCGCACTTTGCTGAGTATCTTTTCCACGCATAGGAGTTAAACCATAAAGACGCCATTTTGTCGTCCAGGGTCACGCCCTACCCAAGTTTCTTTTTCATCATCCTGCTAAGCTTTCCATTGTTACTTCCATATGTTTAAAACTTGATTGTTCTTTGGGTAGGGGTATGATAGCTCTGTTGCTTGGTTTGGTCAAATAGCCACCTGTGGATACCGCACCAACGATCCCAATTCCCTTCCGATCCATTGTTCCTGCGGAGAATCCGTTTCTACGGACTTCGGAAACACAAAAAAACCACTCCCTTGCGGGGTGGCTTTTATTCATGCATCCGTTCTTAACGGCTAAATAGTGATTAGAAAGTACAACACCAAACGCTTGCGCAAATCGTTGATTCAAAGTAGCGCTAACTTTCGAAAAAATTAACGACGACCATCAGATGAGATGTTTAGAGAGATCGAAATCCCGTAGAAACATCTGAATTCCTTAGAAAGGAGGTGTTGCGTTCGCAGTGTTGCGCAGGAGGCCGAAGGAACTTCCGGGTGTGAGCAGTATTCTGCTCTCTATGAATTGTTAAGGGCTATCGAGGGAACGATAGCCCTTCCCGGGAGTTCTGTCAAATCGGTGAAGGAGATTTTCATGACCCCGTGGTTTGGCCCGATCTGGACGGAGTACTGTAGTTGAGATTTTTGTGCACAGCATCTCGGAGGGCCTGTTTGCTTACACCCAAGTAATACTTGGCTGTGGTCTGAATATCCTGATGGCCAGCCAACTCCTTGATCAAGCTGATGTCGGTCCCATTGTCGCGCAGGTTGGTGCAATAGGTGTGCCGCAGAATGTGAGGCGTCAAGGGCTTGTCGATCCCTGCCCGGTTCCTCACTGCCTTGAAGAACTTCGAAAGATCATTGCGATCCCAACGGCGCGGAATGCCCGTCGTGACGAACACGGCAGGGCAATCATCGGCGCGAAAGCGTAGGAACCGGTTGATCCAACCGAGGGTGCCTTCGGGAAAATAGACGACGCGCGGCTTGCGGCCCTTGCCAATAATCTGCACCTCCGTTTCGCCCACCTCAAATGCAGTTCGATCAAGCGACAAGGCCTCGGAGATTCGTAATCCGGTAGTCAGGAGGACCTCGATAAGGGTTCGCATGCGCAGGCCCGTGAAGATATGAGTCTCGACGGCATTTCGCAAGCGTCCGACCTCTTCATTAGTAAGGTATTGGACAAACGGCTTCGGCCGCTGGGGGAGCTGAATCTCCCGATCCGAGTCAAGGCAATCGAGCTTCAGTACCGTGCGGCAGAACTTGCAGAATACCTTCAACGTCATGAGGATGCTGTACTGGTGGTCAATACCGATTTTTCCGTCCACCATCGCAGTCCGGAGGCGGATTATATCCATGCGTTACATCCTCCACGTCGATGTCGCCCAGCAAAGGAACGATCCAGCGCCTGAAGGCGCCCTTCTGCGTGACCAGAGTTTCGGGCGCGTAGTTTCGCTCCCCACGCCCATATAACAAGAATAATTTGTGAGCCTCGTTGATTTTCGTGCAAGAGCAGCGCATCAGAACTGCGCAATATGCCAAGTAGGGAAAAGTTGCCGGAAGTGCCAACAATTCGGTGCCTTTGTGGATAAAGCGTCACGCCACAGTCGCTCTTTCCATGACCTAGCTAGGGACATTCCGGGAGCGACAGAAGGTTGTCGGTCCAAACCTTGTCTGCATAGGTCTGTACGAATTTAGTACCGTTTGCATTTTCCCGAGGATAGACGTATGCCCGATTGCCAAATCGATCCTTGACATAAGCAGTCCCCTTTTCGTTCTTAAGCCACCCGTAAATCTCGAGTCGGGTATTCTTGCCTGTCTTGCCGTCCTCCTCATTTGTCCAGCCTAGGTTCTGAATCGCATGATGCGGATCTTGGTGATACCCGCCCGATTTGTTAATGCACGTTACCCGGATTGCCATGATAGTCCTTTCTTGGAGTGAGTTATTCGGCCCACTCCACCTTGTTATTCTTAATAAAAAAGTGGCTCTGACACGGGTCAGCAGTTAGCCACACTGAGGGCGAGATCGAGATCTGTCCATTGCGCAGATGAGCGGACCACGACGGATGCTGTGTCCTGACCAGGTTGAGATCGATGCGACGTCCGCAACCGCACGGGCAGATGAACACAACTCGTTTATCAAAATTACCCTGTCGAACGAAATATACGTCGCTGCCAAGCTTCGCGGGCACTGATGTCATGGAGTCGATTATCACGACGCGGCCCACTGTGCTTCTGCGTCGAAAACGTTTCCACCACCGTTTTAAGAAGTCCATCATTCTGGCCTCCACGTTTGGTCGAGGAACCGAGCATGGTCCCCTCTTCCAATTAATGATGAGTTTGCACAAAAACAATTTGGCGATTGCCGCGCGCCAGGCGTTCGTATCGCGGTTTCGTCGAATCGGATGATCACCTCGGAAATATCGTAGTCCGTTCCTTTAAATCCAGTCAGGTAATGTAGAAGCTCAGCCACCCCAAACGCGGCAGTCGCGGTGGTAAAAGCGATAACGGCGGGTTCAGCATCAGGCAGCTCTGGTATGTATCCCTCTCGACGTTGGCGAACCGCTTCCTCGGGGGACAATTCCTCAAGAATCTGTTGGGCAACATCTTCTGGCGTAATTTGACCCCTGCAGAAGAGGCACGCCTTGCCCGGTGACAGCGTCGTGATCCTGCCGGGGATGGCGCTAATAACGCCGTTCTTCGATTTGATCTGCGTGCCCAGATCAACAATTGGGATGCAGTATTCGATGCAGAAACGACAAAGCAGCGATCGACCCCAAAAGTCGTCCGTACAGCCGAAGATCACATCGCATTCGCGAAATCGCTTCATAGCCGATGCGTAGGTGATTGGTTTATCGATCGTCTCTACGTTTGTCTTTAACCCGATGCGCTCTACCAATCGCGCCACCAAATTCGTTTTCAGCACGCCGACATCATCGACTTGAGAGCCATAGCCGCGACTGACATTCGAGCTATCTAACTTCTGCCCGTCTGCGACAATGAGGCGTCCTACTCCGAGCCGAATAAGCTGCTCGATTACAGAAGAGCCGGTTCCACCGGCTCCGACCACGCCGACAGTCAATCCGCGAAGCAGAGGTAGGATGTCCGGCCCGAAGGCGCGGACCTCACGATCATGAAAACTCGTCTCTATAGAATGATCAAGACCCTGGCGCGGGTAAAATTGGAACCTACGACCGATGACCCGAACGAGATCTATAGGTTCGGTTCTGCCGCCATCCAACCAAACACGCCCGCGCGGCATCTCTGGATCGCTTAACACCAAGCTGCCATGGACAGCGCTTGGAACGTCGATCCTATTGTAGGCAGTGCCGAAGAGAGGCTTCTCTTCAAGATCATCCTGCGGAGAATGTGCTGGAATTCCGATTGGGTGGCTATGCACAAAGACGAGCGAGGTTTTCTGCTGGTTCGCGCGCTTCATTATAGGAATAAAAGAGTTCGCGGAGATGCTCAAATGCTGTTCGGACTGTTCAAGAAGGTCTGCATCGGGCACGATAATCACCTCCCGAACGATCAGGCGAGTCTCTCGAGTTGTGGTCGCGATGCCGCAAAGAAGGAAAGCCGCCCTTTCTAGACGGTTCCCACTGCTAAATAGATGAGCAGTCAGTTTTTCATAGTAGTGCTCCCAGAATGTAAGGGTGTAGCGCATCAAGCTCCTTCCTGCAACTCGCGCCTAATAATTCCGAGGAACGTTTGCAAATTGTCCCGTCCGGGGCGCCATTGACCTTCTTCGAGATGGCGAGACCAGCGCTGCCATTGACGGTCGGCGAACGTGAGGTCAATCTGATCGGCCTGCGGCGGATATCCCCCGGTCGAAAGCCTAATATGCGGGAAAGTCCAGAACATATCCGGCCTAGCCATGGGAAAATTCGGCGGCAGGCGAACGAGCAAATCGGCCGCATTGGGCGTGTAGCGCGCGGCCAAAGCAAAGGTTCGGATCACCACACAGACGAAACCGCCGTCCTGGCTCACGCTGAACTCATATCCTTTGTCGCGGAGATGCTGCAAGTCCTCTTCAGACAACAGAATCTCCGCGACTGCAGAATTACTCATGAGCGGCTCCCGGCGTCACCTTTCCGGGCGTCGAGTAGAATTTCTCGTGCTCATGAACCCGAACCGGAGTGTGGTCATTCGTGATCGGCTCATCTTCTCGGGGGCCCGGCGTCTCACGATAGAGGGTAAAACCCGCCTGGACCTTCCCCAGCGTGTACAACGCTGCTCCTGTCGTCTCCTTTGGCGACTTCAGGTGCTCGCGGTCGATGATGATATCGACCTCATGGTGGTGCTCTTTATGTTCTTCTGACATTGTTTTCTCCTTTCGTTCCTTGGGCTTGACTAGCCTGCAGGAAGAGATTATCCTTATAAAGGAAGTATAGAGGAGAATCCGAGGCGTGTCAACATCAACAGGACAGGTTCGTCCTATAAGAGGATTAACATTAGATGAACATCTACCACATCATTGCGGCGAAGATTCGCGACCTGCGCACTCATCATCACGGCAAGGGCATTAGCCAGGATGCTTTGGCCGAGGCGATGGGAACCACACCGAACACTATTTCGCGATGGGAGACAGCCACTTACAAGCCGTCCGTCGAAGATCTCGAAAAAATGGCCCGCTTCTTCGGAGTGCCGCTTTCATTGTTTTTCCCAGGAGTTGAGCCAACCGCCCGCGTTCAAGCGCTTCTGAGCGCAACCGGGGACCTGGATGATTCTGATCTCGACGAACTTACGCGCTACGCGCAATTCCGGAAGGCTCGCAAGACGATCGAAGCAGCCAAGGTTACGAAACGCAAGAAACATGTATGAACCAGCGTCCGAATTACGAAGCTCTGAAGGAACTGGCCCGTAAAAAACGGACCGAGTACGGGGTAGTTACGGCCAGCCTAAATCTGATCGTAATTCGGAAGATCTACGGCGCCGAACGTATTCGCATAGATCCCTGGAAGTTTCCGTCGACCATCCGCGCTGTGTACATGTGCGATGATGCCGATCCGTCGGTCGCCATTAATAAGGCACTGCCGAGAGAGCCCAAACTGTTCTCGCTCGTTCATGAACTAAAACACCACTATCTCGACCGACAACTCATTGAGAACGGAGAAATTCGCTGCGGCGATTACAACGCAAATCAAGGGATCGAAATAGGGGCGGAGGTCTTCGCAGCAGAGTTCATTTATCCGGAGGAAGAGTTCAATTCTTGTGTTGAGCGATTGGGAATTGAGCTGACGAAATGCTCGGCGCAGGACGTCGTCCGTCTGAAGCGGGAGTGCGGTGCGTGTGTGAGCTACCAGTTTCTTCGAAAGCGACTCATTCGCCTAGGATTCGCAACTCCGGATGTGTTTGACGGCATCCAGTTCCAGAAGCTCGAAGAGGAGATGTTTGGAGTGCCGATTTACAGGCAACAATGGTTCAAGAACCGCAGAAAGCGCGCATAGAACCACAACAAGCCCGCGAGGGAAACAGAGAAAAAGTTGGCCGGGACACCGGGCGGCCACAACGGATTGGTCCCTCTGATTCCAGGTCCGCCCGCAGCTGGGGGGACAATTCGACAAAACACATAGTGGTCGTTAGACAGAGTTCGGGCTAATTGGTGAACTTCCCCCAAGCGGGACTTCTTGCCCGCGTCGCCGACCGCATGAGCTGACAGCGCGCTTCCTGTCAACTCGATCTGTATCCCCTCGTCGCTTGGTCCAAACTCAACGTCCTAATCGGTACGCATCTCAAGTTCATCCGAAACCATGCGCACAAGGGTGTCCCCCCAGGGTACGGTAACATTGGGACATTGATCGAACAGATTAAGCGGTACGAAATTCGTCGCGAAGTAGGTGCAGGCGGCATGGGCAAGGTCTACTTGGGATTCGATCCCAGGCTGGAGCGCGAAGTTGCGATTAAGGTCCTGCACGGCTACTCCGAAGAAACGGCTCAGCGTCTCCGCGTCGAGGCGAAAGCCGCCGGACGACTGAATCATCCCAACATCGTCGTTGTGCACGACATCGATGCGTCTGGGGGCATGCTATTTGTCGTAATGGAGTATGTCCGAGGGATCACACTTGAGAAATTCATTAAGGTTAACCCTCGCAAGGTTCGCGAGCAACTTCCGCAGATTATGTCTCAAGTTGCAGCCGCACTAGACCACGCACACGAGCAGCAAGTGGTTCATCGCGACGTCAAGCCCGCGAATATTATGATTGACGGCCGGGGCCTCGTTAAGGTTATGGATTTCGGGATAGCGAAAATGACAGCTGATATTTCCGTCACGCCACGCGGTTTTATAGTAGGTACTCCGGGTTACATGGCTCCTGAGCAGATCAATGGCCAGATGATCACGGGACGGTCCGATCAGTACGCCCTAGGAGTGATGGCATATGAGGTACTTACCGGAAGCAAGCCCTTTGAGGCTGATACCTACCTCGCGTTGTTTAGAAAAATGGGTTCTGCGCAGGAATTCGCGGAAGTGGGCATTTTAGGCTGCTTTCCTGAAGGCGACGAATTCGGTCTTGGTCACAGCCATTCGCTGAGCTTTCAGTAATAGGTAATGTAGGTTCTGGTAGCCACGGCCACGTCGGAGCAGACTCTTGATGTTGCCGTTCACTGCTTCCACCACGCCCATCGATACTTTGGTACGGCAGTAGTTGAGAATGCCCTCCAGGTGATCGAGCAGCATCTGGGCCAGTTTCTCGAACGGCTTCAACCGCTGCCATCGCAACTGATCCAGCCAGTTCTGTAGATATCGCAGCATCGCGCCTTCATAGTGATAGGTCCAAAGTCGGTCCAAGCTCTCTTTGAGCAGGTACGCTTTCAGGACCCGCCGGTTGAGCGCGAACAGAGTATTCAACTGCCGCTTCTTGCCGCTATCCAGGTTCACCCAGCGGCTCAGCAGCAGCCAGCGCTTCCCCTTCACCACGCCTCGCATCCGTCCGCCCTTGCGAAAAAACTCCGCCCTCCGCACTTCATCCACGGCAGCATTGGCGTGCTGCATGATATGAAACTTGTCATAGATGATCTGGCAGTTTGGCGCCCACTGCTCGATGCTTCGCCGGTACGGCTCCCACATATCCACGCAGGCCGCCTCGATCCCGCGCCGTTGCCGGGCGCTCAGTTCGGTCTGGAAGAATCCATCCAGACTCTCTTTCTTCCGCTCCCGCCCGAACCACAACGGTTCGCCGGTCTCCAGATTGCATACCACGCTGAGAAACTTCTGCTTCTTGCCCAGATAGATCTCATCCACGCCCATCTGGCGCAGCGCCGGGGTTCGCCGCGACGCGTTCCATCGCTCCAGATATCTGAGGTCGATCGCCCGCACGGTGCTGGCTGCCGGAATATGGAACTATTCTTAAACAGCTCTCCAGGCGCGTTATTGCCGTTCTTAAAATTTCCACTACTCAGGGGGATACCAAAAGGCTTGACGGATCAATCAGTACCTCAAAGTCATCGCAGGCGTTATCGTCATATAATCAAGCGCTCACCAAGATTCGCCAAGGCACGATCGATTCACTCGAAGCAGCCGTTCGAATTCTCGCAGATTGCCTAAGCCAGGATCCGAGTTATGCCTTGGCGTACGCTGCGAAATCCGACGCGGAAAGTCGCCTTGCGGAACTCACTGAATCGCAAGGACAGAATGCGACGCAGTTTGCTAGGCAGGCAGTGGATGACGCGAAGGCGGCCGTGCGTGCACGACCGAGTCTCAGTCGCGGCCAACAGGCACTCGCGCATGCTCAAACGGTTGCGGGCAATTACGACGATGCAGTGGTTGCAGCCCGGCGAGCTATTGATCTTAGCCCAAACGATATCGCGGCTCAAATCGCCTTAGCACGAGCCCGGAACAAAGGTCGGCTCGTGCGCTCAAAAGAATTAGACAAAGCTCTCGAGTTGCAACCCTGGGTGACTCTGCTATTCAACCAGTTCCCCAAAGTGCTCATCAGAAACGAGAGTAACTATGAGCTCTCGGTAACCTTTGCCACGACGGATGGAGACCCTTATCCAGTACTCCGTGCACATCCCAATTCCTTGAGGATTATGGCACTTTTGCCGGGCCCGTTTACGGTGACGTTTGAGTGTCCGGCCGGCCAGATAGTCAGGCAGTACGAGCTAAAGGAGGGAGAAGAAGCGGAGTTGGTCTTCAAGGCGCAAGACATAATCGCTACTAAGGTTACCGTAAGCAATAAGGGAAACACTGCGGCGTATGTTGGTTTTAACGGTCCGAAATGGTCACGACCGATTATTGTAAACCCAGGAAGTGTCGAGCGATTTGACCTCCAGACCGGTGATTATACGATAACTTGCTCCGGGTCGGCTACTGGAGGAGCCTTGAAGACAACTACCGCTGCGCTAAAGCCAAACAGCGATTACTTCTACGAATGTAGCGTCACGCGAACAACAAGGATGGTTCCTCGACAATAACGATGAACGACAATTCAAAAATGCAACTCAAAATCTGTCGAGATTCGATGGTGGATAATTGGGAATTATCCGCACCGCATCCACGGAGCAGGCTTCGTCCGCGACGGATCTCCGTGGCTCAACTGGCGGGTGGTCCTGTGTGTCTCTTGAACAGCACGTCGAGGCGACGGCGATGACCAGCCGCTCGGTCAGAGTCCATGTTCATCCGCACTTCGATTCTAGTTGGTCTGTGTGAAAAATCGCTATGCCAAGAGATCAATTCTTCTCCCGATGGTTGGCCGCGAAGGAAATCATCCACGATAGACCAGAAGTCTGGCTCCCAGAAAATCTCGAAGGAGAGGTTGCCAAAGACAACCACCTCCTGTATGGCAGAAAGCTCGTGTACGCCGCATACCGCCTCGTCCGTCTCATAGTAAGCCTTCACCGTTCGTAAGTCGAAATCGAGGTCGCCGCGAATCAGGGTTTTATAAGGCACCTCTCGTTGCTCTTCTTCGGAATGCGCCATCAGCCATGACCATGTGTCGTGAGGCGTAGCCCAGTAGCACCGATCAGCGGTGTAATCGCGTGGATCTACGGTTGCCCACCACTGGCGGTAATCCCAGTAAGTCCGGAAGACCTTAACCAGGTCTTCTTGCAGTAACTGGCTCGCCCGAACCGCCGTTCGGAGGGCCGACTCTGCGGGTGCCGTTTTGCTGTATCGTTCCCATTCCGTACCGGCTAGAAAAGCCGGAAGCTGCTTTCCGAAAGATGCTTCAGGATCAAAGACCGGAATAACCTTGCGTCCCCGTCCGAGAGCGAACCCGATCTCCTGTTGCACCCAGTGCGACTGAAACGCCGACTCGGTCAACAGAATGATCACAAGATCCGCGTTGGAAATATCCTCCCTCACTTTTTCGGCGACCGAATCACCGGACCTGTCCCGCCAGTCGCTGACAACTACGTCGCAGTTCGAGAGGTATGTTCGAAGGGCTTGTATGAATACAGCGTCCCCCCTGTGGGAGACGAAAACAACAGGGCGAGTCTTCAAGGTCGATGACACTTCACACAATCCTGACGCGCATCCCGTAATCATAGTGCATTAGAGAGGTTAACAACCTGGCGCTACTGGGCCTTGCGGCCTATCCTCTTGCCGGTAGAGATCGTCCCGAAGCTACTTTGCTCGATTTCGGTCAGTGGGAAGAACTTCGGCGCGAGCGGTCCCCCTTGAATAAAGGCTCGATTGACGAAGTGGCCGCAAATGACGTTCGACTTCGGCGACGCCAAGGGAGATCAGCAGACACTTGAATCAAAGTCATCTCCTTCGTGCTGGTTCCAAACGAGGGTTCCACGATCAGGTGCCCCATCTGACGATAAGTACAACGCCCCCAAGGATCAAAAAAGCACCTACGATAAATGGAATAGTAACTTCTTGGCGCCAGAACATCGCGCCAAACGCGACTACGAAGAACGGATAAGTTATCTCAAATATCGATGCAACGGATGCGCCCAGCTGCTGAATAGCCGAGTATATGAAAAAATTAGCAATCATCCCCAGAACCAGCGACCCTGCCACCAGTCTGTAATGCTCTCTGGCAGTCGTCAAAAGCCCCCCAAATTCGCCGTTTCGCCACAGCAATAGCGGCGCTGTCAGAAGCAACGACAGCAATGAGTTGACGAACAATAAGCTTACCGGGGAGAATCTATCCAGTATTCGCTGATCGAGCGTATAGACGAGGCCCCAGGTAATCGCTGCGGCGACAGCAAAGAAAAACCCTGTTGATTTCATAGTCGTTCGATGACGCTGGTAAATAGCGTCTTCCGCTCAGAGAATGAGCTCAGGGAAAGCATACATTATCTGTTTGCAGGCTGCAAGTTGCACATCTGGTTTGGGTTAGCGATCTTGGACTGCACGTGACCCATCAGTAAAGATAACTATTAATTATCAGGCTTACATGGATCTAAAGGCACTCGATCGAACGGACCGGGCCACATCGCGCCTGA
>Ga0182024_10025464_pt1 | contig 10444 bp, 7 predicted proteins | sample P32metaG_FD_120480 | JGI IMG/M metagenome (GOLD analysis project Ga0182024, IMG submission 120480) | Permafrost microbial communities from Stordalen Mire, Sweden - P3-2 metaG (Illumina Assembly) | ecosystem: Environmental > Terrestrial > Soil > Wetlands > Permafrost | place: Sweden: Stordalen...
ATCGGACGCCGCGATTGCGATGGAGTTAGGCGCCGACGGCATCCTGATGAATACGGCGATCGCCGCGGCGGACGATGCGGAAAAGATGGCTCTGGCGATGAAGCTGGCGGTGGAAGCCGGGCGTTTGGCGTACGAAGCCGGGCGCATGCCGAAGAAGCTGTATGCCGCGGCCAGCAGTCCCTTGGCTGGCGTGGTAGGAAGTTGAACGTGGCGCACGCACTCCTGCGTGCAGCGTCCCCACTCATGGGGACGCCTGCTTCGCAGCCGCGGGGTTCACTCCAGAAGCCGCACAATCATGGCCGCCGCCCGCTAAAGTGCGTTCACCACCTCGCAGCCCTGCTCATCCTCTTAGCCACAGCTGCCGCCGCGCAGCAGCCGCAGCGCCCGGACGGCCTCTATGCCGAGATCCGCACTTCCAAAGGCTTGATCGTCGCCCGGCTGGAGGCCGATCTCACGCCGCTCACCGTCGCGAATTTTGTAGGCTTGGCCGAAGGCACAATCGCGAACTCCGCATTCGACCCCGGCCGGCCCTTCTACGACGGCTCCGTCTATCATCGAGTGGTCCCCGGCCACGTGATCCAGACCGGCATCCCCCAATCGGATCGCGCCAAGGGCCCCGGCTACACGTTCCCCAATGAGATCCACGCGCGGCTGAGCCACAATCACGCCGGCGCGCTCAACATGGCCAACGGCGGCCCCAACACCAACGCCTCTCAGTTCTGCATCACGCTGGGCGACCGCTCCTACCTCGACGGCGATTTCAACGTCTTCGGCGATGTAGTGGAGGGCATGGACGTCGTGATGCGCATCGTGCAAGGCGATGTGGTTCAGAGCGTGCGCATCGTCCGCATCGGCGCAAAGGCCCAGGCGTTCCACCCGACGACAGAGTCCTTTCAGGCCATGGTCCTTGCAGCCCAGCAACGCGTGGCCGAGCATGTGGAAAAGAAGCGGCTCGCCGAGCGGGATTGGATCGCGCGCAACTATCCGAAAGTCACGGGGCCAGCCGGCGGAGTTCTGACGGAGCAACTGGCCGCGGGGCATCCGGCCGCGATCGGCGACACGCCGGGCAGCGGCGGCCCGCTCCGCGCGCGCTACCGCGGCAGCGAAATCCGGTACGTGGGGGACGTGCTCGGGCGGGACGGTCCGCCGCTCGAAGCCATCTCCTTCGGCAGCAGCGAGAGCGGTGTTCCCGGCTTTACAGATCCACCGCAGCCATTCACCATGGAGCCGGGAAAGACGAAGCTCAACCCCGGCCTCGATGCCGCCATCGCCGCGATGCAGCCTGGAGAGCGCCGCGTGGTGATTGTGCCGGCGGCCATGGGATACGGCCGCGCCGGCCTTTATCCGCCGGAGACTCCCGGTAAGCGCCGCTTCGTGGTCTCACCCAACGCGCTGCTGGTCTATGACGTTGAGGTGTTAGCGAACCAGTGAGCCTGGCGTGTTCGCATACCTCCTGCTCGCCGCCGCTATAGCGGGAACCATCCAATTAATCAAACGCCTGGTTCAGTCTTGTCCGCCACGCGGGACGAGCGTCCTAAGTTGGCGCAGCCCCACCGAAGGTCTCTTGGGTCGCCGATGAACGCAGATAAACGCGGATAAAACAAAGCGCAATTCTTATCCGCGTTCATCGGCGTTTATCGGCGGCCAATGCCTTTTGGTTTCTGCCTCCTCGTTACATGACGCCCGCAACCCAGCCCCCTAAATCCAGACCTTCACCAGCGGCGCCCCATTCTTGCACCACTCGCAATGGTCGCTGTCCACCGCATAGCTGGCGTCCAGTTTCGCCAGATAATAGAGCGGCAGATTCCCGAAATCGGCGCAGCCGGGGTGCGGCTGGTAGATCACCACGGCCAGCCCCACTACCATCGCCCCGCGCGATTCTAGCAGCTTCCGCAACTCGGAAAGCTTGCTCCCGGTGCGCAGGATGTCATCCACCAGAACCACCGCCTCGCCGGGCTGCGGGTCCAGGAACTGGCGAAAGTGCAGCGGGTCGTTGGCGTTATCGCGCTCCGCCCAGTAGACCTGTTTGGCGCGCAACGCCTCGCACACGCCGAAGGCCACGGGCAGGCCGCCGGTCATGGGCGTCACCACGGAAAGCTCCTGCGTGATGGCGCGGATCTCGGGATTGGCGCGCAATAGCCGCGCCAGCCCTACCGATAGCAAACGCTGATATTGGTAGTGGCGCAGGGCGAGGGGAACCTGCAGGTATTCGTTCGAGTGCAGGCCCTTTGGATCTTCAAAGTGCCCTTCGCGCAGCGCGCCCGTTTCGCGCAGCACGCCGACAACTTCTTCTTGAGTGGGAAGCAGATGCATGTTCAGTTGGCTCCGTGGCCCGTCAGAACCCGTGGAATTGTGCGCAGCAAAATATTCCAATCGAGCGCGAGCGACCAATTATCAATGTACTGCATGTCCATCTTCATCCAGGTTTCAAAATCCACCTGGTCGCGCCCGCACACTGCCCACAGGCACGTCAGCCCCGGGCGCATGCGCAATCGCCGGCGCTGCCAGCGCTTGTATAACTGCACCTCGCTCGGCACCGCCGGCCGCGGACCCACCAGCGACATATCGCCGCGCAGTACGTTCCACAACTGCGGCCACTCGTCGATGGAAAACTTGCGCAGAAAATGCCCCACGCTCGTCTGCCGCGGGTCGCCCGGAATCTTGAACGCGGTTTCGCGGGTGTTCAAGTGCGCCAGCGCCGGCTTCAGATCCTCGGCGTTCTCCACCATCGAGCGGAATTTGTAGAACACAAACTGGCGCCCGTTCAAACCGCAGCGGACTTGGTGGAAAATCGCCGGTCCGCGAGACGTCAGGCGGATGACGATGCCGATGGCCGCCATCAACGGCGAGAGCGCGATCAGCGCGGCGCCGGCGATCGTCATATCGATGATCCGCTTCACCAGCAGGCGAATCTCATCGTAAGGAGCGGCGGAAAAAGTCAGCAGCGGCGTCGAGCCCAACCGGTCGAGCGAGATGGTGCTATTGACGTGCGGGAAAAAATCGACTGCCACGCGAGTGCGGACGCCCTCTTCGTCGCACAGCAGAAATACTTCTTCCAGGCCGGCCAAGCTTTCGCTGCCCACGGCGAAGACGATTTCGTCGATCACGTGTTCGCGCAGCAGCGCGGGCAATTCGCGGATAGGATACACCGGATATTTCGCTCCCAATGCGATCTCCGCCGGCGCCGTCTCCGGCCGTTCGCTAAGGAATCCGCGCAACCGTACGCCGTACTCCACCGAGTCCTCGAGAGCCTTCGCCAATAGCCGGGCGCGGTCTCCGGTTCCCACCACCATTAAATAGTGCGGCCGCGTGAAGCCGCGGCGCAGCGCTCCGGAGACGCGTCCGGCCGTGAGGCGAAAAACCAGCAGCAGGATCCAGGCTAGTGCGGCAAACATCAATACGAAGAAGCGGCTCAACTCGAGCCGCAATACGTACTCCATCACCACCAGGCACAGAGCGCCATAGACGCACTGTTTGGCGGCATCGCGAAGAATGACGCGCGGGTGGCCGGAGTCCAGCTTTTCGTAGATTTCAAGCCACCACGCGATGGCGACCCAGGCCAGCCACGCCGAGCCAAGCACCAGCGCCATCTTTTCCGGGGTGAGAAAGAAGATATGTTCCAGGTGCAGGATGGAGCGCGTCCGGTAAGCCAGGGCGAACGCCAGGGATACCAGCAGAATGTCCGATAGTCCAAACAAAACACGGGCTTTACGTGGCCTACTGAACATCCGGATTCAGCATAGCATGGTTGCAGAGCATCCAATTGCCGAAGATTTGTGCAGAAGATTTGTGGGGCAGGTTGCTAACCTGCGGCCGATTGTTAATCGGCCTGCCGCTGCTCCCCACTTATCTCCCTGGATCAACGGACGGTCGACAGCACCGTTCACGGCTTGCCTTTATACGGCACAGGATGCCAACTCGGTCCTGGCCTCATCGGTCAGGTGGCTTCCAGTCGGGACGCAATTCGCCGCCATCGTCAAGCGGCCACCACGTGCGATCGGCCAAATGGAAGTCTGTGCCCTGTTTCGTCACGTAGAAGTACGTTCTGAAGTCCTCTTCCGGGACCGTCAGCGACGGCATTCCTTGAATCTCGCCTGAGAACGGGTCGCGATCGGTAGCAGACAGATCGTAGGCCTTCGCAAGTCCCGTTCCAACCAGTGCGCACAATGCCTCCAGAACATCGGAACGGTGGATCGCCAGTCCGCACTTGGCCCCGACATGAGCGACTTGAGGCAGAATCACTTGGTCCACGTTCTCGAAATCGTCACACATGGCGTTGATCACGAGTCGCCGAATAAACTCTAATCGCGTCATCAGGTGCCTGCTCCTCTTAGGATATCTGCTTCCCTCTTCGAAAGCGGCACGGTTTCCGATAGCTCCCGATACGTGGCTTTCCGGAAACTTGCCCATTCCGATACACCCAACGGACTTGTGCGGCTCAAGTACACGTATCATTTCAAATCTGATTTGTGTTCCGATCACGGTACGCCGAATGAGGGGCCGCTCGCATGGCAATCCAACGAAACGCCGGCAAGAAGCCTCCGAAAGTGAACGGTGTTGCAGTTAACCGCAACAACTACTGTTGTTGCAGTCATTTACTAGCACGATTATACTTCGACCTGCGAATTGCCGATCCTCGCAAAATTCCCGGTCACAGGCTGCATCTCCATGAAAACAATGCGCAAACTACCAAACCGTTTTTTCCCGTCCTGTATACTTAAATAGGGGTTCTTCTTTCATCCGAAATCGCCTTTCGCAGTCGCAAGCCGTTGCGGCGTTCTCGACGTATCAAACGACCATGGTCCAAAAAAGACGACAGTTTGTCTGCGCCCGCGGCTTTTCTCTCATCTGCCGTTCACCGCTCGCCATGCTTTCAACTCGATCCAACACCCGTCACAGCCAGTATCTCTAATGACCACACGACAATGAACACACGACGAGCCCTGCCATCGACCCCTTTCAAACCCTCGAGCCACCAGCCTTTGCCCGCCCTGCAGAACGAAACCAATCCCAAAAACGGACAGTCGATAACCACACCTCAAAATGCGACCCACTGCCGAGATTCCGGCACGCCGCCAAGCCCGCATCGTCGGCACATGCCGAACAACCATCACGCCGGTCAAAGCCATCTGAGCCGCACTCCACGCAATCAATCACATGCGAGCCATCTGAATGTTCGGGCGACTGGCGCTCGGGATGCACTCCCGTGTATACCAAAGTCGCCTCGCCATGTTACGCATCTTCTTCTCGCAGCAATGGACGCTTTGCGGTCAATTGGCAGGACCCTGGGTGCAAGAGCTCCGCTCCTGTTGGACGCATGCGCGGCGCGCCGCTACCGGATCGGCCGCAGTGGTCGACCTGAGCGATGTGACGTTCATCGACGAAAATGGAGAAAGACTCCTCGCGGAGATGCGAAGCGCGGGAGTAAAATTTGTTGCGACCGGCGTCGCCACTAAACACTTGCTCGATAATCTAAAGGGCAGGGGTGAGAGGCCATTGCGGCGGTTGACCGGCGCTCTTGCCGATGTGGCCACTCCATGCAGCAGTGGGACTCCCGGCGCTCGTCGCCTGCGGCCGTCAGGCGCCGTCGCCGCAAAGAAGCTCGATTCGCCGTGTCGATCTGGCGGATCCTCGTTCGACTTAACAGCAGAGGAAGACACTCGGCTCGCCGGGGAAATAACTAACGCGAAAATAACTAAGAGGAGTAAAAGTGAAGAGTCAATCTGAAAATCGGATGACGATGTTAGTCGCTGGGTTACTGCTTGGCGTAGTGACACTGAGCACGGCCGGTTGCGCGGGAAACTCGACCGCGGCGGGCTCGCCGCCACCTCCGGATGTCGAAGTCGCGACCGTCGAGCAAAAGGATATCCCGATCGAGCGCGAATGGATCGGCACGCTGGACGGCATGGTCAACGCCGCCATCAAGGCGCAGGCGACCGGCTATCTGATGAAGCAGAATTACGCCGAAGGCTCGTTCGTCCGCAAGGGGCAGTTGCTGTTTGAGATCGACCCCAGACCCCTGCAGGCCGCGCTCGATCAAGCTATAGGACAACTGGCGCAGGCCAACGCGCAAACGGCGCAGGCCAAAGCCGGATTGGTGCAGTCTCAGGCGCAACTCTTGAGCGCCGAAGCCAATCAGCGGAAGGCCCAGATGGATGAAGACCGCTACGTTCCGCTCGCCCAACAGCAGGCCATCACGCAACAGGATCTCGACAACGCGAAGCAGAGCAACCAATCGTTGCAGGCGCAAGTCGCCGCATCGAAGGCCCAGGTGGAGACCGCCAAGGCCCTGATTGAGGCGGCGCAGGCGGGAGTCACCGCCGCGGCCGCCGCCGTCCAAACGGCCAAGGTGAATCTGGAATTCACGAAACTTACTTCGCCTATCGATGGCGTCGCCGGGGTCGCAACTACTCAGGTCGGCAATCTGGTCGGTCCATCCAGCAACGCGATCACTACGGTGTCGACACTCGACCCTATCAAAGCTAACTTCACGGTCGGCGAGCAGGAGTATCTCAGCCTCACTCGCAGCGATTCGGGTCTGCATCGGCTGCAGCTTCAGATGGTCCTGGCCGATGGCAGCGTATATCCGCAGAAAGGGCGCTTTTCATTCGCCGATCGCCAGGTCAACCCAAGCACCGGCGCCATTCAACTCACCGGCCTCTTTCCCAACCCCGGCAACAAGCTGCGCCCCGGCCAGTATGCGAAAGTGCGCGCCACCGTTGGCATCCGCGCGGGCGCGCTGCTGGTTCCGCAACGGTCCGTCACCGATACGCAGGGCGCCTTTCTGGTCGCGGTGGTCGATCCGAATAATACGATTCGCTTCACGCCCGTCAAGGTTGGCGATCGCATCGGCTCCAATTGGGTGATTGAAGAGGGATTGAAGCCGGGCGAGCGCGTAGTGACCGACGGATTGTTCAAGATCCGCCCCGGCGTCCTGGTGAATCCAAAGGGAGCTAAGTAATGTCTAAGTTCTTCATCAATCGTCCCATCGTCGCCATGGTGATCGCCATACTGATGGTGATCGTGGGCGCAGTGACCATCGCGACGCTGCCCGTAGCGCAATTCCCGGCGATCGCGCCTCCTGAGGTGCAGATTCGCGCTAACTATGTCGGAGCCGACGCGCAAACCATCGAGCAATCGGTCGCCACGCCCATCGAACAGCAGATGAGCGGCGTCGACAACCTGAACTACATGTACTCGCTGAATGCGGCGGGCAACGGGCAGATGACTATGATCGTCGACTTCGATGTGAAGAGCGATCCTAACACCGATCTGATCCTGACTCAGATGCGGGAAACGCAAGCCGCCTCCCAATTGCCGCAGGACGTGACTAACTTCGGAGTGACAGTGCAGAAATCGGTGACTTCGCCGCTCATGGTGATGGGACTCTTCTCGCCGAATGGCACTTACGATGGAAACTTCCTCGCCAATTACTCCTATATCAATCTGAACGACCAGTTGACTCGCGTCCCCGGCATCGGCAACGTTCAGGTGTTCGGCGCGGGCCAATATGCCATGCGCCTGTGGATAAAGCCGGACCAGCTTGCCAAGCTGGGCATCACCGTCACTGAGGTAGTCTCGGCGATTCAGGCCCAAAACACCGTGAACCCGGCCGGCCAGGTGGGCGGCTCGCCCACTCCCAAGGGTCAGGAATATACATACTCGGTGCGCGCGCAAGGCCGTCTTACTTCGCCCGAAGAATTCGGAAATATCATCGTTCGCGAGCTGCCGGATGGCGGAATCGTACGCGTCCGCGACCTGGCGCGCATCGAGCTCGGCGCGAACGATTACACCCTTACCGGCCGTATCAATGGAAAGCCGGGCGCGATTATCGCCGTTTACCAACTCCCTGGAACCAATGCAGTGGATGCCGCCAAGGGAGTCCGCAAACTGCTGGCCGAAGCCAAGAAGCGTTTCCCTCAGGACGTCGATTATGTCGTTTCGCTCGATACTACCGAATCCGTCACGTCGGGCATCCATGACATCGTGGTGACGATTTTGATTGCCATCGCCCTGGTCACTCTGGTGGTCTATCTTTTTCTGCAAGGCTGGCGCGCCACGCTGATTCCCTTGCTCGCGGTGCCAGTGTCGCTCATTGGAACCTTCATGCTGTTCCCGGTCTTCGGATTCACCATCAACACGCTGTCCCTGTTCGGCCTGGTGCTGGCCATCGGACTGGTGGTTGACGACGCCATCGTCGTTGTCGAAGCGGTGGAGCGCCACATGGAAGAAGGCATGGATCCGAAATCCGCGGCGTTGAAAGCCATGGAAGAGATCTCAGGTCCCGTCATCGGAATTGCGCTCGTGCTATCCGCGGTCTTCGTGCCGACGGTTTTCATTCCAGGCATCACAGGCCGCTTGTATCAGCAGTTCGCGGTAACCATCGCGGTAGCCGTGATCTTATCGGCGTTCAATGCACTGACTCTCAGCCCCGCGCTTTCCGCCTTGCTGCTCAAACCGAAGAAGGAAAGCCACGGCCTGCTGCGCCGTTTCTTCGACGGGTTCAACCGCCTGTTCACCCGCGCCACCAATGGATATCTGCGCTGGTCCGGCGCCCTGCTCCGCAAGAGCGCCATCGCCTTCGCGGTGCTGTTGGTGGCCGGCGCGGGCGCGGCATTCTTCAGTTCGCGAGTGCCGACCAGTTTTCTGCCAGGCGAGGATCAAGGCTACATGTTCATGCACTTGCAACTTCCCAACGCGTCGTCGCTTGAGCGGACGGAGGCGGCCGCGGCAAAGGTGGAACAGACCCTGCTCCATACGCCCGGTATCAAGTACGTGACGCGCGTCGCCGGCTTCAGTCTTCTGAGTTTTGTAAGTACCAGTTACACCGGTTTATTCTTTGTGACTCTCGACGATTGGAGTCTCCGCAAAAGCCGCGAGACGCAATATAACGAGATTGTGCAGCGCGTCAACCAGCAGCTTTCGGCGCTCCCCGATGGGTTCGCGGTGAGCTTCCCGCCGCCTGCAATTCCGGGCGTCGGCACCTCCGGCGGATTCACGTTCGTGCTGGAAGACCGCGCCGGTAAAGACGTGCAGTTCCTGGCGGACAATCTGCAGAAGTTTATCGCCGCGGCATCCAAGCGGCCCGAGATTGCGCCGGGAATCATCAGCACGTTCCTGCCGAGCGTGCCGCAGGAGTATTTAGCCGTCGATCGCGAGAAGGCTCTCAAGGAGGGCGTCGCGCTGCCCGACCTCTATCGCACCATTCAGGCCTACATGGGCGGATTGTTCGTCAACTACTTCAATAGCTTTGGCCGCCAGTGGCAGGTTTATGTCGAGGCCGAGGCCGCGTATCGCAAAAACCTGGATAGCGTCGGCCAATTCTACGTACGCAATTCGCAGGGCGCCATGGTGCCGCTATCCGCGCTCACTAAGTTCGAATCGCGCCCCGGCCCGGAGTTCACCATGCGCTACAACCTGTACCGCTCGGCGGAGGTCATCGGCGGGGCCGCTCCGGGTTACAGTTCGCAGCAGGCTATGAAAGCGCTCGAAGAGACCTTCGATCGAACCATGCCGCGAGAGATGGGGTACGACTACATGGGCATGTCTTATCAGGAGAAAAAAGCGCAGGAGGGTCTCCCCACATGGGTCATCTTCTCGTTCTCGCTGCTGTTCGTCTTCCTGATTCTCGCCGCCTTGTATGAGAGCTGGACCCTGCCCTTCAGCGTTTTGCTCAGCACGCCGGTTGCGATCTTCGGCGCATTTTCGGTCTTGTGGCTGCGGCGCTGGGTGATGAGTCTCTACCTGCCGCAGTACATGATTCAGATTGAGACCGACGTCTACTCGCAGATCGGATTGGTGATGCTGATCGGCTTGGCGGCCAAGAACGCGATCCTCATTGTGGAGTTCGCCAAGGACAAGTTCGAAGGCGGCATGGATCTTGCCGAAGCGGCACTCGAAGGGGCCCGCATCCGTCTGCGACCCATCCTCATGACAAGTTTCGCGTTCATTTTGGGTTGCGTGCCGCTGTGGATCGCCTCCGGCGCGGGCGCGGTAGGCCGCGAAATCATGGGCACCACGGTGATCGGCGGAATGCTTGCCGCAAGCGCGATCGGCATCTTCTTGATACCCGCAATCTTCTATGTGGTGGAGAAGCTATCCGGCGCCAAGAGTCCCGAGCCTGGTCTGGCGCCGGCGATGGCGGAGGGGGACTGACGTGGGGACTGACATGGACACTGACATGAGATATCCCGTGACTCTAGTAGCATTGGCTGCCTGTCTATTGACGGGTTGTACGGTGGGCCCAAACTACGTGCGGCCCACGCTGGCGACGCCTCAAACCTTTCGCGCGCCGGAACCGCTGCCGGCTCCTCAAGCCGCCTCGCTAGCCGACCTCAAGTGGTTCGAGGTGTTCAAAGACGAAAAGCTGCAAGATCTGATACGCGCCGCGCTCGAACAGAATTACGATCTTCGCGACGCGGTAGCGCGCGTCGACGAAGCGCGC
>Ga0182024_10025465_pt1 | contig 10443 bp, 11 predicted proteins | sample P32metaG_FD_120480 | JGI IMG/M metagenome (GOLD analysis project Ga0182024, IMG submission 120480) | Permafrost microbial communities from Stordalen Mire, Sweden - P3-2 metaG (Illumina Assembly) | ecosystem: Environmental > Terrestrial > Soil > Wetlands > Permafrost | place: Sweden: Stordalen...
CTTGACAAAGTGGAGAGTATGGGACGAGAGTTCCTTGTTCCTTTGGGCTCGAACGACTTCGTAAACGGCAATGATCTCGTCCCTGAAAAAGACACTTACGTCACTGTGGGAGACGCTGCCGCGACGGCAAGGATCGCTTCCCTTCTTTCCGTGCGTAAGAAATCCTATGACATGCGCTTTGGCGGGGATATCTCGGTGGGCGATCTTCGTGAGCGGCCGGCGATTCTTATCGGGGGGTTCAATAATTCCTGGACCCTCGAAATGACCGACAATTTGCGTTTTGTGTTCTCCTATCGGCATCAGATTCAGGATCGTTTCGATAAGAGCAGGAGTTGGCAGGCGAATCAGGACTTCACCGATGATTACGCCATCATCTCCAGGATTCCCAACTCGAAGACCGGCGAAATCCTGATTACCGCAGCTGGTAACGGCCAGGCCGGCACGCGTGCCGCCGGAGAATTCCTGACGAGTCCCGAGGATATTGATTCACTGCTGCTGGCTGCGCCCAGGGGGTGGGACAAGAGGAGTCTGCAGATACTTCTGCACACTTCCGTCATCAACGGATCGCCCAATCATCCGGATGTGATCGCCACGTATTATTGGTGAGAGGTCAGCTGTTCTCGCACTATTGGTCTCAAGGCGAACGGCTTCTTTCGCCTAGGGCTCGATGGCAAGAACATGACTTCCTCTGGCGGCTACCACAACAAAGCAAAGTCGGGCCGTGTTCATCTCGAAGCTGGAAAGTCTGCTGCACTCCATGTTGAGGATTGCCATTATGTCGACTTTTGACCGATTTCTTTGTGTAGGGATAGCCTCACTCGCGCTCGCCTCCGTGGGACTCGGCCAGAGGCCAGATGTTGTGCCTCCGCATGGCAAGCTCGTTCCTCTTTTCAACGGGAGAAACTTTGCCGGTTTCGACACCTTGCTCGAGAAACACGGAATAAATCATGATCCCGACGGGGTTTTTCAGGTTGACAAGGGGATGCTGCATATCTCGGGTCAGGAATTTGGTGGCCTTGTGACACAGAAAGAGTTTGCCAACTACTATCTGCGCGCGGAATTTAAGTGGGGCGAGAAAATGTATCCGCCGCGCACTGGGAAATCTCGCGACAGCGGCATTCAATACAACGTTACCGGACCGCTCAAGGTGTGGCCGCGCATGATGGAATTCCAGATCAACGAAGGAGGCACAGGCGACATTTGGGTCGTGAATGGCACGGGCATGACAGTAAGCGGGAAAGTCTATCAAAGCACCGCTTCGCCCGGGCCGAATCAATATATACGCATTCCCCATATTGGACGCGGGCCGTTGGTCAATGTGACTGGGTACCGCGATCCTGTGGACGACCTCGAAAAGCCCCATGGCGAATGGAACCTATTGGAACTGGTTGTCGATCACAACCGCGTCCTGTACTTCGTGAATGGAAAGCTTGCAAATGAGGGAACGAACGCCGATCCGGCACAGGGCAAGATTCTGTTTCAATGTGAGGGCGCGGAAGCCTATTTCCGTAAGATGAAGATCGCGACATTGAAATAGCCGCGGTGATTTCCGCGCCGGCATCCGCGCGGACAGGAACCAACCGAAGACTGATCAACGACAAGCAGGGCAGGGTCAGGATGCGGAAATGATCTCATGAAAACACCCTCTACTCAGGGTTGAGGTGCCGTAACCGGCTGCGCCGATTACGCCGCATGGGTAAGCTGAAACGCAGCCCAGCCCAGTATGGCTGTCAATGCGGCGGAAAGATCGCTGGCGGCAAGCCAAAATATTTAACCGAGAGCACAACACCAACTACCTGAACACCGAACAACGACCATGCCACACCCGCGATCGCTTGCGGATGGACAGTCGCAAGTGCCCCGAGTTGCCAGCAGAGTATCGCTGAGAACAACATCGAAACCGTACACGACAGTCCAAAGCCTCTGTAGAACTCTCCGTAAGAAAGGTCTGAGCCGCCAACTTTGAATACAACATCGCTCATTGCCGTCCGCACTGCCAATCCTTCTGCCGTGGGTGGTTTGAAACTTAGAAATCCGAAGGTGTGGCCGAGGGCGAAAAGTAGAAATACGACCGATGCAATCCGGAATAGAATTGTTGCGCTCATTGTTGACCCTTTGACGATATCGGGGAATATGGTGGCTGCCCGCCTCCATGATTGCACATGCGGCCGTAACAGCACTTACTTCGGCCATGTGCCCTAGATTAGCGCTCCACGAACGTATTATCAATCCAGCCGGTTCTTCGGGCCGCTCCTCTGTGACCCAGAGCCCACAGTTCGGGATGAATTGAGTATCACCATTCCGCGCGAGTTGACTAGGACTGCCCCGCCCAGCTGCCAAACTATTCTGACCAGCGACCACAAAACGCGGGGAGATAAGGGGGGAGATAAGCGGACATGATTGGACATGATACCTATCCCCGCCAGCTTTTCTGGAATCATGGCGGGAGAGATAACGAGAGAGATCACGGACGGTATGCCTATTGCAATAACTTTAACTGTTTGTCGTTAACGCTGGCTGCCGGCGTAGGTCCTGGGGCGCGGCGAGCAATTCGCCGTCCAAGTACGCGTTCAAGCCCGGTGACAAAACTCCGCAGTACCAACTGGGCGCCCGGTACCTTCGGCGCGCCGAAGGGCAGCAAAGGCCTCATGCCGATCCTCCAGGAGCAAGTCCGCAAAGCAGGACACGCGATCGACGACTGGGCGGACTGTCACCAATCCATCATCTTTCCCCGCCAGATGGGCTCGTACGCTCGACCACGCCCAATCCGCCGCGTACCCCACCAAGCCAGCTCGCACGGGGTTCAGGCTGACATAGGAGACCGCCGCCAGAAGATGCAACTCGTCCATGGCAACCGAAGCAAACCGGCTCTGAAAGAGGTGCCCCGTCCAGCGCCCTCGGGCATTGATGAAACTGGTGTACCGCCGATGCGCTTCTCCGACCGCCAACCCTAGACCATCCGCTCGCGTCGGAGTGAGAATGAAGTGAACATGATTGGGCATGAGACAGTACGCCCACACCTCCACTGCGGCCTTGCGCGTCTGCTCAGCCAGCAAATCTCGATAAACCTCCTTGTCGCCATCCTCGAAAAAGATTGCCTCCCGGCGATTCCCACGCTGCGTAACGTGATGCGGAAGGCCAGCAACCACCGTTCGCGCCAATCGTGCCATGGAGAAAATTAGCACGAATGACGGAACCGGGGCCGCTGATCTCAGCCGCCACGTTTGCGTTGTCGGTGTTAAGGATCGGGGCCTCCGCGGATACAGTGATTTGCTCCTGGGCGCTGCCCACTTCAAGTACGATGTTCTGGGCGGCATCCTGTCCAACTTCGAGCGCAAAGCCTTGCTGGTAATAGGTCTTGAGCCCGCCGGCTTCCACTGTCAGGTCATAATTGCCAGGCGGTACAATGCGGAACGAGAAGTTGCCCGAGGCATCGGTCGTATAGACGCAGGAGATCCCCTTTTCGGGGTTGGACAAAATAACCTTTGCATTGGGGAGACGCGCGCCCACGGGGTCTGCGATCGTTCCCGAAAATGAAGCGCTCGACGCTTGAGTTTGCGCCCGGAGCGAGTGATGACTAAGAACGAGAAACGGGAGCGTAACCAGAACCGTCCTCACCAGTTTTGCCGACGCCCAACCTATTTTTGAGATCATGCCAGGCCTCCAAAGTCCTACCGATCGAAGCGACCCGAGTCGTTTCTCCGTGGTACGGCTTAAAAACCTGCAGTCGCTAGACTGAGTGCAAAGGCTGCCCGGGTCCGTACCCTTGGGCGCTGCGGTAACGTGTCCAGAAAGCGTTTTTCCTTTAACGTTATCGACTACTTTAACCTTAACTAACGGATAGTACTCGTCGCTTTGTAGAGGTGCCAAGGACTTTGCTTTTGATTCTGATGAGGTGCGTGACCGTCATTGCCTGAGAAATGGTTTTTTCGGAAACGTGGTGGAGCCCCATTCCACAAGGTCCCTACGACCGCGATCGACAGCGTGGCAGCCCGTCACCCAGGCCGCAGTGAGGAGTTCTTCATCGAGTCGGATGCCGTTCCTGTTTCTGCTTGACAGAGCTTCGCTTTGCGAAGACAGTATGGTTATCGTTAACTGTAACGATTATAAGGTAGTCGCGCCGGGTGTTTCTGCTCTCGGTGAAATTAGGGGAGGTTCCGATATTTAGCCTGGCGATAGCAGCTGTCAGCCGCGGATTGGCAGTAAGTGCTCTCACGCTGGCAGCCCTTGCATGTTCCTGCTCAGCGCTTTTCGCCCAGGGGGGCATCGCCCCGACTGCCCCAACAGCCTCGCAACCCCCCGAAGTCATTGACCGCGTCTGGCAGAAGGCCAGCTCTAAGTACGACCACGAGCGGGGACACATTCTCAACCTCGTCGATCAAACCATCGATGGTGGCCCCTACCGTGCTGATTGGGATTCGTTGCAAACGTACGAGGCTCCGGCGTGGTACCGCGACGCCAAGTTCGGCATCTTCATCCATTGGGGCGTCTACTCCGTCCCGGCGTTTGGCAGCGAGTGGTATCCCCGAAATATGTACCGCGAGGGAACGCCGGAGTACACCCACCATATCGCCACGTACGGCCCGCAGGATAAGTTCGGCTACAAAGACTTCGTCCCCATGTTCAAGGCGGAGCATTTCGACCCCGCCGCCTGGGCTCACTTATTTGCCGAGTCCGGGGCGAAGTATGTGGTCCCGGTTGCTGAGCACCACGACGGCTTTGCCATGTACGACAGCGGCCTTAGCGACTGGACTGCGGTCAAGATGGGACCGCATCGGGATCTCATTGGAGATCTCGCCAAGGCCGTTCGTGCCGAAGGACTGCACTTTGGAGTGTCCTCGCACCGCGTCGAACACAACTTCTTTCTCGGGGTGGGACGCGCGATTCCGTCTGATGTAAACGATCCCAAGTACGCGGCATTCTATGGTCCGGCGCACAACTGGCTGGAGAATCAGCACCCGACGCCGCTGGCCAACGATTTTACCTTCGCTTCCGCGGCTTGGACGGATGACTGGCTCGCACGTTCCTCGGAGCTCGTTGAGAAATACCACCCGGACATCATGTACTTTGACTGGTGGATCGGCCAGCCGTCCGTTCGTCCGGCTCTTACGCGCTTCGCCGCCTTTTATTACGACGCTTCGCTGAAGTACGGCGATCACGTCGGCGTGATCAATTACAAAGACTATGCCATGCAGGATCACTCTGCCGTGCTCGATCTGGAGCGGGGTCAGCTTGCAAATATCCGTCCCATTCCCTGGCAAACGGATACCTCGATCAGCAACAAGTCATGGGGGTTTATTGAGCACGACACCTTCAAGTCACCAGAGTTCGTCATTGATCAGCTGGCCGATATCGTCAGCAAAAATGGCAATCTGCTCATGAATATCGGCCCTCGCTCGGATGGCACCATTCCAACCGAGGTGCAACAGGTGCTTTTGGAGGTAGGCGCCTGGCTGAAGATCAATGGCGAATCGATCTACGGCACGCGGCCCTGGAAAACTTATGGTGAAGGCCCCACGAAGGTCGCATCCGGTTCCTTCCACGACACCGATACGACAGCCTACACAGCGGAAGACTTCCGGTTTACCACAAAAGGAAACACCCTGTATGCCATCGAACTGGGCAAGCCTTCGGGCAGGGAGACTGTGATCCGTTCGCTTTCGAGCAATGCGGAGGGGACGCCCAGGGTGGATTCTGTCACCTTGCTTGGCGTTGACGGTATGCTCACGTTCCATCAACAACCCGATGGCCTGCACATTGAATTACCGACGGAGATTCGAGGCAAGTACGCATATGCTTTCCGCATCCTTCCCGTTTCCGCGGCTCAATAATCGCCGAGGATTTCACGCATGAATCGCGGTTGCGGCGCGTACGAATGGTCATGTCGAGTGTGGGTACCTTGCTTCGGTCTCCACTGATAACTATCTCCAACAGGCAGGATGCATGGTGAAGCAAGGTCGAAAGAACAGCCAGCCAGAGGCTGCTGGACAAACCTGGCAATATGGACCTTCGCGCCGTGGCGCGATTGGCAAACGTGTCGATCGCCACCGTTTCGCGCTCCATCAACAGGGCGTCGACGGTGAATCCGAAGACGGCAAAACGAGTCTGGCGGGCGATCGAAAAGCTCGATTATTTTCCGAATACCCAAGCGCGAGCGCTCGTATCGGGGCGCAGCCGGCTGCTGGGTTTGATCGTTTCAGAGATCACCTTCCCGGAGCTTATTCAAGGGTTTGACGACGTCGCTGTGGAGCACGGTTATGACGTCTTGATCACGTCGACTAACCATGATTCCGGACGCATGTCGCTCTGCATACGACGCATGCTGGAACGCAGGGTGGAGGGGGTGGCAGTGATGACGTTCGGGATGGAAAAACCGCTGCTGGAACAGTTGGCCGAGCGCAAGGTACCCCTGCTCTTTGTTGACGCTGGTCCGGAGAAACCGGGTGTCAGCATGCTGAGAGTGGACTATGGTCAGGGCATCCGGCAGGGAGTGCAGCATCTGGCCGAGTTAGGGCATCGCGATATTACCTTCATTAGTGGAGATCGTGCGTGAATCAACCGGGTTCCCGAGAGGTGCAATGCGCGATCTTCGCAAACCCGAAAGGCTGTGCAAACGAACTCCTACTGCGGCGCACTCCAATTGCAGAAGCGATTGCCCGCTTCAGGTAAGCGCTCGTTTTCAATCCGGATGATCGAGCGTCCCCGCTGCATCAATCGGCACCTGATGATTTTGAAATTGCACTCCTGATCGAAAGACTTGCGCGTTATCAAATTCAACAAGGACGGAACAGCAAAATGCAATATCGAACCTTAGGCCGCACGAGTCTGAACGTATCAGTTCTCGGCTTCGGCGCATCTCCTCTGGGGGATGTCTTCGGGATCACTGACCCCAAGGAAGGCGAGCGAGCGGTAAAGCTGGCGGTTGACCGCGGTATCAACTTTTTCGATGTATCTTCTCCCTCATTGCGTTGCATTTCTGCTTACGCCACGCCTATGTCTCCAGCACACTCACCGGCATGTCGACGCCGGAAGAAGTGGAAAAGAACCTGAGTGCGCTTTGTCTGCCGATCGATGAATCGCTCCTTGAAGAGGTCAGAGCCATTCTGGCGCCAGTCTCCAACACAGTCTGGCCATCGGGGCGGTCAGAAAATCGCGACTGAAACGCGCAGAACTGCAGCAAGGCATATCCTAGGATGAGTGGACCATTGCTATACTCGTCTAAGTCAAATCGGCATTGTCCTTCGACGAAGGTGAGCGACCTCTTCGACGACCTTAGGCGGTGCTAAGTCCTTTTTCGATTCCCCTTTTTCGGAGCTACCTCTCGCTTTTTGGATCCCGCCTTCAACTGAGGTGGAATGTCACTCACCATAGGTTGAGATTTTCTCAGCGTGGAGGAACGAACCACCAATGAGGGATCAAGGATGATGCACCTAGCATTGGGACGGACCTTCGATTCAATCACGCTGAGGAGGATTTTCGCCGCACGTTCCCCGATGATCTGACTATGCTGGTCAACACTGGAAAGCGGAACCCGCAATTCGCTATCGTAGTGGAGATTTCCGCACCCGATGATGGCGATATCCTCTGGAATACGAAGGCCTGATTCCACGATGGCAGTCATCGCACCAATCGCCAACGGGTCGTTATAACAGAAGACGCCGTCCGGTCTCGAGCGTTGCTTCAGCAAGAACCGCATGGCCTCCGCACCGTGTCGTCTGCTCTCGATATCAACCTTCGGCCTTTCCACGACATTTGAATCAGAGAAGTGCAGGCCGCGACGCTGGAGCGCCTGTTTATAACCTTCAAATCTACGCATCCCCGTGCTACAGTCTTTTCCACGGATATGGGCAATGGTCCGGCAACCCTGATCCGCGAGGTGCTCCGTTGCTATCCGTCCGGCTGCTTCGTCATCGATTCCTACAAAGTTTGCAACTAAGCCCGGAATCTCTCGATCGATCAAGACGTATGGCTGACCCTGGCGGTCCATCCTTTCAAAGGACGCCGTTTCATTGCTTGAAGAGGCAATGACCAAGGCGTCTAGTTGCCGCGAGACCATCTGGTGTATCTCGCGCGCTTCCAGCTCCGGATCTTCTTCTGAGGACGCGATGATAACCGAATATCCCCGTTGTCCTACAACGGAGGATAAGGCCTTGGCCACCTCCGCAAAAAAAGGATGCAGCAAGTCGGGGACGACCAAACCAATGAGGTAGGTGCGGCCGGTGACTAGGCTACGAGCTAGAACGTTTGGCTGATAGTCCAGTTCTTTTGCTCGCCTGAGAACCCGTTTCCGTGTCTCCTCTCCGATGTCCGGATGGTGTCGAAGAACCTTGGAAACAGTTACAACTGAGATTCCCAGATCCTTTGCGATGTCTTTCATGCTCACGGTCATAATCGGCACTATACAGGCCCATGCGGCTCAATTGAAATGGCCCTCCCCGCAGGAATCTGCCCTCGTCCGGGAAAACCAGCCGACTCTTGTGTCAATCGCTTCCAGCGGAACGCCGGGTTCGGTGAAATTCTGTGGTCCAAGGAATACCTCCGCGTGCCGGACGGGGCTAGGGCCGCTCTGTTACTGGATCTGGCCCTCGTCTGCATGTTTCCGCCCGGATTTCATTCATGAGACGCCTCGCGTTTCCAATAGTTGGCACAAGCGAGAAGCCATGAGATGCCCGGGCAGGATGTTATCTATGCCGCACTCAAGCGCGTCCCACCAGAGCTCCGCCGTACTGGAAGAGGCCACAAGCACAATGGGAGTGGACATATCAATGCACCGGACCCGTTCGACGAGGTCTCTCCAGTTGCCATCAGCCAAGGAGAGCTCCGTGACAATCACGGTCTTCTCGGGCGCCGAGTTAAGCAAATCCACTGCCGCCCTGATGCTGCGCGCCCACAGCATAACCAGTCCGTGCGCTTCGATATCCTCCGCGACAGTGGCTTCCGGGCTTCTGTTGGACGCGAAAATGACTGTTCCTGCTCGTCTGGTGGTGTGCATCGATTCTCTAACGTTGCCTGATTCCACGCTAGGCCCTCTGGACTTCGATTGGCCGTAAGTCGCCGTAAGATCGCCGTAACATGCGAAGTTTCGTGGAGCATAATGAATGGGGGAACAAGCAAGTGCCAACGCCGCCCTTCTCGTCGGGAAAAACTCTCGCCAAGTCTGCAGCCGACCCCGTACCGGCGACGGCGGTCCGAGAGCAATTGGATCGCGTGGTAAATAGCGTTGGTTTTGTTTCGTCGGCCCGGCTATGCCGGTTTCTGACTCACATCGTGAATCGCACAATCGATGGAGATATCGATAGCCTCAAGGAGTTCTCGATTGCGATGGAGGTGTTCGACCGCACCTCAAAGTACGATCCGAACATCGACGCGATCGTCCGGGTCGAGGCTCGCCGTCTCAGAGGGAAGTTGAAGGCCTATTACGAGGAAGGGTACGGTTGATCCGGTTCTGATTGGACTGCGGCCGGGCAGTTATGTCCCGGTCTTCCGATGGCTTGACCCCCAGCCGGCAAAGCATCGCGAAGAGATCGGAGCCGCAGCGCCACCCGGCCGGAGATGCATTGCCGTGTTGCCGTTCGTGAACATGAGTCCGGGGCCGGAGCAGGACTATTTTTGCGACGGCATCACTGAAGAGATCACGAACTCGCTCACGCGGATATCAGGTTTAAATGTGATTGCGCGAACTTCGGCCTTCCACTTCAAGGGCGCCAACATGGATATCCGGGAAGTTGGACAGCGTCTCGGCGCGGATCTTGTCATCGAAGGAAGTGTCAGAAAGGCCGGTGAACAGCTGAGGATCACTGCCCAGGCTATTCAGACCGCATCCGGTCATCACTGCTGGTCCGAGACATTCCGCCGTGAACTCAAGGACGTGTTCGCGATCCAGGAAGAAATCGCACAATCGGTTGCGGACTTACTCCGGCTTCACATGCCGGAAGTGGAGGGGGCAGAGCGGCCCTCCGCTCCTGATCTTGACGCGTATACCAGTTACCTGCGAGCTTGATTTCTCATTCACCAACAGTCTCCTGAAACACTGCACGCCGCCCTCGAGCAGCTCCGAAGGCTCACAGAGACCTATCCCGGCTATGCTCTTGCTTACAGCGGCATGGCTGCAGCGAGCGGCCTTCTCGCCCAGTTCGGGGTGGTCTCAGGCCGAGATGTGTACCCAGAAGTGAAGGCGAACGCGGAGCGCGGTTATGCACTCGATCCTGAATCCGGGGAAACGTGCACGGTGCTGGGCGCACTGCGTGCCTGGTTTGAGCATCGTTGGGATGAAGCGGAGACCATATATGACCGCGCTCTCACAAACCGGACAATGGCGTAAGATGATTTCGTCGCAGTCTTCCGCCCAGCCGGCTGCAGCCTTGTCCAGCGAGACGGAAACTGGGACAAAGAGGATCGTTACCTCACAGGGGTTCTGCTCCCGGCGTGACCCGCCAAGATCTC
>Ga0182024_10025466_pt1 | contig 10442 bp, 10 predicted proteins | sample P32metaG_FD_120480 | JGI IMG/M metagenome (GOLD analysis project Ga0182024, IMG submission 120480) | Permafrost microbial communities from Stordalen Mire, Sweden - P3-2 metaG (Illumina Assembly) | ecosystem: Environmental > Terrestrial > Soil > Wetlands > Permafrost | place: Sweden: Stordalen...
CGGCCGTCTCGCCGGTGCCGACGAAGCGCACCGGCAATCCCAGTTCGCGAACAATGGGAACGACGATGCCGCCGCGCGCGGTTCCGTCCAGCTTGGTGAGGACGATTGCGGTGACTCCGGCGGCGGCGGTGAACTCGCGCGCCTGGGCCAAACCGTTTTGACCGGTGGTCGCGTCCATCACCAAGAGCACATCATGCGGCGCGCCCGGAACGAGCTTGGCCGCGGTGCGCTTCATTTTCTCGAGCTCAGCCATCAGATTCGATTTTGTGTGCAGGCGGCCGGCGGTGTCCACGATAACGGCGTCGACATTGCGCGCCTTCGCTGCGGAGAGAGCGTCGTAGACGACGGCGGCGGGATCGGCGCCAGGCTTCTGATGGATCAGCTCCGAGCCGCTGCGTCCGGCCCAGATGGCAAGTTGCTCGGTAGCAGCGGCGCGGAAGGTGTCTCCAGCGGCCAGCAGGACTGTGGAGCCGTCGCGGTGCAAGCGGCAGGCGAGCTTGCCGATGGTGGTTGTTTTTCCGGTGCCGTTCACGCCCACGACGAAGATGACGCGCGGGCGGACATCGGAGGCGGTTCCGTTGGTCTTCGCGGGGACGGCCTGGAGAATCGTGAGTAGGTGCTTTTTGAGCGTGTCGCGCAGGTCGGTGGAATCGCGGGGCGCCGCGCTCACAGCTTCGCGCGCGGCGACGAGCAACTCACGCGTGGTGCTCACGCCAAGGTCAGCCGCGAGCAGGGCATTTTCCAGGCGGCGAAGCTGTTCGGCGTCAAGACGGCGATCGCCTACGAACAGGCCCTCGACGCGAGACGCGATTTCCGAGCGAGTCTTAGAGACGGACTGTTTGAGCCGCTCGAGCAGCGACGGCGCCGGTTTGTCGTTGCCGAAAAGAGTAATCATGGGAAGCGTCGGGGAGCGGCCCCGCAAGCGATTCTAGCAGATGCGGCAATAGCGCGGAGCGCGGCAGGCAGGGTCGGCGGGCTAAACCGGAACTACAGCAGGAGTAGTGCGGAGATGAATCTGTCCGGCTCTGACGACAAGATCGAGTGCTTCCACGACCGCGACGTCGAATTTCGTGCCTCATTTCTGGCGGATGACCCGAAGAGCTTCCTCGAGTTCCATGGCGGATTGGTAGGGGCGGTGGGTGGTCATGGCATCGAGCGTGTCGGCGACAGCGATGATGCGCGCCATGAGCGGGATGTCATCGCCTTTGAGACCGTGCGGGTAACCGTGGCCGTCCACGTGTTCGTGGTGCAGCTCAATGCCGGGGAGCATGTCCTTGAGCTGCGCGACCGGGCGCATAATATTAGCGCCCTTGATGGGGTGTTGCTTCATGATTTCGAATTCCTCGGGGGTGAGCGAACCGGGCTTCTTGAGGACGCGGTCGTCGACGCCAATCTTTCCGACGTCATGCAGCAGAGCGGAAATGCGCAGGCGGTCGAGATCCTCGGCGGACAGGGATAATTCGCGGCCAATGAGCAGGGAATAACGAGCCACGCGATCGGAATGGCCGCGCGTGTAGGGATCTTTTTCGTCGATCGCCGCGGCGAGCATGCGGATGGACCCAAGGAAGAGTTCGCGGTTTTCCTCCGCCGCCAGCTTCAAGCGGGCGATGTAGCTTTCGATGTCGTCGGCCATTTTGTTGAAGGTTTCAGCCAGTTCGCTAATTTCGGCCGCGGCGATGCTGGCGACGGGAGTGCGCTCGTGAAACTCGCCGCGACTGATGGCGCGGGTGGAGGCCGCCAGCGAGCGAATGGGCGTGCTAATTCCGACGGCGAACAGATAGCCGAGGATCAAGGCGCCCAAGATAACCACCATCACGAACGTCAGGGCCTGCTCGTTCAGTTCGCTGACGCCGGCATCGTCGCGCGCTTGATCGAGGCTGCGTTGGGCGATGATGGCCCAACCGAGGTCGGGAATGGTGCTGTAGGTGCCGATCATTTCGGACTTATGGCCGTTTTCGACGACGGTGAATCGCTGCACGGTTTCGGTGGTGCGCAGGTCGACGGGCAGTGCGGCCACCTGGGAGATGACGTAGGAGCTGGAGCGGAGGTCGGCGCCCGGCACGAATCGGTTGGTATCCGGATGGGCGATGACGTGCCCGTTGTGGTCCACGACGAAGACGGTGCGTCCGCGCACGCTGGCTTCGGTCAGCCGCCGCAGGATACTGTCGAGGGATACGACCGCAGCCAACATTCCGCTGAACTGATCGTTGACTTGAAGGGGAACGGCCATGACGAAGGCCGGCCGGTTACCGGGACCCAGCGCCAGCGGATCGCTGCGAAAAACCACCGATTGCGAGCACGCCTCAAAAGCGCGCTTCAGAGCCTTACCCACGAAGGGGTCCTGATCGGCGCGGAAATTGCCAGCGCCCGCGCCCTTGGCGTCGTTGCCGACGGCGGTGAGGTAGAGAACGCTGGGAGTGCTGGCGACGAAGTTTTCCAGCAGCCGCGTGACCTGCGGTTCGCGGATTGGGTCGTTGATTTTGTCGAGCAAGCCAGTGATGGAGAGAATTTGGCGCTCGCTGACGAGTTGTTGATAGAGGTTGGCGTCGAATAACTGGATCTCGTCGCCCAGCGAGCGGGTAACTTCGGTCTGCTGGACGCTTTCGGTATCGGTGAGCTTTTCCTGGCTGAGTCGCAGCACCTGTCGGTGGTACAGGCCGATGGGAGCCGCGCTGACCAGCAGCATCGCGCCCAACACCAGCCAGAGCAGGCGAGGGCGATGCAAGGCGAGCGGTTTGGAGGGTTTCGGGGACATTGCTCGACCGTCAGCATGAATATTGTACGGTGGAGACCGGTCGCGCCGAAGGAGCAGCGTGGCGGGGGTTGGCGCAAGTGCTACGACCTGTCCTTTGGTACAGGTGGCGCCGGACAGGTGGTGCGGCGCGGGCTCCCGCAGAGTTCGGCGGACTAGGGAAGCGGTGCGCCCGTTTAAGGAAGCACCACGCAGCAGTAGGCGCAGCGCTTCGCGGGAATGGGGATTTCGCTCAAGCATTCCGGGCAGCGCTTGGTGGTGGGGTCGGCCGGGGGCTCATGGTGCATGCGGGCGATGAGCGCGTTAATCGGCAGCACGACCAGGTAATAGATGGCGGCGGCGACGATTAAGAACGAGACGACGGCGTTCAAGAAATCGCCGTACAGAAATTTGCTGCCATGTAGCACGAAGCTGAACGCGGAAAAATCCGGCTTGGCAACAATCGCCGCGATTAGCGGCGTAAGCAGATCTTTCACCAGCGCGGTTACGACGGTGCCGAAAGCCGCGCCGACGACCACGCCTACCGCCAAGTCCACCACGTTTCCTCGCAGCAGGAACTGCTTGAATCCACTCATCGCTTGCCTCCCATCTTTTTTCGCCGCGGTCACGCTGCAGACTGGAATTGCTTCGCTTGTCGGGTTCCCACCGCCTGCGCGTGGCACGAAGACCGGCAGTGTATCAGGTGCGGTGTTGCAAGCGCGCAGTCCGTTTTTGACACCGCTATTCTTGCTTGAGGCGTCGTTCCATGAGTTCACGCATGGCGTCGCGGGGCGCACGGCCCTGATGCAGAACGGCGTCCATTTGTTCGGCAATGGGCATTTCGACGCCATGGCGGCGCGCCAGCGAAAGCGTGGCGGCCGTGGTGCCGACGCCCTCGGCGACCATGCGCATGCTTGCCAGGATGTCCGCGAGGCGGCGGCCGCGACCCAGTTCGACGCCCACCGAGCGATTCCGGCTGAGCGTGCCGGTGGACGTCAGGACGAGGTCGCCTAGGCCGGCGAGGCCTGCCAGGGTATCGCGGCGGCCGCCTAGGGCCATGGCGAGGCGCGTCATTTCGGCCAAACCGCGAGTCACCAACGCCGCGATGGTATTGGCCCCGAAGCCGAGTCCGGCGCAGACGCCGGCCGCAATGGCGATGACATTTTTAACGGCGCCGCCGACTTCGACGCCCACGGTGTCGTCGTTGGTGTAGAGGCGAAGCGTGGGTCCGGAGAAATGCTCTTGAACGGCGGACGCAACGTCGGGCTGCTGCGAGGCGATGACGACGGCGGTGGGGTCTCCACGCGCAACTTCGAGAGCGAAGCTGGGGCCGGACAGGGCGGCGAGCCGCGGCGCGAAGTTCGCGCGGGTAACATCGGCGATGACCTCGGTCATACGCTGGAGCGAGCCGTGCTCGATGCCTTTGGTGGCGCTGACGAAGATCATGCGCGGATCGAGGAGGGGCAAAGCCGCCGAGTAGACGGCGCGAGCATGCTCTGAGGGCATCGCTCCGAGAACGATTTCGGCGTCGGCGAGCGCTTCGCTGATTTCGGCGGTGGGCTGGATCGCTTCTGGAACGCGGATGCCCGGCAGATACACGGAGTTTTCGCAAGCGTTGCGGAGCGCGTCGAGAACGTCAGCTCCATGAACCCAGAGCGAGATCTGGTGCGGCCGGCGGCTGCGCGCGAGGGCCACGGCTAATGCCGTGCCGCAGCTTCCGGCGCCGAGGATGGCGATTTTTGTCATGATGTTTTCACCTGAAGACTTCGCGTGGGCGGCGGGGCGCTCATCGCCGGGCACGGCCGATATAGACTTGCGGCTCACTGCCCTCGAGCAGCCGGACGATGTTGGCTCGGTGGCGCAAGATGACGATGATCATGGCCAGAGAGACTCCGGCGGAGAGCGTGACGGGCGGGGCGTGGCCGGGCGCATAGAGCAAGTACATTAGTAAGGGCAGAGCCGCTGCGGCGGAGATCGAGCCGAGCGAGACGTAGCGCCAGAACACCACGACCAGAATCCAGACGAAGATTGCGCCGACGACGGCTTGCCAGCAAATCGGCAAAAAAACGGCGGCGCCGGTGGCCACGCCGCGTCCGCCTTTGAAGCGTAGCCAAACCGGCCACACGTGGCCGGCCAGCGCGAGGAGCGCGGCGAGCGTCATCCAGCGGAGGTTGCCGCCGGTCACGCGACCGGCAAGCCAAACCGCGAAGTAGCCCTTGGCGCCGTCGAGCGCCAGGGTGACCACGCCGGAGAGGATTCCCGAGACGCGGGCCACGTTGGTCGCGCCGATATTGCCGCTGCCGCGTTTGCGGATGTCGCCGCGTCCGCTGATCCACACAATGAGGAGGCCGAACGGGATCGAGCCCAGCAGATAGGCCACGATCGGAAGCAACCACAAGACCGCCGGCTTGGCGGTGTCGATTTGAAAGGCAAGTGCCGCGCTCAAGATCAGGAGTCTCCCGAAAAGTTGTAAGTTGCCAGGCGAGTATACTCGGCGCCCGCGGGCCGGAGCACGCTTTGGTAGAGGCAAAATTCACGGGCGGTCGCGCGGCCAAATTCGGGAGCGCCCAGCTTTGCGATGGCTGTGCGCAAGGGATCGAGTCCATTGGAGGACTTGAATCTGGCGAGGGTTATATGCGGACGGAATTCGCGCTCTTCGCATGCGATGCCGACCGCTGCCGCGCGCTCGTCAACGGCCGCGGCTAACTTCGCGAGTGCGGGCCCGCCATCGATGCCGGCCCAGAGGACGCGAGGGCGCTGGGCATTTGGGAAAAAGCCCAGGCCAGCGAAGTGCATGTCCACCGGTGCGAATCCATGAACTTCAGCGAGCGCGAGCCGGATTGCCTCGGCACGCTCGGCGGGGACCTCGCCAATGAATTTCAAGGTGACGTGCGCGTCTGTAAGCCGCACCCAACACGCGCCTTGGCAGAGCTGCGAGAATTGCACGGTGCATTGCAGCAAGGCGGCGCGCACAGCCTCAGGAATATCGAGGGCAACGAAGAGGCGCACGGGTTTAGCCCTGCACGCCGCCGGAACGGCTTGGTTGCGGTTGTGCGGTGCGGAGGAAGTAGCGGCGGACCATGTCCAGGGCTGTTTGCGACGCGAACCAGCGAATGCGTTCGCGGTCGGCTGGAAAGCGCCCGGTGTGTTCCTTGAATCCGCCGGCGTCGGCGAGCGCGATGTATACGAGTCCCACGGGCTTTTCCGGCGTGCCGCCGCCAGGCCCGGCGATGCCGGTGATCCCCATGCCGATGGTTGCGCCGGTACGCAGACGAATGCCGGTGGCCAGCGCCTGCGCGACCTCCGGGCTGACCGCGCCGCGCGCTTCGATCAGCGCGACGGGAACATCCGCCCAGGCGGTCTTGAGTTCATTGCTATAGCAGACCACTCCGCCCGGGAAGTAGGAGGAACTGCCCGGAATCCGCGTGAGGCGCTCGGCCAGCAGTCCTCCCGTGCAGCTTTCAGCCGTGGCGATCGTAGCGCGGTTCTTTGTGAGCTCCGCCGCCACGATCTCCTCGAGCGATTGGCCGCTAACCGTGAAGATGCTCTCTCCGAGCTTGAGCGCGATTTGCTTGACGATCTCGTCGAGCATGAGTTCGGCGGCTTGGGCGTCCTTCGACCAGGTGCGCAGATGAATCTGAATTTCGCCAAGCCCGGCGAGAATCGTAGTTTGCACGTCGCCGTAGCGTTTGTAGATCGGCGCGATGCGTTCATCCAGATCCGATTCGGGCACGCCGACGGTGCGCAGTTCGCGCGCGTGCAGGCGCACGCCGCCCGCCAGCCGCGCGAGGCGCGACTCGACCTGTTCGACGAAGATGCCTTGCAGTTCGTGGGGCGGACCCGGCAGAAGAATTACGACGCGCCCGTCGGTCTCGATCCACAAACCTGGCGCTGTGCCGCGCGAATTCTCGAGCACGCTGGCGCCCTCGGGAACCATCGCCTGGCGGGCATTTCTCTCGGCCATGGGCCGTCCGAGCCGCCGAAAGCGCGCTTCGATGACGCGCAGCACGTCATGGTTGAGGGCCAGCTTGCGGCCGAGAGTGTCTGAGATGGCTTCGCGGGTGAGGTCGTCCTCGGTGGGACCAAGCCCTCCCGTAGCGATTACCAAGTCCGCGCGCGAAAGCGATTCCTTGAAGGCATCGCGAAGCTGCTGGTGCTCGTCAGCGACCACGGTCTTGCGTTCGACGGCGATGCCTAGGCGGTTCAGGCGGCCGGTGATGTACAGGGAGTTTGTGTCCAGCCGGTCAGGTGTCAACAGCTCCGACCCGACGGCGATGATTTCGGCTTTCATCAGCGAGGCAGGGGCAGGCCCTCGACGTCCCAGTCGAGGCTGAACAGTGCGCTGGAACTGGTCAGAATCGCGCGCCGCGTGGACAGCAAGGCCAAGCCGACCAGGCCGCTCCCGCTGATCACCACATCGGCCTCCGCGCCATTCGGACGGATGCGAACGATACCGCGGCGTCCGCCTTTCGATGCCGCCACGTAGAGATTGCCCTGGCGGTCAAAGGCCAGGCCCTGGGGCCTGCCCAGCCCGCGATAGAACAGACTAATCTCTCCCTGATGATTGATCCGGCAGATGTGATCGAAGCTGGAGGTCGTGGGGCCGGAGACATAGAGTTCGCCTTCCGGACTAAAGGCCAAGTGATACGCGGCAATGGAGGGCTCCAGCGTGGCAAACACGAAAACTTGGCGGTCCGGGCTGATCTTGAAGATCGTGCCGCTGCGGTCTCCGACGAAGAGGTTGTGCTCGGCGTCAAACGCTAAGCCCGTGGCGATGCCCATGCCCTCGATCCACAGCTCCGAGCGGCCCTCGGGCGTGACGCGATGAATCGTGCCGTCATTGCGGCAAGAGACGTACAGCATGCCTGCCGGGTCGACAGCCAGACCGGTTGGGTTCATCATCTCGGTCACGAACGGCTTGATCTGCTGCGCGGGCGTGACTTTGTAGAGCGACACCGGGACTTTCTGTCCGCGCTGCCCGCTGAAGGTCACGTAGATGTTTCCGTCGGCATCCACCGCGGGGTTCCCGACCGGATGCAAATTATCGGCAATTTGCGAGCCGACATGGATCGCGAACGGGTCGCTATCGCCGCGCCCCGTAGAGACTCGCACGAGGCTGCCGGCGGAGTCTTCCGGCACCTGAGCCACCAATTGATTCTCCCCGGCGATCAACAAGCCGCCTTCGGCTTCGCCAAACATCACGCGTGGGCGGGAGTCGCCGTTAGCCGCAAATCCACTGCCGGCAATGAGGATTTCTCCGCCGGGAATGGCGGCGTCGGGGGTGATTCGTTCGATGCGCGGTTTCGGGTTGCTTTCCAATATTGTGCGTGACCTCAGGCTTGGATTTCTCCGCCGAGGGTTTCACATGCCCAGGCGCCGGGCGAACCAGAGGCCCAGAGCGGCGTACAGGCCTGCGGCCCAGTCGTCCGCCATGATGCCCAGGCCGCCGGGCAGGGATTCGGCTTGCCGCGCGGGAAATGGCTTCCAAATATCGAAGGCGCGAAAAAGTATAAAGCCCAGGAGTAAATATTTCCAGTTCAACGGCGCGAGTGCCAGGGCATAGGTGAGATGCTGGCCGGAGACTTCGTCGATCACCACGAACTGCGGATCTTTCCGCCCGGAGAAATTCGCAGCGCGGTCCGCTGCCCAAACACCGCCGGCGGCCAGTGCCAGCGCCACCACTGCCGTCACCGCAAGCGTGCGCGAGGCCGCGGGCAGCGGAAAGTAAAACAGCGTCAAGGCGTAGATCAATATGCCGGCCAGCGAGCCCCAGGTGCCGGGAGCCTTCGGCAGGTAGCCGAGCCCGAGGCTGGTGGCAATGGCCAGGGCCAGTCGCGGCTTGCGGGGGCCCTCAGTGTTTAGGTTCATGCGTGTCAGAGTCACTCGAATCAGGTTGGCGGGAGCCGTGCTGGCCGGATTCGTCTTCGTCCTCGTCGAAGAGCGGTTCGGAGACCACGTAGCGTTCCGAGGCCCAATTGCCCAGGTCCAGCAGGCGGCAGCGTTCGCTGCAAAAAGGAAAATCAGCGTCGCAGTCCGAATCGGTCGGCCTGCGGCAAATCGGGCACTGATCCTTCATCGATGATCTCCGCGACCTTACGGTCTGGGGATAATCTCCGCGACCGCGCGGCTGGGCGAAGCTGTCTTGCGTCGCGCCGGAGGTTTTCAGGCGAGCACGCGCAGAGCAGCTCCCGTCGAGATCGTTCGCGCGGGAGCGACCACCGGACCTGCCATCACCGGGAGCGCCTCGCGCACTTGGATCACGCGGCCCACAAGATCGTAATCGTGCGACGCGGTAATTTCCACGGTGACCATGTCGCCTGAAACCGCGGCGCGCCCGCCGTCTGGCGGTTCGAGGTCGCTCAAATATACCTTGCCGTCGATTTCCGGCGCCATGCCTTGGAGGCGCGCCTCCCAGACCAGCTCGGTGTCCTTCGACGGCCCTTCGACCAGGGCCTGCAGCTTTTGACCCACGAAGCGCCGCAGGCGGCGCGCCGAAATGCCGCGCTGCATGGCCATCAGACGGTCGCGCCGCTCGGCGATCGTTTCCGGGTCCACTTTCGCTCCCAGCGCGTAGCTCGCTGCGTTGTCCACGTCGGAATAAGCGAAGACGCCCATCCAGTCAAATTCCGCGGCGCGCACGAAGTCCGCGAGCTCGCGGAACTCGGCCGGCGTCTCGCCGGGAAATCCGACGATGAACGAGGTGCGCAGCATCACGTTCGGAATCGTGGCGCGAATGCGTTCGAGCAGGCGCAGGAAGGCATCGCCGTTCGAGCCGCGCTTCATGCGCGCGAGCATGCTGCGGCTGGCATGCTGCAGCGGCATGTCCATGTATTTCACCAGGCGCGGATGGGCGGCCAGCGTGTCGAGTAGCCCTTGTGTAACGCGATTGGGATAAGCGTACAGGAAGCGCACCCAGTCGAGGCCTTCGACGCCCGCAAGGCGGCCCAGCAGCGCGGCGAGGCCGTCGCGCAAGCCTAGATCTTCGCCGTAGGAGGTGGTGTCCTGGCCGATCAGCGTGACCTCGCGCACACCCGCAGCGGCGAGGTTCTCCGTCTCGCGCACAACGGACTCAAATCGGCGGCTTCGGAATTGCCCTCGTAGTTGCGGAATGATGCAGAACGTGCAGGGATGATCGCAGCCCTCGGCGATCTTGATGTAAGCGGCGTGTCGCGGCGTGGCCAGCAGGCGCGGCGTGGCATCGTGATAGAGAAACGCGGGCGGCGCCGTGGGCAGTTCGCTCAATTCGCCCTGGACCGCTTTGAGGATTCCCTCGATTTCATTGGTCCCGATGACCGCGTCCACTTCGGGGATGCGCTCGCGGATGGCATCGCGATAGCGTTCCACCAGGCAGCCGGCCACGACCAGGCGGCGCGCCCGGCCAAATTTCTTGTGCTCGGCCATCTCCAGGATGGTGTCCACCGACTCCTGCTGCGCGGGCTCGATAAAGCTGCAAGTGTTCACGACGATGACGTCGGCTTCGTCGGCGCGCGGCGTGATCTCGTAACCCTGGCGCGCCAGAATGCCCATCATAACCTCGCTATCCACGAGGTTTTTGGGGCAGCCCAAGCTGAGAAAACCGACTTTTGGTGCGACGGGGGGCATAGTCTGTGCCGAGAGCTCTCCTTACGCGTCTGCCTGGGCAATTCTAGCACATGCTCAGAGGCACTCGGCGCGGCCGGAGGAGTTTGTAGAAGTGGCCGTAAGACGACCC
>Ga0182024_10025467_pt1 | contig 10442 bp, 10 predicted proteins | sample P32metaG_FD_120480 | JGI IMG/M metagenome (GOLD analysis project Ga0182024, IMG submission 120480) | Permafrost microbial communities from Stordalen Mire, Sweden - P3-2 metaG (Illumina Assembly) | ecosystem: Environmental > Terrestrial > Soil > Wetlands > Permafrost | place: Sweden: Stordalen...
CTAATTGCCACGCTCGGCATTTCAGTCGCCGTAGCGCGAGCACAAGTCATCGTAGAAGACCCGGTGTCCATCGCCCAGGACGCAGCAAATCAGATTGTGGATCTCGCGAAATACGTCGAGATGGTGGAAAATCAAGTTCAACAAATCGAGACAATGACGCAGGAGTTGCAGCAGGTGACTGCCTACGTCAAAGCTTTCGGTGATCCTTCTCAAATCCAGAATGTCACCGGCGCAAATGAGCTGGTGTCCGGCTTGCAGCAGACCGGCATCGGACAGGTATTGAGCAGCTTGCAACAGGCGGCGTCGGGGGTTCAATCCCTGAGTTACAACGACAACGGGCTGTATCAGAGCATAAGTAATACCTCACTGTCCGGTATCCAGGTCCCCCGCGTAACGGACAATTACAAACCGTTCGGGGCGCTTGAAAATACCACATCAAATTATGAGTCGGTTCAAGGCGACGTGGCGCAGCAGCGGCAGGCGTTAAAGAGTCAAATTGCCGATACGGTAAACCAGCTTCAAACCGCGACGACGGACGCCGAAACACAAAAGCTGCAAGGCGTGCTGACCGCTCAATCGGCGCAGCTTGCCGCCCTTGGGGATGATGAGACGAACGCGGCAACACAGGCCGTCGTTCAAGACATTGCCAACCGCAATGACCAGCAGAAACAGCAGGAGGCACAGGACGAGGAAGTCGCGGCTGATCGTCAGGACGCGCTCACCAAGTTCGGAACCATGATGGTTCCCGACACGAACAGCAATCTTCGCTTTGGAGCGGGCCAATGAAACGTCTAATAGTGATCCTGGTAGGCGTTGTTCTCGCGAGCGTCGTCACTTGTCTGCAGCAAGAATGCAGCGAGCGCCGGCACGGGCCGATGGCGGAAACGGCAACGATCAGTCCGACCGTGGAGATACGCACCGCGTGGAAGAGGGCTGTCCAGTTCTTTCAGCCGGACACCACAAGCAACCTCCGGTTCGGTCGGCCGGCAAATACTCCAAGGCCATGATGCTCCTCGCTGCCAGCCTGCCGACTTTTCAGCGTCTGTTCCCCAACTTTCAGGCGCAATGCACGACGCTTTACACAATGTTGCTGCCGGTCGCATGTGTCCTGATTGTCGCGGGACTCATCGCGGCGGTAAAACACTGTCAGACACCGCGTTCGATGGTTCGTCCAATCGTCACGAGCATGATGATTGTCATGGCGGTTGCGGAGTGGGGCAACTGGACGGACACCGCGAAAGATGCGCTCCAAACCGTGGTATCGCAGATGAACGCGAATCCACAACAGGCCGCGCAGCAATATGTCAATGTGCTGGTGTCGAAGGAACAGCCCCAGCAAAAGAGCGGCTGGTTCGGACTTCCCAGCGCCGCGCAAATGTATGAGGCGATCCTTTGGGGGTTTCTCAGCCTGATTGGATTGATAGCGAGCTTTCTCATATGGGTAGCCTATATCATCCAGCAGTTTCTCGTCGGCCTCGCGTATGCCTTCGCGCCGCTCTTCATCGGCTTTCTCGCGGTTCGATCCACAAGCTCGATTGGTCTCCGCTACATCATGGGCACGGTCGGCATCATTGCGTGGCCGTTGGGCTGGGCTGCTGCGTCCATCGGCACAAGCAACTTGATTGACGTGGCAACCGAACAGGGACTGGTCACAAACACAGACCTTTATAGTCTCCAAACGATCCTCGCAGGAGCGGTCATCGGCGGCTGGATCATTCTCACGACGCTCATTGCGCCGGTCATCATCCAGGCGGCGGTTTCATCCGGGGCGCAAATCGGCAGCGCATTGCTCGGCGGGGCGCTTACCGCAGGGGCCGCAGCCATTTCAGCCGGCAGCACCACAGCGGCCACTCTCGCCTCCGGTGGCGCGAGCACAGCCGGAATGCTCATGGGCGGTGCCGCGGCGACAGCCGCAAGCCTCGCTGGCTCGACCATGTACGGGAGCGGGGGACCATTGAGCGGATCACTCGTCCAAAGCCTCGCCTACAATCTGCCACGCAACAGTTCTGCAAATTCAAACCGGACAGACGACCCGCAAGGCGGGGCGAAGGGAAGCCAACCGCCGCCCTATAACCCAAAGGACGCGGCGAACGACGGCGAAGCAGCCCGGATGATTGACCAATCAAAGGAGGGAGTTTCCTGATGAACACTGCTACTGAACAGTTGCGGCAAACAGCCGCCAAAACCGCGGGGCCTACAAAAGCCGCCTTCCATCCGACCCGCGTCTTTGTCGATAAAGACCGGACGGCTTTCCTCTGGTTCTGTGTCGCGGCGCTGGCGGTGCTTATCGCCGTCGCCCAGCCTTTCTATCTCATTCACCAGATCAAGCAGCGAGAACAGGTAGTCATCATTGATCCCGCTGGCACTTACTACGTGTCGCCGTTGCTTGATTTCCAGGACGCCAAGGAACTTCACGCGCAACAAAGCACTCTGGCCACCACGGCATTTCTGGAGCGGAACCCGAACGGTTTCGACAATCCCGAACTGGTAAAGCAGATGTTCCTGAAATTCGCCTGCGACAAGGCGTTCAGGCAGTTGGCCGACGAGGCTGCGGAATTCAAGGCGAAGCAACTCCATCAAAAGGCCGAGATTGCCAGCATCGACATCCTCGACACGCGGGAAGATTTCGTGATGACCCAGGTAAGCGGCCAGCTTATCCGCACCGGCATCTTCGAGGACAAGGCATTCAGCGAGGCGGTCCCATTCAAGCTCGCCTTCAAATTGCGCCGAAATCCCGACATGGCAATGAACGGGCGTTTCCCAACCGCAGTAAGCGATTTCAAATATGAACCTTCACACTAACCTACTCATCACCCTGCTGGCTTTTATTCCAGCCACCCTCCCGGCTGCAACCAAGCCGATCCAGGAAGCCGACCTCGACGAACACACCGTCTATGCTGTGCCAGTTTCCTCGTCCCGCGTTACAACGATCAGTTTTCCGGGGCCGATTTCCGCAATTGATGCCGCCTCTGTCACGACAGACGGCAAAACGCCGGCCCTGTTTCAACTGGCGCATCAGCCCGACTCCTACTTCTTTTCCGTGCGCAGCCTCGCAAAGGAAGGGACGACCAATGTCAACGTCCGCTGGAACAACAGGACCTATGTTCTGGAATTGGACGTAAGCGACGCGCCGGTGCTGTCCCTGATTTTCAGGCAACCCACGGACAATTCAAAAGACTCGCTCTTATATAGACCTGTCACGCCGGGAATCCTGCTTGGGCTTCTCGACAAAGCGAAGGCATACGCTGTGTTAAAGACGAGCCATCCCGATGCGGTCGAATCGGTGGATTACGTCAACTATGAGCCGAAACCGCCCGTCATGGATTACAACGATTTCGAAATCCGGCTGGAGGAAGCTTTTCGGTTCGATCCGGAGGACACGCTGGTATTTCGCGTCGTTCTACGAAATAAGACAGGTAAGGAGATTCTCTACAGGCCGCAGGGCTTTTCCCTACGGGTGGGGAAACGTCTTTACTCCCAATCCATCAGCGACGCGAGCGGGGTGATGCCACCCAAGAGCGATTCCCCGGCCTACTTCGCCGTCACCGGCACGCCAGACGGCGGACGGAATGACATTTCGATCAAGAACGAGTTCACCGTTTTGCTTGCACGACTCGATGCGGAAACAACGCAAGCGGTGCAAAGCGTGCCCCTCGACAACCAGAAAGGATTCGCCAAATGACTCCACGCGGTTTCTTGAACTTCTTTCGCAGCCCCACGGGAGCCGTTCTGCTCTTTCTGCTGTTGCTCCTTATCAGTTATATCGTCGCCATTGGCTTCAAGACGCCAGGTTCAGGCAATCCACCACCAAAGGGCGGCGGCGCTTCGGAGGCGTCCGACACGAATCCGCAGATCGTTCAAACGATCAAGCGGGCGATGTCGGCATTTAATCCGCCAAAGGAGACGCCGCCGCCTTCAGTGGTCGTCCCGACTGTTGAGCCAAAGAAGGAAACTGCCCCGCCCGCATTGGCGCCGATCAGTCTTTATGCAGCATCGGCGAATGAAAGGACGCCTGAGTCTCTAGGCGATGACTATGCGCCTTATGGCCGTCTCATTCCGTGCGAACTGGTCATCACGGTGGATTCATCCACCATCGACACACCGATTGTCGGCCTCGTCACCGACGATGTATGGAACGACGGGAGACTCATTATTCCCGCCGGAACGGAGGTTCACGGCACGGCCCAGGTGGATCACACACGGGAGCGAATTGCGAGCAGCGGCAATTGGACATTGGTATGGCGAACGGGCGAGGAGTTGAACGTCACGGGCTTGGCGTTGGACCGCGATGCAGAAGACGATGGCTGGGGAATTACCGACGGCAGCGCTGGATTGCGCGGCGAAATGCTCAAGACCGATGACTTTGCCGAAATCAAACTCTTCGTTGCTACATTCCTAAGCGGCGCGGCCAACGGACTGTTGCAAACTCAGCAAACCGTGTTCGGGACGCAAACGGTGGGCTCATTCCAAAACGCGCCATTCACCGGGGCGCAAGCGGTACTGAATGCTTATGCCCAGCAGATCCTCGATACGATTGAACGTGACGGGTTCTATGTCCGCGTTCCCGCAGGCAAGCAGTTCTATCTCTACGTCACACAGACCATCGACAAATCCAAAGCGGTAATCGGCGGCACGCGGCTCGCATTGAAAACCACCGAGGAACCCATGACCGAGGACGATTCGCTCGCGCCTCCCCCCGCCAATCTCTTTCGACTCTCGCCGCCCAACGGCCGGCAGCAAAACGCCACTTCCGTCCAGACAGCTCCAATCATTCCAACTCAACCCACCATTCATTGATGAAATCGCCCGTCATCCTGCTTTGTCTATTCACACTTTCAGCGTGTGAGACCCAGCACCAGTCCATCGTCCACATGACAGCCGCATCCGTGCCCGGCACCACCTTATCCCCGGAGGGAATGGAAAGCGTGCGTTATGCCGAGAACCTCAAGGCATATCCGCTCGGGCGCTATATCGACCCGAACGACCCCGACGTGATGCACGAAGCGCACACCATTTATCGCCTGGAGACGACGGCCAAATGGAACCTTCATCCGCAAAACTCACCTGTTTCATCAATACCGGCTGTTCACAATCAAGACAGCGCCAGCGCGCCAGTGCTTTTGCGCGATGAGTTGGCCGTCGAACTCAACCGGCAAAGGGAAGCGACGAAAATCATCATTCAGAGCGGCCAGACGATCACGCAAAAACTGAACGATCTGGCGTCCGCCGTTCAGAAAACCCGGCAAATCGCCGAGAACACAGCGCAACGCCAAAGCGAAATGGATTCTACCATCCAGAACCTCAAATCGCTTGAAGAGGACCTGCGCAAACTTCGGCAACTCGAAGAGGCAAATCCCTATCAACCCACCATTCCGAACGAAACTCCGTCGGACTGGTAAACAATAACCAACAACTCCATGAAAATAAGTACCCTGATTAGCATTGCGGTATTGGGCGCGAGCCTTGCCGCAATAACAACCCACGCGGACATCGTTCAAGTCAGTGATGACTCGAACGTGCTGCTATCCGAAGCTTATGCCAAGAAAAACCTTGGCAAATCTCCATCCATCACCATCTCGGCCGACAGGGCTGGTATTTATGGCATTGGATACATCAAATTCGACCTGTCAACTCTGCCACCGGGCACAACCGGAACAAATCTCACAAGAGCTGTTGCCTGGATTTATCCAAATGTCGTTACCGGAACCGGCAGCATCGACGTTTACGAGGTCACCCAGCAGTGGAGCCAGGCGACCCTACTCGGCACCGACGTATTGACCGTTGACCACACTCCGGTGGCGAACGTCCCGATTACGGCGGCAAATTACAAAACCTATATTCCAATCGACATCACTTCATTAGTGCAAGGCTGGCTCGATGGAACAATTCCGAACGACGGTATCGCCCTTTATCCGCATATCTCGGCGCCGGGATTACCCAATCCGAACATCCATATCGCCAGCAAGGAAAGTTCGACTACCGGCATTCCGATGATGGAGGTTGATTTGGATACTACAGGGAGCAACGGATACGCTTATACGCCGTCAGGCGCCGGAATAGGTGTCACTGGCGGTGATCGTGACCAGTATAACTCGCAGCCAGCAGGTTTTACTTATCTCGACCTTAGCACGGGTATTGTCTGGGTTAAAACGGGATCCGATGCGACGGATTGGGTGGAAGGTTTCAGCGTGGCTGGTCAACCGGGAGCGACCGGCCCGGCTGGTCCGACTGGCGCGGTTGGCCCTGCAGGTCCTGTTGGTCCCGATGGCGGGGTTGGTCCGGCTGGTCCCGTTGGCCCGGCTGGAGTTCAGGGGCAAGTTGGTCCGGTTGGACCTACTGGCCCTGTGGGTGCCACCGGTGCTGCCGGGCCAGCGGGACCCGCAGGTTCTCCTGGTGTGACGGGAAGCGCCGGCCCGGTTGGACCTGTTGGTCCACAAGGCCCCGCTGGCGTTGTCGGTCCTGCCGGCCCCGTTGGACCTGTCGGTGCCACGGGCGTCGCCGGCGCGGTTGGTCCGGCTGGCCCTGCCGGTCCTACCGGTTTGACGGGCCCTACCGGTCCAATTGGCCCGGTAGGGCCTCAAGGCCCCGCCGGCGTAGCTGGCCCTGCTGGCCCGGTCGGCCCTGCGGGCGCCACGGGCGCTGTCGGCCCAATTGGTCCTATCGGTTTGACGGGCAGCGCCGGTCCAGTTGGCCCGCAAGGACCGGCAGGAGTTTCGAGCCAGGGTGCGTTGAGACTTGCCCAATTGCGCTGGTATAACGCCAATTCAGCATTCCCGGCACTCGCTGTCGCCGCTTCGGCCGCCCCCCTCGGGCTTTGCGCCGATGGCGACTACATATACGCCGCGATGAACGGTTCGACGTACATTCGTAAGTATGCTCGTGACGGCTCTGCTGTTCTGCGCTCAAGTTCCGTAGCGTGGGGTGCCAGCTTGACCGGCGGTCCAACATACCTCTGTTATGCTGGGGATTACATTTGGGCGACACGCCAGACAAGCAACGCGATAAGCCTCATCAGCACACAAAGTGGCGGCAATCCAGCGGCGAGCATCACCACCGGACTCAGCGGCCCCGGTCATATGTCCTTTGACGGCACTTATGTCTATGTCGCCAATGAGTCTGGCAATCTAATCAGCAAATTCAAAGCCGCGGACCAAAGCGCCCAGGGCACCATCGCAGTCGCATCGCCGCGAGGAATGTGCTTCGACGGAACTTTTCTATGGGTAACCAGCAGTACCGCTGGAACTCTGGTGGAAATCAACCCTGCAAGTGGAAGCATTGTCAACACGGTAACGGTCGGTTCTTCACCAGTGGATTGCTGCTTCGATGGAACCAATATCTGGTGCGTCAACAAGGGAGACAACACCGTTTCTGAAATCACTAACGGCTCCGTGGTCGGCACTTACCCCGTGGGAACGAGTCCCGTCGCCGTTTGCTACGACGGAAGGAGCATCTGGACCGCTGACAATGGCAGCAACACTGTTACCCAACTCGACCTGCATGGCAATAGACTCGGGCAATATACTGTCGGCACTTCTCCGTCCGCGCTTTGCTTCGATGGTGCGCAGCTCTGGGTTTCCGCGAAAGCCTCTGACGAACTCGACCGACACTAACAACTCCTCAAATCAACAATCCATGACTATGATCAAAAGAAACTCAAAAACGTCCGTCCCGGCAGGCGCTCAAGATGAACCCGGATTCAAAGAGAATCCCCAAATCAACGCGAGAATCGACGAATATATCAAACAGAACCCAAAACATTGGGAACGCATCCAGTCGATGCCGCGTGAGCGGCTGGAACGAGCGGTGGTCCTGGACCAGCTTCAACGGAATGACCGCCGTGAAAAGATGCACGAGGGAGTGCTGAACAAACTCGAGCAAAACCCGGAGATGAAGCAGCACATCGAAGGACTTGTGAAACATCTTCCTGAAGACCAGCGAGAAGGCGCCATGATCGCGATTGCGGCTCAAACCATGCGGGCGTTGAAACCCAAGCAAGAGCAGGCTCAGGGGCAGGGCGTCACCGCTGGTGCCTAACACTCTTCCCGCCACCCAAAGACTTTCGCCTTTTCCGCTTTCCGCACGCTGCCGCTGCCGGACGCTCCAAAGGCGAAAGACTTTGGCCGCCGCCCGCCAACCAAACCACCGATGTCGCCGCTTCGCAGCCACATCGGTGGAGGAACAGCCGTGATTCGACGATCTTCAAATCTATCAGGCGCTCATCATGACCATGCTGCCGGGGCCGAAATGGTTCCCGGCATCCCTAAAGGTTTCTATCAGGAGGAACTCATGGAAGCTCTCGGAGCAGCCGTTGAAGCCCTGAACGACCCTGACATCGCCACCAGGGTGGAGGCGTACTGCCCAGAGAACCCGACTCACAGCCGTGACGCGGTGCATGTCCCGCCGTTGCATGCCGGCTAAAAAAGAAGGTAGCCGCTGACAGACAACACCGGGAAACCTCTTTTCGGCCACATCCGGGGTGATATGATAAAACGAAACAGAAAGGTTACAGCCGGATCGCTGCAACTTGATCTTTTTGATTTTTTACGTCCGTATGAACCAACAAATTTACCTGACCCAATACGGATTGATGGCGGAAAGCCACTGGCGGGAGTTTCGCCCGACGATGGTGAAAGAACTGGAGGCGAAAGGCACATTGAAGGAGGCGCTGTTCGAGGCGCAGGAGACGACCCTGGACGAAATGGAAGCTCTCACCCGGACACTGGAAAGGGAGCAACACCTGACGCCGCAACAGGCCCACGATCAGGCGTGGGAGATGATCCGGGAGAAATATATTCTCCTTCCACCGGAAGAGGGCCTGAACCTCTAAACACCCGAAACTACCGCATCCTGGCCGAAGATGCGGTGGGTGAAGGCTCGCTCAAGCAGAAATGCCGCGACAATTTCACGGCCATTGAGCTGGTCCGAAAACTGGACGCCGAGGACCGCGCCGCGACCGACGAGGAAAAGCGGGTTCTCGTAAAATATGTCGGCTGGGGCGGAATTCCGCAGGTTTTCGCGTGGCACGAATCGAGCGAGTGGGACACGGAGCGCAACCGGCTTAAAAACCTGCTGACCGGGCAGGAATATGAGTCCGCGCGCGCCTCGACGCTCAACGCGCATTACACATCGCCGGCCGTAATCGGCGGCATCTACGAAGCTGTGCAGCGGCTCGGATTCACCGGGGGCCGTGTGCTGGAGCCGGCGCTCGGCATCGGTCATTTCTTCGGGATGATGCCCGAGCAGATTGCCACACGGTCACGGCTCACGGGCATCGAATTGGACCCGCTCACCGCGACCATTGCCCGGCACCTTTACCCGGATGCCGATATTCGCGCGGAAGGCTTCGAGAAAAGCGCGCTCGTGGACGGCTCTTTCGACCTCGCAATTTCCAACGTCCCCTTCGGTGATTACAAACTCCACGATCCACAACTTAACGACCGGAACTTTCTCGTTCACGATTACTTCTTCGCGAAAGGCATCCAGAAGGTGCGACCGGACGGCCTGATGGTCTTCATAAGTTCGAAAGGCACCCTCGACAAAGCCAACTCTCATCTTCGCGAGTATCTCCACGAACGCGCGGATTTTCTCGGCGCCATCCGTCTCCCCAATACCGCCTTCAAACAAAATGCGAATACCGAAGTAACCACGGACATCATCTTTTTTCGCAAGCTGGCGGATGGAGGACGCCCAAACGGTCCCGCCTGGCTGAATCTTGCCGAGCACGTCAACGGCGACGGGATTGCGTTCCAGATCAACGAATACTTCGTTGCAAACCCGCACATGATGCTTGGCAGAATGGCGAACGAAGGGACGATGTATCGGCAGAATGAACCGGCCTTGATTTCGGACGGCCGCGAGCTGGCCACTGCGTTGCGCGAAGCCGTCGCCGTGCTGCCACAAGGTGTTTACAGGGCGCTCGATCAAACCGGGGCTCCACGCGCCGAAGCGGTGGCAGAAATCCTCGCCCCGGATTACGTAAAGGAAAACGCCTTCGCGCTTCACGACGGCACAATAACCGTTCGCAGAGGGCCGAAGCTGACGCCCGTCACGAACATTCCCGATGAAGCGGCACGACGAATCCGCGGATTGATCAAAGTGCGCGATGCCGTGCGAGAGACGCTGCGGACCCAGCTTCAAGACTACGGCGAGGAGGCCGTGCTCGATGCGCGGCGGATGCTCAATCATCAGTACGATCATTTCGTATCCCGGTTCGGGCCGATCAACGACAATGCCAACCGGCGGGCATTTCGGAGCGACCCTGACCTGCCATTGCTTTGTTCGTTGGAGGATTACGACGAGGAGACGAAAAAGGCGGTCAAGACCGCGATCTTCCGCGAGCGCACGATTCACCAGACGAAGGTCGCGCAGGCTGCGGATACGCCACAGGACGCCTTGGTGCTGACGCTTAACGAAATGGGGCGCGTGGATTTGGCACGCATGGA
>Ga0182024_10025468_pt1 | contig 10442 bp, 10 predicted proteins | sample P32metaG_FD_120480 | JGI IMG/M metagenome (GOLD analysis project Ga0182024, IMG submission 120480) | Permafrost microbial communities from Stordalen Mire, Sweden - P3-2 metaG (Illumina Assembly) | ecosystem: Environmental > Terrestrial > Soil > Wetlands > Permafrost | place: Sweden: Stordalen...
CACCACCATTTGTAGTGCCGGCAATACTTTGCTGGTGCTAACATCTCTTTAAAAGACGGCAAAACCATTTCCAGTTCTTTAATTCCGGACTTGATTAATCATTCCAAAGGAAACGGCATTGTTCCTAGACTCCTTCAAGATGCTCCGTGCTGCCTTCTTTGCCATTCCAAGGACTTTTTCTCTTTCATCTATCTCCCATCTCTTGCCGCTCCAGGTGAGCCATTTGTGAAATGCAGATACCCAGCGCACATCCTGGCCGAACAATTTGACGAAACGCTCTGCGTTGCCAATATCGTCTAACCCAATTGATACCGAGTTCGATACCAAGCCGCTCTCTGCCAAACTTTTAACTGCTGCCGCAAAGTCACCATCATGGTTTAGCAAGGTGTAAGCAGTAAACTTGGTGTAGCTGGTTCCGGGTTCGAACGGATGTGCATTGCTGGAGAACACACGTAGAAGGTCGCTACCCGCCTGATTTGTGGTCGCTGAAACGCCACTTTCCTTATTCGGCCGACACCAATGGGTGGACTCTTCAACGGTTCTGACCTCCCGCCAGCCATGCTCAGTGAGAAAGTCCCAAGTTCCAACGCGATTAAACTCATCACCCAGGCGCTCGTTGCTAGCAGATTTCGCTGCCGTGAATTCCCTTTTGGTTGCCGTCTTCTGATTGAATGAGCGCGCTGCGTTAAAGAGCAGTGCTCTGGTTTCGGGCACCAGAATAGGAATATCTGCCAGAGAACCCCTGATTAGATCGTATGTTCGGCAAAGCTCATGGCACTGAGCTGGTGAGCCAGGCGCAAGCACATAGCCACCTTCTCCTCGCGTCTCAATTAGAGTTTGTTTGCCAGTGATGGGGTCTGGCTTTTCGCTGCACGCCAACTTTTGATTCCTACCAACTGCTCCGGGGCCGCGATAGTAGATATGTCGCCCGCCAGAGGGAGTTTTCACTTCCACAAGGCTTTCCACCAGAGTAATACTGCCGGCGGTTCTAAGGGCATCTATCCATTGAGGGAACAGAGTGGGTTCGTCAAAGTCAATGACTTCGAGGTGTCCGCTAACCGCACCACAGATAATACCGATACCGTTTTCAGTGCTGAAATGTTGTGGCAACTCTTCTTCGGTCATTTGCCGCTCTTGAAATTCCTTCCAGGAAGGCAAGGCCGGTGCTTTACTGCCATCTGGCCGAATCGGTATTATGGAAAGTCCGGCCCGTCGGTACTGCCGCGCAATTTCTAGGGTCGAAGGATTCTTGTGACCATCGCCGTTTGCGGTGGCACTTCCACACATGTATTGTGACATTTGTTGATCACTCCTTTTTGAACTTTATAAACTGAATTGCAATTGTGCGTAATTGAAAGCTGGGCGAATTGAGTTTCTAGACATTGAGTCCGTATGCATGTGCAAACCCAATGTTGATACGTGGGGCGCATCCACATTCTTTATAATGGTATTGTTGGTGGTGCTGTAGAGCACCCCTCTCATCAGATTGGGCTTCTGAGAAGAATGCCCAAATAAGTTTGTGCGCAGCTTCAAGTGCCGATCCAAATACGGCCCGCAGTCAATATTGATGACGCTCGCAGCAGGCGCTGATATCTGTCAGTTGTAAATGGAGACACCGGTTTTCCCATGCGGAGCATTTCGACGAGGTCATTGTCAGCTTCTTTGCAGAGTTTAGTCAAAGTTTCAGGATCTGTAAGAGAATCAAGTAACTCCAACCGCAAGGTCGATGCTAAGTGCTGAGCGATACTTGCGGGCTCCTCTAAGTCCAAAGATAGAGTCACTATGGAATCAGTTATGGTTTTGAACACTCCGTCCAAGACCCATAGCATTCCGACTAGTTTTAATCGAAGCTCCTTTGGGTCAGGATTGCTATTTTTGTGCGCACACCCCAATGCTGTGAGTATGCGGTGCTCGAATGCGTTGTGAAAGTTCGTCTTCATTTTGTTCTCCTTCGTTTGCTAACATGTGTTGCCCGAGCGAAACTGGGTCGCACGTTTACCACGGCGCACCAATTTCTGAGCAGCCCTGAATTTCGATGATTGATTAAACTAGATACCAATGCGGTAGCATTACCGCTACTCTCCAAGCGCGATACTATGGGTGGTGCCTTACAGGCGGGAGCTAATCTTGAGAAGTGTTTTCTCTGATTCGCTCCTGGACCCATTCCTGTAAGTCTTCCAGTCGGTACCGGACCAGATTTCGCGACAAGCGAACGTAAACTGGACCTCCACCTTTTAGCCTGCTGGCTTCAAGAAATCGCTTAGTTACGCCAAGCCACGCGGCCGCTTGTTCAGTGGATAGCAGCGGTGTTGGTTGCAGCGCCTTTGACGGATTGAAGCCAGTCGGTTCTAGGTTTTGGTTCATGAATACATTTTGCTCAGTGCCTGGAACAATCTAATGATTGATCGGCACCGCGGCAATTACTGCGGGAAATTGGAATTGTTTGGGCTGATTAACTGCGCCGATCAATTCAATCGAGATCCGGCTCATCGCTTGGAGATAGAATGCCATCCTCAATCCAATTCCACGAGTTCTCTATTGCTTGGCGCACCTTCTTGCCGCTGTCATCATCTAGTCCCATCTCTTTGAATACGATGAGGACAATCTCCGAGAACCCAGTCTTAGTCCCACGCTTTTGTGGTCTTATACCGTGCTCAAACGCGATGGTTGCGATCCGATAAACAAGCAGGTCATAATCGACGAGCTTGTTTCCAGAGCTGTCTTTGCGCGGCTTAACGCCATCGACAGCTCGATTGATGGACTCCAACTCAACCAAGAGACGGTCTTGGTGCTTCCCGAATTGGTGGTCGCTAAAGAGTAAATCCCGCATCACATACGGATTTAGTTGCTTAAGTTCATACGACAAATCAGATGCCAACTGACGGAGTTTAAGCAGGAGCGCTCTATGTGCCTTTGCCGTTGGATACTTGTGCTTCTCGGTCAAAATCGTTTTATAAACGGATGCCGCCTGTTCGAGCTGTAATATCGCCTTGTCCGGAAGCTTCCAGCGGGACTTCAGCTGCTTGCGATGCTCGTCTTCAAACGGCCGCGGAGTGCAACCACTTTCCTCCTCAAGTTGATTGGATTTCTCCAAGTGCTCTTGGTTGCGAACGTCATTTAACATATGATGGGCTCCCATTTGCCAGGTTATGCAACCAAGCATGAGGGAGTGGACAGAGTTCGCCTAGACCTTCGGGTGCTAGCGAGTGTCTACTGAAAAGTCCAATCGTAGGATTGGCGAACGACTTCGGGGAATGAGTAACTCAGTATTCAATATAATTTAATTCGCTTGAATGCAAGCTTCGTCGGCGTTTGCCTTCACTGGTGCCTGCACACCTGCAACGTCCATGAGCTTCTGTCCGTGCGCTTCTAGAGCTTGCTTAACGTTGTCTTGTGCAAAACGAGCATAAACAGCGGTCGTGCTCTGACTGGAATGATTAAGCACACGGCCAATTAAGTGCAGGCTGTTTCCTGCTTGCGCAAGCCAAGAGCCGAGAGTGCGGCGCAGGTCATGCACACGCACATCTTCAACGCCAGCTGCCTTCCTGACCCGTGCCCAGCATTTCTGGATATTTACCAAGTGATGCCCGGCCTTTCCGCCTGGCAAGATATAAGGATTGCTTTCCAGTCGCGGCAGATTTTGCAAGATTGCTAGCGCTGGCTCACTTATTGGAACATAGTGGACACGGCCGGATTTCGTTTCCGGCAGCCTCAACTCTTGCCGGCCCCAGTCGATGTCGTCCCATTTTGCCTTGAGCAGCTCACTTTTTCGGACGCCCAATAGTAAATACAGCCAGAGCGCTTTGCTGCCGTAGAAATTCTCTTCTCGGTTAATTGCCTGAGCGAGCCGTGGCAGTTCCTCAGGCTTTACCCACCGGTCGCGCTTGGTTTCTTTGTAAGCTTGGATACCTCTCGCTGGGTTGTGATGAGTTTCAGGAACGTAGCCCCAGATTTTAGCCAATTCAAACATCTTTGAGAGCTGCTCAATGCACCTGTTCGCCGCATAAGGGTAGGTCTGGCCAATCGTGCCATGCAATTGAGCAATTTCGGCTCGGGTAATGGCGTCAATGCGAACTGAGCCAAAAGCCCGGAGAAAGGTTTGTCTGATGCGACTTTCATCTTGGCTCCAAGTCTTCTTGTGCTGTTTAGCATAACGCTCCATATACTCATAACAGAACTCTTTAAAGGTGACACTCCCTCGCATCTTGTCTTTCTCATCAAATGGATCTTTGCTGTCAATCAGCGAGACCAGATGCCTTTGTGCTAAATCACGTGCTTGTTCTAAAGTGAGCACACCATATTTTCCAATTACCTTGATGTGGCTCCGGCCCCTGCAACGATAAGACAACACGAATGACCTTTTACCAGAGGGGTAAACCCTCACACCAAAGCCTGGCAAAATACCATCCCAATGTATATCCTGCGTGTTTTTAGCTTTTGAATATTCGAGTTTATCGATGTTGGATTTCTTCAGTGTCATAATCATACTTCCGTGAAAGCGAGGTGTTGCAAGCGATCCGCCCGCCACTTCCATTAAAACATGGCGTGACAAGTTAGCAAAAGGTTAGCAGCGAAGGTGATAGAAGAGGCACCACGGGTGATAGCAGCTGATATTTACATTTCGCTACGACCAAGTCACTGTGCGGCTTCCCGATAGTCTATGATAGCAAGTGCCATTTCGAATTTGTCCCTTCGAACCAGGGTGTCGGGGGTTCAAATCCCTCTGGGCGTACTAGTCAATACGCTGCGTCACGGTTATGCACCACCATGGCCCGCCACTGCGGTGCAGTGCAGCGCTCCAGTACCAGGAAGAGACGTCTATCCACCCGTTTCCTGATTCATCAACGATACGCTCATGAACGACCAGTCGCTCGTTGTCCTTAACAGCTTCAAAGGCCGCCCATCGCTTGTTTTCGGAGTCGATGTGCTCGGGCAGCCATACGATCCTGTAACCGCCTCCTCTGTAGCAATCGACGGATGGATGCAATTGGTGCGTAGCTGCTGTCATCCATCTGTAGACTATGCGCGTATTGCCGTTGGCAAAAACGGCAATTTTGCCGGGAAAGTGCGCGGCGAAAGTCTCATTCAGAGGCGACAGTGGCACTTGGTTAAATCTGGCTCCCTCAAACGTGGTTGGCCAACCTTTGAATTTGTAGTTGCTAACCCAAGTTTCGGAGATTGCCTGAGCCGGTCTTTGAAGCATCGGAATTGCGGCTGCAACAACACACACCAGCAGGAACGACAAATTGGCGGCCTTGTTCAGACTAGGAGCTGCCTTGTTGAGACTGGACGGCACTTTAAGTTTGACCGCAGTGAACAAGAATTCTTCCGTACCAGACGTGCCCACATTGCGGCTAAATACATACAAAACAAGACAGCTGATGGCAAAAGCAGCAACCCCAATACCCCCATGAACAACGCAATGAAGGTCACGACCGAAATAAATGGTGGCAGATTCTAAATAGAATACAGAGCTAATCCGCAATGCATTCGCGATGACGGCCAGCACCACAGACAATATCAGAACCTTCAAAGTAGCTGGTGGGCTGAAGCGCTTGCTACTGGCCAAACATGCAGCGAGGAACAGGGCAGCCCAGAACATTTTCACTCCGCTGCAGGGTTCGTCTATGCAAATTGTATGTTGACTGGAAATTATTTGAGCGCCCACTACGCTGGTGGCTATTCCATTCAGATTCAACACTACCGAAGCAAAGTGGCATGATAGAACCCTTAACGGATATCATGCGTAAAAGTTCAACGAGGCTACAAGTGGAAGAGACAATAGAAGGAGCGCCCAATCGCCATAATTTGGTCTGCTGATGGCTCGATTCTTGAGGAGGCACAAGGCAACGACGAGCACCGCAAATGGTGCTAACAGGATAGGAGGAGCCCACGCCAACAGAACACAGTAAGCGGCAGACCGATTGAGTCGCAATAAACGTGTGCCCCACAAAGCTCAGAATCTTGCAAATTGGCCCGCGGGATCTGAATGGCCTCGTTGTAATCTTGAGGTGTGGGCCACCATTTCAATCTCAGCTGTGAGGTCTTGGTTTCGTACACTGTGGTTGGTTCGGGCGGTTGGTGGAGCTGTTTGGTGCAAGGTCTTGGACCTATCTCTGTCATACCATGGAGGCTCTAACTCTATTGTGCCAGGCGACCATTCAGAGTAGAGTGAAAGAATTAAATACGAGGTGGACCGTGGAACTCAGCAGTCCCCCAACTGTGGAGCAGCTTGAAGAATTTCGACATAATTTGATCAAAGGATATCAATAATGCTCAGAAGCTGTTTGGTGAATCAGACGAACTGAGAACATACAGGAGCGGCTTGAAACACATCGAAGAAATGATCGACGCATTACGCAGTCAAGCATCAGTTAATGGACACTGACATGAAAGATAGTAGGTGTCTTTCGTGACCGCCATGCCATCGAGCGATCTTGACGCTCCGCAAAAATCCGCGCCAGTGGTCATGATCGCCGACGCCGATCCGGACATAAGGGAATTAGCTGGACATTTTCTTTCCCAAGCCGGTTATGAAGTTGAGTATGCGCTCGACGGCTACGAAGCTTTGGACAGATCCAGAAAGACACCACCTGCGGTGCTTCTGGTTGACATCATAATCCCCAGGCTGGATGGGCTGGCTCTTTGCCGATTGCTCAAATCTGATCCAGTCACTGAGAAAGTCAGGATAGTGATCTTTAGCATCCTTGCCTCGCAAGAACGCGCACAAAAGGCCGGGGCGGATGCTTTCTTGTCCAAACCACTGGAAAAAACACGTCTAGTTGACGCTGTTTCAAAGGTCGTCAATCTATGAGGAACACTTTGTTATGACCGACATGCAAGACCGCATTAGCACCGGCAGCGCGCAAGCTGATGAGATCCTCAAAGGAGGGTTCCCCACCAACTCGATTAACATCATCATGGGCCAACCTGGCACCGGCAAGACCATATTCGTGGAACAGATGGCTTTCCACAATGCTGACGACGAGCGCCCCATTCTCTACCTCGCCACTCTTTCTGAACCAGTCTCCAAAGTGATTAAATACCTTCAGCGCTTTGAGTTCTGCGACAAAGAAAAAGTCGGATCTTCCGTGCTGTATCAGGACATTGGCACCGACTTGTCGAAGGACGGCATTAGCGCTCTCATACCTATTCTGAAAGAGGCGATCAAATCTAGTTCTCCGAAAATCATCATCATTGATTCTTTCAAAGCGCTGCATGACCTGGCGGAGTCGATGGCGGAAATGCGGCGCATGCTTTTCGAACTGACTGGGCTGCTAACTGCCTTTGACACAACCGTGTTTCTATTGGGCGAATACACAGACGAACATTCAAGAGTCTTGCCGGAATTTGCCATCGTAGACGGCATCATTCAATTCATGCGAAGCGCACAGAGCGCTCGCGATGAACGCTTTTTGCGCGTGCTTAAGCTGCGCGGCAGTGCTTATCTTGAAGGACTGCATGGATTTAGCATCACATCTAAGGGGCTCGATATCTACCCGCGCCTCGTCACTCCTGAGGTACCCAAAGACTATGTCAGCGTGCAAGAGCGCACTCCATCGGGAATCGATGGATTAGACAAAATCATCGGTGGCGGTTTGTGGAAAGGCTCATCGACTCTTTTGGTCGGTGCCACTGGGACGGGCAAAACCACCCTGGCTCTGCAATTTGCCATTGAGGGAACGCGCCAGGGTGTGCGCAGTTTGTACGTCAACTTTCAGGAAAACCCAAATCAAATGGCAAGGTCCATTCGCAACTTGTCTGACCGCGACGTGGCCCAGACCATCGAATCAGGACTAGACCTGCTCTATGTTTCACCGGTTGAGGTGCAGATCGATAGCGTCATTGTCACCCTCTTCAGGATGATCCAAGAGAAGGGCGCTGGGCGGGTAATTATCGATAGTATCGGCGATCTGGCTATGTGCGCCAGCGATCCTCAGCGTTTGCACGATTATTTATATGCTCTTGTTCAGCAGTTTGCGGTAAAAGGCATAACCGCCATGTTTACTCTCGAAATTGGCGCTAAATCGACTGGTGGAAGTGGTGGCGAATCACAAGCCGCATTGGGACGCGTTAGTTACATGTCCGACAACGTACTCTGGCTTTCCGTGGACCATGACGCAGAGACACACCGATCAATAACGTGCACTAAAGCCCGAGGATCTGAGCAAAGTCTGGCTAATCATGAATTTCACATTAAAAAAGACGGACTGCACATTTCCTAGTTCGAAATTCAAAGTGCCACCATCCATAACCTGGAACTACGAGTGTAGATTTCATGGGAAGAAGGTATAAATCTCAAGCAATCGAGGTATAAATTCCAAATGATAGGATGCTACTTAGTATATTTTCGTTTTTCGTGAATCTTTTGTGAATTGCAATCTGCTAAATAAGCTTTTCCTTTGGGCCATGTCTGTGTCAATTGCACAGTCTTCGGCTTTGGCGGCGGACACGCCCCTGGAACCGGCAAAGGTTATTTACTTGTTGCGTCAAACTAAAGTCGTCAAACCTGACCGGCCGCTAAATGTGGCTCTGTCTAAGAAACAGGCGATAGTTTTGACTGAGCGGAAAGAAAAGGAAACGGATGAAGACGTGAAAATTGACGCCGTCTTGATTGCCAGAGGAATCATTACCGGATTTCCGGATGACATTAGTCGCGTGAGAGTAACATTTCAGAATGCTGGAACTGACAAAGCCGCTCAAATTGATGTCACCGCAGGCGATGTCAAAGCATATGGCTCGGGAGCCATGGATGCAAAATCGTTGCTCAATTCACTGGACTTGAACGAAGTTGATTATGCTTCAACCACGGCTGCAAGTGGCAATAGTGGGTTGACCGTGGCCGCGGGCCCTTTGGTCGACAAAAGATTGCTTCTGCTCAGTCGCATCGAAGCGTTGAAATCAAAGGGAACATCCGTCAAACCATTCATGGATTTATTTAGCAACATAGAAACCGAAGCCCCTAAAGCCAGCGAGGAGCAGATTGGCAAGGACGTTTCATATTTAGCCGAGAAATTGACCGAGCAAGAAGATCTCTACAAGGAATCGAAAAAGCCAGGCACCATCGGAACCAGACCAGGATCCTCTCAAGGACAGGGATCAATTATCGCTCCGTTTCGCAAGAGATCAGCAGGACGCAGACAACACCATAAGAGCAATAGTGATTAAGAATCATCAGTCAACGAATGCCATGCAACAGCGTGTCAGTTCTATCCCTGGAATATAGCGATATGCGGACGTCGGGAAATACATATCTAATAGCCCGCGACGGCAGAAGGAGACAACCGCTCTTTGGTATAAATGTCAAGCTATAGAGGTATAAATGCCAAATGATAGGATGCTACTAACAGGTCTAAATCCGTTTTTCGTGAATATTTTGTGAATTGCAATTTGCTGATTAGGTTTTTCCAGAATTTCTTCCTTTGTGCCATGGCTGTGTCAATTGCCCAGTCTTCGGTTTTCGCTGCCAACGCGCCACTGGAACCGGCAAAGGTTATTTACTTGTTGCGTCAGACCAAAGTCGTCAAACCTGACCGTCCGCTAAATGTGGCTCTGTCTAAGAAACAGGCGATAGTCTTGACTGAGCGAACAGGAAAGGAAACCGATGAAGACGTGAAAATTGACGCCGTCTTGATTGCCAGAGAAATCATTACCGGATTTCCGGATGACATTAGTCGCGTAAGAGTAACATTTCAGAATCCTGGAACGGACAGAGCCGCTCAAATTGATGTCACCGCAGGCGATGTCAAAGCATATGGCTCGGGAGCCATGGATGCAAAATCGCTGCTCAACTCATTGGACTTGAACGAGGTTGATTATGCTTCAACCACGGCTGGAAGTGCCGATAGCGGGTTGACCGTGGCTGCGGGCCCTTTGGTCGACAAAAGATTGCTGCTGCTCAGTCGCATCGAAGCGTTGAAATCAAAGGGAACATCCGTCAAACCATTCATGGACCTATTTAGCAACATAGAAACCGAAGCCCCTAAAGCCAGCGAGGAGCAGATTGGCAAGGACGTTTCATATTTAGCCGAGAAATTGGCCGAGCAAGAAGATCTCTACAAGGAATCGAAAAAGCCAGGCACAATCGGAACCAGCCCAGGTTCTGGGCCCATATCTAGCCCCACGATCGGCCCCGTCCGACCAGGATCACATGCCAACGGCGCAGTTACTTCCGAGTTCCAGGAGTTAAATCGCCGCTGCAATACCCTGCAAAATAAATTCAACTCTTTGCAAGGCCGAGTAGAGGGGTTACCAAAGCTCAGATCTACCCTGAAGGCAATTAGAATTATGATCAGGGATCCGCAAAATATGGCAACGGCACGGTCAGACCTTGACAGGCTCGAATCAGAGGCTAATAACTTGCATTATTAGACGTGCTTTCCGCCGATTGGAGGACTGTCACCAGATATCTTTTGCGCATAATCTATCGCCACTATATATGG
>Ga0182024_10025469_pt1 | contig 10442 bp, 5 predicted proteins | sample P32metaG_FD_120480 | JGI IMG/M metagenome (GOLD analysis project Ga0182024, IMG submission 120480) | Permafrost microbial communities from Stordalen Mire, Sweden - P3-2 metaG (Illumina Assembly) | ecosystem: Environmental > Terrestrial > Soil > Wetlands > Permafrost | place: Sweden: Stordalen...
AACCTCCGACGGTTTCAACTACACCGGCGCTGACTGCTCCGGATGGATGAAGGAAGCAGGATTCCGCGAAACCCGAGTAGAGCATTTGATCGGCCCCGATTCGATGGTCATCGGTATCAAGTAACAATCCTTCCGGCGTGTGTTGCCTGTCCTGTACGGATCACGGGGAACCGGAAGTAATCCCAGCGGACCCGATTCGCGCTATTACTTCCGGTTGGCCGACAATTCATCCAGAAGCGGGAAGGCGGCGCTTGTAGAGTCTTCGAGTCTTGATACCTTACCGCGCGGATCACTCACCGGCCGGCAGCAGACAGTTCCTTCTTCGCAGCGACGTATTTCACATGCACCTGTTCGATGGTGCCGTTGAACTTAAACGGCGTCTTGTCGTAGTAGTCGAGTGACACAGGCGAACCGAGAGCCATGCCGATGTCGAGGCAGTCGTTGGCAGTGAAGAGGAGCGGCGCGGAAATCGGGACCTGTCCTGTTGCCACCGTTTCACCATTGACCTTCATCGTGATGTTGAGTGGCCCACCGGGCTTGGGCACTGCGTATGCCGTCTCGACCTCGATTTTCACTTTGCCCACGGGAAGCTTCTGCTTTGCACGGATCTTTGTGCGTTGGATGATGAAGAGATTGTATTCGTAGCAGAGAATACCGTCCTCTACAAAGCAGGTGAGGCCGCCGGAGTTTGCTCCCAACTTGTACAGCACGCCATTAGGGTTGGCCGGAATCTCGGCGTCGATGGTGACGACGTTCGGTTTATTCCCCAGAGCGGGAGCGCAGAACTCCGGCATGCGTACGGTGTCGCCGGAAAAAATCCACTCGGCATAGGGAGGAGCGATGCGCATCTCGGGGTGCAGCGCCACGACCCAAAGGCCACCGCCAATAGGAAGCACCTTGTTCCTCGTAGCCTCGATGAGAAAGATGTCCTTCAACTGGGCCAGTTTCTCTGGCATTTTTGCGGCTAGATCGTTCGCCTGAGTCCAGTCATCATCCAAGTTGTAAAGCTCCCAAACGTCCTGGTCCGGCGTCCATTCGTGAATGCCCGGCGGCAATCCCGGGAGCCACGGAGTACGCGGACCAAAAGCGGAAGCCATCCAACCATCATGGTAGATAGAGCGGCTGCCCATAATCTCAAAATACTGCGTAAGCATTTGGCCTTTGGCCTTGGGATCAGCAAAGCTGTAGGCAAAGCTCACGCCGTCGATGGGATCCTGGGGAACGCCGTTCACCACCAGTGGTGGCGTGATGCCGACCACCTCGTAAATTGTAGGAACGATGTCATTGCAATGATGGAACTGTGACCGCGGTGTGGCGTCGGGTTTGATCTTGGCCGGCCACCTGATTGCCATCGGGTTGCGCGTGCCTCCGAAGTGAGAGGCTAGAAGCTTGGTCCCTTTATAAGGAGTGCTGCCTGCCCAGGCCCAACCAGCGTGGTATTGATTGTCGGTCTTAGGCGAGCCTAGTACATCGAGTCCGCCAAGTTCATCAAGCGCCTTGATGTGTTGCTTGACGGTGGTAGGAATGCCGTTTTGCGCCAGCAGTTCGCTGATTGTGCCGTTTTGTCCCTCTGCCGAGGAACCGTTGTCGCCCCACACGTAAAAGATAAGAGTATTGTCCCCGTAACCAAGCTTGTCGATTTCGTCGATGACCCTGCCGGCCTGGGCGTCCACATGTTCGGCGTAGCCGGCGGCCACTTCCATCAGGCGGCGCTGGAAGGGCTTCTCATCCTCGGGGATGCTATCCCAAGAGGACATGGTTTCGTGCCGCGACGTGAGCTGAGCGTTGGCAGGGAGCCAGCCCTTCTGCTTGGCGCGCTTGAACACGCGTTCACGATAGGCGTCCCAGCCATCGTCAAACTTACCCTTATATTTGTCGGCCCATTCTTTCATGATGTGGTGAGGGCCATGGATGGCACCGCTCGCCCAGTACATGTAGAACGGTTTATCCGGCTGGAAGGCTTTGTGTTTGTGCAGCCAGCCGATGGCATCGTCGGCCAAGTCTTCGCTGAGATGGTAGCCTTGCTCCGGGCTCTTGGGCGGCAGGACGGAAGTGGTATTTCGCACCAGATTGGGCTCATATTGCGAGGCCTCGCCTGCCAGAAAGCCGTAGAAATATTCGAAACCCACCTCAGTAGGCCAGTTCTCGAAGGGGCCGGCGGCAGTCGTTTCTTCGGCCGGGGTGTTGTGCCACTTTCCCCACGCCGCTGTACAATAGCCATAATCTTTCAGCACCTCGGCAGCAAGGGCGCTGCTTTTAGGTATGTGTCCGGAGTAGCCGTCCCAGTCATTAGCCAGCTCTGCGATCTGGCCGTTCCCAACTCGATGATGATTCCGGCCGGTCAGCATTGCTGCGCGTGTAGGCGAGCACATCGCCGTAGTGTGGAAGCGGTTGTAGGCGATCCCTTCCTTGACGACCCGGTCCAGGGTTGGGGTGTGGACTTCGCCTCCGAGCGTGGATGGCAGTCCGGGGCCTGCGTCGTCAATCAGCACGATAAGAATGTTGGGAGAGTCGGCAGGAAGTCGGTGGGGCTCAACGCGCCGCTTGTAGACTGACTCCTGCATCGTCCGGCCAGCGATGCTCGCTGACGGTGTAGGGGGAAAAGGGAGGGAATCCTGCTTAACTGTTTTCTCATTAGCGGCCATCTTTTCCCCTCTGACTTCTGTTCGTTACCTGGTTACCTACTGGGCCGAAAAACCATTCAGCTGAGAACCGCGAAAGGTGTTTTTGACCAGATGAACTCCTGTGACCGCAGAGGCTATAAGCATCGTGCCGCTCCCATAACTGTCAGAACTGACAGCCCGCACTGTAGCCATCTGGACGACTTCCTTGGATTGCGGCTTCGTTCTCACGAGCTACTCGGAACTTAGCGACGGATAGATCCCAACTTGTGGAGTCGAGGTGTGACGCGGTGGTTTAGGTTCAGCCTGTCCGTTGCCGACTCTTTCGTCTATCGGTGCCTCACGAGCTGAACCATGCTTCCGTCTTCACACCCCGAGGGAATGGATACCTTTTTGTTTTGGGATCCGGACACGGCAGTGAGTCATATCACATCAACCTCCTGGGGCGTGGGCTTCGGATGCCTCTTCCAGCACGGACGGGAGACTTTCGACGGCGGTCAGCGATGAGGATTTGCAGGCGGTGGATACAGACTACAGACATCAATTCGAAGACCAATGGGGATCATCTCAACGACCTTGCGACTAACGCTCCCAAGCCGTCCGGCTCTGCTGAGCGTCGGCACCGCTATCAGGTCTATTATGTCCAGACTTTGCCGTTGCGACAGGGGTCCGCTCAGGCTTGAAGTGCTCGACAAAGGCTTCACAGGTCTCGATAGCGTCCGGCATATTGTTTGACGCATCGATCTGTGATGCACTGGCGAAATTCCAGCGTCTTCCAAATTCCGAATTTGCAGCCTTTATTTTGTTTGCTGTTTTTCTGAGAAATCCCCGCGGCGTTTCCTTCAATTCGTGCGGTGAGCGGAGCCGGAAACACAGAAAGCGGTCGTTCGTGAGTCTGTGAAAGTCAGCCAGCTTCCGGTCCTTTGGAATGCTGCCGCCCGGGCCCAGGCGAACGCCCCGAAACATGCTGCGAAGCTGCGTGCTTTTCCCGCAGGGCCGATTTCCAACCACGAACAAGACCCGTTCAAGATGATGTCTTTGCATTCCTATTCCTTATTCGCCCGGTCACGATACCTTCGCCGCTTCCTCAAGATCGGCGTGCTCGAATGCCGACGCCATCCTGCCGATTTCGGCATCCTTGATGCCCATTTGCTTGGCGACCGAGCGCCACTTCGCAACCGCCCGGCCCGTTTGCCTGGTGATTTTCTGGGCGGCCGAAGTGTCGAGCTCAAAATATTCGGCAACTTCCATCGCAAGGTCGAGAGATGCCGTGCCGTCGTCCTCGTTGATAGAGGTGGTTAGGACTCGCGGGTTGATGTCGACCGGAACGGGATTGAGGTCGTACGCCGGTGAGAGCCGCCAGCCATCGGGCCCTTCGTACAAAAACCCGTGATTGCGCAGATGATCGTCGGTGTTGGAGATCATGATGTTGAAGACGATGCGCCGCCAGAGCGCTTCCATGTCGCGCTTGGGTGCTGCGCCGTACCGGCGAAGAACATCTACGATTTCGAGATAACTACGCGGCTGATTGTCTTTCGCACCGAGCATGCTCATGGCAGAGAGGAAAGGAATACGGTGAGCACCATTTCTATCGAAGCGCTGCAGGATGAGCACCGGCTTCTTCCCGATTTTCTCGACACGCCCGGACGCCACGTTTATTCCCGATTTCTCGGCCAAATCTAGGGCGACTGCTTCCCAAAGCACTGTGCTGACCTCATCGTCCTTGCGCGGAAATTTCGCGATGGCGAGACGGCCGTCTTTCTCTCTCACCGACGCCTTCGGACGGGCGCCGCCCAGGGAAGAGCCCGGCCCCAACAGCAGCCGCAGGTCTTCATCCGTTTCGTCCTCGTCGATCACGCGCTGCGCGGCCGACAGCAATTTGGGAAGTTCGACAAGCGGCGGCACGCGCCCGACGTCTGACTCCCTCAGAAACGGCCCACCCTCTTCCGCCTTGAAACGCAGCGCGCCCGCCCGCGTCTGGTCGTCGACAAGAAGAAGATAGTCAATTTCGAAAAGCGTTCGCGGCGTTTGCTTTTCACGATCAGCCCGCCGACGCTCCATGCGCCGCATGAGCGCTCGGCCCCAACGATCCGGCGCTGAATCGCCGATTGCACCGAACATCGGAATGTCGTCCGCCGTGTGGAACGGGCCGGGGCCAAGCTGAACAGCAGGCTCTAGAGAAAAACTGACGGGATTTTGCAGCCATGCGGGATCGTACTCGAACGACGCGCTCTCTTTCTTCTGGCGCGCGCGCGTCCACAACCGCCCCACGAGGTGCGGCGCGCCGTCGAGATCGACATAGGTGAGAACGCCTTTTTCCATTACAGCCCACCCGATGGCTTGCCCTTTTTGTGGCGAATGCGCTGCGGCAGTTGCTCTTCCCCCAGCCGCAAGCCGACGCTGTCGTTTGCCGGGTCGGCAAGCTGGGCTATTTTTTCGACAAGTCCCAGAACGAAGAGCACCTTCGTGTATGTACCGGCGAGGACGCCGGGATCGCCCTTCTCCACCTTCAGCCAGGTTGTCTTGCTGATCGAAGCCCGTTCCGCAGCAACGGCCACGGGAATGCGCCGCCGCCGGCGTGCATCGCGGATGTCCTGGCCCAGCTTACGCAAAGCTCGGACAACGGGCAGTGGGAGGTCACCGCTGGGCCGGCTGTCATTGACTCTTTGTCTCATTGTAAGGTCCAGAGTTATGGTCTTTATGCGACTTATGGTACAGAAGTATGGTCTTTAAGTCAAGGCGGAAAGTAAACGCCACTTTTGAGGCAAATCCCTATCACCTTGGGGACAACGTGGAAGTGCGGTACTCTCGGACGCAGAAAATGTCGGCTTAGTATTTTCCACTGGACAATAACGTACTAGGGTGCGGGATATTTTATGACGAGCCCGCTTTCGACGCTGCAAGTTGCGAAACTTCTCGGGATAACGTCGGACGGATAGCGAGAGTCCTGCTGAGCTTAGAAGGGTTACTAGGTGAGAACCGCGGAAATGGTGCGGTTGACTCATTCGACTTGGTGCCCGGAGGCGACCGTGCCCGAATTCCTTGGTGATGAAGCTGGGGTTGACAATTATGGGAAATCTGTAAGGCGATCGACACTTATCTAAATTGAGCCATTTGTTGCAGTCGGCTTCCGGTCGCGCCAAAACTCGCCGTTAACCTTTTACTAACACCTCGTCACCAGCGGGCTCGTCAAGCCGTGACAACCCCTATTCCATTTCGGATACTAGTACCATGTTAGGTACTAGGGTGGTACTTCCGCGTGTTTCCACGAACTCGACAAACAATGGCCACGTTCGGAATACTGGCGTTGTGTCCCGCGATCTCGCGCATTTGTCTTGTGGAACACGGGGCGCGTAACGAATGTGTGTCCGTAGCTCCAGGTTTGGCAGCCACAAGCTCCTTGGCCGCAGTTTCGTGACCCGCCATTCTTCGGAAGGCATTCGATCCACGCTGCATATCCGCTCGATCTGGCTGCTCCTCGTGATTCTCATTCCCCTCTGTGCGTTGGTGGGTGCTCCGCCCGCCGCGGCGCAGGCCGATCTTACGATGACGCAAACGACCTCGGTTTCCGTCGTTGACACAAGCGTCAATTTTACCTACACCGAGATCGCTACGAATAACGGGCCCAATCCGGTTCCTGCCGGAACGCTGGTCGTCTATCAGCAGACACCGCCCAACACCACGCTTCAGAGCATTACCGTTGACGCGAACTGGACTTGTCCGAACCCCGGGGCAACAGGTCCGATCATCTGCACGTACGTGCCAGCTTTGGCCAGCGGCGCAACCACAACCGCCGACCCCATTGTTTTCACACTGAGCGTGAATGCTGGAACGCCATATGGCACCACCATTTTGAACTCCGCGACGGTCACGTCGCAGACAGTTGATCCCGTACCGAGCAATAACACCAGTATCACTACAGTGCTTGTGGAGTCCGCCACGGAGGCGGACTTGGCGGTCTCGATGACTGCGGCGCCGACGCCGGTGTTCCTATCTTCCAACCTGACGTACACCATTCAAGCGCAGAACCTTGGCCAGGCTAGCGCTACGACGGTGCAAGTGAAAGATACCATCCCGGCGGGGACAACCTTTGTTTCGGCAAACGCTCCGGCAGGATGGACCTGTACGGGGACCGCCACGGTTACCTGCGCGCTTACCGGCGCAATGGCGAAGGGAGCCTCCGCGACGATCACGATTTCAGTGACGTCACCGTCCACAGCCGGTCCGATCACCAATACTGCAACGATTAGCTCCGCCACCACAGACCCAGTCGCTAGTAACAACAGCGCGACGGTCATAACGGTCGTGCAGCCACTGGTTTGCGCGACGCCAGGCAAGGATGGCGCCGGTGGCTCCCTGACCGGAGTGGTGAACGCCTACTATCCAGGCACTGGCACGCTTACAGCAGGCGGGACGGCCAGCGTAACTCTGGGGGCCGCTTCGGGCGCCGCCAAAGCCATCGCCGTGGGCGACCTTCTATTGATCATGCAAATGCAAGATGCATTGATCAACAGCACCAACACTTCATCTTACGGTCACGGCACGCCTGGCGACCCGGCGACCGGTTCGACAAATCTGCAGAGCTCTGGTGAGTTTGAGTATGTGGTGGCCACTAGCGCCGTGCCCGTTGCCGGCGGCGTGTTGACCTTCCAGGGTACCGGGGCCAATGGCGGGACCTTGAATACCTACACGGAGGCAGCGGATACCGCAGCCCTTGGCCAACAAAGGTTTCAAGTAATTCGCGTTCCCCAGTACACATCCGTGACGCTGAGCTCCGGACTTGTGCCATTGGCTTGGACAGGCTCTGTCGGCGGGGTCCTTGCTATCGACGTGTCCTCCCAGCTCACTCTCGGCGGTACAGTTGCGGCCGACGCTCTCGGCTTCCGCGGCGGCGGAGGCATCACTGCCCGGGGAGCAGCCGCAGGTGCTGACACGGATTACGTTACGGACTCTCCCGCAGCCCTGCCTGTTATCGGCGCAAAGGATGCGCCCGCGGGAAGCGGCGCCAACGCCTCGAAGGGTGAGGGCATCGCAGGAACGCCCCATTGGGTCGCGCCTGCCTTGGGCACTATCACCACGACATCCACAGCAATAAATACCAACCAGCCCACCCTCGAGGGGCTTCCCAACGGGAGCTATGCGCGAGGCGCGCCCGGGAATGCGGGCGGGGGCGGTACCGATGGCGATCCGATTGGCACTCCGGCGGGCGCCGGCAATGGCAATGATAAAAACTCGGGAGGCGGGGCCGGCGGCAACGGCGGCACGGGCGGCCTGGGCGGTTACGGCTGGAACAGCTTTACGGCGGTGAACTCCACCGACGGAGGCTTCGGAGGTTTAGCGTTTCCGGCCACGACCAGCGCGCTGGTAATGGGCGGAGGCGGCGGCGCGGGTACCACCAACAATGGTTCCTACTACATTTCAGCTGCGAGTAATGGCGCCGATTGTGGCACAACCTGTACAGGTATCTATAGCAGCGGTGGAGCGGGTGGCGGCATTGTCATCGTCCATACCGGCTCGGTGACCGGCACAGGAACCATTACTTCCAATGGTCAATCCACGCTGAGCACCGACAATGACAGTACGGGCGGTGCAGGGGCGGGCGGCACAATTCTATTTTTTGCGGATAGCGGTGGCCTCGGAGGTCTTACTGTCAACGCCAACGGAGGCAATGGCGGCAATGCTTGGCAAATACAAGCGCCTGGAGCCTTTCCTGGCGACCGCCACGGTTCAGGGGGCGGTGGCGGCGGTGGCGTCATCCTGTTGTCCGGGGTACCCACGGCGATGACAGTGACTGGGGGCAAGGATGGCTACACTGACACGGTCCAGGATTCTTTTGGTTCCACCCCTGGTCAGGCTGGTGTAACGGCTACGAATTACATCATCACGGAGACCCCTGGCGCGCAGCCGGGGGCATACTGTGCCAGCGCGGATCTAGCGGTAACCAATGCAGGCACGCCCAACCCAGTTCTTCCAGGCGCCAACATTACTTATACCCAGACGGTGACCAACAACGGACCGCGCGATGCTGTAAACGCGGTCTTCAGCGAAGCTATACCCGCGAATACGACCTTTCAATCCTTGACCTTCCCCGGTGGTTCGGGCTGGTTGTGCACTACGCCCGTAGTCAACGGCACCGGAAGCATTAGTTGCACCAATCCCGACGTGGGAAACGCCGCCTCCATCACCTATACGTTGGTCGTGCAGGTAGCTGCAGGCACTGCGATTGGCACGGTAATCACCGATTTGGATGACGTTACCTCTGGCACCGACGACCCCAACTTAGCCAACAACTCGGCGATGGTCCAAACTACGGTCGGATCCGCGACATCAGCCGATCTCTCCATCACCAACACTGCGAACCCAAATCCCGTACTGGCCGGGAATAACATCACTTACACGGTCGTGGTGACCAACAACGGCGTAGCCGCGGCCACGAATGTATCCTTTTCAGACGCGATCCCCGCCAACACTACCTACGTTTCCGCTACTCCGGTTCCGGCAGCGGGATGGACCTGCGGAGTTACTGCGGGAACTCTGACCTGCTCGAATCCGACGTTGGCAGCGGGTGCGTCGACGACTTTCACCGTCGTTGTTAAGGTGACTGCCGGTACGGCCTCAGGCACGGTCATCACCGACACCGCAAATGTCTCCGCGACCACCCCTGACCCGAACCCGAACAACAACACCGCCACCGCAAACGTTGTCGTGGCTACGGCGGGCCAGGCCGACATGGCCGTCACGAGCACGGCATCACCCAATCCCGTCACCGTGGGCAACAACATTGCTTTCACGTCAACGGTCACTAACAACGGTCCCGCTGTGGCCACCGGCGCCTCGTTTACCGATGTCATCCCGACGAACACCACCTTCGTATCTTTGGCACCAGTGCCTGCGGGCTGGACCTGCACGACGCCCGCTGTCGGAGCCGCCGGCACGGTCAGCTGCACGAATCCTTCGGTCGCCTCCGGTGCGGGTGCAAGTTTCCCGCTGGTGGTCAAAGTGAGCACGGGCACCGCCCCGGGCACGGTCATCTCCAACACCGCTACCGTCTCGGCGACGCCCACAGATCCCAACACGGCCAACAACACCGCCGCCTCGACCACCGTCGTCGCTTCACCGACGCAGTCCGACGTTGCCATCGTGAAAACAGCTGCTCCGGAGCCGGTCGATCAGGGCACTAACCTGACCTATACGCTACAAGTGACCAACAATGGTCCGGCAGTCGCGACGGGTGTGACCGTCAGCGATCCGCTTCCGACCCAGGTCACCTACGTGTCCGTCTCCACTACGCAGGGAACGTGCACGCAGGCTGCCGGCACGGTCAGCTGCAATCTAAATTCGATTAGCGTGGGCGGGCTGGTGGTCATCACCATCAACGTCACCGCCACCACCTTCAGTTCGTCTTCGCTGGCGACCAACACGGCCACGGTTTCCAGCACTTCCAGCGACCCAAATCTGTCTAACAATTCCTCGACAACAGTTTCGACGATCGCCGCAGCGACTGCGGTCCAATTGTCTTCGTTCCGCGCCTTGCCGCGCGCCGGCGGTGGCATCCTCCTGGAATGGCATACTCGCGAAGAAATTCGCAACCTCGGCTTCAACGTCTATCGCGAAGATGCTTTCGGCCGCCACCGCGTTAATCCTTCCATCATCGCGGGAGCAGCACTGTTTATACGCGGAGGAAAACCGCAACACGGGGCGAAAACTTATCAATGGATCGATCCTGCAGGCAGCGCGGAATCCTCTTACGTTCTGGAAGATGTTGATCTCAACGGTACGCGCACTTCGCACGGCCCTGTAACCATGGACAGCTCCACGGCT
>Ga0182024_10025470_pt1 | contig 10442 bp, 8 predicted proteins | sample P32metaG_FD_120480 | JGI IMG/M metagenome (GOLD analysis project Ga0182024, IMG submission 120480) | Permafrost microbial communities from Stordalen Mire, Sweden - P3-2 metaG (Illumina Assembly) | ecosystem: Environmental > Terrestrial > Soil > Wetlands > Permafrost | place: Sweden: Stordalen...
ATGGGCGGCTCGCCGCTGATGGTCGGGGACAATCTTTACATCATCGCCCACAGCTCGCGCGGGCGATTCGAGGATTGTTATGTCCTGTGCTATGGCCTCGCCAACGGACAATTCCGCTGGGCCTCATTCATTGCCAATTCCAGCAGCGAAATGAACGTCAACACATTTGCGGATGATTCGATTCTGTATTCGGATTCGGTTTCGCACATCGCCTACGCCAGCGGCCGGCTCTTCGTCGTCACCAACCTCGGCGCGGTGGCCTCGCTGGACGCGTATACCGGAACGATCGCGTGGCTCGACATCTATCATCGAACTGAAAGTTCGCCGATGCCGATCGGCTTCAACCAGCCGATCCTCCGGCCCGGCTCGGCCGCCGTACCTTGGACTTACAATCCAGCCGTGGTTGAGGATGGAAAAGTCTTTGTACTCCCCAGCGACAGCGAAAATCTTTTTGTCTATGACGCGGGAAACGGAAATCTGGTCCAGCAGATCGCGCTGGCCGACCTGCAGGAATCGCGCGATCCCAACGTGCCGTATAGTCCGGATGTCCCGAGCACGCTGCTGGCGGTGAAGGATGATCTGATTTATCTGGCCGGGGCGCGGCAGGTGTGGCAGGTTCCGTGGCGGAGCATCGAGCACGACAAGCCGGCGGATTTCACGCCGCGATATTGGCGGAGCGCGGATGCGGGAGATCAGTCGCCGCAGGTTCGCGGCCGGGCGTTCGTCACAGCGGACGCGGTTTATCTTCCGACGCAGTTGTGCCTTCGCCGGATTCTCCTGAGCACGGGTTCGCTGGATTCGCTGAACAGCTCATTTCCGAAGAGCGGCTGGGACGAGGGACAGGAAGGGCCGGGCAACGTCGTCGTCACGGAGGATCATGTCATCGTCGCGGGCGACCGACAGGTGGCGGTTTATACGGACATTCAGCGGGCACGATTCAAACTGGATCGGGAAATCGCCGAGTCCCCGAACGATCCGGAGACGCGATTGCATTACGCCGAGGTGATGTTCGCCGCCGCGCAAACTGACGCCGCGCTGCAAAAACTGGAAGAAGCGTTTCAATTATTGGGAGGCGAGCAATCACTGCGGCCGGGGCCGATTCGAGATCGCGCTTTCGTTGACGCGCTCCGCTTTGGCGAGCGGCTGGTCACGAGGCCGGAATCTTCCCCGCAGGTGGAGCGGATGTTCGACCTGGCCCGGGCGGCGGCGATGTCTGTTTCGCAGCAGGTGGGATATCGCATTGCGCGGGCCCAGCACGATTGGACCAAGCCGGACCGAAACGCCGGCGGCGCGATCGCGCTGTATCAGCAAATCCTGGGCGATCCAGCATTGCGCGCATACCCGATGCCCGATCCTCAAACATCGATCATGAGCCCCGCCGGCACGGTGGCCGACAAGGCCATCGGCGAAATCCTTGCGACGCCCGAAGGACGGCAGGCGTACGAAAAATTTGAGCAGGCCGCCGCCGACGCCCTCCGGCAGGCGCGAGAAGCCGGGGATCCCGATCAGTTGCTGAGCGTCGCCAAGATCTATCCTGATTCCCGCGTGGCGGCTGACGCCATTCAATCGGCGGCCGACTATTACGAATCCGACGGCAATCCGCGCATGGCGACGCAGGTGCTTCGGCAGGTGCTGCTGCGGTTTCACGATCAGAGCCGGGCGACCATTTTGGAGTCGCTGGCTCGAAACTATCTCCAAATGCCCGGGCACCTGGATGTCGCGGTTTCGCGGCTGACGTTGGCGGCGAGCATTTCGCCCAGCGCGATATTGCGCCGGCCGATGGTTTTGCCGGACGGGACGACGCTTGTGAATATCTCGCTGCTGAGCGCCCGGGAGGTGCTGGCCCGGTACAGCGTAAAGACCAATCTTGACGCGCTCCCGGACGTTCATATTCCGACGCACGACCAGCGCGACGCGTTTTTGCGCGCGACGGGACAGCGCGCCAAACCTTTCCAGGCGCCGGCGGCGAACGACACGATCTCCGGCGTCGATGCGCTGGTTGTGCCGCTGGACGGCTTTGCGCGCAATGACCGGATCATCGCCTGGTCCGGCACGGGCGGCTTGTCCGTCTATCCGGTGGGTCAGAGCAAGCCGCTGTTCAATTGCCCCGCGATGAACTCCGCCCCGGCGGGAGCGGCCTGGACGGATGGCAATCTCCTTGTGTGGACGAAGGATTCGATCGCATCGATCGACGGCGCTTCGGGGCAAAGCCGCTGGTCGGTCGATATTACCGCGCTGCCCGCGATCGCCGCCCCGGCCGACGCGTCCCAGCAGGCCGCGGACATCGAGCAGATCGTCGTGGTGAAGCCGCTGGGAGACCGGGTCATCGTCGCAACCGGCACCGGGCGGATTTTCGCGGTGGACGCTCGCGCCGGGCGTGTCGTCTGGCAAACGCGCGCCGCGGGCGCGATCGACGTGCTGCTGGCCAATGATGATTTCACGGTGGTTCGCCTACAGGAAGGAATGAACGTTCAACTTCAGGTCTTCAACTCGTTCACCGGCGAGCCGATCAGCCGAAAATCATTCGCCCTGGACGGCGGGATCGTTCCGGTGAACCTCGCGCTCGCGGCCGACGGAACGCTCGCTTATACATTGCCCAATCAGCTCTGCATTGAGGACTTGTTCGAAGCCAATTTATCCGAAGGGGGAATGGAGCCGCGGTTCGTCACGGACCCGATTCCCAACGCATCGCTGATGTTTCAGGGATGTAATCAGCCGGATCAACTGCTGATCCACGGCGGAAGAGTGTTCGCCGTGGCCAACAACGGCACGGGCGTGCGGATTTTCTCCACGGATACGGGCCACGCATGGCTGTATCACGCGCCTCGCGGCCAAGCTGATTTTGGCGGCATGTTTCAAACCGGTTCCACCAGCCCGAACGTCACGCTTCACGTCTCCGGCAACTATCTGTTCATGCTGAGTCCGCGCCGTCTGACCGCAAGCCGAATCGATCCGCCGACGGAGAATTGGGACACGGGCGACGATCCGATCAAGACCACGAATTATGAGCAATTGATGTACGGGAAGGACTATCTGGTGATGGTCGATCATCCGGGGCAGCCGCTGACCGAAAGCAACCGGGCCGGCAGCCGATTGACGCTGAATTTCTTCAATCGCGCGGTGAAGGGTTCCGCGGACAAGGAGTCCGGGTTGCTGCTCTTTACGCATGATCTTTCGATTATTCAGAACAGTTTTGCGATTGAGCCTGTGGAAGGCGGGATCGCGTTTTTCACGGGGCATACGATTCAGACGTTTCTCGGGGCTCGGGATGTGCTGGCCAATGTGCCTCCGATTTGATTGGGGGATCGCCCCCCTAACGCGGGTCGGCGGGCTTTTTGGGGTTATTCGTGGCGATTTGCTGCCGTTGTCGCCAACGTCTATAATTGAGTTGATACCTATGGCCACAACGGCTTCCAAATCATCAAGCGAACCTACCGTGCGCCAGAGGGTTCAGAACGTCATCGACCTGATCCGGCCGGCAGTGCAGGCTGATGGGGGAGATATCGAACTCGTTGACGTGACCGGGCAGGGCGTGGTGCAGATCCGTTTTCACGGCGCGTGCCATGGTTGTCCGAGCAGCCACATGACTTTGCAACAGGGCATCGAGCGAAATCTTCGAGACCACGTTCCGGAAGTCACGCAAGTCATTCCCGTCCAATGACCGATTGCAGTCTCATGCAACAGGCGATCGCCGAGGCTTCCGCCGCTGGTGCGATGGAAGAAGTGCCCGTCGGCTGCGTGGTGCTGCACCGCCCCAGCGATCGGATCATCGGCCGAGGACATAACCGACGAAATACCGATGGCGATCCGACGGCCCATGCCGAGATTTTGGCGCTGCGCGACGCGGCCGCCGCGCTCGGGGATTGGCGGCTGATGGATTGCACGCTGGCGGTGACGCTTGAGCCGTGCCCGATGTGCGCCGGGGCGATCGTCAATGCCCGCGTGGGACGCCTGATTTATGGCTGCGATGATCCCAAGGCCGGGGCGGTGCGAACTCTTTTTCAATTGTGTGATGATCCGAGGCTGAACCATCGCGTTGAAATTGCCGGGGGGATTTTAGCCGACTCGTGCGGCCAGCTCCTGCGCGATTTCTTCCAGGCTCAGCGCGCTCTTGGCAAGAAATGAGCGAATGATGAAACGCTCCGGCATATTCGAGTTTGGAATTTGTTTTCTTGTTTTGCTGGTGAGCGGTTGCGCATCGGATGTTGCCGCGCCGCAGACGCGGCCGTCCAGCTCCGGCGAGATCGATACCCCCGATACCTGGCGGCAGCTCACGCAGAGCTTGCACGGCCAGCAGATTCCATCGGGCGACAGCTTTGCCGTGATCGTTCCGCGAAGCGATCTCGATCTGGAGTCGGAGATGGGACAAGTTCCGATCTCGGCCGGGATCGCGTCGAAGTTCTATTTCTATCGCTGCCCCTGCGGAAAAGTGAAAATACTGGGCGAATTCGTGGTCTGCGATTACGAGACCGGCGATGTGCTCGACGCGATCCGAGCCGGGCAATTTGACGTGGTCTCCGTCGCGCCGATCCTGCAAAACACCCGGCCGAGCATGGTCTCCATCCGTTTTCAGGCCGAAGGGGATGGCGACGATCTCGTCAAAGCCCTCCGCGACGCGCTGGATCACACCGGCCGGTTTCCCGCTCAACGGGGCGGATAAATCAGATGAATCGCCGTGCCGCTATCGCAATCTTCTACGCGATTCTTCTGGCGTGCATGGCGGCGGTTTATCTCCCGGTCCGGAATTTTCAATTCGTCAACTGGGACGACCGTGACATGGTCGTCGAGAATCCGCTGCTGAATCCGCCGACCGCGGAGCATTTGCAGAAAATCTGGGCCGGGCCGCATTTGAATCTCTACACGCCGCTGTCGTACACGCTCTGGTGGGGATTGGCGTGGGGATCGAACGGATCGGGAGATGCGGGGCGATTTCATTTACTGAATCTTTTTCTGCATGCTGCCGCTGTGTCGCTGGTGTTTTCGATTCTGCTGCGATGCGTCAAAATTCCGCTGGCGGCCTTTGCCGGAGCGGCCGTGTTCGCGCTTCATCCGATGCAGGTTGAGAGCGTCGTGTGGGTCGCGGGGATGAACAATCTGCTGGCCGGGGCGCTCTCTTTGGCGGCGATCAGACTTTATCTGGTGTTCGCTGATATCGCGGGAACGCGGCGATGGATCTGGTATTTCACTGCGTCGGCGTTTTTTTTGCTCGCGCTGTTGGCAAAGCCGATAGCGGTCGTTGTTCCGGTGATCGTGGCGATTTTGGATGGTGGGATTGTCGGCCGATCAATTGGCAAGGTCATCCGCTCAACGGCGCCTTGGTTCTGCACAGCGGCCTTCATGAGTGTGGTCGCGCGTCAGGTTCAGTGGTTTGCGGGAATCGCCATCTGGCATCGCCCATTCATCGCACTGGATGCGCTGGGGTTTTATTTTCACCAGGTTTTTTGGCCGACGCGACTGAGCATTGATTACGCGCGAACGCCGGTGCGCGTTTGGGTGAGCCGCCAGTGGATTATCAACGGATGTATTCCGCTGCTCATCGCGGCGCTGGTTTGGAAGATGCGCCGGGGTCATCGGCAACTGATCGTTTCCAGCGCGATCGCCGTGGCCGCGCTTCTTCCGGTTCTGGGGCTGATTCCTTTCAGCCAGCAGAGATACTCCACCGTTGCGGATCGGTATTTTTATCTTGCGATGCTGGGTCCGGCGCTGCTTGTCGCGTGGGCGCTGACGCGCTTGTCCCGCTCGACGGCATTGCTGCTTACGCCAGTTTTGATCTGCATACTCGCGGGGCTTACGGTCATTCAACTTCAGAACTGGAGAAACACCGATGCGCTGGCCGGGCATGTTCTTGCGATCGATCAGAACAGCACCGTCGGCAACAAGATCAAGGCGGCCGAGCTTTCACGCACCGGCGAGCCGCGCGAGGCGATCCCCTTCTACCGCGCGGCGATGATTCGCAATCCGAACGATGCGGATCTGCATCTGAATCTCGCCAATGCCTTCTACCACTCCGGCGAATATGCCGAGGCCATCCCGGAATACGAAACCGCGATCAGTCTGCCCAGCGATTTCCGCATGGGCGCGATGCTGGACCTGGGGTGGGCCTACGTGAAATCAGGCCGGCCTGAGCAGGCGGAACAGGAATTTCAGCAGGTGCTGCAAATCGATCCCTACAACACGGCGGCAATTGAGAGTCTGAGGCAGCTTTCATCGCTGCGCGTGCGAAGGCCCTGAATCCCCCGTAAACTATTAAAGTTGATCAATCGGAGGATTTTTCGTGCCGCAACCGCTTCTGGCCGTCATCAGTGTTCTGGGCAAGGATCAAAAGGGCGTCGTCGCGCAGTTCGCGACGTATGTCGCGGAGCGCGGCATCAACATCCAGGACATCGAGCAGCGCGTCGTGCGCGGTTTTTTCCTGATGGACATGCTGGTCGATCTGAAGGACCTCTCCACCGATTTATCCGAACTCATCACCGGATTGCTGGAACTGGGCAAGCGGATCGACATGGAAGTGCGCGTCCATCTCCACAGCGAGCGGCGCATCAAGAAAGTCGCGATCCTCGTCAGCAAGGAGCCACATTGCCTGAATCGGCTGATCGATGATTTCAAGCACCACCATCTGGGCGGGACGCCGGTCGGCGTGTTTGCCAATCATCCCGATCTGGAGCCGATCGCGAAGGAGGCGGGCTGCCCGTTCTTCTCTCATCCATCGGATGAGCCGGAAAAGCATTTCGATTGGCTGCTGAAGAGCCTTCAGGCGGCCGCGCCGGATTTGATTGTGCTGGCGCGATATATGCGGATTCTTCCGCAGCGGATCGTGACGGCTTTTCGGAGCCGGATCATCAATATTCATCCGTCGCTGCTGCCGTATTTCCCCGGGGCGGCGCCGTACAAGCAGGCATACGAAAGCGGCGTTCGCGTCCACGGGTGCACGGCACACTTCGTGACGGAGCAGCTCGACGAAGGCCCGGTTATTTTGCAGGATGTTTTCCACATCAACGTCGGGGCCGATACTTTGGAAAACGTCAAGGAAAACGGGCTTACGCTGGAGGCGGAAGTGCTGAGCCGGGCGGTTAAGCTTTTTCTTGATGAGGAACTGGTGGTCGTCGAAGGGAAGGTTATCTTCAAGCCGGGGATCAGCCGATTCCTTCAACCGGGCGCGGTCAAAACGTGAATTTCATTGCCGAACCATACCGGCAGGTTTTTCGTCAGATCGGCTTCAGCGCGGAAATGATCTTCACCGATCCGGCAATCAAGCCGTGGCGGCGACTCCAGGACCGGGAGAATTGCACGTGGGAGATTCCCGCTGCGGCGGGCGCGATTCGCCTGCATGTCAAGCGATTCCCGTCGATGGGATCATCGTCGCCCGCTCGGGATGAAGCAGAGGGATACCGCTTGCTGCATGATCGCGGGATTCTTGCGGCGATTGTGGCCGCATGGGGCGATCTCGACGATGGCCGGAGTTTTATCGCGACCGAAGACCTGAGCGGGTTCACGCCGGCTGACAAGCTCGTCGAATCCGGTTTGTCATTTGATCGGCTGCTGATTCCGACGGCCGATCTGAGCGCGCGGCTTCACAATGCCGGGCTTCATCATCGCGATCTTTATCTCTGTCATTTCCTGGCCCGGTGTGAAAACGATCAACCGGCTGATCTTCGGCTGATCGACGCGGCCCGCGTGCGTCCGCTGCCGGGACTTCTCACCCGCCGCCGATGGATCGTCAAGGATTTAGCGCAGTTCTGGTACAGCACAACCCAATTGGCGATCACGGATTCCCAGCGCGAACAGTGGCTGCAACACTATTGCGGGCAAACGGAAGCTGGAAAGATCGAACCCCTGAAGAGATCCATTCAGCGCAAATCGGACGCGATTGGCGCGCATGATGAAAAACTGCGACGCCGGGAACCGCGCCGTAATATTTCGATCCCGCGAATTTAACGACCGCTGACCAGAGCCAGCGCATCAGCGCGCGTTTTGGCGATTGTGAAGAGGCGCTCCAGGCAACAGGTTTTGAATATCCGCAGAAGCTGCGGCGACATTCCGCAAAGCACGAGCGTGCCGCCCCCCTGACGAAGGCGCTCGCGAACATTCACGAACAGTCCGAGCATGGAGCTGCCCATGTAGCCGACCTTAGAAAGGTCCACCACCCATGGCTCGTTGCCCTTGGCGTTGAGGCTCTTGAGCACCTCTTCGATCAGGCTGTCGACCTCCATGGTGTCCATGGTGACGGGCAGAATGAACTGCATCACGTTGACCGCGTATTCTTGAGTAACTTGGAATCGCTCGCTGCTCATGAGACCGGAGAGAATATCGCCTATCGCACGTTAAGACTATCCCCCTCGAACACGATGGCAGGAGATTCGATCTCCACGGCCTTTCGACGGCCCTGTTTGACGACCGTTCCGGACGGCCAGGCCTCGATTCCGACACTTTTCGCCGCGGCGAGGCATTCCGGGACGTCGCCCGCGACAATGTAAGCGGCAAAACCGGCTCCCATATTGAAGGTGGCGTACATTTCCCGCGTATCGACCGAGCCCTGCTCCTGAATAAATCGCATGACGGCCGGCACTGGGGGGACGGACTTCATCCGATAAACAAACGGCTCATTGAGCCGCATGAGCTTGCGCCAGCCATGGCCGGTGATGTGGGAGAGGTATTTGAGGCGGAGATTGCGCCGCTGGCACTCGGCCACGAATGGGCAATAGATGGCCGAGGCATCCAGAAGCGCCTCGCCATAGGATCGGCCGTCGCCGATGGGGGTCATATATCCCTGACTGAGTTGCTGGGCGAGGGTCCGGCAAAGGGTCAGGCCGTTGGTCTGTACCCCGGTGCTGGCAAGCAAAACAATGGCATCGCCATCGGCGATATCGCCGACGATGCGGTGGGATTTAGGTCGAATCCGGCCGAAGGCCGATCCGGCCAGGACGATGGTTTTGGGATCGACGATCCCCTTGAGCGCGGGGGTCTCTCCGCCGCCCCAGACAGCGCCGGCGCGGAGGCATCCCTCAGCGAATCCGCGGGCCAGATCTTCGGCGCGAGCGGTATTGTCGAACCAGGCCGTGTCCCCCACCGCCGCGTGCATGGCCACGGAAATCGGGGAGGCCCCGGTCGTCGCCAGATCATTGACGATCGTGGCAACGGTATCGATTCCGATATTGGCGTAATAGCTCTTGCCGGTCAGTTCGAGCATCGCATCGGCGACGAGATTTTTAGTGCCGAGCCCTTCTTCGACGTGGGCGAGGAATTCATCCGGGGTTTCGACGAGATAGGCGCTTTCGCCGCGAATTCCGGGCGGCTCGGACATGCCGTGGCGACTTAGCGCGCCTGTGGTAGCGACCGCAGCCCGCTGGCACGCTCGTTTGAACGCGTCCAGCGGGCCGTAGTCTACTCCGCTGCTCTCATAGGTGAGGGCCATCGCCTCACTTTTAGATCAACTCGATTCAACGGGCAAGTAAACTCCGTCGCGGGCGGCGGAGCAGCGGCGCGAAGATGATCACGCCGAGCAGCATTGCCGGTCCCGGCTCAGGGAGCGTTGACAATTGCAAGCTCGGATCCCAATTTCCGCCGAGCGTCCAGGATGGATCGCTGTAGGAGGTGGGATTGCCGGGCGTCGGGTAGGTCGCCGACACCGTATCGTTAGCGGTTTCGTTATTGGAGTTTCGGTCGCCCCAATAAGCGGGCCAGCTATAGTTGGGATCAGATGGATTGGCCGATCCTGTGCCGGGATCGGCCGCATCGGTCGAGGGATATCCGTCGCCGTACCACGGATAGGACTCGGAAAAGAGATTATCCACGGTGTACGCCGCCGCCTGAGAAGCCGTCAGTTGATGGGACCAGGTGACGCGGCTCGCCGTATTCAGCGGATTGTCCGACAAATCCGTGCTGTTGTATTCGGCGAAGCGGCTGTCTTCGCCGGGGTTTCCGCCATTTTTGTTGTTGGTGACGGTCGTCTCCGTCGAGTCCCAGGCGAGCCAACCGGCGGGTTTGATCGCCGAGGTCATGGATGTATTGATAAAGACGGTGCTGGAATCGCCGCCGGTCTGGGTCCAACCCCAGGGGCGGCCCAGATACATCGAACTGGCGGCCGGTCCGGTCGCGCTCGCGGCATTTAGAGGATCGATTGCGGGATTCCCCTTCACCGAGTTTCCGGTGACGGTGGAGTTGAGGAAAACAAGGCCGTTGCTGGTTCGCTTGTCGGTGCTGGCGGCGGTGATATCGCCGCCGGAGTGATCGCCGTCGAGGTTGATTATAGAGTTGTTAAAGACGGTTGTGCCGTTGGCGAATACGAAATCGACGTCGCCGCTGACGGTGGAGTTTGAGAAGTAGGATCGGCCGCCCTTGGTGTAAAGGCTGTCCTGGTATCCGAGAACTTTCACATTACTGAAGACCTGCTCATCGCCTTGCAGGAGCAGTGCGACCGCCGGAGAGTTGGAGGTTTGGGACTG
>Ga0182024_10025471_pt1 | contig 10442 bp, 8 predicted proteins | sample P32metaG_FD_120480 | JGI IMG/M metagenome (GOLD analysis project Ga0182024, IMG submission 120480) | Permafrost microbial communities from Stordalen Mire, Sweden - P3-2 metaG (Illumina Assembly) | ecosystem: Environmental > Terrestrial > Soil > Wetlands > Permafrost | place: Sweden: Stordalen...
CTAGACTTACGGTTTTACCGAGTTACCCATCATCAAAGCAAACAGCAGAGGCAGATAAATCACCGTGGCTTGCAGCACATGCCGGGCCAGCATTTTGGAACGCGGAGCGGTGATCGGCATCTTGAGAAATGCCAGCCGCGCGCCGAAATAGAAAAGCGCAATTCCCAGAATCACCGCGCCCACCAGATAAATTTTCCCCGCCATTCCGAAAAAGCTGGGCAAAGCGCTCAGAGGAATCAGAATCAGCGAGTAGGCAACAATGCGCCTTGCCGTGGACCGTCCATCCTCCTCGACTACCGGCAGCATGCGAATTCCGCCGATTGCGTAATCTTCGCGGTAGAGCCATGCGATCGAGAAAAAGTGGGGAAACTGCCACACGAACAGAATCGCAAACAGGATCAGCGTGCCCCACTCCAGTTGCCCGCGCGCCGCGGTCCAACCTAAAACTCCGGGCATCGCTCCCGGGAAAGCGCCGACGAAAGTGCAGATTGGCGAAACCCGCTTCAGCGGCGTATACGCCGCCAGATACACAACGGAGGTCAGGAAGGTCAGCAACCCGGTCAGCGGATTCGTGAAAACCGCCAGATAAACCGAACCGCCCAGAGTCGCCAAAAGTCCGGCTGTGGTCGCGTGGAGAAGCGTCATCCGTCCCGCCGGAAGCGGGCGCTGCGCCGTCCGGCGCATGTGCTTATCTACATCATGTTCCATCACTTCGTTCAGCGCGGCCGTTCCGCTTGAGACCAGCCCGATGCCCAAAAGCGCGTGGAACAATCCCCAATTCAACGACGATACTCCGGCCTTTTGCGCGCCGAAATAATAGCCGCACCACGCGGTCATCACAATCAAAGTGGTGACGCGCGCCTTCATCAATTCGGCATAATCGCGCACCACGGAGGTCGCTTGTTGGCGAAGTGACAGCAGGGGTTCAGTCATCGTGCTCATAGTCAGAATATCAGTGGTGTGGTTGTCTTACTACATTCCTTGTACGTGAATGCGCTCTTTCGGATCGGATAACGACAGCAGCTCCCACACGGCCGCCAAAAATACTCCAAGGATTGCATAGGTACTCTTATGGCAACCCAAAGTCAAGTCCAAACTCGGTAACGAACTCGAAACTGGATCCAGCTCTCCCCTACTTAGCCGGAATCCTATTGGCTCCCTGCAGGGTTAGAGACATTAAAAGTCTCCGGGGGATCGAAAAAACATTGGTGCCACAATCCCGCATCCGATAGCTTACCCGCCTTCCACTGCTGCAGAGTCGGGAAGGTCGCGGCGATCATTCCGCCATCCACGGAATCGAAGATCAGCACAATTCCCGCCAGCTCCTGCGACTTCTTCTCCAGCTCCGCATAATCCTTCTCCAGCACTGATTTCGCATAGTCCAGCCTGAGCAGCGGCCCAGAATCCTTGGCCGCTTCGTTGATCTTTTCCACGGAAACAATTTTCACATACTTTCCGCGCAGTGGCGCCCAATCTCCAGGGAAAGGCGCAGTCTCCTCGCGGGTTACGTGAAACAAATCCGCCGCATTCTGCGCAGGCGCTGTATTCGCGGGCAGATCCGCATCCGGTACGCTGTCCGGCATCTCCAGGTTATTCCGCCAAATCCATCCCCGCGACAGCCCCGAAATACGCACATGCACCCAGTCCCGGTTAAAGTCCAGCATCTCGAACTCATCGTGAGCGCTGGCCAGGAACAAAGTCTTGGCCGTCAAACTCGCCGTCGCCACCACTGGTGTTCCGTTTTTTTTCACCGCGACCAAATTCTTGGGATGAGCCTGATTCTTTAGTATCTCCTCCAGGCTCTCGGCCTCGGCTTGCAAGCTGCTTTGATCGTTGTCGACCGGTTTTTTCTGGCTGGCGCCCGGCGCGGCCTTTTCTTTCTCCTGCTCGGCCAGACTCTGCGCCAAAGACGACGACAACCCTCCGCTACTCTCGGGAATTCTCGGCACCGGCGCGGAGATCGTTGGTTCATCCCGCGCAATCGTCGGCGGTGGCGCGGGCGCTTTTGCCGGCGGCGGGGACGGTGTGGACTTTGTAGTAGTCTCCGTTGTAGCTGGGGTCGCCGTCGTGGCAAGTTGCTCTGCCAGTTGATCCAGCAGATCTCCTTCCAGCCGCCCGTTCGAGGTCAAAACCTGGTACCCGGACTTGCCCGCCGCCGGATCGGCGTACCACGCCGTCACTTGCACGCTGACCCGCACCACCGATCCGCCCGAAGGGGCCGCGGTCACCTGAAACTTGGCCTGATAGTAGCCCCGCTGGTAGCGATCCAGGGGATGGTCCGCCGAAGTTGCAAATCCATCCAGCGTAGGCAGTCGCCCCGCGGCGCCTGGCAACGCTTTGAGCGCTTTCTCCACAGCCGCCTTCGACTGCGGGAAAGTTCGCTCATTGCCCTGTGCCCGCGCAGCGTTTGCGCAGCCGAAAAACGTGCCTGCCACGAGAGCGATGCACCCAAAACTTCCGCTCACTCTGCCAAGACGCATCACGGCTGCTCCAAATCGTCGCGCATCATCCATCCATGCTGGCCTTCGTGCGTCTCCACTCCGTACCAGTACGGCGTGGAAATCACGATCAGAATTTCGGTCCCGGTAGGCAACGACTGCAAAGTGCTTGCCGTGTGGAACGGCGCCGATTTCAATGGCGCACCCGGCGCTTTTACCACGCGCTCAATCTGTTTGCGAAGTTCTTTGACGTGCTCTTCCAGGCTTTGCCCCGGCTTCAACGTCACCGCGCTCTGAGCTTCCGGTTGCGGCGCTGGTTGAAAAGCCGCTGGTTGAGACAAGGCAGACGGCGCATCCTCGGATTTCGGTGCTGCGGGCTGAGCTGCAACTGGCTGAGTTGTCGCAGGTTGAGCCGCGTTCGCTTGAAGCTGAACTGGCTGCGTTCCCGCTGATGTCGAAGCCCCCGCATCGTCGCTGCCCACGTCGAACTTCATGTCGGAATTCTGTTTCTTTTTCTTCAGCTGCTCCTGTCGCTCCTGCTGGGCCTCGAGCGTCTGCTGCTTCATCAATTCGATCGATTCGAGGTGATCGTGAATGTCTTTGTACTCGGCGCTTTCCACCGACCCGTCCGATTGATGAACCGTCCTGCGGAAGGATTCCTGAAAGAGCGCATCGATGCGCAACACCGTGTTCTTGTCGCCTTGGGGCTGCACCACATACCGCACCACCAGCGTGCCGACATCGCCGCTATCTTTGAAGTTGCGGGGATCGATCGCATTCTCCCGAACTTTGTAGAAAACCTTCCCGCCCTCCGTCCATGCGCCGAACACATGCGAGCTGTCGGCCGCTTTTGCGCCGCCGACATATTCGTCCTTGTTGTATTCCTTGGTTCCCCGGATGATGCCGTTCTCCGTCACATCCTGCACCACTTGTTCGACCTCGCTGACGGGGAATGGAACGTTAACGATCAATCCTTCGCCGTACGATATCTTGTCTTTTCCACGGCCGGCCAGCGGGATCGCTGCCAGCAAAACCAGCGGCAGAAGCGCGCATAACACGCGCTTGGAATAGCGCGGGAAAGCCCTCCGCCGCTTCGCTTCTCGCACCATGCCAGGCTTCAAACAGCTACTATCGCGGACGCGACAATCCACAAACCGACTTCGAAAACCGATCTTGCAACTCAACTGTGATCTCCGTTTCATCGAGTCTCGTACTGCGAGCACGAAACTGTCAACTCTATCCTCAGTGCATGGCATCGAAAACCTGGGGCGCGCGACAGCGTCAAGAAGTGTCAAGGTTCGTATTGTAAAAAAAATGTCAAAAACACTTGAAATTAATCTTTCGCTCGTAGTACATTTCGACGCGGTAGGGTGGTAGAACCTTTGAGTTTTACCGCTGTTAAAAAATGCGAGGGGTTCGCATTACGACTTATTTTCTGCATAAATCCGCAGTCTGTAAGAATTCTTGTGTTTAGTCGCTTGGTCAACAATCGCTTGCTCAACAAGACAGATCTTGATTCGATCTTGCCGAGGAGTCCGGTCATGCACGTTTCGACGCGTTCCCATATGCGCAAGGTGTTTCGGCTTGCGCCTTCGTTGTTTTCTTTGGCTCTGGTTGTCATGTCAGTGGTGCTTACTTGCAGCCAGCCAGCCCATGCACTGCCGGCCTTCGCCAGAAAATATGGCCTGCGCTGCTCGGCGTGCCACGAGTCCTGGCCCATGCTCAACTACTTCGGCCAGAAATTTAAGGACAACGGCTATCAGTTGATGAACGACCGCGATGCCCCGATCTGGCAAAACCCTGGGTACTGGCCGGTAACTTTCCGCATCACGCCCATCTGGCATCGCGTGAGCGTCGGCAAGGAGGTGGTGGACACGTATACGGGAGGGGTCGTCACCGGTTCGGCCATCCAGCGCGTCACTTCGAACGGGTTCGATCTTAGCGGCCTCGACTTCCACACCGGTGGAACGCTCGAAAAGAACTTCTCGTTCTATGTTCTGCCGTCCTCGGATGCGACGGCTTCGTTCCACTTCGAAACCGTCATGGCGCGGCTCGACAACCTATTCGGTAGCGGCTGGCTTAACGTGAAATTCGGCAAATTTGAGCTGGATAACTTGCTCTCCGAAAAACGTATTCTGACTCTGACCGGCAACGGCGGCATCTACCAGCTCTACCACTTCAGGCCGCAAGGCGATGGAAACATCTTTGGCCAAATGGGCGACAACCAGCTTGGCCTCGAAGTGATGGGTCACTCATGGAATGATCGCACGCGTTATTCCGCAGCTTTGTTGAGTTCGGTTGACGGCCAGGTCGGACTGCCCTATGGTTCCAGCGCCTATTCCGGCTTCTTCACCTTCAGCCAAGCCTTTGATACCGGTAAAGCTGGAGTGCAGCGCATTGGGGGCTACGCATTTGTCGGCGAAGCGCCAACTTCGTGGCTTACCAGTGGAGGGCCCAGCAGTTACATCGCCGGCTCCGGAACCGGGAACAAATCGTTCAGCCGCGAAGGTTTCGTAGGCCAATTCTACTTTGGTCAACACGTCGACCTTCAGGTCGTGACCCAGCACGGCGAAGACAGCGCCTGGTTTGGGCAGGGCTACGGCGATCTGATCGATGGAACCGCTACCGGAAACAACACCGCCGGCACGGTCCTGCCTCCTGGCTCTCTCTCGCCCACCTGGAACGGCGTCCTCTTGGAACCTCATTACGTCTACAGCCCGCAGCTCATTTTCATCGGACGCTATGAGACCATTCGGATGTCGCAACAATCGACTCCGGGTACAGCTTCCAACCTCGGCAATATTTCGACTTACACGATCGGCTACCGTTACAACCCCTTCATGACCAGCCGCGCAGGCTTTGCCTGGCACAACGAATACAACTGGCTGCATCAGGATGGCACCGGCCCGATCCCAGGTACCAACATCAACACGAGCGAAGTATTGCTCGGCTTCGACTTCGATTTCTAGAGAGGGATAGACATGCGAACAGGATTGGGGAATTGCTCGTTTTTACTCGGTGCTGCGGCCGCCATGCTGGCCCTTTCGCTGCCTTCCTCGGCGCAGCTCACCAAGTATGATCTCGAAAAGACTATGAATGCCGAAAGCCATGTCGGCAAAATCACAGGCCATGCCAAGGACGCCAAGATGCAGTATCGCCGTTACTGCGTCGGTTGCCATGGTGAGTTGGGCGATGGAAACGGCGAAAACGCCCCTTACATGCTGCCCCCCATGTACCAACAGCCACGCAACTTCCAGCTGGGCGTTTTCAAGTGCCGCTCTACGCCGACCGGCACGCTCCCAACCGATGAGGATTTGTCCGACAGCATTGCTCGAGGCTTTGACCGCTCCAACATGCCGCAGTGGAGCCAGCTCACCAAGCAGGAGCGCGCCGATCTCGTGGCCTGGATTAAGCACTATTCGCCGCGCTGGGCTGGCGAGAAGCCGGGAACGCCAATCACCATTCCGCCCGAGCCGGAACTTACCCCGGAACGCATCAAGGCTGGCCGCGAAGTCTTTGCCCGCGTTCAGTGCTGGAAGTGCCACGGCGTCACGGGCGAGGCCAATGGTCCGTCTGCTGCCACTCTTACCGACGATCTTGGCCGGCCCATCCTGCCCTTTAACTTTGCCGAAGGCGCCCGTCCCAAGTGCGGCGACACCGATAAAGACATTTATCGGATCTTCATGACCGGCCTGGACGGCACTCCGATGCCATCTTTCGCCGACAACATTAAGCCCGATGAGGCTTGGGACCTGGTTTTCTATCTCCGGACCCTGATGTCTCAGCACAGCAAGGAAAAGGAAATGGCGAAACAACTGGGCCTGAAGCCGGTCGACCCAAATGCCCCGGCTCCGCAACAGTAGGATTAAAATATTACTCGGTTGCTGTTAGTTTGTTAAGGAGAGCATTTCTATGAGGAATCGATACGCTGTTGTGCTATCCGCCGTACTGCTGGCCGGAGTTGGGGCACTCATTCTGGGCCAGAAAGTGAATGCCGCGGGCGAAGGTAAAATCACCGGCACCGTCAAGTTGGATGGCCCCGCCCCGCACATGAAGGGCATTGATATGAGCAAGGATCCTTTCTGCTCCAAGGCTCACGCCACCGATCCCGGGAAGATGGAAACCTACGTGGCCGGCGCTGACGGCGGCCTCGCCAATGTTGTTCTGTACATCTCCGAGGGTCTGAGCAATCCCACCACCGCAACCACCGAGCCGGTCTTCGATCAGAAAAACTGCATGTATTCTCCGCACGTTCTGGCCCTCGACACCGACCAGAAATTCAAGGTCGTTACCAGCGATCAGACAACCCACAATATTCATCCGCTTCCCAATCCCATGACTGGCAACATTCCCTGGAACCAGTCTCAGCCGCCCGGCGCGGCGCCCGTCGAAAAGAGCTGGAAGGCTGCGGAAGTGATTCCGGTACAGTGCAACATTCATCCCTGGATGCACGGCTGGTTCGTTGTGGTAAAAGGGCCCTACGCGGCCACCGATGAAAAGGGCAACTACACCATCAATAACGTTCCGCCGGGAAGTTACACGGTTACCGCTTGGCAGGAAGCTGCCGGCACTCAGACTCAAAAAGTCACTGTCGCAGCTGGCGCATCTGCAAGCGCGAACTTCAGCTTCAAAGCGAAATAACTTAAATTTTGCGCTACCACTTTAGAAGCAAATAAGCTAAGATTCGCCGCAGCCTTTTCAGGCTGCGGCGTTTTTCGACCAAACTCTCAGGATTACCGGTCAAAGGCGGAACGATATGGCGAAATTACTCGCGGTGACGATCATTGTGATCGCAATTGCCTCTGCGGTTCCCATCGTGATGCACATGTGGCCCATGCCTCAGGACATCTCCACGCACGGCCACATGATTGACGAGCAATATGCCGACACCATGCTGGAGGCGGGCATCTCGTTTTTGGCGTCTCAATTTATTCTGGCATTCTTTATCTGGAAGTTCTCCAGCGTCAAGCCGGGAAGCAAAGTCAGTCGCCTTCCCGGTGGCGCTGCGGGATTGGTCATCGCCGCCTTTTTACTGGTAGGTACAGAATGCTTGGCCTTGGGCGTATTTGGCGTTAAGGCTTGGGCCACCGTCTACCTCACTCCGCCTGCAGCCGATGCAATCCCGGTCCAGGTGCAGGCCGGTCAGTTCGCTTTTTACTTCCGCTACCCCGGCCCTGACGGAACTTTCGGCCCCACCCATCCCGATCAGATCAGCGAAGCCAACGCGAATTTTTTCGGTCTTGACACCACCCACGATCAGGATTCCAAAGACGACATCGTGGCCGCCGAGCTGGCCATCCCAGTCAACAAAGAGATTCACTTGCTAATGCACTCGAAGGATGTGGGTCATTCCTTCTATGTGCCCGAGTTGAGAATTCAGCAGGACTTCCTGCCCGGGCTCGATCTCTCGGTCCACTTTACTGCGACCAAGATCGGTAAGTACGAAATTGTCTGCACCCAGCTTTGCGGCCTCGGGCATTACAACATGAAGGCGTATCTGGAAGTGAAGTCGCAAGAAGATTACGATGCCTGGATCAAGCAGCAGGCGGCTTTGCAATAGTCTCTGCGCATCTAATTTCGTTAACGGATTTGGAACCGATAAAACACCTGTTCTGAGGTGAGGTGACCACAATGCACGACATGTCTACCCACGCGGCGCACGGAGCCCCACACGGCGCTCCCACAAGTTTCATTCGGAAGCACGTATTCAGCATCGACCATAAGGTCATCGGCAAGCAGTATTACGCCCTGGCCCTGCTCGCCGCCTTGGTCGGCATGGTCCTCTCCTGGATCATGCGCATCCACCTCGGCTGGGCCAACTTTGCTATTCCAGGCCTCCACCTGCTCTCGAGCACCGGCGCGGCCGGCGACATTCTCACTCCTGAGTATTATCTGCAGTTGATGACCATGCACGGCACCATCATGGTCTTCTTTGTGCTCACTACCGCTCCCTTCGCAGCCTTCGGCAACTTTTTTCTGCCCATTCAAACCGGCGCCGAAGATATGCCCTTTCCTCACTTCAATATGATGTCGTTCTGGGTCACCTTTACCGGCTTCGTGGTTCTGATTGCATCCTTCCTGGTTGGCGACGGCCCCACGCTCGGTGGTTGGACGCAATACGCCCCCTTGAGCGCCATCGGTTCAGTCGGCGGCCCCGGCCAAGGACTCGGCGTGGTCCTCTGGGCGTCGTCAATCGCCATCTTTTGCGTAGGCCAGTTGCTAGGTTCGCTCAACTTCATCACCACCACTCTCGACATGCGCTGCAAGGGCATGTCACTAATGCGGCTCCCGCTCTCCGCTTGGGCTTGGTTCATCACTTCGGTGATGGGCTTGACCGCATTCGCCGTCCTCATGCCCGCCTGCATCCTGCTCATTCTCGATCACGTCGCGGGCACCAGCTTCTTCGTCGCCTCAAATCTCGTAATCAATGATCAGGTTTTGCCGCACTCCGGCGGTTCCACTCTGCTCTGGCAGCACCTGTTCTGGTTCTTCGGACACCCCGAGGTTTACATCGCGATCATCCCCGGCATGGGAATCGTTTCGCATGTTCTCATCACCAACATGCGCAAGCCCATGTTGAGCCATCGTGTCCTTATCTATTCGATGGCCTCCCTCGCCGCTCTGAGCTACATGGTGTACGGCCACCATATGTTCGTCAGCGGGATGAACCCCGTATCCGCGCTGGCATTTTCGTTCCCCACACTGGTCATCACCATTCCATCCACCATCGTGGTTCTGATCTGGCTGGGTAGCCTGTACGGTTCCAAACTTCGCATCAACTCCGCCTCACTCTTCGCTCTCGGGTTTATTTCGATGTTCATCAGCGGTGGCGTTAGCGGCTTCTTCCTGGCGCAACCCTCCATCGACATCATGCTGCACGCCACCTACTTCGTCGTCGGCCACTTCCACCTGGTCATGGGCGTCGCGGCCATGTTCGGGATCTTCGCCGGAACCTACTTCTGGTTTCCCAAGATGACCGGCCGCATGATGAACGAGACGTTGGGCAAGATCCACTTCTGGATGAGCTTCGTGGGCGCATACTGCATCTTTATGCCGTTCCACTATTTGGGCATCGCCGGCAACGTGCGCCGTTATCAGGCCTTCACCGACGACTACCTCATCCCACTCATCCCCGTGCACAAGTTCATCACCATCGCCGCGCTCTTCACCGGCCTCGCGCAGTTGATCTTCGTGGTTAACTTGATCTACAGCCGATTCAAGGGCGAGATGGCCCCGAACGATAATCCGTGGGAGGGGACTTCGCTCGAGTGGAGCACGGCCACGCCTCCGCCCCACAATAACTTCGGCGACAAAATGCCGGTGGTTTACCACGATCCTTATCAGTACAGCGTGGAAGGTGCCAGCACCGACTACATCATGCAAACCTCGCCCGAAAAAGTGCACAGTGCGGACGAAGAAAAGTAACTCGTATTAGTTTTCGTAGTCTTGATCTTTAGGAGCAGTAGCAGTATGGCGACCACAGTTCACGAACCGCCAAAAATCGAGCTCGACCGTTTAACCAGCCACGGCGCAGGAAACGGTGGCTGGCGCAATCTAGTGCCCGCCGATGGAGATCTCCGCAAGGTCAAGGATTATTCTCCTCCACCGGCCAGCACCGGCATTTGGGTAGGCTTGGCCGGCATTACCATGACCTTCGCGGCTTTCACTAGCGCGCTGGTCGTGCGTCAGGGTTCTGCACCCGATTGGCAGCACATTACCCTGCCTCCCATTCTCTACCTGAATACTTTGATCATCATCGCCAGCAGCGTCACGCTCGAGATCGCGCGCCGCCGCGTCGCCTCATTTATGGGCGGTGTGAGGGATCAAGCTGAGCCTCCCGCGCGCTGGCTTTACATCACGCTCTTTCTCGGCCTGCTGTTTGTCGCCGGTCAAACTTTCGCCTGGATGCAACTTCGCTCCCAGGGCTTCAAACTTGCCACCAACATCAGCTATTCGTTCTTCTATGTGCTGACGGTTGCCCACGCCCTGCATCTGCTCGGCGGA
>Ga0182024_10025472_pt1 | contig 10442 bp, 12 predicted proteins | sample P32metaG_FD_120480 | JGI IMG/M metagenome (GOLD analysis project Ga0182024, IMG submission 120480) | Permafrost microbial communities from Stordalen Mire, Sweden - P3-2 metaG (Illumina Assembly) | ecosystem: Environmental > Terrestrial > Soil > Wetlands > Permafrost | place: Sweden: Stordalen...
GACTCCGCGGCCACTCTTGGCCACCAGCGGGTAGGAGCGGGTATACGACGGTGAAATATATTTCTGATCGCTCGCCAGCACGCGCTTCGCGTTGGGGCCGGGCAGCGCGGTATTGATTCTGGGACCGGCAGTTGCGCTCGTCATAGTCTTCGTGGTCATGGAATCCTCCTGAGCAGCTCTCAGTAGTGAGCTGCGAGTGTGAGTGATGGACACCCCGGACACGCGGCCCTGGTTCAGACGCACGCAAGCCGAGGTAAATCAGGCGAAGGATTTATTAGTCACTACCGAAGAGACTGGGACGAAGACGGGAAGGCAAATTCGCACGATAGCGCCGTGGGCATACCAGGCAGCGCAGCCAACACTCGGGCAGATGCGAATTGGGCGATTGCGAATTGGAGACGTTGCGCAGCATCGGTAATCATGTCTTCATGGGTATTATACGTGGCGGGGGCGTGCGGCGTAACCCCCATTTTATTGCTGAATATGCGGGGAAGCGGGGCTCCCGGCCAGGGCAACCGGCATACGCCCGCTGGACATCCGAGCCTGCGTCCCGGCATCGTTCCCGTGGATCCTGAACTAACGCTATCACACCTGTATCTGGCTCGCGCCTACACTCTTCAAGGCGACACCGCCAAAGCCCGAACCTCCTGCCAGGATTTCTTTGCCCTCTGGAAAGACGCCGCCTCCGACATCCCCATTCTCAAACGGGCGAAGTCTGAATACGAAAAACTGAAACAAAACCGGCGACAGCCTGCTCCTGCCTGTCCACGGCGCTTCACGACGCCTTTAGAATCCGCTAGCCACTCTTGTCATGTCTGATATCTTTTAGCTTCTCCTGTTTCTCACTAACAAATTGAAAGCTCGGAGCCCAAGCCGGTTTGCGGTGATTCTTGCCTTTGGGCTGGTGTATCTATTCTGGGGCTCGACCTATCTGGCGATCGATATTGCCGTGCAGACGATTCCTCCGGCGCTGATGTGTGCCATGCGATTCTCGATCGCCGGAGTGGTGATGCTGGCGGTGTGCGCGGCGACGGGGCGCAGGATCTGGTATTCGGCACGGCAGATTGCGCTGGCGGCCGTGGTGGGCATTCTGCTTTTGATGGGTGGGAACCTGACCCTCTCCTGGGCGGAACAGACGGTGGCTTCCGGACTGGCGGCGTTGATCATCGCGATCACGCCGTTGTGGTTTCTGGTGCTGGACTCGCTGCTGCTTGGCCATCATCGCATTTCATGGCGGGGCAAGGCGGGGCTGGCGCTGGGGAGCGTGGGATTGTTCATTTTGTTCTGGCCAGAATTGCAATCAAGATCAGCGATCGGCCGGCGTGAACTGGTGGCCTCTCTTGGACTGATTGGCGGTTCATTTTCGTGGGCGCTGGGGTCGGTGTTGTCGAAACGTTGGCAGTCAGGGATGGATGTGTTCAGCGCAACGGGATGGCAGGTGACTGCGGCGGGAGCGGCTAATTTTTTATTCGCACTAGCTTTGGGAGACGTCTCGCGGGTTGCGTGGACGACGCGCGGCGTGAGCGCGGTGCTTTATCTAGTCGTGTGCGGATCGTGGATTGGATACACAGCATACATCTGGCTGCTGGAGCATGTACCCACGTCGAAAGTATCGACCTATGCGTATGTGAATCCGGTGGTTGCGGTGTTCCTGGGGTGGCTGATTCTGCATGAACGGGTGGACCGATTTATTGTGATGGGAAGCGTGGTCGTCGTGCTCTCAGTAATTCTAGTGACCAGCGCGAAGGTAAAAGAGAAGGCCGTCAGGGAGGAACTGCCGGCGGTTGAAGCGGCGGGAGATTGAGAGCAGCAGCGCTCAGTTCTCCGGTCTCAGTTCTCAGGCCTGAGCATGCTTGACTTGCCGTAAGGTTGCAAGCTGCTCGCAGATTACTTTGTGGTTTCTTCCTCGCCTTCTTCTTCAGTCAACTGGTCCACGGTGTGGCCGCGGATGGCGAAAGTCTGCTTGGCAGCTCCAGTGGGCTCGAAGATAACGCGAACGGGTGCGGGCTGCCAGGCGGGCAAGGGGCAGCAGAATCGGAAGATGCATCTTTCGCTTCGGTAGCGGCAACGGCTTCGCCATCGAGCAACTTTTTCAAGACAGGTATGCGGCGGCTGATTTGGGCAACCACGGCGTAGACCTTCTTGCCATCTTCGGAGATGCCGCAGTAGGCCGCGTAATCGCGATACCAAATTGCGTCCTAATAAAATACGTCGAATTCAGGGAGGTTGGTGGGAGAAATGTCTCCGGTGATGCGGTCAACCAGGAGCATCCCCAAACTGCCATTGTCAGTCCGGCGGAGAGGCGGATTCCCGGGGAAGGCTGTCATTCACCCGGAAAGCGCGCCGGACCACGAACAAGCGGTCGGTATTGTCGTGTGCGGGGCCGATCGTGAACTCCTTTAATGCAGGCCTCGACGAGAAGCGGGCGAACTTTCAGGACCAGAGGCTTCTCGTCGGTTCCCCCGGGAGACCATAGAACCGTGTTCCACTTATTACCGAAAGCGATGACGTGTGGCTCGAAAACAGAATAAGTGGGGCCGTTCAGACTGCAGACGAATAGGAGGGCAAACCAAATCTGAGTGCAGGATTGAGAAATGCGGACCGTGGCCGCGGGTAAGCAGAAGTTGAGCAGAAGGGCAAGGGTAGACATCACAGATTCAGCGAGTTTTTTCGGAAACGGGAGTACCCGCTAATCTGACCGCATATTTCATCGCCTAACAGGCATCCCAGCTTCAACTTGCAGTAGAATCAAAAGAGTATTTCGCACTGATGAATCTTCCTCGCGATTCTCGCCTGACTTTGAGTAGCGACCCGCATACAACTTCCCGACGAGAATGGGCTTCTGATCAAGGCATGAGCGAAGTTGGGCCGCGCCGGCCGGCCGCGCGGATTCTGGTGGTGGATGACAACGCCAGCATCGCCGCGCTGATGAGCCAGTTGCTTACCATGCGCGGCTACGAAGTGGTGACTGCTGGCGATGCGCAGCAGGCTGAGGCCGAGGTGCGGCGGCAGGCTCCTGATTTGATCCTCTCGGATGTGAGAATGCCAGGGAAGTCGGGCTATGAGTTGTGCCGTGATCTCAAAGAAAATCCGGCAACCAGATTGATTCCTTTTGTCCTGATCACGGGTTTGACGGACAGCGCGGAGAAGTTGCATGGCATTGAGGCGGGTGCGGACGACTTTCTAAATAAGCCGGTTCTTGCCGAAGAGTTGACGGCGCGGGTGAAGTCGCTGCTACGCATGAAGGAATTTACGGACGAACTGGAGACCGCCGATTCTGTGCTGTGCACTCTTGGGCTGATCGTGGAAAGCCGCGACCCTTACACCGAGGGGCACTGCGAGCGGCTGGCGTTGAATGCCGCAGAGTTGGGTCGGCATTTGGGATTGGATGAGGATTCGATTCTGGCGCTGCGGCGCGGGGGATATCTGCACGATCTGGGCAAGATCGCAGTTCCCGATGAAATTTTGAAAAAAGGCACCGATCTGACGCCGGGAGAGTGGACGATTATGAAGCTGCACCCGCTCACCGGCGAAAATATTTGCAAGCCCCTGAAGTCGCTGCGGCTGGTGCTGCCCATTATCCGGCATCATCACGAGCACGTGGACGGCTCGGGATATCCCGATGGGTTGGTGGGGGGCGAGATCCCGTTGCTGGCGCGGATTTTGCAGGTGGTGGACGTCTACGATGCCTTGCGCACAGAACGCCCGTATAAGCCCGCGCTGGGCCACGATCAGTCGGTGCAAACGATGCTCGAAAAGGCTCGCACGGGGTTGTTGGACGGCGATCTGGTAAATGAGTTCTTCGGCTTGCTGCTCGAACAGCGCCACGTGGCTTGAGGGATAAATCTCAGCCTTCCTTGGGTGCGCAATTTCTCCGCAGCGACCCTGATCCGACGTACAATGGCGAAGCTAATTTGACGGCAACGGGTTTGCAGAAAGCAGCATCTTAAGAATTCCGGTTGATCCGGATTGCATGGACCCGTTTAAAGACATGACCTACAGCATCGTCATCCCGGCTTACAACGAGAGCGCGCGTCTGGGAGCAACCCTGGAGAAGGTGCTGGCCTACGCGCGTCAGCAGGGATCGGACGCGGAAGTGATCGTAGTGAACGATGGGTCGCGCGATAACACAGCGGAGATCGTGCGCGCCTTTGCGAAAAATAACCCGTTGGTGCGGCTGGTGGAAAACCCCGGCAATCGCGGCAAAGGTTATAGCGTGCGCAATGGCATGCTGAACGCGCGCGGGGACGTAGTCGTGTTCAGCGACGCCGATTTATCTTCCCCGATCGAAGAAATGCCGAAGCTGCTGCGGGCTTTGGCGACGGGAGCGGATATTGCTATTGGATCACGCTGGCTACGCGCGGAACTGCAGACGCAGCGGCAATCTTTGCATCGGCAGCTTTTTGGCAGAATCTTCAACCTGTTGCTGCGGATCGTCCTTGGGCTGCGATTCAAAGACACGCAGTGCGGCTTCAAGGCATTCACGCGGCGCGCGGCGCAGACGATTCTGCCGCTGCAGCGCATCGAGCGCTGGGGCTTCGATCCGGAAATTCTTTTCTTGGCGCGCAAATTTGGGTTCCGCGTGCAGGAAGTGCCCGTGCACTGGGGACACAGTGGAGGAACCCGCATTCATCCACTGATAGACGGGGCCCGCATGTTTGAGGAAATGCTGCGCGTCCGCTGGTACGACTTGACGGGGAAGTATGATGGACATCCTGCGGTGGTTGCGCCACCGGCTGAGACCCTGCCCGGACAACGTGCGCCAAGGACTTGAGCTTGCAATTCAGGCCGACCTCGGTCTTGCCTCCGCAGTCCTTACGGCTTCGACTACGTTGCGCCCCATCTCTGAGGTGGTAACCGGCTTTTGTCCCGCGCTAGCAAGATCCGCGGTGCGAGAACCCTGATTCAAAACCACGCCGACAGCGTTCTCGATGCAGGCGGCTTCGCGTTCCAATTGAAACGAATGGCGCAGCAGCAAGGCGGCGGAAAGAATCGCGCCTAGAGGATTCGCGATTCCCTGGCCGGCGATGTCAGGCGCCGACCCATGCACGGGTTCGTAAAGGCCGACTGGTCCTCCGATGCTCGCCGAGGCGAGCAGTCCCAGAGAGCCGACCACACCACCGGCTTGATCGGAAAGAATGTCGCCAAACATGTTTTCGGTGAGCACTACGTCGAAATCTTTGGGGCGCTGCACCAGCGACATCGCTGCGGAATCGACGTACATGTGAGAAAGTTGCACGTCGGGATAATCCTTGGCGCAGCGAATGACGACTTCACGCCACAGGCGCGAACACTCGAGAACATTGGCTTTATCGACGGACAATACTCTCTTGCGCCGCTTCTTGGCCAGCTCAAAGGCGACGCGGGCGATGCGCTCGATCGCTGGTTCGCCGTAAGTCATGGTGTTGGTGGCGACGCGGGAGCCGGGCGTTCCTGCGATGCAACGGGGCTCGCCGAAGTAAAGTCCGCCGAGCAATTCGCGGACGATCATGAGGTCGGTGCCACGAACGAGGTCGGCACGCAACGGAGAACAATCTTCCAGGGCAGGAAAATGGATGGCGGGACGCAAGTTCGCGTAGGCGCCGAGTTCGCGGCGCAGACGCAAGAGTCCTGCTTCAGGGCGAAGATGATTGGGGTAATGATCGAACGAAGGATTTCCTACTGCGCCCATCAGCACCGCGGCAGATGATAAGCAAGCCTGCAGTGTGTCGGGAGGCAAAGGATCCTCGGCAACCGCCAGCGCTGCACCCCCAACGTTTTTGTGCTGGAGTTGAAGCGGATGGCCGAATGCGTCGGCGACGGCCTGCAGGACTAGAACGGCTTGCTCGGTGACTTCGGGACCGATTCCGTCGCCAGGGAGGATCGTTAGGTTCAGAAGCATTCGGGGATTAGTTTAATGGAAAACGCTTTCACGTTGCAGCGTGTGCGTTACTCAAGGCCGGGCTTCGCCCCGCGGACAGCCGACGTAGGCTGTCCCTACACTAAGTCCTACACACCCCAGAGATAATCTTCCTGATCATGGTGTTGGTCCGCGGGAATCGGCGGCAAGCCGAACGCGTTGGTCTGAGGAACGGCCGGAAAACGCTGCGCGTCCTGCGCGGATACGCCAGCGGAGGCTGCAGCTGCGTTGGGAATCGGCTCGAACAGCGGGGTGGCCGAAGCCGCCGGCTTGTGGGTTTCGCGAATCAGTTCCATCAAGTGATGATCTTCGACCTTCTTGATCTTATCGGCCAACCGGACAAAGCGGCGGTAAATATCATCGAGGGCGCGGCGGTCGAACTGGTAGCCAAGCTGTTCACAGCGAATGCCGAGCGCGTGACGGCCGGAATGCTTGCCCAGCACGAGCCTAGAATCGGGCACGCCCACGGATTGCGGCGTCATAATCTCGTAAGTCAAGGGATTCTTGAGCACGCCATCCTGGTGGATTCCCGCTTCGTGCGCGAAGGCGTTGCGGCCGGTCACAGCTTTGTTCGGCTGCACGGGGACACCGGTAATTTCGCTCAAAATCTGGCTGGCTGGGAAGAGCTGTTCGCCCACGATTGCAGTCTCGTAAGGATAGCGGTCGCGACGAACGCGGATCGCCACGACGATCTCTTCGAGCGCGGCGTTTCCCGCGCGCTCACCAATGCCGTTGATGGTGCACTCGACCTGGCGCGCTCCGGCCGCGACGGCGGCCAGGGTGTTGGCCACGGCCATGCCGAGATCGTTGTGGCAGTGGGCGGAAATGGTGACGTTCTCGATTCCCTTGACGCGACGCCGAATGGTTGCGATCAAATCGCCAAATTCTGCAGGCACGGTGAAGCCTACAGTGTCGGGGATATTGAGCGTGGTGGCGCCAGCTTCAACCACCGCCTCAAGCACCTTACAGAGAAACTCTGGATCGGTGCGCGTGGCGTCCTCCGGCGAAAACTCAACGTCATCGCAAAGCGACTTGGCGAAGCGAACGGCATCGCGAGCCTGCACCAGACACTGATCGCGCGTGATGCGCAGCTTGTACTGGAGGTGAATATCGGAAGTGGCGAGGAAGACGTGGATGCGCGGGCGGGCGGCGCCTTTCAAAGCTTCCCACGCGCGCTCGATATCGGGGCGGCAGGCGCGGGCCAATCCGGCAATGATTGGCCGGCGAATTACCTCGGCGATGGCCTTGACCGCTTCGAAATCTCCGTCGGAAGCGATGGGGAATCCGGCTTCGATCACGTCGGCGCCGAGACGGTCCAATTGGTGAGCCAAGCGCAGCTTCTCCGGATGGTTCATGCTGCAGCCTGGCGACTGTTCACCGTCGCGTAACGTTGTATCGAAAACGATGATGCGAACTTGCTCCGACCTCATAAATGTCCCTCAAGAAGAACCTGTCGTATAAGCCCCTATGGTACGGGTGCGAACGATTAAACCAATGCTTATAATTTTACGACAATCATTAGATACTCTTCTATAATAAGTATTGCTAACGGAATGAGTACGTTTCGTGAAGGGGCATCCTCTATGGAACTTTCGCAGCTGGAAGTGTTCTTAAGCGTTGCACGCGAGCACCGGTTCTCCCGCGCCGCGAAAAAGCTTTACCGCACGCAGTCGGCGGTAAGCCAAACCATCCGCAAACTGGAGGATGAACTGGGGGAGAGCCTGTTTGACCGTTCGTCGCGCGAAGGCGTTCTCACCGATGCCGGTCAAGTGCTTTATGAATACGCCGAGAAGTTGCTGAACCTGCGCCATGACGCCCACGAATCTCTCGCGGAACTGCGGGAACTGCACAAGGGCAAGCTGGTGATCGCGGCCAACGAATTCACGGCTCTTTACTTGCTGCCGGTGCTGGCGGAGTTCCGCCGGCTCCATCCGATGATCAAAATCACGGTGCAGCGGGCGCTGGGCAGCCGCATTCCGGATGATGTGTTGCAGCACAGCGCTGAACTGGGGGTGCTGTCTTACAAACCGCAAGAGCCGCGGCTGCACTCTGTGGTGACCTATCTCGACGAGTTGGCGCTGGTGGTTCCTCCGAAGCACGCGCTGGCTGGAGCTCGGGAGGTAAGCATCCGTCAACTGGGAGCAGAGTCGTTTGTGGCGCATATTGTTTCGTCGCCGTATCGGGAGAAAGTTATTCAGACGTTCCAGAAATACAAGACGCCGCTGCACATGGACCTTGAGTTGCCTACGCTGCAGGCCATCAAACAATTCGTTGCCCTGGGAAGCGGCGTCGCGCTGATGCCCGAGATCAGCGTGGAAACGGAAGTGGCTCGTGGAGAGCTCGTAAGGATTCCGGTGCGGGAACTGCGCGTGCAACGCCAGTTGCGTTTGATTTACCGCAAGGAAGCAGGGCTTTCCCACGCGGCGCGGGCACTTCTGAAAGTGGCCGAAGCGGTGGCCACCGAGAGAGGTGGCCGTTACCGCTTTCAGAGAGAGAGCTAGCGCGAGACGAGGCGAGCCTTCCCGATCCTGTGCTCCCGCGCCGATCAACATAGAATTGTTTAAATCAGCAGTCGGCGCAGACTTCTCCCCGCTGGAACGCAGCTAACGCTTCCGTTAGGCTGGGATGAATCTCGAGGATGGAATCCACATGGGTCAGATCGAGCAACTCCCGCACTAACGGGCTGGGGCTGGCCCACTTCAAATCCGCATTTCTGGATTGAGCCCAGGTGTGGAGCAGCACCAATTCGCCGATGCCCGCACTGTCGATCGAGTTGACGCCGCTGAGATCGAGGATCACTTTCCCTCTATTTTCCAGAACTTCCCCCACGAGGTTGGAGAGCGCGACGGCTTCGTCGCGATAAACGATGCGCCCCTGACAATGAACGATGAGCACGTCGCCACGATATCGAGTTTCCAGACTAAGCTTCAACTTCGACTCCTTATGGTTTGAATCCGAGGCTAGCCAGTTCGCGCCCCGGCCGTGTTTGCCAAGTGTTGTTCGTAGATTGCATGCTACTAGATAGACGTTGTAGCAAGGGTTTCGGAATCATGAAAAGAACGTAAATTATTGTGGTACGTGCATGCCAAATTTATGTTGGGACAAATTTGAGGCGCGGGCATCTTGGGCCTCGGGTACACTGCATCTAACGGATTTCACGCAATCAGGTAGAATTTGCTGCTGGCATAAATTGCCAGGGGAGGAATCATTTTCGTGTCAAAAACCGCGGCCCTGGTGCTGGCATTCCTGAGCTTCATGCTGTTCGCAACCTGCTCGAGAGCGCAGTTGCTTCCCAGCGGGAACGTATACGTGGGAGTTGCCTACGGCGATAATGTTGATGTGATTAACCGCTATACCTTCCGCGGATGGAATGCTTCATTCGAAGATTTCTACTTCACCCGACATCCCCATATCGGAGTGGTGTTGGATGGCAGCGGTTTTTACCGTCTTGGGGTGCAGCAGTACAACCTCTTTCTCGGTCCCCGGCTTTCGTTTAATTACGGGAAGTGGAGGCCGTTCGTTCACATTATGGTTGGGGCGCAACGCGCCACGTCGGACGGAGTTTCGCATTATCCCCTCGCGGAGGATGCCGGCGGCGGCGTGGATCGCAAGTTTCAATTCCTGTTCATGAAACATTTTTCCTGGCGCCTGCAATTCGACTACACGCGTACCCACCTCCTGAGCGCCACGCAGAACGATATTCGGGGCTCGACCGGACTGGTTTGGCGATTCTGATAATTACGTGAGTCAGAAATGAGCGGCCTAACTATTTCTGTCAAAATCGTTTGTACTTTTTTGTCAATCTGCGAACGCGCGAATCCACAATTCCAACCCGTTCCGCGTGACCCATTGCTGCGCTTAGGCATCTAAGCTTTTTGGCAGCACACCACTTCAACCACATGAGAAAGGTACAGAAATCTCTATGCGAAAAGCTGGCTTCATTTTTCTTGCACTGCTCTCGTTCGCAAGTCTAGCTAGCGCTCAAGTTCCAACCAGCGGGAATGTTTTCTTCGGCTACTCCTACGAAAATACGAGTTCCTCCACGTTGGGTTTCGCCAACAGCACGCGCGCCAACCTGAACGGATGGGAAGCTTCCGTGGAAGGCAAGGTGTTTCCCCTGCTTGGATTTGTGGCGGACGTTGCCGGCCATTACGGCACGCAGAACTATGACTTCAATTTGGGCGGAAACAATACTCCGGTGAGCGTCAATGGCCACGAAATCACCGCCCTGTTTGGGCCCCGAATTTCCGCCGGCGTCGGGAAAGTTCGTCCCTTTGCGCAAGCTTTGTTTGGCGTCGCGCACATCACCACCAGCCAAAGCTCTTCCGTGGCTGACAATTTTGTGCAACCCAGCGATACTTCTTTCGCCTGGGCACTGGGTGGCGGCCTTGACTACAAAATCATCCGGCCGATTGCGTGGCGCTTCCAGGGAGACTACGTGGAGACGCGCTTCTTTGGCGACACCCAGAATGATGTAAGGCTCTCGACGGGCATTGTGGTGCGTTTCTAATTAGTTATAACGACGCGCTGATTTTTCTGGCTC
>Ga0182024_10025473_pt1 | contig 10442 bp, 8 predicted proteins | sample P32metaG_FD_120480 | JGI IMG/M metagenome (GOLD analysis project Ga0182024, IMG submission 120480) | Permafrost microbial communities from Stordalen Mire, Sweden - P3-2 metaG (Illumina Assembly) | ecosystem: Environmental > Terrestrial > Soil > Wetlands > Permafrost | place: Sweden: Stordalen...
ACCCATCATGGCGACGGCCACGAAATGGACGCCTACGAACGCCTGTTGAGCGACGCGATGAAAGGCGATTCGACTCTCTTCGCGCCCGAAGACGGCGTGGAAGCGGCCTGGCGAATTGTCGACCCGGTGTTGCAAAACAGCAGCCCGATCTATCCCTACGAGCCGGAGTCATGGGGACCGATCGAGGTGGAAGAGGTTCTGTCCCCTCCTGGCGGCTGGCGGAATCCGCAGGTCCAGCCCCACCCCCAACCCGCCGCGGCCGATTCAGGAAAGCCCAAGGGATGAAAATCCAAGTCTTTCCCGATGCGGATCTCGTTGCCCAAGCCGCTGCTGCGTTGGTGGCCGAGGCCGCGCGGAACGCCGTGGCCGAGCGAGGCCGGTTTGTGATGGCGGTCAGCGGCGGCCAGACTCCTTGGCAAATGCTGAGAGCGCTGGCGCACGAGGTCGTACCCTGGCCGGCCGTTCACGTCTTCCAGGTCGACGAACGGATTGCTCCGCCCGGCGATCCTGATCGCAACTTGACCCACCTGCGTGAGAGTCTGCTGTCGCACGCCCCGCTCGACGAATCGCAGATTCATCCCATGCCGGTCAACGACCCCGACTTGTCGGCTGCTGCCGCCCGCTACGCCACCACGCTCCTGGGTGTCGCCGGCATGCCTGCCATCCTTGACCTGGTCCATTTGGGCCTTGGCCCCGACGGCCACACGGCTTCGCTCGTGCCGGGCGATGCCGTGCTCGAAATCGACGACTTCGACGTGGCGATTACCGGGGTCTATCAACGCCGCCGGCGGATGACGCTCACCTATCCGGTGCTCAACCGCGCTCGCCAGGTGCTGTGGCTGGTCACCGGCGCCTCGAAGACCGACATGCTGGTCCGGCTGTGCGACTCCGATCCGGCCATCCCGGCCGGCCGCGTCAACCGCGAACATGCGAACCTTTTGGCCGACGAGGCGGCGGCCGCCAAGCTCGGCGCCAAGCCGTAACTTGCGCCGGCCCGAACGTGCGGCTCTTTCGTTCAGCCCGGCGACAGACGCTGGCCGCCCCGTTCGCGCCGCTGACAAACTAATTTCTCGCGCAGGGCGAATAGCACCACGACGCCCAACGGCCAACCGATCCACGGCCACAGTTCGACCCACCGCGGCGGCGGCCCGGCGACGTCCAGCACGCCCTCGATGGTCGCCGCGCCACGTGCGTCCTCGACTGTGGCCGTCAACGTCCAGCGCTCGGCCGTCGGCAGGTCGAACTGAGCGGCGTAGAACAGTTTGTTGGTCGCGGCCGCTCGTGTGGCTGCCAGCCGCATCCCCTCGTCCGGCGGCAAACCGACGGGCGTCAGCGAGAGCGTCACCGACAATCCGTCGACCGGTTGCCCGGCGGCATCTTGCACCAGCACGCTCAGATCGGCCGCTCCCACGTGCAGCGGGGCAGGGGAGGCCAGCACCGTGATCTGGTAATCGCCGGCCCGCTCGGCAAGAACGACCGTTCCGCCGTCGGCACACGCCTGGGTGCCCGCCAGCATTAATCCCAACCAGATCGCCGGTGACACCAGCCAAGCCGCGATTCTGTCATGCCGGCAGCGAGTCATCGTCGATCCTCCCTGCCGCGCAGGGCAGCGCCGATTTGGGCCGCTGCCTGCGGAGGCACGATCGATGCTACCGGCAACGGCCCGCCGGGTTGCATCGTTCCACGCATCTCCATCGGTTGCAGGACGATCCAGACGCCGGCGACAAAGATCAGCGCCACGAGCCCCGCCCAGGGGATTACGGTCCGCATCCGCCCGACAAACGTGTCGCCATAAGCGGCGGCGATTCGATAGGCGACATACAGCGAGGCGAGCAGACCGAAGTCGAGAAACAGAATTTCCGCCCGCACGATCCACTGCGCTACCGGTCCGCAGCAGGAGCAAATCCAGAGTGGCGGGCCCAACCCATCGTAACCCCACCCGGCGGCGAATTGCTGGGCGACCGGCACGACCGTGGCAAAGCTGGTAAAGAAGTGGAAGCTGTAATGTGCCAGCCAGAGACTGAATCCCAGCGGCACCAGCGACCAGACAAATCGCAGAGCGAGCTCCCTCGGCCTCACCGACAACCGCGCCCAACGGCAGCTCAACATTGCCGCCAGTCCGATGCTGGCCAGCGGGACCAACCCCAGCATCAGCAAAAACATCACGCTCGTCATCAGCCAGGGAGACCTGATTCCCAGCCACGCCTGCCAGCCGTCTTGCCATCGCACGACCGGCGCCACCATGGCGCCGGCATTTGCCAGGGCGCCGAACACCAGCACGATCACCAGGGCCGCCAGATCGGCCCTCCGCCCCAGCCGGCCCATGCCCGAGCGCGAGCGATCCAACCACAGTTCGCGCCCCGGCGGCGTCACCAGCAGCCCCACGTTGTCTTGCGGACATGCCCGCACGCATGCCAGACAGAACGTGCAGTCGAAGTTGCCGGCCTTGGCCGGTTGCAACAGATCGAGCGAGCAGCCCGACAGTTCGCCGCGGCCGTGCAAACAATCCTTCGTCTGACAGGCCACGCAGACGCTCGGTTTGCGCGCCCGCACTTCCAACGGCGAGAGGAGCGAGTAGACGAAATTGAACTGGCCGATCGGGCAGACGTGTTTGCAAAACGTGCCATCGCGAAACAGGCTATCGACCGTAAAAGCCGCCAGGAAGTAGCCGATCGCCAGCCAGGCGGTCCATGCCGGCCGGTCCCACAGCGCAAAAACCTCATAGGCCCACAAGAACAGGACCAGCAGGCCGATGCTCAGCCATTTGCCTCCCAGCCATGCCGGCCAGGAATGGCCCGCCGGCATCAGTCGGCCGAACAGTCGGCGAGGCAAAGTAAAGGGACAGGCTCCGCATACCAAGTTGCCGGCAGCCAACAGGACGAAGACCGCCACGCCACGCCAATGAATCCAGGGCAGCACGCCGGCCAGATTCATGGCCCCCGTCTGCGGCCCATACAGTCCGTCGATGACCAGCGCGGCGGCCAGCAAGGCCAGCAGGCCGGGCAAGAGCCGTTGCGTGGCCCAGCCCGTGAGGAGTCGGCCGAGAATGGGAATCCGCAGCAGATCGATCGCGCGGCCGGCGCGATTAGCCGCCTTCGGGGCGGCTGGCCGCTGGAGGACGGGCCGCTGGGTGACGGGTCGCTCGATAATCGGCAGGCTGGCGAAGGGCAGGGGGGTGGCCCCCGCGGCACGGGCCGGTCGCCGTTTTGCGCTTTTCCCGGGACTCGAACTGCCAACCAGTCGGACACCCAGTACAAACAGCGGCAACAAAAACGCCACCGAGCCCGGCACCCACATCGCCACTCCCGCGGCCGCCTGATCGTCGAGCGCCGACAGACCGGCCAGCCGCGGGACCTCGTCGTAGTAGGGATAGAGGACGTGATTGGAGAACGTGATCAGCGCCGCCAGCACCGTGTTTTGCACGTCGGCCAAAACCAAATAGGGAACCAGCAGCCAGGCCGACCAGCTCGGATGGCTCGGATAGGGCCTCACCACCGGATACCAAAACAGCAGGGCGGCTCCCAGAAAGCTCAGGTGCTGCACCCTGTGCCAAGGGTCGCTTCGCAGTGCCGTCTCGTAGACAGCCGGCACGTGTCCCAGCCAGGTGACGACGACATAGACCGCCAGTGCGACGGGGGGATAGGTTAGCCAGGCCAGCGTCCGCCGCAGATCCTCGGCGCGCATCAAGGGAACAATCCACTCTTTACGGATCGCGCGCGGCAAACCACGCAAAAAGGGAAACAAGGGGTCACCCAACCAGATGAGCGGCGGCGCCACCATCATTAACAAGAGATGCTGCACCATGTGCGCTTGGAGCAGCAGGGCCGCCAGCGGATCGACCGGCGACGCCAGCGCCAGGAGAATGGCCGTCAGCCCCCCCAGAAATGCCGCCAGTTGTCCCCAGTGCCACCCGCTAGGATCGCGCCGGTGGAGCTCCCACCACCCCCGACCGTAGACCAGTGCCGTCAGGGCCGCACTTGCCCACAGCCAGCGGGCACTGGGCCACGAGGATAAAATGGCATCAAGCGTGGGACTCATGGCAAGCTTAACCACGCGCTGGCGGGGGACAAGCAACCGGTGCGGGCGTCAAAAAAACGAGATAACCGACTGTCTCGCGCGGGGGCGCGACCGACAAAATGAAATTAGACCCTCGTCGCGACAGGCCGCAAGTGCCCTGTCTCCAAGACCATCTGGTCGCGTGGCACACTCCGTTGCTTGTCAGCGGCCATGCATCGGGAGTAAAATTCGGTTCGACCGGCTGCAGTGCGCACTGGCGGTACGGCAGACCGGCACGCGTGACGAAGGAAGGGGAAGGCTCGGATGGATTTGGCGATTTGGACCGGGTTGGGAGTGATCGTCTTTACACTCGCCGTCGTCGGGGCGCTGGCTTGGCGGCCGGCTCGATCGGCTTGGCGGGAGGCCCAGCTTGCGCGCGCCCGCCGCGAATTCCATCTGCATCGCGAACATCTGGAAGCCCGCTTCATTAAAATCGCCTCCAGCAGCGGCAAACAACGCGGGTTGGATTGGGTCCGCTGTGAATTCGACGACGGCGTCGTTTATGCGCGCGATCGTCAGAGTGGCGAGCTGTCGGCCTTTGTGGCGATCGTCGTCGGTTTCGAGGCCATCGAGGGGGGCGGCATGGAGACCGTCGAGGCGGTCGGAAATCTTCGGGCGGCCACGGCCGTCTTTCGCATCCACCAGGGACATTGGTCCACCGAGGGCCGGGCAATCTTCAACCTCAATCCGACCGAGGCGGTTCGTTACTTTCAGAAGAACCTGGAAATGGTCGGCCACGAGCCCCTCTAGCGACGGCCCCCATGCGGCGGGGCCGGCAGCGCCTTTGCAAAATGGCCTCGTCGACTTGAATTCCGTGACGCGAGTCGTTCAGATCACGGCGGCACCAGCACACCGCACCGATATCGGATAGCGTTCCACCCGGAACATCCGTCGACTCTCTGGCTGGCACCCGACGAGGTCAATCCCACATGCTCCGCGTTCTCATCATCGACGATGAAAAGAATATCCGCGCCACGCTCACCGTTTGTCTGGAGAGCATGGGCTGCGAAGTCCGTTCGGCCGCGTCACCCGACGAGGCCTTGGCCGCAGTCGGACAACGTCCGTTCGACCTGGTCTTTCTCGATTTGCGGCTGCGCGAAACCAGCGGACTCGATTTGCTGCCCAAGCTGCTGGCCGAAAGCCCCGGGCTGGGCATCGTCGTCCTGACGGCCTACGCCACGATCGAAACCGCCGTCGAAGCGCTGAAGCGCGGAGCGATCGATTATCTGCCCAAGCCTTTTACGCCCGAGCAGATTCGCCATCTGGTCAATCAGTTCACCCAGCGCCGACAAGCCGAATGGCGACTGGCCGAATTCGATCAGCAACTGAAACAGACCGTTCCGGAAATCGATCTCGACACCCATTCGCCGAAAATGCGCGCGTCGCTCGAAGTCATCGTCCGGGCGGCCCAAACCGATTCGACCGTTCTGCTGCGAGGCGAAAACGGCACCGGCAAAGGGGTTCTCGCCCGCACCTTGCACCTGCACAGCCGCCGCCATCAACACCCGTTTGTGATGGTCAATTGTCCAACGCTGTCGGAAGAACTGTTGGCCAGCGAGATGTTCGGTCACGTGAGGGGATCGTTTACCGGAGCGGTGCGCGATCAACCCGGCCGGGTCGAAGCCGCCGAAGGAGGAACCTTGTTCCTCGACGAAGTCGGCGAGATTTCGCCCGCCCTGCAGGCCAAGTTGCTGCGCTTTTTGCAGGAGAAGCAATTCGAGCGGATTGGCGAAACGCGCACCCGGGTGGCCGACGTGCGGGTCGTTGCGGCAACCAATCGCGATCTGGAGACCGACGTTCGCGACGGCCGTTTCCGCGAGGATTTGCTCTATCGCCTGAACGTGGTCGAAGTCGTCGTTCCGTCGCTCCGCGATCGACCGGAAGACATTCTGCCTTTGGCGCGGCAGTTCCTGGCTTTCTTCGCGCGCTCGGTTGGCCGGCCGATCCCAACCCTTGCGCCGGCCACCGAACAGATTCTCCGGCTATATCACTGGCCCGGCAACGTCCGCCAACTGCGCAACGCGATGGAGCGGGCAGTCATCCTGTGGCCCACCTCGACGATCGAACCCGAAGCCCTTCCCGAGCAAATGCTCTCGCCCGAAGCCAGCACGCCAACCTTGGGAGGCGATTTCACGCTCGAGGAGCTCGAACGCCGCCACATTCTGGCGGTGCTGGCGCGCAAGGCGACCGTCGAAGAAGCCGCCCACACGTTGGGGATCGACACCTCCACCTTGTGGCGAAAACGCAAACGCTACGACGCCTCGTAATCGATCGGTGCAGATCGCGCCGTTTTAGCTCGGGGCCGACGGCAACGTAAACCAAAACGCGCTCCCCTGACCGACCTTGCTCTCCACGCCGATGCGGCCCCCGTGCGACTCAACCACCTCTTTCGCCAGTGGCAGTCCCAAGCCGGCGGCTCCCGACCGGGCCCCCGGCACGCGAAAGAATCGTTCGAACACCGCGGCCTGATACTCGGTCGGAATTCCCTCGCCGGCATCGGTCACGGCGAAACGAACTTCTCCTCCGTGCGGTGCCACCGTGACGGCCACGCGCGCACCGTCCGGCGAATGGCGGATGGCATTCCCCAGTAGATTCGACAGCACCAATTGCACCCGTTGCGGATCGGCCATCACTTGATCGAGCCCCAGGCCGACGTCGGCCGTCAGCGTCACCTGCTTCTCGTCCGCTTGAGCGCGATGCAGTTCGATCGCCTGGTGGACCAGGTCGGCGGCCCGCAACGGGCGCGGCTGCATGCTCAATTTGCCCGACTGGATGCGGGCCAGATCGAGCAATTCATCCACGGTTCGCTGCAGACGTTGGCAATCGTCGCGGGCCGCGAAGAGCAGGTCTCCCTGTTTCTCGCTCAGTGGCCCCGCAACACCCTCCAAAACCAGGTGGATCGCCATCCGCAACGAAGTCAGCGGGGTGCGGAATTCATGCGCTACCGTGGCGACCAGGTCGTCTTTCAATTCGTCGAACCGGCGCAGCCGGGTGACGTCTTGCAGAATGACCGTCACCCCGTTGATGCGTCCACGCTGCTCGTAGACCGGCGTCGCACGGAGCAAAACCCAAGACTCGTTGCCCCCGGAATCCGTCACCGCGATCGCATCCTCGAAACCATTCGGAATGTACGGACCCTTGCCTTCGAGGACAAAGCTGCGCGCTTGCTCCAGGGCCGCGCGCAACTCCGGCGGCAACGTGGCCAACACGTCGACCTGTCCGGCATGCGATTTCTGAACGAGCGCCGCGGCGGCGTCGTTGATCTTCAAAATGCCGCCGTCGTTGGAGAACAAAATCACCGGATCGGGGATGCTGTCGATGGCCGCTTGGGCTGCCTGTTGGGCCAGTAACAGCTCGCCCAACGAGCTGTTGCGATATTCTTGTAAACGATCGGCCATGGCGTTGAATTGATCGGCCAGTTGCGCAATTTCGTCCCGTCCGGCGACCTTGGCCCGCACGTCGAAGTCGCCGGTTCCCAGCCGGCCGACCGCCTGGTTGAGCACACCCAAGGGGCGCAGCAGCCGGTTGGTCAGCCCGATCGAAACCGCGGCTCCGATCACCAAGGCGGCGAGCGTCGTGACCGTCAGCGCGCGATTGGTCGCCGCCGAAAAATGTTCGGCCTTATCGCTCTTTTCCAGCATGGCGTCCTGGTTGATATCCAGGATGCTGTTGGCGGCCTTTCGGACAGCCTCCAGGGCCGGCTCCAACTGCTTGACGTAAAAGCTTTCCCCCGCGTCGCGGTCGGATATTTCTCGCAGCTCCTGCAACCTCTGGACAAAGGCCTGCCACGCATTCCGCAGACGCTTGGTGGCTTCTTCCTCGCCCCGTTCGGTGATGTTTCCTTCCTGTACTTTCAGTTCCTTCTCGAAGCGCGAGATCCAGTCGCCGATCGAAGCGGCCGGCTTTGGGCGGCCGACGATCAGCAGCAACGCCGCACGATCCAGCCGCTCGATGGCTTCTTGCATCCGCTGTGCCGCCAGCACGCTGCGATAGTTGTCGCTCAGGATCAGTTGCGACTCGGTGCCGAGCGCCGCCAACGACCAGACCGCCGATACTCCCACGACCACCAGCGCCAGTCCCAACGGTACCAAGGCCAGCAGCAGCTTCAAACGCAAGCTCATGGACTCGGCTCCTCGGTGTCGAGCGACACGATGTGCAGATCGAAGCCGTCCGCCTCGTCGACCAACCGGTGCATCACCGATTGATGAAGCAACCGCCGCCACCACGGGGCCGCGGAGCGTCCGATCACGATGTGTCCGACGTTGTGCGAGCGGGCAAAATCGAGCAACGCCGCCACCGGATCGCGGTCTTTCAGTCGCACGACCTCGGCCCCCAAATCTTTCGCCTTTTGAATCGTGGCGTGCAAATGCCGCTGCGTTTCGGCATCGATCAGATTGGGCGATTCGCCGGGCGTTTCGACGTAGACGGCGAACCAATCGGTGTTCAAGCGGCCGGCCAGCCGCGACCCGCGGCGGAGCAACGCATTGGCCCGCGGCGAGCTCGAAGCCATCGACACCATCACGCGCTCCGAGTTCGACCTGCCATGTTCGCCGCCGGCGCGGCTGTGGGCCACCACCGTCCGGTCGACGCTCTCGGCCACCTCGCGCAAGGCCAACTCGCGCAGCGTGGAAAGATTCTGGTGCTGGAAGAAGTTCTCCAGGGCCTGAGTCACCTTTTCCGTAGCGTAGATCTTGCCCGAGCGCAGGCGATCCATCAGGTCTTCGATCGCCAGATCCAAGTTGACAATCTGGTCGGCCTGCTTGAGAAAGGTGTCGGGTATGGTCTCGCGGATATGCACCCCGGACGTACGCTCGACGATGTCCTTCAAGCTTTCGAGATGCTGGATATTCAGCGCGCCGATGACGTGCAGACCGGCCTCCAGGATTTCCAGCACGTCCTGGTAGCGCTTTTCGTGGCGCGAGCCCGGCACATTGGTGTGGGGCAGTTCATCGACGATGACCACTTCCGGCTGGCGGGCCAGGATGGCGTCGAGGTCCATCTCTTCGACGTTCAAACCGCGATAGGGGATTTTCCGGCGCGGGACGATTTCCAGACCGTCGAGCAAAGCCGCCGTTTCCACCCGGCCGTGCGTTTCGACGAAGCCCACCACCACGTCGACGCCGCGCTTTTTCAGGGCGTGGGCTTCTTCCAGCATGCGGTAGGTCTTGCCAACCCCCGCGGCAAAGCCCAGATAGAGCTTCAGCCGGCCGCGCTTGCCGCGGTGGACCAGTTCCAGAAAATCCTGGGCTCGCGGTCGAGTCGGTTCAGGCGTTCGAGGATCGCGCACACTCATACTCACCGAGGCAATGCCGATGGTGTTTCCCACCCGACCGCCCGGTCGGCGAATCGATAACGCCTCATCTGCCCCTCGGCAATCATAGTACCATCGCCGCTCCGTTGGAACCGAACTGACTGGCGAAATTCCGGCAACTGGCGCTTTCGCGCACGGCGGTATCAATGGGGAAGGCCGAACTTGCGGTTCAAAGCCAGATTGACCGCCAACACGTTGACCCGCGCTTCGCCCATAAAGCCCAGCGTCGGATGCTCGATGTTGGCTTCGATCACCGCTTGGATCCGGCCGGGCTCTTCCCCCCGCGCTTGGGCAATCCGCGGCACCTGCCACAGCGCTCCGGCCGGCGACACGTGCGGATCCAAGCCGCTGGCCGAGGCGGTAACCAGGTCCGCCGGCACTGTCTCGCCGGCGTCGGGGTTTTCCTTCTTCAGACGCTCAATGTCCGCCTGCACTCGGTCGTGCAGTTTTTGCGACGTGGGTCCCAGGTTCGACCCCGATGAAGCCGTGCCGTCATAGCCCGTCGCACCCGCGGCCGATGGCCTGGGCTGTAGATAGGCAGGGTTGGAAAATGCCTGCCCGATCAACCGAGACCCGACCGGGCTGCCGTTTGCGTCCTCCAGCAGACTGCCGCCGCTGGCGCCAGGAAAAAGCGTGCGGGCCACGCCCGTAATCGTCAGCGGATAAACCAGGCCGGTCACGACCAACGTTACCAGGGTCATTCGCAGGGCCACCATCGTTTCGCTTAACATCGTTTTCTGCCTCACGTCAGATGCACGGCCACCAAGACCATGTCGATAAGTTTGATGCCGACAAACGGCGCAATCACGCCGCCGACACCGTAAATTAACAGCAATTTACGCAACAAGGGACCGGCACCGACCGGGCGATACGTCACGCCCCGCAGTGCCAAGGGAACCAGCAGGATGATGATGATCGCATTGAAAATGACCGCCGACAGAATCGCACTGTAGGGCGTGGCCAACTGCATGACGTTCAGCGGGGCCATCTCCGGAAACACCACCATGAACAAGGCCGGGATGATGGCAAAATATTTGGCCACGTCGTTGGCGATCGAAAACGTCGTCAGCGCGCC
>Ga0182024_10025474_pt1 | contig 10442 bp, 18 predicted proteins | sample P32metaG_FD_120480 | JGI IMG/M metagenome (GOLD analysis project Ga0182024, IMG submission 120480) | Permafrost microbial communities from Stordalen Mire, Sweden - P3-2 metaG (Illumina Assembly) | ecosystem: Environmental > Terrestrial > Soil > Wetlands > Permafrost | place: Sweden: Stordalen...
GCTCATGTGAATCGCCGCATCCTTTTGGATGCGGCCACCCTGCGGAGTCCGCTGGCTGGGGCGAACGTGCTTCCACACGCGATTGATTCCCTCAACCACCACGCGGTTCTTGTCGGTGATGATTCGAAGGACCTTTCCGGTCCTTCCCTTGTCGGCTCCCGCGATCACCATCACGGTATCGCCTCTTTTAATGTGTCTTGCCATGTCCAGTTGCCAGTTGTTAGTTGCCAGTTGCCAGTGGGAGCCAAGTGCCTTCACTGGCAACTGGCAACAACCAACTGGCAACTCTTCTCACACCACTTCGCTCGCCAGCGACACGATCTTCATGAAGTTCCGGTCTCGCAGCTCGCGGGCAACGGCGCCGAAGATGCGCGTGCCGCGCGGATTATTTTCCTTGTCGATCACCACGGCCGCGTTGTGGTCGAAGCGCACATAACTGCCGTCGTCGCGGCGGGTCGGCTGCTTGGTGCGGACGATCACGCAGCGGATGATCTCGCCCTGCTTGATCTCGCCGGACGGCAGCGACTTTTTCACCGCGCAGATGATGATGTCGCCGACCCCCGCGACCTTGCGCTTGAATTTTCCCTTGCTGCTGCTGCCACGCAGCACCTTGATGCACATCGCCTGCTTGGCGCCTGTGTTGTCGGCGATGTCAACGTAGGTCTGCTGCTGAATCATGGTTCACAACCAAAACTGTATTTTCAGAAAGCGCCGCCTAAAGGCGGCCGCTAAACATTATTCCGCAATCATGCCTTGCCGGTCATCACGTCCTCGGCTGATACCTGCACGGCCTTTTCGGGGGCGCGCTGGTCGATCTTGAGAAGGCGATGGTGCTTGGTCTTGCTCAGCGGGCGGCACTCGGCGATCGTGACCGTGTCGCCTTCCTTCGCCTCGTTTTTTTCGTCATGGGCGTGCAGCACGGTGCGGCGCTTGAGATACTTGCCGTACTTCGGGTGCCTGGCCTGGTACTCAACCACCACTTTGATGGTCTTGTTGCCCTTGTCGGAGGCGACCACGCCGGTGATGGTCCGCAGCAGCGAGCGCTCCTCCGCTTCCGAGATTTCCGACTTGCCTTCGGTCATGGCTTTGCCTGCTCCTGCATTTGTCGTTGCCGCAGAATGGTCTTGACCCGCGCGATCTCGCGCCGCGTCTTGCCCAACTGCGTGGGATTCTCCAGCTTTTCCGTCACCGCCTGGGTGCGCAGGACGAACAGGTGCTTCTGCTTGTCCGTCAGTTCGTGGAGCAGATGTGCTGTCTCCATTTCGCGCAGTTCCTTGATCTTCATGGCTGCTCCAATTCTCACTCAACCGCGTGCCTGCGGGCGAGGAATCGTGTCCTGATCGGCAGCTTGTGGGCCACGCGAGCCAAGGCCCGCTTGGCCGTCGGCTCATCGACGCCGGAGACCTCGAACATCATGGTTCCCGGCTTGACGACAGCGCACCAGTATTCCGGCTCGCCCTTGCCGGAACCCATTCGCACTTCCAGCGGCTTGGCGGACACGGGCTTGTGCGGGAAGATGCGGATAAACACCCGCCCTTCGCGGCGAAGCAGGTGCATGACGGCGACGCGGCCGGCCTCGATCTGCCGGGCCGTGATCCACGCCGACTGCATCGCCTGCAACCCGTAATCGCCGAAAGCGACCGTGTTGCCGCGCGTGGCGTTGCCCTTCATCTTGCCGCGCTGGCTCTTGCGGTACAGAACTCTTTTGGGCATCAAGGGCATGTCGCACCTTCAAACAACGTTCAGACTTTCACAGTTTCAAACATTCACACGATATTTTTTATCGTCGGCCGCGCCGCTGCACCGGACCGCCCGGCCGCACGTCGGTATCCAACACTTCCTCGCCGTACAATCCGCGATAAACCCAGACTTTGACGCCGATCGTGCCGTAGGTCGTGAAGGCCGTCGCGCAGCCGTAGCTCACGTCGGCCTGCAGGGTCGTGAGGGGCACGGAACCCATGACGGATTTTTCACTGCGGGCGATTTCCGCGCCGCCGAGGCGGCCGGAGACGTTGATGCGGATGCCCTTGGCTCCCGCCTGCATCGTCGCTTCCATACGCTGCTTGAGCACGCGGCGGAAACTGGCCCGCTTTTTCAGTTGCTCGGCGATCACTTCGGCGACCAACTGCGCGTTCAGATCGGGGTTCTTGATTTCGATCACCTTGATCGGAGCGACGCGGCGTTTGATGAGGTCTTCCAGTTCGCCGCGGAATTTCTCGACTTCGGCGCCCTTGGGACCGATCACCAGGCCCGGCCGCGCGGTCTTGAGGGTGATGGTCACTTCCTCGCGCGTGCGCTCGATGAGAATCTCGCCGACGGCCGCGAAGGGCGGGCGGCGGTTGAGGCGCTCGTCGATCAGGCGGCGCAGCTTCTGGTCCTCGACGAGGAAATCGCCGAACGCCGCCTTGGGGGCATACCAACGACTCTTCCAGTCCTCGGTGATGCCCACCCTGAATCCGATTGGATTGACCTTTTGACCCATAATCGCTCTTTATTCCGTCAGGCTTCGCCTTTATTCGTCAGGCTTCGCCTTTACTCGTCCGACTCTTCTTCTTCAGTTCCCTGCTTGCCGCGTTCATCCAGCTTCACCACCAGGTGACTGGTGCGTTTCATGATCGAATACGCCTTGCCGCGATCCTTGGGCTGAAAGCGCTTCATCACCGGACCGGGATCGACCCAGCACTCGGCGACGAAGAGCGCGTTTCGCATCTGCGCGTCCTGCTCGGCGGCGTTGGCGACGGCGGAACGCACGACCTTCTCGATCATTCCGCTGGCCCGCTGCTTGGAAAAGCGAAGCAGGCTGATGGCGTCGTCGACGTCGCGGCCGCGGATCAGGTCCATCAGCCGCCGCGCCTTGCGAGGGGCGATGCGGGCGAATCGATGTTTGGATACGTATGCCATGACCAACCTCATCCGACTACGCCGGCGCCGCGGCTCCGGGCGCGCCCGGCGTCGCGACTTTGCGCCCGCCGTGCCCGCGGAAAATGCGGGTCGGCGAAAACTCGCCGAGCTTGTGGCCCACCATGTCTTCCTGCACGAACACCTTCAAAAACTTGTTTCCGTTGTGCACTTCAAACGTATGGCCGACAAATTCGGGAATGATCGTGCACGCCCGCGCCCAGGTCTTGATGGGCTGCTTGGCGCGATTCTCGTTGAGCTTGGCCACCTTGCGGTAGAGCTTCTCATTCACGAACGGACCTTTTTTTGCGCTTCGGCTCATTAGACACCAAAAAGAGAATTTTGAATTCTGAATGTTGAATGTTGAAAAAAGACCGGCCGATTCTCAACATTCATCAATAACCACATCCTCAATTCAAAATTCAACATTCAGAATTCACCATTTAAATATTCACCGTCTGCGGCCGCTGCTGATGCGTTCCGAACTTGCGGCGGCGGAGAATCAGTCTTTCGCTGTTCTTGCGCGGATTGCGGGTGATTCCGCCCTTGGCGGGGACGCCGGTTCGGCTGACGGGATGACGCCCGCCGTTGCTGCGGCCTTCGCCGCCGCCGAGCGGATGGTCGATGGGGTTCATCGCCTTCGCCCGCGTGTGCGGCCGGTTGCCCATGTGCCTCTGACGGCCGGCCTTGCCGATGCCGACGTTGATCCAGTCGAGATTGCCGATCTGTCCGATCGTTGCTCTGCACGCGCTGCGGACACGGCGCATTTCGCCGCTGGGAAGGATGATGACCGCCCACTCACCTTCGCGCGCACCGAGCCTGCCGACTCCGCCCGCCGAGCGCACCAGTTTGCCGCCCTGGCCGGGGTTCATTTCAATGTTGTGGATTTCCAAACCGGTGGGGATGTTGGCCAGCGGCAGACAGTTTCCGATCTCCGGCGGCGAGTCCGGCCCGCTGACGACCGTCGCGCCGACTTTCAAACCCTGCGCGGCCAGAATGTAGGCGCGGGTGAGATCGGGGTATTCGATCAGAGCCAGATGACACGTGCGATTCGGATCGTATTCAATCGCCAGCACTTTCGCGGGCTGGCCGTCCTTGAGGCGCTTGAAGTCGATGATGCGATACAGCCGCTTGTTGCCGCCGCCGCGATGCTTGACGGTGATGATGCCGCTGTGATTGCGACCGTGCCCGCGCCGCTGGCCGACCACCAGCGACGGCTCCGGCTCAAACTTGGTGAGGACCGACTTGTAGTCGATCACCGAGCCGGCTCGTCGTCCCGCGGAAGTTGGTTTGTAAAACTTGATCGCCATGGTGATTCCCAAAACTCTCTTACGCTAGAACGTTTCAATCCGCGAATTCTCCGCCAGTACGACAACCGCCCGCTTCCAGTCGCTGGTGCTGGTCATCCGATGCCGCGCCCGGCGCGGCTTGCCCTTGCGATTCAGCGTCCGCACGTCATGCACCTTCACGTTGTAGAGCCGCTGCACGGCGTCGGCGATCTGGTGCTTGTTGGCAGCCCGATTCACCTCGAACGTGTAGGCGTTGCGCGTGGTCTGCTGGTGCATCGTCTTCTCAGTGACCAGCGGGCGGATGATAATGTTCGTGATGTCCATGATTACTTCGCGGTAACTTCGTTCATTTCGCCAAAAGTTCCTGGAAACCCGCCTTGGTCAGCAGCAATGTGCGCTTGTTGAGAATGTCCCACGCATTCAACTGCGAGACGGTCGTCAATGTCGTGCGCTCCAGATTGCGGGCGCTGCGGACGACCTGCTCGTCGCGTCCGGCCAGGGCCAGCAGGCAGCTTCGCTCGATGCCCAGCGCCTTGTAGACGCGGGCCATGTGCTTGGTCTTGGCTTCGGGGAGCTTGAATTCGTTGACGATGATGATGTCGTTGGTTTGAAGCTTGCTGAGGATCGCGCTGTTGCGGGCCAGCCTGCGGGCTTTTTTGGGCATGGCCTGACGCCAATCCTTGGGGCGTTTCTGCTTGGCGTGGCCGCCGCCGCGGCGGACGGGCTGGCGAATCGAACCCATGCGGGCGTTGCCGGTGCCCTTCTGGCGGAAGATTTTCCGCGTCGAGCCTTCGACTTCGCCGCGGGCCAACGTGCGAACCGTGCCCTGCCGCTGATTGGCGTGATACATCACCAGAGCCTGCTTGAGCAACTCCGGCCGCACCGTGCCGCCGAGCAGAGCCTCGTCCACCTGAAGGCTCTCCAGCTTCTGGCCGTCCTGATCAAATACGGGGACTTCGATCATGACTTGGCCTCCTCGACGACTCTCTCGCGGGCGGTGACGCTCTTGCGAACGAACAGCAACGCCCCGTTGGCTCCCGGCAGAGCGCCTTTGATCAGCAGCAGATGCCTCGCCGCATCGACGCCAACCAGCGGATGATTTCGCGTCGTGACGGCGTCGCTGCCCATGTGGCCGGCCATTCGGACGCCCTTTTTCGGCTTGCCGCACTGGCCGCGCCAGGTGGCGCGCGAGGCGATGGAGCCGGGGCTGCGATGCTTGCGTTCGGTGCCGTGCGAGGAGCACTGGCCGCCGAAGTGATGTCGCTTCATCACACCCGCAAATCCTTTGCCCTTGCTCACGCCCGACACATCGACGAACTGCACGCCGCTGAAAATTTCAGCCGTGACCGTCGCCCCCGCGGCGAGGGTGGTCGCCTCTTTCAGGCGGATTTCACGGAAATGTCGTTTGGGAGCGCAGCCGGATGCGGCACAATGGCCGATGAGGGGAAAATTGCTGTGCTTGGGTTTCGTGTCGCCGAAGGCGAGCTGAACGGCGAAGTAACCGTCGGAGTCCGCCGTTTTTACCTGTGTGATGGCGCACGGACCGGCCTCAACGACGGTGACGGGAACAATCTTCCCCTTCTCGTCGTAGACGCGGGTCATTCCGATTTTTTTTCCAAGCAGTGCGGGCGTCATGGCTCTTCATCTCTGCCCGGCTTCACATCCCGGCCGGGCGGTACAAAGCCCCGGCGACACGCGGTCCCGTTTGAAAGGGGACGAATGGGTTCTTGGATGAACCCCACGGTCAATCGGAGCGACAACGAAAAACGCCCCGTGAATTCCGGGGCGTACGATAATTACATGGTTCAGGCCTTGATCTTCACAAACACCCCCGCCGGCACGACGAGCCGATTGAGGGTTTCGACGGTCCTGCCGGTCCATTCGAAGATGTCGATCACGCGCTTGTGCGTTCGCATCTCGAATTGTTCGCGGCTCTTTTTGTCAATGTGAGGGCTTCGCAGGACGGTGTAGCGTTCGATGCGGGTGGGCATGGGAATCGGACCACAGACCCTGGCGTTGGTGCGCTTGGCGTGATCGACGATCTCCTTCGCCGAGGCGTCCAGCGCCCGGTGATCGTATGCTTCCAGCCGAATTCGAATTCGCTCGCCCGTCATTACTTCTCACCTGTCATGCTTCAGACCTCATCCGCCAACACTGAAAAACGGCAACCGCCGCGCATCAGTGAAAGGCGGGGCATTGTTACAGGCCCGTTATCGAGTGTCAAGCGGGTTTCGTAAGAGTTTTTTCACCGCAAAGGCTGGCGGCGGGGATTAGCAATATCCCGCCAACAAAAGCCCTGGGAGTGTGCTCCCAGGATCCTTCCGCTCCCCACCTATGCCGCTACGGCCTCTTGCCGCCGTTACAGTCTCTTGCCGCCGTGGACTTCTTCGTCAATCGAGTCATGCTTGGACCGCTGCTGCGCCCGGTCGCCCAGCTCCTCGAAAGCCTCGGTTTCCGCCTGCTGGACCTGCCCTGCCCAGGAATAATCCGGCGGCACAGCCATGCCAAATTGTCGCAGTTGTTCCTGCGGCTGCGGGATCGGCTCCGCCGAATCCTCGGAATAATTGACCCGTTCCATGGTGGTCTCCTTTGGTCCGTACAAATTCACCGGCCGGGAGTCGGTTCGGGAAACTCGCTATTCAGATTGTCTAAGCATCCACTGACCCAATAAGGCCGGTTCCTTGGACCGATGGAAGTCTATGCCCTGTCCGGTGGGCGATTCCAAAGGAAATCAGGAAAAATAAATCTATTTTCGGAAATGCCCGCCTATCGCAATGTGGCCATGGCCACAGGCTCTCGCCCCATCCAAATCAAACTCAAACCTCATGCCCATTTCAGTTTGCGTTGTCCGACCGCGCAGTCGCGCAAATACAGGTTGATGAGTGTCTGATAGGAAACGCCCGTCTGGCCGGAAAGCCGCTTGAAGTAACGGATCGTGGCTATGTCCAGCCGGATCGTCACCTGCTTTTTGAGCCTCGCGGCGTAGGGGTTCTTGCGGGCATCTGAAAAGTCGTAGTTCGATCTCATGGCGCTACTCCGGGTATTGAGACTTTTCGCGCTTGTTCGCCTTCCGGGCGGAGATGATCCGGATTTCCGCATGGCCGCGCCGGTATGTGTGGCAAACCACCAACAAACACAGCTTGTGACTCAGCCCGAGCAATATGTATCGGTCTTCGCCAGCGGAATGGTCCGGATCGCCGATCAACCTCGCGTTGCCGTCAAGGAAAACCGACCTCGCCTCCTCAAAGGACACGCCATGCTTTCGCCGGTTGGCCGCTTCCTTGGCGATGTCCCAGTCGAAACGGATTTCGCTCATCCTTCTTCATTGTATTTACATTGTAGTGCAAATCAATCGCCTCGAGTCTGGACCCGTTCCTTGGACCGATTCAACTCTATGCCCGGTCCGGCGGATGGGTCCAAGCGAAATAAAAACTCTTGCTTTTTTCCCAGCACGGCGACTTCTTGCTCCAGTAGAAGAATGAACGCCCAGGAGCGGAGAAGCCGAGGTAAGACACGCGGAGGAAAACCACTGATGGGTTCTTCTCGGTGTTTTCCGTCTCGGCTTTCGGCTCCTCGGCGTTCATGCCTTTGCTTCCGGGCCGATACGACGCGGCTCTGTAATTCAAACGAACCCACCATCCATTTGCATTTTCTTTTCATCCTGCTATACTACTATCAGTCAACTGCCCGCCTGAAGATTCACGAAGTTATGCCCCACACGGCGTTTTTCCTGATTGTTCTGTGCTCAGTTGCAGCGCATTGTTCGGCATTTCTTCGGCGTTAGCCGTCTGCCCTTCTGGTGCGCACCAGTCCACCAAAAGTGGCTATTTTTCAAGGATCGTTCATGAAATTCGTTGATCTCCGGCTCTCCGAGCCGCTCCTCCGCGCCGTTGCAACGGCGGGATACACCATCGCCACGCCCGTTCAGGCGCAGGCGATTCCCCACGTGCTCGCCGGGCGCGACCTGCTTGGCTGCGCGCAAACTGGCACTGGAAAGACCGCCGCGTTCGCGCTGCCGATTCTGCATCGCTTCTTCTCCAATCCGCCATCGGCCGGCCGCGCGCCGCGCGTGCGATGTCTCGTGCTCTGCCCGACGCGCGAACTGGCCAACCAGATCGGCGGCGACTTCCGTACCTACGGCCAATACCTTCGCTTTCGCAGCGCCGTGGTTTACGGCGGCGTCGGCCAGCATTCGCAGGTGCAGGCGCTGCGGCACGGCGTGGATGTTCTGGTCGCCACGCCCGGGCGGCTGCTTGATTTGATGAATCAGGGATATGTCGATCTTCGCGGCGTCGAGACACTGGTGCTCGATGAAGCCGACCGGATGCTTGACATGGGTTTCATTCACGACATCCGAAAGATCGTGTCGCATCTGCCGGCCAAGCGCCAGACGCTGCTTTTCTCCGCGACGATGCCGACGGAAATCCGCCGGCTCGCCGACTCGCTGCTCCACGACCCCGTCGGCATCCAGATCGCAACGGCCTCTTCGACGGCCGACGGGATCAAGGAATCCGTCTACTTCGTGGAGAAGTGCAACAAGCCGGCCCTGCTGGCGCACCTCGTGGACAATCTGCCCATGTCGCGGGCCATCGTCTTCACGCGCACCAAGCACGGGGCCGACCGGGTGGTTCGCCAGTTGCACGGCTTTGGCATTCGCTCCGAGGCGATTCACGGCAACAAAAGCCAGAACGCGCGGCAGCGGGCGCTGGAGAATTTCCGATCGAGCAAAACACCCGTGCTGGTGGCGACGGATATCGCATCGCGCGGAATCGACATCGACGATGTGAGCCACGTGGTCAATTTCGATTTGTCGCACGAGCCGGAGACTTATGTTCATCGCATCGGGCGCACCGCGCGGGCCGGGGCGAAGGGCGCGGCTGTTTCGTTTTGCGATCGTGAGGAGCTGCCGAATCTGAAGGGGATTGAAAAGCTGATCCGCCGGTCGATTCCGGTGAAGAACGATCATCCGGTGTACACGCAGGCGAAACCCGCGCCGGTTCATCAGGGTCCGAGGCGCGAATGGCAAACCAACGCCCCGCGCCATTCCGGCGTCGCGTCACGGCATCGGCATGACCGGAGCCGCGGCGGGCGAAGATAACGCGGCCGCCGCTACTGTTCCGGCGTATCAATGAGATGCTGCAACCGCGCGGCTAGTTCCGCGGCGAAGCGGGTGGTCCAACGGGCATCGATCAGGCCGATTTCCAGCATGTCGCGCAGATGTGTGCGATGCCTGTCGCGGAACGACGTGAGTTTCATGCGCACCAGGGCCTCCAGTGCCACCACGCGAAATCCGCCGCCGCCGGGATTCTCTGATTCGCTCACATCCGGGGCGGCTGCCGCATACTCCGGCCGGACCTTTTCTCCCGCGATGAGGACGTGGACCGCATCGCGCGCCTTGGCGTCGGGGCCGTCCAGAAAAATATCCAGACCCGCGACGTGCCGCCGCACGAAGCCCGCGGCCTCGAGTGCCTTCGCCGCCGTTTCCAGGTCGGGGCGCCTCAAAAGAATGTCCACGTCCTGAGTGTTCCGCACCGCGGCTGCGTCCACAGTCGCCACCCACGCCGCGACGGCATTATCGCCGGAGACGGCGTAGGGAATGCCCGCCGCCTCCAAAGCCGCAGACGCGCGCAGCAGTCGATCGCGCACTCGTTCCACGCCGAGCACCATCCTTTCCAAAAGCGTCAGATTCGGCGGCATACGGAGCATAACCACAATATATCACCATTGCCCGAAAGAGCGGCCGGCAATCCTGAAATGCGGGAATGAACGCCAAGGCGCCGAGGACACCAAGGAAGAGCCAAGCGAGAAAATTCGCTCGGCGTTTTCTCTGCGTCTTGGCGCTTGGCGTTCATCCGTCTACCGCAACGCAATCACTGTTGCGTCCGATTCGCCCGGCTGCATACTGTGCCGATGCAATTTCTGAATCACTTCCTGTTGATGGCCCTGATCGTCATGGCGGGTCTGCTGGTCGGGGCCGGACTGCTGCATTTGATTCCCAAACTGGGAATGGCCGGGCAGCGCGCGTCCGAGGCGCTGTGCCGCGCGCCGGGGTTGGATTGGCTCATTGGGTACTTCTCGATCCTGCCGCTGGTGATTGGGCCGGTTGTTTATGGATGGGCGGGGTTGGTTGGCGCGATTGCGGGACAGGTGGCGGGGGTGCTGGCCTGGACCCTGCTGCATGAGGCGGCGCATCGCGATGCCATGCGCGGGCCGCGCATCGTGAAGGTCATCAATCGCATCGTCGGCCGGTGGCGA
>Ga0182024_10025475_pt1 | contig 10442 bp, 6 predicted proteins | sample P32metaG_FD_120480 | JGI IMG/M metagenome (GOLD analysis project Ga0182024, IMG submission 120480) | Permafrost microbial communities from Stordalen Mire, Sweden - P3-2 metaG (Illumina Assembly) | ecosystem: Environmental > Terrestrial > Soil > Wetlands > Permafrost | place: Sweden: Stordalen...
GATCTCTATGGCCACTCCGCGACTGGCGAATGGCAGCCAGCGGCCAAGCGTCGTGTGCTCGCAACTGAAATCTGGACTGAGCATGAATGACGTCGCCATGAGCTGGCAAAATCCGACACCGCTCTCGTTCTTCAACTCGAACTGCTTCGCCGACCCGGGGGACCAGAATCCGGGCAACGCCCCGCGCTACTTTTCTGGTCTGCGCGTTGCCGGCATCCACAATGCGGATCTGAATCTTTATAAGTCGTTTGTGCCGAGGGAAGGCTGGAAGTTGGATGTGCGAGCGGAGATCTTCAACCTCACCAATCATCCTCGCTTCGGCTTCCAGCAGTCGAATTTGGCATATGGAAATTCTCAGTTTGGGGCAATCACCAGTGATGCGCCAGGATACTTACCCCGATATTTCCAGTTCGGAGTCAGGTTCGAGTTCTGAGTGCCGTCGGTTCAGAAGCGAATGAAATTCAACTGTTGAAAGGCGTGCTGCGTGGGCTGAACCGATGGCTCAGGATTTTCGCGACGTAATCGGAAGGGAACAATGAAAAAGTGTGAAGCCAGGATTGTGGGCGCAGTCTTGTTTTCCCTGAGCGTATTCCTCATTGGTCAGGATGTCACACGAGATCAGGCGAATCCAAACTCGCGGCAGCAGGACTGGACGAACTACACCCGCATTGCAGCGTGGTCGCTGAGACCGGGCAATGCAGAAAAAATTGTCCGCGAGGCTGAGGAGAGCCACGTCGCCGGCATTGAAGTGGACAACGATATCCCCGGGCGCTACGAAAGCTTCCTCAACCCTGAAGAAAAACTTGCCGCGATTCGTGCGGTGGCAGAGCGCGCTCACAAAGTTGGGAACCACGCGTTCGTTTACATTGCGGGGCTGGAGTGCATTACGGCGAACGCCGACCGGTCGCCGCATTCGGTCGTCAAAGATCATCCGGATTGGTTGCAGCGCAAGATCACGGGTGAACCCGCGGTTTTTGGCGGTGGCGATGCGTTCTGGATCGCGAAAGGCGACGAGGATGTATGGATTAGTCCTTACGCGGCTGAGTGGCGCAAGACTTATATGGAGCGGGTACGGCAGATTGCCGCGACCGGTATTGACGGCATCTACGTGGACATCCCCTATTGGATGACGCACTTCGATGGTTGGGAAGACACCTGGGCCAGCTTCGATGACGCGACTGTCGCCGCGTTTCGCAAGCAGACTGGGCTAGATGCACGGCATGACCTGAAGCTGGGGGATTTCTCGGATCCAAATTTTCGCCAATGGGTCGATTTCCGGATCCAATCGCTGACCGACTTCATGCGGGAGATCGATCAGACTGCGAAGTCGGTAAATCCTCAGATCAAAACCATTCCAGAAATTTACCCAGGCATCGAGGAAGAAGCCGTGCGTGTTGGCGCAGATGTATACAGCCTGTACGCCGTGAACGACGCGGTTGCACATGAATATGAATTTGGCAGCGGGGATCACATGGCATCCTCGCGAACGCCATTCGACTGGTTCCGTTACCAGATCGGCATGCAGACCTTCCGAGCATTCGCCGAGGGCAAGGCGACCTGGATCTTGAATTATTCGTGGGACGGCGATCCCAAGGTCAGCGCCCCGGAACCGATGAAGAATCTTTTTATGTCGGAACTCATGGCGGGAGCGAATGTGTGGGATGCGGCCACGCACGTCATGTCCGGCTCAAACGACCTGGACACGCGGAAGCAAGTGTTCGCGTGGATTGCCGCACACGAGAAAACATTCTATCGTCCACGGACAGCGATTGATCCGGTCGGCGTCTACTTCTCCCCATCTACGCGCAACTACTTCACAAAAGAGTTCCTTCGTTCGTATCAGGGCACGCTCCTGCTTCTCATGCAGAGTCACCGCGAATATCAGATCGTGACGCCGAGGACGTTGGCTTCTTTCCACGGGAAAACTTTGATATTGCCGGATGTGCGCATCCTTTCAAAGGATGAGACGCTTGTTTTGCGTAAGTATGCCGGGAGTGGTGGAAAGATTGTCGCCACCGGTTCCTTGAGCAAAGAATTGCTGGGGCAGACCAATTTGAACCACCTCGCGGATTCACCAGGTGTGCGCTACATGGCGCTGGCGGAAAGTCATTTCGAGGATTGCTCACCGAGCAGTGAAAAGCCTTTTCTGGACAGCCTGGACGGTGGCGAGATTCGAGTGAAGGCATCGCCGATGGTTGCGGCGCAGATCGCCTCCGTGGACGGCGAGGTCCACATTTTTTTCGCGAACTTTCAGGGTCTGCGAGCCAAGGAAAACGCGGTGCAGACTCCGGAGAGCGGAGCGGAAGTAACTGTGCCCGGCAAGGTCACGGGCCACTTCCTGCCATTTCTCGGCGAGGAGACGACGATCACAGGCCGCTTTGAGAACGGGAGCACGCTGTTCCGTTTGCCGGATATCGCGAAAGGCGCGGTAATCTGGTTCGAGCCCGCCAAGTCGTGAGCCGCCTTTTCGCTCCAACCAGAGGGCCTTCTTTTTTTATCGCCGTGTTCGATATCTATTTACGCCGGCGTTTCTGGCAGCCAGCACGTGGTATGAACTCATGAGCCATGCACGACGACTGTTGCAAAGATTGGCAATCGCGCGTTGTGCGTTCGAGACCTCGTTCAAGCCCCCTGCAATGCTGAAGTACAGCATCGTGTGCGCGGCGGTCGTCGCTACGACCCTGGGCGCAGTGCGGTGTCCCGCGCAGCAACTGACGAACCGCGATCTTTCCGTGACGGTAAATCCGCGAGATGGATCGTATCAGTTCGGACCTGTCGGCAGCCCAGCCGTACTGCAAGCGGGCATCAGTGCGTTGGTCGATCACCAGTGGCGACGTTCCAGCGACTATGCGTCGCACTCGGTTTCCCAATCGACATTTAGGGACACGCTTGGCTCTGGTAAACAGTTGACGGTCACCTGCAGCGGAGCTAGCGGAAGTCCCGACCTTACTTATGTACTGCAGCTCTACACAGAAAGTCCCTACGGCTCCATTCAAGTTCGGGTCAGGAACGGAACTAGTAAAGCGATATCGGTGGAGGCGATCCGGAGTATTGAGGCAAGGGGGGACTCGATCGTTAACTTGGGTGGGCCGCCCTCGCAGGAGCGAGTTCTCTCCGATAGCTTCAGCGAGGATTGGCCCGACTTGGTGATCTATGATCTCGGGCACGCGCCCTTGGTCGAAGGCAAGGATGCCGTGACTCAAATATCGTTTGTTCCTCGGGGGCTACGATCTATGCGCAATCCGCCGACGGCACCGAGCATGCATTCACGCTTACGAAGCACGCGGCTGCGGACGCCGGCAAAGACGTGTCAGCGGGCGGGGAAAAAGGTACAAAGGTCGCCATCTATTCTACAGAGGATGCCGGCAAGAGCGTCGCGCATTTCTTCGAGAGGATTTAGAAATGCAGTTACTGCAGAGAGGCCATGTTCACATGTTTACTGGGTTCAATCCTTCCAGGAGTTTAAGATCTTCCGCGACTGTCCGGAGGTGCAAGAAGTGAAAACCTCGCAGATTCCACGCTTTGAGAGATACCTGAGATTTCACTTTGCGGAGGTTCTCGCGCAGGTGAGAAGCAGCCATGGGGTGAGTTCAGACATAGATCCGACATGGAGCGCTAAAGAGCGTCCTTCGGCAAGCATTTTGAGGGACTCCCTATTACAAGCTCGCGAAGACATCAGCTCGGCCCTCGCCAGGATTCGGGAAGGCACGTATGGCATCTGTGTTGGTTGCGGAAACGAGATTGGTCTGCGAGAACTCGAAGTGGTCCCGTGGGCAAAATTCTGTGCCGAGTGCCGAGACGGGTCTGGTCATAGCAGATCAGTAGTCCAGCCTGGGATTTCTTCAGGGTTCTGAAACGAAGATTCGGAGGTTACCGTGGGACATCTTGCGCAAGGACGAACTACTACTGGCACCGATGGTTCAGCAAGTTGGAGTGCGCGTCCCAGGGTGAAACTGGTGTTCCTCGCAGTAGGGCTGATCTCGTTCCTCGTGACCGAACTCATGCACTCCCTGCTGGTTCCGGATCTTGGACGCCACTGGGAGCGGTTATTGGCGGAAGGCGTGTCGGCCGTGATTGTTGCGCTCTTAACAGCCAGGCTGGTTCATGCTGCAAATCGACGGCAGGAGGCCGCACTGCTGCGAATGCAGATAGTTTCTGAAATGAATCACCACATTCGGAACGCCCTTCAGGCCATCAGCGTAATGGCTGAGTCTACCGAAAACCAACAGTGTATTCGAGTGATCTCAGAGAGTGTGGGCTGCATCGAATGGGCTCTGCGAGAAGATATTACTCCGGCAAAAACCGTTTCTGGAAAAGGAATTCGACCGGTTGCGATATTTCAAACCGCAACGCGGGTCAATTACCACAGGCCAGCGGGATAAAAATGAATGCCCTTAAAGTTCTTTGCGTTGAGGGGTTGTGTCTACAAACTGCGGGAAGCTAAGGTGTCTTGAGGCTATGAAACGGCCGATCCACAGCGGCTCTTCTGGAATGCGGCGGGTTGCCACCTGCCAGGCGCCGCCGCACGGGCCGAGATGAAACAGCTCACACAGGCTTTAGGACTTACGCCGAAATGATAGCCTCTTCCAACATGCCCACCACTGCTGGACGAGAGCCACCTTCGTTTGGACTCGGAACGCTCGTGGCGGTAGTCGTCCTGGCAGTCATCTTATTTCTTCTCGGCCAAAGCATGGTGCGTCACCGCTTCTTTGAAGGTGGCCGGAATCATCCGGACGGCTCCGTCGGACAATAGGGGCCAGAAGAGTGGAGGGCCGCCTAGAACTGCCCCCGGCCGTCTCAAGCAGCTCTCCAGCGGAAACGGCATCGACACAACCGCTGCCCACAAAATGATTGACGCGGAATCAACGAAAGTCGGGATCACGTACGTAGGCATTGTGGCTTCTGCCGCCTGCCCCAATCGCTCAGCAAGCCACGATGCTTCCGAGCACCGCGGCCACGCCCTCCTGGTCTCCCGATAGTCGTTACCTCGCCTTCGTCGCCGACCGAAAACTAAGAACGATCAGCGTCTCCGGAGGAGATGCCCAAACTCTGACCGATGATGTTTATAGTGGAGGTGGCGATTGGAGTCCGGCTGGCAATCTCGTGACGGAGGCAATGTATCCGCGCATTGCTAAGGGTGCGTTCGGTCGATGCGTTTTTCCGGAGGCCTCGATCGCTGTCGCCTACCCCCCGGATCAGACAAGATCACACTTCACAGCCTGTTCATAAAGGTCAGGGTGGAGACAGAAACTCGGAGGACTATGATGAGCAATTTAGGAAATCTGGCGGTGCTGGCCAATGGGCCCACGCGGCGGCAAGCAATCGTCGGGGTTGTGATGGTATTCGGTGGTTTAACCCTGGGTTCAACTAAGGCCGGAGCCGAGGATGAGATTTCTCATACCGCGGAATCAATTCACCAAGAGCCTGTTTTCAAAGCGAACCGGAAGCGCATCTACGACGCACTCACTGACTCCAAACAGTTTGACAAAGTCATACAGCTCAGCGGAGTCCTGCAAGCCATGCACCTCGGAGACAAGCCCGCGGAGATCAGTCGTGAAGTGGGAGGCGCGTTCACACTCTTCGGCGCGTACATCACAGGACGACAAATCGAACTTGTGCCGAACGAACGAATCGTGCAGGCCTGGCGAACGGGCGGCTGGGCTCCGGGCGTCTATTCGATTGCGAAGTTCGAACTTGTGGAGCAAGGCTCTGGGACCAAGATCGTATTTGACCATACTGGCTTTCCAAAAGGCGAAGCGGAAGTCCTGGCTTCGGGATGGAAAGCGCACTATTGGAAGCCGATCGAGAAACTCCTGGCGTAAATCGAGTTCCGTGCTTCCCATAAGCCCGTCTCTGGATAACTTCCTGTTTACCGACACACACCAGAACAAGGCTCGGAGGCCTTCTTTGAGAGCACAAAATGTCCACTGCCTCAGGCAGCCGGCGTAAGGTCCCTCGCTGACTGAAAGACGCTAGAAGCTGGGGTGACCGGCCAATCTCCAGCACCACATCAGAAACGACGTCGAGGTGAGGTCGATCGCAGGTTCGGTTGTGCTGTAGGACTGCATGTTGTCGCGAAAGACGGCGACCTGCGAAGCGTTGAAGGCGCCATCGTTTCCGTTGAAGATTCTGAATGTGTCGACGCCGTTGGCGGGGCAGAGAATCATGCCGCTGACGACGCCGGAAGTGGCATAGCTTGCCGGGCCTTCCGTGGACGCGCCCCAGAGAATGGGCCTACCTCCGGATGTTCCGTCGAGCGCGCCAGCGAGATTTGCAACCTGGTGCTGAATGCAATTGGGGAACGTGCTACCGTCGCCGACGATGAACGAAGAACCCCAGGAGTTCGCGCCCAGAATGTTGGCCAGCCATCGTTGGGAGTACGTGTCGTAGTCCTTGGAGTGAGTGAGGTAATAGGCTTCGCTGGCCATGACCGACAAACCGGCGCCATGCGAAGTAGTGTCGCCGTAATTCCAGTGGTCGCCGAAACCCCAGGGATCGGCGCCAGCCTGGGTAATCGCGTCGCCGACCTGGCGCAGGAGTTGTTTGGCGATGTCAGTTTTCGAGACGCCGAGGCCGCGGGGATCTCCTGCCATTTCGAGTGCGCGGTAGAGTTCGAAATGTGCGAGGCCGCTTACATCGTAGAGATTCAGAGTATCGGTGTTTCCCGTGTCATAGATAAAGGTGACGTAACGGTGGGCGAATTCTGTTGCGCGATGCAGATAATACATGGGATCGGCGTGGGGCAGTTCTGCGGGCAGGTGCTGATCTGCCTCTGCAAATTTCACGGCGAAATAAAGTTCGGTTGCGCCCAGTTCCATGTCGTCGTCCCACACGGTCTCGCCATAGCCATCAAAGGGAAGCGAGGTCAAAAGGCAATTTTCGCAGGTTCCCGAGCCGGAGCCTGAGGGTGCGGGGTCAGGATAAGAAGTGTTGGCGAGGGCAAAAATATCTTCGGCATTTTTGAGGCATTGATTCGCCAAGGCAGGATTGATGCGGCGATTCAGCTGGGAGCAAAGCGCAAAGTCCGCCGCTAAACGGCCGGCGAGATTCGGGCTGATCGGCGACCCGGCGGGTCCGGCCGGGAACACGGGGCGGTAGCAGATAAAGAAAGTGGTGTAAATGTAGCAAGGCTTTGGATCTCGCTGCTCCTCGTAATTATCGGCAGCCTGCGGCAAAGTCCAGATGTCGTATTCGGTGATGAGGCAAAAGGGAGTGACGTAGGTTCCCCCGCAGTTGCCGGTGGCTGAACTCGGGTCGCCTTCGCCGTAGTAATCCCAATCTTGAGAGTTGTCGACCTGGTAGTAGAGTGTTTGCGTTTTGTCGTCCCACATCTTCATCAGCCAGTCGATTCCGAACTGAGCTTCGGGGGTGAAATCGGACGAGGCCGGCGCCCCGAGTCCGCTGGCGCCCGCATAAGAAATGGAACCCGGAGGTGCAGGAGGGTTCGTGGGGGCGCGAGGTCCCATCTGGTTGGGAAAGTCGCGAATCCCAATCTGCATGAGCGCGGTCGTGTAACTCACCGTTTCTACGTATTTCATATAGTCGCCGGCGTCCCACCAGCCGCCGGAGGCGTCGATGTTCGGCAGGCCGGCTGAGACCATGGGCAGTGTAGGCGGGACGTTGTCAATGAAGTCGTTGCTGTCGAGCGGCGGCGTTTGGTAGATGCGGGCGTTTGCGTCTTTAAGGTGTCCGGGCGCCGTGCGGAGGGCGTTGAGGACGAAGTCGGGGCCGTCGCGTTCGGTTTCGTAGAAAAATAAAGTGTTGAGCAGCAGGCCGGGATAGAGAATATCAGGCTGATCGACGGCGAAAGTCGGGGAAGCTGCTTTCACGGGACCGGAGACGGATATCGTGTAGAGGTCGCCCCTCGGAGCGTTGAAATCGAGAGCGTAGACGTAGTAGGTAATGGTCTTGCTGTGGCTCCAGGTGCCGAGCAATGCGCCGGCGGAGCCTGAATACGAGATAACTCCCTGAGAGTTGACGACGGTGAAAGTCGCTCCGGTCTGCGAAGAGGTGCACATCAGGTATGCACGAAAAGGAGCCTTCCCGGTTTCATAGCCAACTTGGCTCACGCGCACGTAGGCGGACTGCGAGTGCATGGGGCGCGCGAAAACAAGAAGCGCGAGGAAGATTCCGACAATTAAAAGCATCCGGATGCGTGAGATGAGACGCAGGCTGGGAGGCAACATGACGGACTCCTTGAGGCGGGACGGCGGCTGTATTAAATGCGTTTAATACAGGGATAAATAGTGCTGCTTTTCGCTGGTGGTGTCAAGGGAAAGTGCAGGCTGGGTGCACGAGTGACCGCGCTCTGGAACGAACAGTGAACATCTAGTAAGCAGCAGGAGCTCATCCGATCCCGGCGTCCTGCGATTCTAGCAGCGACGATCGATCCCGATGACGGGCTACACGGAAGTTATATCGGGCCAGAAGTCGCATATGGGAAGTAATTGCGGTTGCCCACGAAGAACAACTCGGAACAGATCCCACCGACGAGAATCTGCTTTCCCGCGAAGGGGCGGAAGTCGTGCGGAAAAACGTGGGCAGGAATCTTGAGAATCTCCATTCATTCGCACTGGCCGAGCGCGGTTTGCGGAGATACTTTTCCGTATGGACTGCGCGCTTAGGCACCTAGTCATTGCGCAGCCAATGTCGCCCCCCGTGCCGAAGCACAAAGATGGCCCCTTTCAGCCACACTATCGTATGCCGTTCGCCTTAATGAGTGGACGAAAAGATGGACTGTTTCTTACCGACCTGCGGCCAGTCACTCCTTGTTGATTCTCTGGTCAAGTGCTGTACCGCCTGCAAGTTACGCAAACGTCGGGGGTTGCGGAATTCAAAACGGTAATGCGAGTTCGAATCACACTTGCTCCGCCAGCAAGTCTTAACTGCAGAGAAAGTCCGCCTCCCTTTACCCCGAAATACGCGAAACATGCCCGTATTTCGCGATTATTCGCACACAAACCGGACTGCAGAGAACGGACTGCTCGGCAGCGAAGGGGGTCACTGTCCCGGCTTTTCTCTGGAAGGCACATTGGCAGTCCGGTTTCAAGGAGCGCGCATACGGCGAAGGCAATGCGATCAAAAGCCGGGGATCCGGCCAAGCACGCTGAAGATGCTCCCGTCCGCGTGATCTCGCCGGCTACGGGGATTTGGAAGGATTACCGTCCCGAGTTCGTGGGCGTGTAATCGAACACCGAATCAAACACTGACACTGAGCAATAAAGACCAGTCTTCGCGTGTATGCGTTGTCATACTGCGAGTGGGTTGATTGGGTTGAAGAATTCCAGCAAGTAGCCGAGGAGATTAACAAATGTCTATCGAAAATTCAGTTGTCGCGATTTATCACACTCATACGGATGCGGATCGAGCGGTCAAGGAACTTCAGCGTGGCGGAGTCGACATGCACAAGTTGTCCATCGTCGGCAAGGGCTACCACACAGATGAGCAAGTGGTCGGCTACTACAATACCGGCGACCGCATGAAATATTGGGGCAAGGTCGGCGCATTCTGGGGAGGCTTTTGGGGCCTTTTGTTCGGATCTGCTCTGTTCATGATTCCGGGTCTCGGACCAATTTTAGTGGCGGGACCTCTGGTGGCATGGATCGTGGCAGGTTTGGAAGGTGCCGTTGAAGTCGGCGCGTTGGGCGCTTTGGGAGCCGGTCTCTTTAGCATAGGCATCCCCAAGGACAGCATTGTGAAGTACCAGACGGCACTCACGACAGATCAGTTTCTGCTGATCGCCCATGGGACGGCTGCAGAAGTGGCCAAAGCGAAGGAGATCATCGAGAGCACGAATCCTGCCCACTCCGCACTGCATACCGCGGAAGCTGTGGCCGCGTAATACCCAGAGCTGCAGAAATGCGTAGTTCACTCAACGAGGCAGGAACCATGGTTGCAGATAATCGGCGTTACCAGCAGCGTGACGAAGAGGAACGTGAAACGAACTCGGCCGGCCAGTCTGGCGACATTCAAGGCATTTCGCGCCCGGCCGAAGCGGATTCTGAAAGCGTCGAAGAATTAGTGGAAGAGGGAAACGCTTTCGAAGCCTCGATCGTCGACGGTGTAGAGAACGCCAAAGATCCGGATGTCTCAGAGGTCACGACCCGCCAAGTGCCGGAGGACGACGTTCCCGAAGAATATCGAAATGACAACGACCGCGTTGCATAAACCGTCGCCCCCGAAATGTCGAGAAGTGGGTCAGCCTGAGCGACGACACGTGCGATAAACGTACAGTGACGAGGAGAAGAATCATGTCACAGTGACCACACGAGCGAGCTGCAGAACTCCACAACCTTGCGGCCCACGCGCACGCGGCGGCTGCTGTCGCCCATGGCAAAGAAGATCACCTCACTGCTCACGAGCTCAGCAAACAGGCGCACGAACATTCAATGAATGTTCACAAGCTCACCCAAGAGTTGGGCCAGAAAACAGGACCGCTTCAA
>Ga0182024_10025476_pt1 | contig 10442 bp, 6 predicted proteins | sample P32metaG_FD_120480 | JGI IMG/M metagenome (GOLD analysis project Ga0182024, IMG submission 120480) | Permafrost microbial communities from Stordalen Mire, Sweden - P3-2 metaG (Illumina Assembly) | ecosystem: Environmental > Terrestrial > Soil > Wetlands > Permafrost | place: Sweden: Stordalen...
CGATGGACCCGCGCTACACCAACCGTTTTACCGACGAACAGCGCCGCGATCAGCTCGATGCCGTCGATGAAACGGTCCATGGCGTTGCGCGGCCGCGCGACCGGGGAAGCGGCCAGGCCGGCGACGTGGATTTCGGCTTCCGACATCGGCAGTGTCCGGTACGGCAACGCCGGCGAGATGCTCGCCGGCGTCGTCAGTTTGTTGGCGTCTTCAGAAGCCCGCGCTGTATTGCGTCAGCGAGGCCTGCAGCTCTTTCCAGATCGCGTCCGGATCGCCGCCGGCTTTCTTGACGTCGGCCGCCCACTTCCGCTGCAGCGGTTCGGCCGACTTCTTCCACTCGGCGAGCTGCGCGTCGGTGATCTTGTAGACCTCGTGGTCCGGTTCGGCCTTGATCTTGTCCAGGCCATCGTGTTCGAAGTCGACCCAGGGGTCGGCGAACCGCGCCGCCCATTCGGTGGTGCAGTGATCGTCGATCACTTTCTTCTGCGACGCCGACATGGCCGCGTAAGTCCCCGGATTCATCAGCCACTGGAACGTCACCGAGCCGAGCGGCTCATCCATGTCGTATTTGGTCACCTTGTCGATGCCGAACAGCAGCATCGAGCCCCAGGGGAAGGTGACGGCGTCGGCGACGCCCTTGGCGAGAATGTCGCGCACCTCCGGCGCGCTCGACTGCACGTTGGTGCCGCCGAGCTGCGTCACCCAGGCGGCGATGGTGCCCTGAGCCGGCCGGACCTTCATGCCGGCGATGTCGGCCGGCACCACGATCTTCTTGCTGGTGGAGTGCCACGCCACCGGATCGAGCACGAAGGAGAAGCAGTAATGCACGTCCTTCATTTCGCTCGCCGCATACTTGCGGTACCAGGCGTCGATGGCGCGATTGCCGCCCTTGGCGTGGCCGACCAGGAACGGCAGCTCGCCCGCCGATATGATCGGGAACCGCCCCGGCTGATAGCCCGGATTGACATAGACGAAGTCGGCGATGCCGTCGCGCGCCATGTCGTAATGGTCGAACGCCTTGCCGAGCTGCTGCGCCGGATAGATCTTGTAGGTGATGGTCCCGTTCGAGGCTTTCTGGATATCGTCGGCCCAATCCTGGATCGCCTTCTGCAGCGGATGCGACGGCGGCACCCAATGCGACAGCTTCAGCTCGATCGGCTTGTCCTGAGCCGACGCGGCGCTGATGCCGCTTGCCAGACCGATTGCCAGCCCGAGCGCGGCGAGACCGTAAAACGTGCCATGGCGCGTCCGATACATTGAGCTCCTCCCATCACGATGGCGTTGCAGACTGCTTCCATTCGATTCCCGGAGAGACCGGCCGCCGCTGTCCGCTTCAGTATGCGGCATCGTACTTGGCGAGGTCGGCCTTGAAGTCCTTCAAGATCGCGTCCGGATCGTTGCCGGTCTTTTTCACCGCCTGGGACCAGGTCGCCACGACAGGCCCGGCGGCGGCTTTCCACAGATCGAGCTGCGCATCGGAGATCGCATAGACGTCGTGGCCCGGCTCGGCCTTGAGCTTGTCGATGCCGTCATGCTCGAAGTCGGCCCACGGCGCGGCGACCCTTTCGGCCCATTGCCTGGTGCAGTGGTTGTCGATCACCTGCTGCTGTGACGGCGACATCGCCGCGTATGTGGCCTTGTTCATGATCCAGACAAAGCCGGTCGTATAGAGCGGGACGTCCATATGGTACTTCGTCACCTTGTCGATCCCGAACAGCAGCACCGAGCCCCACGGGAAGGTGACCGCATCGGCCACGCCCTTTTCCAGAATATCGCGCACTTCGGGCGCCGCCGCCTGCACGTTGGTGCCGCCCAGCGAGGTGACGAGCGACGCCGTGGTGGCGTGCGCCGGGCGAATCTTCATGCCGGCGATGTCGGCGGGCACCATGATCTTCTTGGTGCGGGAATGGAAGCTGCCGGGATCGTGGGTGAAGGCGAAGCAGAACTTGACGTCCTTCATCTCGGTGGCGGCGTAGTGGCGGTACCAATCGTCGAGCGCCTCGGTGCCGCCCTTGGCGTTGGCGATCATGAACGGCAGGTTGGCGGCGTCAAAGATCGGGAAGCGGCCGGGCTGGTAGCCGGGGCTGACATAGGTCAAGTCGGCGATGCCGTCGCGCGCCATGTCGTAATGGTCGAATGCCTTGCCGAGCTGCTGCGCCGGATAGACCTTGTACTTGATGGTGCCGCCGGAATCCTGCTCGACCGATGCGCCCCAGTCCTCCAGGGCCTTCTGCAGCGGATGCGAGGGCGGCACCCAATGCGACAGCTTGAGCTCGAAGGTCTTGTCCTGCGCCAATGCCGAGCCGGCGCCGCCAAACCCGACGGCGAGGCCAAGCGCAGCAAAGCAGCACCGCATGACGTGGCGCCGAGGACGCATCAAAACCTCCCCATAACGTTTTAGTTGCAATCCCAACTTTGCCATTTAATCGCAGAAATCGCGCGCTGTACATTCTCTTGCCCCGCCGCCGGCGGGGATGAGCCGGCGCTATTTCGATTCGGCTTCGTAGACGCCGTCCCATTCGGGCGGCGGCGGGTCGGCGCGATAGGTTTCGATGCGTTCGACATACATGTCGTAGAGCCCATCGACGTCGAAGCCGTTGGCGGCCTTGCGGCAGCGATTGATCAGTTCGAGCGCCTCGTCCCATTGCTGCCTGCGGTAGCATGCCAACATGCCGGCGTTGAGCTCGCGCAACTCCCGGCAGCGCGGATCCTGCTCGACCTCGGTGCCTCCGAGCACGGTAAACACCGCTTCGGGCTGCTTCTTGCCCTTCACCTGGATCAAGTCGATTTCCATGGTGGCGAATTTCTCCTTGGCCCGCTCCGCGGTGCGCGACCCGATCACCAGCGGCAGCCGATAGTCCTTGGTCCGCGCCTCGAGCCGCGAAGCGACGTTCACCGTGTCGCCCAGCACCGAATAATTGAAGCGAAAGTCGGAGCCCATATTGCCGACCACGCAGGGCCCGGTGTTGAGCCCGATGCCGATGCGCAGCGGCATGTAGGCGCCGCCGTCGGCATCGGCCTCGCGTTTGAGCTCGGCGTTGAGCGCCGCGGCGCGGGCCTGCATTTCCAGCGCCGCGTCGCAGGCGTTGGCTTCCTGGTCGTGGTCGTCGACCGGAGCGTTCCAGAACGCCATGATGGCGTCGCCGATATATTTGTCGATCGTGCCCTTGCGCTCGATGATGGCGTTGGTCAGCGGCGTGAGGAAGCGGTTCATCAGGTGGGTGAGGCCCTGCGGGTCGTCCTTGTAGTGCTCGGAGATGGTCGTGAAGCCGCGCACGTCGCTGAACAGAATGGTCATGCGGCGCTCCTCGCCGCCCAGCACCAGCTTTTCCGGCGAGCGCGCCAGCTGCTCGACCATGTGCGGCGACAGGTAATAGCCGAAGGCGGAGCGGATCTGCTGGCGCTGCTTCTGCTCGCGGAAATAATTGACGAAGGTCAGCACCAGATAAATCAACCAGCTCGAAATCAGCGGATAGGTGAAATCGATCAGCAGGCTGTGCGCCACGAACAGGTACCACGACAGGCCGAGCAGCCCACCGATCAGCAAGGCGCCGACCGCCACCACGACCGTCGGCGACAACAGCGGCGCGGCGACGACGATGGCGAGCCCGAGCCCGACCGCCAGGATGATTTCGGCGCCGATGGCATATTCCGGATAGGACAGCGGCGACTTGGTCAGCACGCTTTCGAGGATTTCGGCGTGCACCTCGACGCCCGGCATCGCCGCCTCGACCGGCGTGGTCTTGACGTCGAGCAGGCCGATCGCCGAGGTGCCGATGAGCACCAGTCGGCCGCGCAGCCGGTCCGGAGCCAGGCGCCCTTGCAGGACATCCTTGGCGGATACGTAACGCGCCGGGTCGTGCTTGTTGAAATGCACCCAGACCTGGCCGTTGCGGTCGGTCGGCACCACCAGCCCCGGCACCAACACCGATTGCACGCCGGCGTCCCCGGCGTGCACCTGGATGGCGCCGGCGTGGCTGACGACGCGCAGCATCTCCATGGTCAGCGCCGGCGCCAGCGCGCCTTGCGCCTCCATGATCATCGGAACGCGGCGGATGATGCCGTCGCGTTCCGGATTGATCGAAAACAGCCCACGGCCGGCCGCCGCCTGCTCGATCGGCAGCAAATTGCGCAACAGCCCGGGAAAGCTCACCAGAAACGGCGTCGGGTCGGTGCCGATGATGGCAAATCCGGTCTGCAGCGCCAATTCCTCCTGCGTGCGCGGCTGCGGCGTCGCCGATCCGGCCTGGCCGACCACCACGTGCGCGTTCTTGACCGCGTCGGCCAGCACCTCGTCGTTGCTGGGAAGGCTGTCGAGTTTTTCGCGGGTCGCGTCATCGAGGCCGCGGAAGCTTGCCGCGGCAACGCGCGGCGACATGCGATCCGGTTCGGCAAAGACGATATCGAACCCGATCGCGACGGCGCCCGCCTCCTTGATGCGGGTGACCAGGTCCGCCACCAGCGTCCGCGGCCACGGCCATTGCCCGATCTCCTTCAGGCTTGCCTCGTCGATGTCGACGATGACGACCGGCCGCACGGTTTGCTGGCGCGGCCGCAGCACCTGAAACAGATCGAAGGTGCGCAGCCGCAGCTCCTGCAGCGGCGGCGGATCGACGACGCGCAGCGGCACCAGCGCGAGCAGCAGCATGATGCACACCGCCCGCGCCACGCCGAACTGTCGCGCCCAGCGCCGTAGCGTCCTCATGTGTTACGAGACTCCCCCGCGCTCACATCGGCCACCGCGAAGCGCAGCGCTCGCGGAGCAGGGCGATTTTATCACTTCTCGCGGAACGAGCGCATCAGCTGGTCCTGCAGCGGCTTGACCAGGTATGAAACCAGGGTGCGTTCGCCGGTTTGGATGAAAGCCTCGACCGGCATGCCCGGCGTGAGCTTGACGGCGCCGAGCCGGTCGATCTCGCCGGGATTGATGGCGATGCGCACCAGATAATAGCTCTGGCCGGTGCGCTGATCGACCGTCGTGTCCGCGGCGACCCGCGAGATCGTGCCGTTGAGCTCGGGCGTGGTGCGCTGGTCGAAGGCCGAGAACCGCAGCAGCACCGGCTGGGCGAATTCGACGAGTTCGACGTCCTTGGGATCGACCTTGACCTCGACCGAGAGCTTGTCAGCCTCCGGAACGATCAGCATGATCGGGTCGCCGGCGGTGATGACGCCGCCCACCGTGTTCGCCGTCGACTGGAACACCACGCCGTTCTGCGGCGAGCGAATGTCGATGCGCTTGAGCTGGTCCTGGGCCGTCACCTTGCGCTCGACATATTCGCCGATCTTGCTGTCGGTCTCGCCCAATTCCTTGGCGACGTCACTGGAGAATTCCTGATCGATCTGCAGCGCCTGCAGCTCGATTTCGGCGATTCTGCCCTTGGCCTGCGCGGTCGAGGCGATGAGCTGGCCGCGCTCGCCTTGCAGCTGCGTTTCCTGGCGTTCCAGCGACGTCAGGCGCTCCAGCGGCACCAGGTTCTTCTGCCACAGGCTGCGCACGCCGCCGAGTTCCTGTTCGATCAGCCCGGTTTCCTTGGCCTTGGCGTCCACTTGCGCGGTAAGTCCGGTGATCTGCTCCTGCAATTGCTTGATTTGCTGCTGCAGCTGATCCTTCTTGCCGAGGCGTGCGCTGCGGCGCAATTCGAACAGCTTGCGCTCGCTGTCCAGCGCCTCCTTGACGTCCGGATCGCCAGCGTGGTCGGCAAGCTCCGGCGGCGCCGCGATGGTGTCGGCGCCGTCGCGCTCGGCGGCGAGACGGCCTTTGCGCGCGTAAAGTTCGGTGAGGCCCTTGGTGACGATCGCCAGATTGGCGCGGGTCACCGTTTCGTCCAGTCGTATCAGGATGTCGCCGGCCTTCACCCGGTCGCCGTCGTGCACCAGCACCGCGCCGACGACGCCGCCGGTCGGGTGCTGCACTTTCTTGACGTTCGAATCGACCACCACGGTGCCGGGCGCAATCAGCGCGCCGGAGATTTCGGCCGTCGACGCCCAGCCGCCCAATCCGACCACGAGCGCCACAATCAGAACGCCGCCGGCCCAGATGTGGCGGCGGATCGAGGCCTGGGCAATCGATGACGGTCTGCCGGTCATGCCTTGGTCACCCCTTGCCGCTCTTTTCCGGCACTACCTTCAAGGCCCGTTGTGGCTGCGGCGCCGGCGGCGCCACGCGGTTGAGGATTTCTTCTTTGAGCCCGAACTGCTGCTGGCGACCCTTGGCCATCACCAGAATGTAGTCGACGCCGGCGATCGCGCTCGGCCGATGCGCCACCACCACCGCGATGGCGCCTCGCGCGCGAATGCCGAGGATCGCCCGCGTCAGCGCCTCGTCGCCTTCGGCGTCGAGATTGGAATTGGGCTCGTCGAGCACCACCAGAAACGGGTCGCGATAGAGCGCACGCGCCAGCGCGATGCGTTGCGCCTGGCCCGCCGACAAGGCGTTGCCGTGATCGCCGACATTCGTTTCATAGCCGTACGGTAGATTGACGACGAGGTCATGGACGCCGGCCGCTTGCGCGGCGGCCAGCACCGCGTCCGGATCGGGCGGATCCTCGAACCGCGATATGTTCTGCGCCACGTTGCCGGGAAACAGTTCGACATCTTGCGGCAGATAGCCGATATGGCGGCCGAGCGCCTCCGGCGCCCACTGGTCGATGGTGGCGCCGTCGAGTCGAACGGTGCCTCGCGCCGGCGTCCAGACGCCGACCAGCATGCGCGCCAGCGAGGACTTTCCCGATGCGGTTGGCCCGATCACGCCGAGCGCCTTGCCGCCGGCGAGCGAGAAGTTGACATCCTGGCAGACGATCTTCTGTTCGCCGGGCGCGGCGACCGCGGCCTGCTGGACGACGAGCGTGCGCGTCGGCGGCTGCAGCGGCATGGGCTGCTCGATCGGCGGCAGATGGCCGAGCAGGCCCGACAGCCGCTGCCAGCTTTGCCGCGCGGCGACGAAGCCGCGCCAATTGGCGATCGCCAAATCGACCGGGGCCAGCGCGCGGCCGCCGAGGATCGAGCCGGCGATGATGATGCCCGGCGTCGACATCTGGTTGATCACCAGCCAGGCGCCGACCGCAAGAATGGCGGACTGCAGCATCATGCGCAGAACCTTCGACATCGCGCCGAGTCCGCCGGCCACGTCGCTGGCGCGCTGGCTCGACGCCACGTATTTGCGATTAAGCTCGCCCCAGCGCTGGGCGATGCGGCCGACCATGCCCATCGCGGTGAGCGCCTCGGCGTTGCGCCGGCTCGCCTCCATCACGGCGTTGCGCGCGGCCGCAAATTGCGTGGCGCTGCGGGTCGGACGCCGCGTCGTCAACTCGGTTACCACCGTCAGCGTGACGAGCACGACGGCGCCGAACAGCGCGGTCAGGCCGATATAGGTGTGAAACAAGAAACAGATGACCAGGTAGACCGGCATCCACGGCAGATCGAACAAAGCGACCGGCCCGATCCCGGACAGGAAGCCGCGCACCGTGTCGAGGTCGCGGATCGGCTGGGCGTGGTCGCCCTTGCCGCCCATCTTGAGCGGCAACCGGACGATGGCGTCATAGACGCGCAGGCTCATCGCCTCGTCGAGGCTGTTGCTGATGCGCACCAGGATACGGCTGCGGATCATGTCGATGATGCCCTGGGCGGCATAGAGCCCGGCCGCCAGGAACAACAGCGCAACCAGTGTCGGCACGCTGCGGCTCGGCAGCACGCGATCGTAGACTTCCAGCATGAACAGCGCGCCGGTGAGCATCAGAAGGTTGCTCATGCCGCTGAACACCGCGATGGCGATGAAGGCCTGCCGACAGGCGGCAAGGGCGGTGGCGAGTTCGGAACTCGCGGGCGCCTGTCGCAGCGGACCGAGGGACTGAGCCATCAGGGGTGCGTACCACCGTAACCGGTCGAATACCACGTTCGCCCCCGCCTAACACCAGCAGGCAAGAGCGTGATGCGTCGGGATGGGCCCGCCCCGACCGCGAGCGCCGGCAGCATCATAGCCTTAGTTAACGCCGCGTGGGTGACGGTTCACTATGATTAGTTAACACGCCGGGGCCGGGCAGGGCGGCGTCAAGGCGCCAGCCCCGCGCGGCGCCGCCGCGGAAATATTCCTATGCGGCGGTCGCGCGCGCTTACCTCGCCGGCCTGCATAGCCGGCAAGGCGCGCGCCGCGCGCTCGCCTCAACAAGACAGCACGGGGTCGGCGAGCCGAAGCCCGACTCGAGCCTCAGCGCCGATCCGCCGTGACGCTGCAATGCTTGGGTAGAATCAGGAACGGGAGTCGAGCGAGAGCCCGATGCTGAAGGCCTTCTGGCGCGTGGCGCCTTCCGACCGCTTCAGCTTTTTGGCTATCGTGCCCGCAGGCGTCTTTTTCTTCGCCATCGATTTTAGTTCGCGAACCTCGCCTGCCGTCCAGGCACGACGCTTCTTTGCTCTCTTAGCCATAGAACCTCCCTTTCAACAAAGGTTGCTTGTATCCCGTTTGGGAGCCAAGGAAAAGCCAGCAGATGGTGCAGATGGTATGGTGATCATGATGCTTGCAACCGAGCTACGGCCCGCTAACACGCCCGCAGCTAATGCAAGGCCAGTTAATAAACGGTTTGTTAGATTCTTCTTAGCGCGCCATCGGCTCGGAAGCAAATGTATCTTGCATGGCTGTTCCAACAATTTTTGATAGGTCAAGGTGCGGCTTCGGCAGTCGTCCGGGGTGTTCACGTCACCCAGCCATCAACAACAAGCTTCACGGCGGAAATACTCCGACCGCGGCCGGTAGTGGGGCAGTATTGAGCAACCGACATGATTTGGACCCATTATTCGGCACGATGCCGGCGCTCAGGGTGCGATTCTGAGACAAAGCGTCGCTTTGGGACGGTCGAGTCGGGAGATCGGGATGAACAATTTTGCGCGCCGGTCGGTTGTATGGCTGCTTGTTGTCGTGGCTTTGGCGCTCGGTCAGCGCGTCAGCCATGCCGCCGAACAGCGCTTCGCGCTGGTGATCGGCAATGACGAATATAAGGCTGCCAAGCTTGCAACGCCGGCCAACGATGCCGGGCTCGTGGCCGATGCGCTGCAGGCCGCCGGCTTCACGGTTACGGGCGCGAGAAATCTCGATCAGGCGACGCTGCGGGAATCGTTTCGCGAATTCCTCGGCCAAGTTTCCGCCGCCGGACCGGACGCCGTCGCCCTGGTCTATCTCGCCGGCTACGGTCTGCAGTTCGAGGGCGAGAATTATTTCGTTCCGGTCGATGCCGACATCCAGCGCGACGTCGATGTGCCGCTGCAGGCGATTCGCGTATCCGATTTTACCCAGCCGCTGGCGGCGCTGCCGGGACGCGTCAAGATCGTCATTCTGGATGCGGCGCGGCAAAATTCGTTCGCTCAAGGCGGCCAGCCGCTGGCGAGCGGCTTGACGCTGGTCGATCCGATCCCGGGCATGGCGATCGCGTTCAATGCGGCACCGGGTACGGTCGGTCCGGACGAGCCGGGACCGTACGGCGCATACGCGACCTCGCTGACGGAGATGATCTCGTCGGGTGGTCTCGGGCTTGATGATTTGTTCGCGTGGCTTCGGCTGCGCGTCAGCGATCTTACCAAGGGCGCCGAGGTACCCTGGTACGCGTCCCAGATCGACGGTGCATTCGTCATGACCGAACGGGCCGCCGACGCACCACCGCCGCCAAACCTCCAGCCGGTCGCAGAGATCCGCGGCAAGGCGATACGGGATTTTGCGAATGCCGACGACGCCTACGCGGCGGCGCTCGATCGCGATAGCATCGACGGCTACGAGCAGTTTCTCGCCGTCTATCCCGATACTCCATACTCGGCGCGCGTTGCCGCCATGATCGCGGTGCGCCGCGAGCAGATTATTTGGCGTCGCAGCGTGATCGCCAATACGCCGCCGGCGTACTGGTCGTACCTGCGCCGCTACCCGAACGGTCCGCACGTCTGGGACGCGCGCCGGCGCTTGACGATTCTGGCGGTGGCGCTCGAGCCGCCGCCAGACTTCGCGTATTACGATTTCGGCGTGCCGCCGCCGCCGGCCGAAGAAATGGTCTACATCGACCAGCCGGTCGTGATGTTTGTAGGCCCGCGTTTCCGGCCGCCGCCGCCGCCGCCGCTGTTCTTCTTGCCGCCGCGTCCGCCCGTTTTCGCGATGCTGCGGCCGCCGCCGCCACCGCGCGAGCGTTTCGGCCTGCCCGCTCCGGAGCAGACAGTCATTCCGACGTTCGTGCGGCCGCCGCCTACGGTCACGCTGCGGACAGCGCCGGGAGCGCCCGGGCCGGGCGGGCGACCGGCGCTTCAGGTCGCGCTGCCGACGGCCGTGCAGAACCACGGCGGCCCGGGTGGGCCGGGAACCGCAACGGCGCCGGGATTTCATCCGACGCCGCTGCCGCCACCCCCGCATACCGGAACGGGCGGGCCCCCGCCGCCGCCGTCGACGGCCTTCGTAAAGCCGACCCCGCCGC
>Ga0182024_10025477_pt1 | contig 10441 bp, 8 predicted proteins | sample P32metaG_FD_120480 | JGI IMG/M metagenome (GOLD analysis project Ga0182024, IMG submission 120480) | Permafrost microbial communities from Stordalen Mire, Sweden - P3-2 metaG (Illumina Assembly) | ecosystem: Environmental > Terrestrial > Soil > Wetlands > Permafrost | place: Sweden: Stordalen...
ACGCTGGCCGAAGCGGAGCCAATCCTATGAACGACACAGGTTGCCCCATCCTATTGGTCGAGGACAGTCCCGAAGATACCGAAGCCACATTGCGCGCATTGAAGCGCGCCGGATTGACGTCTTCGGTCTTTCATTGCGAAAGTGGGGATGACGGTCTCGACTTCCTGTACCATCGCGGGCAATACTCCAATCCGAGCCAGTCGCCGCGTCCCTGTGTCATCCTGCTCGATCTCAATCTGCCCGGCACCGATGGCCGAGAGGTCCTGGCTGAAATTAAGAACGACGAGCAACTTCGGACGATTCCGGTTGTCGTACTGACCACCTCGGCCGATGCCCGGGACATCGAGAACTGCTACCACATGGGCGCGAACAGCTACATCAAGAAAGCCGTCGACTTCGATCGATTTTCTCAAACGATTCAGCGTTTCAGCGAATACTGGTTTCATGTGGTCGTGCTTCCGTGCGGTGATTAGGCCGTCCGCGGCCAGTCCGAATGGGCCTCACCGAAAACCGAGCGCGATTCACGCCAAAAACCCCTCCGTGCGACAGTGCTGATTCGCGCAACCGTCGTAATCGTTCCCCCGGGATGCCGGCCTGGGGCTCGATTTGCGGCAAGAATTCTGGCCCGAATTTCGCGACTGTTCTAGGCTTCCCTAGAGGCATCGCAGCGACGCTTGGATTCAGGAGATCGTGCCGGTGGAACGCCGACCCGTCGTATACATCATCGAAGACGAGCCTGCATTGCTTGAGTTGGCGCGTCGCACGGTCGAGTCGATGGGCCTGGACGTCGTCTGTTTTGCCTCGGGCACGCGGTTCCTCGATCAGTATGACCCGTCACGCATCAGTTGCCTGGTGACCGATTTGAAGATGCCCGATTTGACGGGCCAGCAGCTCTTGGAAGTCCTGGCCGAACGTCGAGCCACGATTCCGGCGATCATGATCAGCGGACAAGGCGATATTCCCGCCGCGGTCCGTGCGATGGCCATCGGTGCGATCGGATTTCTCGAAAATCCCAGTTGCTTGGATACGCTACGCGACACGATTCGCCGGGCGATCGAGCTGGCCCGCCGGCGCCACCTGAGTGTCGCACCGTAAATTCGGACCGCTCTGGAAATCGTCAACGACGCATCGGATCGCCGGCGGTATCTCGGCAACGGCACCCGTCCCTGTCCCGAATTCTCAACACGCCGCTACAGAAACAGCCAGAGATTGAGCGCCAGAATCGGCAACAACACGCCGAAGCTGTAGAGCAGGTAAGAGAAGAAGCTGGGCATCGCCACGCCGAACTTCTCGGCAATCGCCTTGACCATGAAATTGGGCCCGTTGCCGATATAGGTCATCGCCCCCATGCAAACCGATCCCAGGCTCACCCCCTTGAGCAGCGGCACCGCCACCTGGGCCATCTGGCTGCTGTCGCTCCAGCGATTCGCCGTCTCGCCTTTCGCGGCCTCGAAAAACACCAGATAGGTCGGCGCGTTGTCGAGCACCGACGACAGCCAGCCCGACGCCCAAAAATACTTGGCCGGCGAGTCGAGACCGAACTCGGCCCCCCGCAGCCCCAGGATTTGCAGCGCCGGCTTCATACTCACAAAAATGCCGATGAACAGAATCGCCACCTCGGTGATCGCCAGATAGTCGAAAGAGTTTTCCCGCCGTACGTGATGCGACCCCAGCGTCAGTGAGGCCAGCGCCATCGCCAGCATCACCATTTCCCGCAGATAAAACCACGGATGCCAGGACGTTCCCGGAAACGGCTTGGCTGGGTCGAGCAGCGCCACCCCCAGAATTACCCCCAAAAGCAACAGCACATTCGGCCACAGGCCGGCAAATTTGAGCGCGTGGACGCGGGCTTCGTCCGTGCGCACGTCGGGGGCCGTCTCCCGCGGGTAGGCGTAAAAATGGTCCCACAAAAAGTAGACCGCCAGCAACATCCCGTTGACGAACAACCAGCTTTTCCACAGGTTCAGCGTCCACAAAAAGTCGACCCCATTCAGGTAGCCCAAAAACAGCGGAGGATCGCCCAGCGGCAGCAGCAACCCGCCGCAATTGCAAACAATGAAAATGAAAAACACCATCGTGTGGGCGACCTGCTTCCGCTCGCGGTTCGTCTCCAGCAGCGGGCGGACCAGCAGCATGGCCGCTCCGGTCGTGCCGACGAAACTCGCCAACACCGCCCCAATGCCCAGGAAGGCCAGGTTCGTCACCGGATGGGCCGGCAGATCCCCCGCGATGCGGATGCCGCCGGCAATCGTGTACAAGCTGAATAACAGGACGATAAACGGAATGTATTCGCTGATCACCGTGTGAAACAAAGTATGGGTGGCGAATCCAACGCCCCCCGCGGGATGCAAAAAAGCCAGGTAGAGCAGAGTGACCAGCGCCAGGTTGGCGGCCACGTAGAACTTGTTGAGATTCTTTTCCCACCAGTGCGCGGCCCCGCCCACGAGCGGCAGCACGGCAATCGCTCCCAAGAGGAGCGAAAACGGAATCACCGACCAAACGTGCGGCGACTCTTCAACCTCGACCTCGGTCAGTTCGAGGTGATGGGTCAACCCCAGCACCGCCACGATCGCATAGAGGACAATCACCGCGGTCAGGACGGCGATGACCGGCTTATCCGAATTCTTGTGTTCCACGGAGGATCTCGGTATCGGAGGGTGATTTGACTTTGATTTAAATCAGATCGATAGGCGCTTCGGCGCAGCGGGCGGTTGGCCTCGGCCCCGCGCGTCATGCTCTTTGCTCAGCGCAACAACTCGACTGGGTCTATTGAAATCGATCCCGCCGGTCTCAGGCAAGCGCGGGCAGACTTGGCGCGACGCTCGATCGGCGCCATAACTAAAACCTCCGACTTGAGCGGAAACCCGCCCAAGCCGGAGGCGTCCTTCTGGCTGCGGAAAGCCAGATTTGCGGCGAGTCGAGCTCGAGCCACGCGGGGGCTCGCTCGCAAGATTCCATTGCCCGACGGCTGGCTCGGTCGGTGAAGTCCCCTTTCCGGCAGCCGAACGTGGCTGCCGGAAAGGGTTGTTTCACACCGGGGCGCTGTCCGCATGGACCAAACAGCACCCACTCCAACCAGCGTTGCAATTGTCGGCGCCATTAAGCGTCGAGGGACGTGCCTTTGAGTTCGAAGTCGGGATAACCCAGCGAGCCCATTTCGGGACCGTCGAGGCCTTCCAACTCCGTTTCGCGGCTGACCCGGATCGGCGTAATCAAGCTGCTGAGCTTGAAACCGATAAAGGAGACGACGACGCCGACCGCGATCACACCAGCACAATTCAAGAGCTGGGCGTAAAGCTGCGTAGCATCGCCGTAAAACAAGCCGCGGACACCGTCATAGCCATAGCCGACGGTTTTGATCCAGGCTTCCTTCCCGGCGTCATCCAAGCCGCTAAAGCGGTCGACGCCGTTCCAGCCGCCGCCGTACTCGCCGGTGGCAAACAAGCCGACCGATATAACGCCCCACAGGCCGTTCACGCCGTGGACCGAAATGGCACCGACCACGTCGTCGACGCCGGCCTTGTCGAAGAAGAATACCGACTCGACGACCAGAATGCCCGCGATCAGGCCGATGATCCCTGCCCCCGTCGTGTTGACGAAGGCGCTAGGTGCCGTGATAGCCACCAGGCCAGCGAGCATCCCGTTGCACATCATCGAGGGGTCCGGCTTCAACTGTCGGACGAACATTAGCCAGAACATACAGCCCAAGCAGGCGGTCGTGCCGGCCAGCATCGTGTTGACCACGACGAACGAGATTCGCAGGTCGGTACCGGCCAAGGTCGAGCCCGGATTAAAACCGAACCAGCCGAAGGCCAGAATGAACGTTCCGACGCACACCATCGGAATGTTATGGCCCGGAATCGCCCGCGGCTTGCCGTTGACGTACTTGCCGATACGAGGCCCGACGACGATTCCACCGACCAGGGCGATGATGCCACCCATCGCGTGCACCACCCCCGATCCGGCAAAGTCGACGCCTCCGTGCCCAAGGCCTGAATTCACACCGAGCTGCGCTAGCCAGCCACCTCCCCAAACCCAGTTTGCGTAAAGGCAGTACGGAAAGGCGATCCACAGCCCATAGAGGCAGAAGTTTTTCCAAGCCCAGCGTTCGGCCATCGTCCCGGTCGGAATCGTGGCCGTGGTGTCCATGAAGACCATCATGAAGAAGAACAGGGCCATGACGCTGACGTCCTGCACGCCGTGCAGGAAGAAGCCCTTCGTTCCGATCAGACCCCACTTGTAGGCTCCGGTCAGTTCTTTCGTATCGGGGTTGACTTGCGCATCGATGCCAAGGCCGCCATTCAGGCACGTTAATCCCGGCCCCAAGGTGGCGACGTAGGCCGGCGGAACCGGCCCGGCAAACCAGTTGCCCCAGCCAATTGCAAACCCATAAGCCCAGAACCCAAAGCAGCCCAGCGGGTAAATCATCAAATTCATCGCAAACGTATGCGATGCATTCTTCGCCCGGCAAAGCCCCGTTTCGACGCAGGCAAAACCGGCCTGCATGAACATGACCAAAAAGCCCGTCACCAGCGTCCAGACAAAGTTGATCGAGAACCAGTTGTGCGCGATCCGGTCCCAAAGATCCGCGGGCTTCATGTCGGCCGGGACATCCCCCTTGCCGTCAAGCGCCGGCGTGGTCCCGACACCGATCTTGCCGCCGATGGGGTCCAACACCGGCTTGCCGTCGGCGTCCACTCCCGTATACCACGCCGGCGGGGCAGCCGCCGGGGCCGCGTCGGCCGCCGGCGTTTCAGTTGCCGGCGTTTCGGTTGCCGGCTCAGTTGCTGGGGCGTCTTGTGCCCGCAGCGCAGCAGTACAACACAGGCTGAAGGCCAAAGCCCCCGCCATCATCAACCCTCGACACCAATTCAATCGCAACCAAGGTACATGAGATCTCATAAAGGCTCCCGGCTAGATAGAAGGACTTAGAACAACTGCACATTGCAAATCGCAATTCATTGATAGCAGACTGCAATGGCCCGCTTCCCGCGAAGCAACTCACGTGCCGTGCTAGCGGATTGAGATCGAATTTTCATAAGTAACTTGTTTGAAGCAACTTAAATTCGCCACCCATTTGCTGGCTGTCGCGTGAGCTTGCATAATTTGCAAGCGTGTGCGGAAACGGTTAGCGGACGATGCTTGTTCAAAGGGCAATCGTAGTCCGGCGGAAAACGCTGCCGAGAGGGGATCGCCCGAGCGGAGGTTCAAGCCGCGTAAGCGATCGCGGCGAATCGATTCCGAGCGACCGATCAGCAGGGAAGGCAGCGCACACGAAGATTTGCCGTGCCGGCGGAGCGAAACGTCGTGACGCCCGTATGAAGCCGCGCGTTTGACTCGACAGGCCAACCGGCGGGGCGGCTATCTCGGGGTGGTGATCCGCTCTTTGCCCATCCAAGACCGCAGCGCGGCAGGTACGACAACTGAGCCGTCGGCCTGCTGATAGTTCTCCAGCACGGCGATCAGCGCCCGACTCACGGCGATTGCCGTTCCGTTGAGCGTGTGAACGAACGAGGTTCCTTTTTCGTTCTTTTGGCGATACCGGATGCCGAGCCGGCGTGCCTGGTAGTCGGTGCAATTCGAGGTGCTGGTCACTTCGCCATATTCGCCACCCGCTCCGCGCCCCGGCATCCAGGCTTCCAGGTCATATTTACGATAGGCCGGCCCACCCAAATCGCCGGTGGCCGTGTCGACGACTCGGTAGGCCAGGCCCAGCCCGTCGAATATCCGGCATTCGAGGTCGCGGAAATATTCGAGCATCGCATCGCTTTGGTCGGGCAGGGTGAACGCGAACATTTCGACTTTGGAGAACTGATGCACCCGGTAGAGTCCGCGCGAGGCCCGGCCGCCGGCACCCGCTTCGGTGCGGAAGCAATGGCTGATACCGCAGATCTTGATCGGCAGTTGCTCGGCCTCGACGATTTCGTCCGCCATCAGCCCGCCGAGCGGGATCTCGGCCGTCGCGACCAGGCTTAAATCGCTGTCGGCGATGCTGTAGATCTGGGTTTCGGGCCCGCGCGGAATGTAGCCGGTCCCCTGCAACACCTCGTTGCGGGCCAGGTCGGGCGTGATCGTCGGTGTGAAACCCTCGCCGATCAGCAGATCGACCGCGTACCGTTCCAGGGCCATCGCCAACAGGACCGCATCGTTTTTCAAAAAATAAAACCCGGCGCCGGCGACTTTGGCCCCTCCCTCGAAATCGATCAATTTCAATCGCTCGCCCAGTACGACATGATCGAGCGGCTGAAAATCGAACGTCGGCGGAGCGTGAATGCCTCGCCGGATTTCCAGATTCGCCTGGTCGTCGGCACCGCGCGGCGCGGCCGGATGCGTCAGGTTGGGAATCGCTTTGAGAATCAGGTCCGCTTCGGCGGCGATTCCCTCGATTTCGGCCGACAGCGCGGTGGTCGCTTCTCGCAGACGCCGCCCTTCCTCCTTGCGTGCCTCCCGTTCGGCTGCGTCCTTGGCCTTGCCGATCGACTTGCTCACTTCGTTGGCCTGGCGGTTGAGCGTTTCGATCTCGGCCTGCTTGGCCTTGCGATCGCGCTCCAGCGCGACGAACCGATCGACGTCGGCGTGGGAACCGCGCTCCTTGCAGTTGCGGCGAACCAGTTCGGCATTTTCAATCACAAAACGGCGGTCGAGCATGATCGGCTTCGGGGTAGAGGAGAGGCGGAAGAGATGTAACAATCAAACGGTTTTTTGGGCACGGGCCGGTTTCTGGCCGCCGACAGGGGCCGCGGAACTGGCCGGTTTCTGAGCGGTTGCCCGATCCTGGGACGCTGCCAACTCTTCCCACAGATAGGCGCTCGCGGCAATCCCGCGATGGAAGTCGGCCAGGCAGAATTTTTCGTTTGGGCTGTGCGTGTTGTCGTCGTCCAGTCCCCAGCCCAAAAGCAGCGTATCGACTCCCAGCAGTTCGCGAAAGATCGCCACGATCGGGATCGAACCCCCCTCGCGCATAAAGACCGGCGCCCGGCCAAAGGCCCGCTCGATCGCCCGACTCGCGGCAGCCACCCAAGGGCTATCGAGCGGCACGACCACGGCCGCCGCGCCATGCATGTCGACCAACTCCATTTCAATGCCCGGCGGACAGAGGGCTTTCAACTGCCGCTCCAGCGCGACGGCAATCTTTTTGGGATCTTGCGCCGGTACGAGCCGGAAGCTGAGTTTGGCGCCTGCCCGAGCGGGCAGGACCGTTTTGAACCCTTCCCCCTGATAGCCACTCCATAGGCCGTTGATGTCGAAAGTCGGCCGGGCCCAGCGGCGCTCGAGCGTCGTGAAACCGGCCTCTCCCGCCAGCCCGCTGGCACCGATCTGCCGTTGAAATTGCCCCTCGTCGAACGGCAACGCGGCAAACTTCCGCCGCTCGTCGGGCGTAAGCGGCACCACGTCGTCGTAGAATCCGGGCGTCGTCACCCGGCCGTCCGCGTCGCGCAGAGCCGCCAGCATCTGGCACATGGCCACCGCCGGATTCATCACTGCCCCGCCGAACGTTCCCGAGTGCAAGTCCTGCTTGGGCCCGACCAGCCGCAGTTCGAAACAGGCAATGCCGCGCAGTCCGTAGGTGATGGCCGGTTGACCCGGCGCAAATTGCGACGTGTCGCTGATCACTACCACGTCGCAGGCCAGCCGCTCACGGTTGGCCGCCAAATACGGCGCCAAGTTCCCGCTGCCGACTTCTTCTTCTCCCTCGATGACGAATTTCAGTCGCACCGGCAGCCGTCCGACGGACCGCAGCCAGGCCTCGGCACTCTTGACGTGGGTCAGCATCTGCCCCTTGTCGTCCGTGGCCCCGCGGGCGTAAACATTTCCGTCGCGCTTTGTCGGTTCGAACGGCGGCGACAGCCACTCGGCCAAGGGTTCGACCGGCTGGACGTCGTAATGCCCATACACTAGCACGGTCGGTGCGCCGGGCACGGCCGGCGATTCGGCGTAGACGATCGGGTTGCCCGGGGTTTCGACCAGGTCGACCGCTAGCCCCAGGCCCTTCAGATGGTCGGCAACCCACTGGGCGGCCCGGCCGATCTCGGCCCGATGATCGCTTTTGGCACTGATGCTTTCAATGCGTAAAAGCTCGAACAGGTCGCGTTCGAAGGCGTCGTGCTGGGCGGCCAAATACTCGTCGAGTGGGGGCATGGGCGGGGTTCTTCGCGAAGTGTCCGAGGGTTTCTTCCCGGGGAGCTTGGCGTGCAATATAATGCCTCGTGGCTGCTGGGGCCATTGCGGAATTGTCTCCCCATTTTGCTAAAGCAGATCGACCATGTCCGACCAATCGCAAGCTGCTGTTGCCGAACCGGTGGAAGCGGAGCCGGCCCACACGGCCGAGGAGCGCCCCCGCGAGGAGACGCGCAACAAAACCAAACGTCAGCCTCCTTACCACGTCATTCTGTGGGACGATCAAAACCACTCCTACGCCTACGTCATCGTGATGCTCCAGCAGTTGTTCGGCTATCCGCTGACCAAGGGTTTTGAGCTGGCCCACGAGGTCGACCTGCGCGGCCGGGCAATCGTGCTGACCACCACGCTGGAGCACGCCGAACTGAAACGCGACCAGATTCGCGCCTTCGGCAAAGACATCCTCATGGAAGCCTGTCCCGGCTCGATGTACGCCTCGATCGAACCCTCGCCTTAAACCGCGCGAGGCGCCGCGACGCGTTGTGCTGGCCAGGATTCTTCTCTTCTGTTGGCCGCGCGCCGGTTTTGTTACGCGAAAGGATTCACCCTTTGGCCACACTCCGCACCGTAACGCTAGGTTGCAAAGTCAACCAATATGAAACGGAGTACGTCCGGCAGGGGCTTGCCGGCATCGGCTATCGCGACGCCGCCGAGGGCGAGGTCGCCGACTTGTGCCTGGTCAACACCTGCACCGTCACCGCCGAGGGAGATTCCAAAAGCCGGCAGACCATTCGGCAGCTTGCCCGGCGCAACCCGGGAACGCGGATCGTGGTCATGGGCTGCTACGCCACGCGCGCCCCCGACGAAGTAGCCGCGCTGCCCGCCGTGGCCGAGGTCCTGGTCGACAAGCGCGAACTTCCCGACCTGCTCGGCCGCTTCGGCGTCATCGACATTCCGACCGGCATTTCGCAGTTCGCCGGCCGCAGCCGGGCCTATGTCAAAGTCCAAGACGGCTGTTTGCTCCGCTGCAGTTTCTGCATCATTCCCCACGTTCGCCCCCACGTCGCCAGCCGCCCGCCGGCCCACGTGCTCGAAGAGATCGGCCGACTGGTCGCCGCTGGCTACCGCGAGATCGTGCTGACCGGCATCCACCTCGGGCATTACGGCGTCGAATGGAGTCGCGGTCGGGCGAAGCAGGATTGGACCCGGCTATCGCACCTGCTCACCCAGATCATGGCTCTCGACGGCGACTTTCGCATCCGGCTCAGCAGCATCGAGGCGACCGAAGTGACGCGTGAACTGGTCGAGGTGTTGGCGGCGCATCCCCAGCGGATTTGCCCCCACCTCCACATTTCGATGCAGAGCGGCTCCGATCCCGTCCTCCGCCGCATGAAACGTCGCTGGGGAAGCCGTCGCTATGTCGACCGCTGCCAACTGGTTCGTGGGGCACTCGATCAACCGGCACTGACAACCGACATCATCGTCGGTTTTCCGGGCGAGACCGAAGACGATTTTCTGGCGACCTGCCAGGTGGCCGAAGAGGTCGGCTTTTCCAAAATCCATATCTTCCCATTCAGTGCTCGGCGTGGAACGCCCGCGGCCGAGATGACCGATCAGGTCCAACCGGCCACGAAGTCCGATCGGGCGGCACGGCTGGCCGCGCTCGAACGGCAACTGCGCGAGCGCTATTTCAGCCGCCTGGTCGGCTGCAAGCTGCGCGTGCTGGTGGAGTCGCCCCATCCGGCGCGCCCCGGCTGGCTGGCCGGAACCGCGTGCCGCTATGCACCGGTCCATATTCCGACGGGCCACCTGTCGGCTGACACTCGGGCGACAAAGGATCCCCTGATTGGGCGGCTGGTCGACCTGGTCATCGCTCGTGCGACGGCCGACCATCTCGAGGCCGCTCCTGCCAGCGGCCCGCTCTGCTAGCAATCGGCTGCGGCTTGCCGGTCACGTCGCATCGGACCGGTTCCTCCCTGGCATCGTTTGGGGGGTTCTGCTACATTTCCGCCCCACTTATCTCGGGCGGCAGCCGTTCGTGCCAGGGCATTTCGCCTTCACCTTTCGCGCCCACGGCCGCCGACACTCGTACTGCATATCCCTATCCAAAAAAAGCTTCGAAGGAGCCGATCGGATGCCGGTCCGCCGTCTCGTAATATCGTTGGTCGTCGTTGCGCTGGTGGTCGTCGGCTTGGCGTGGCCGCGCGCCGAAGCTGCCACCTGGGGTAAGGCCGCCAAGAAAAAAGTCGCTGCCGTGAAGGAAGAGGATTGCCAGCTCACCGATACGGGCGGTCCCTGGCTGATCATGGCTGCCACGTTCACC
>Ga0182024_10025478_pt1 | contig 10440 bp, 5 predicted proteins | sample P32metaG_FD_120480 | JGI IMG/M metagenome (GOLD analysis project Ga0182024, IMG submission 120480) | Permafrost microbial communities from Stordalen Mire, Sweden - P3-2 metaG (Illumina Assembly) | ecosystem: Environmental > Terrestrial > Soil > Wetlands > Permafrost | place: Sweden: Stordalen...
CAAAGCCGCGTAGAGTCGCCATATTCTCCCGCAGGGCGTGGCCAGCCGAGCAGGCGCCGATGACATTTCGCGCCGAGACTTCTACTCGATCCATGGCCTCGCGCAAAAACACGGCGCACATGTCGGCGGCATTCCCCCCTTTGCCCGATGCGGCGAGTTTGTGGCTGCGAAGCTGGCTTGACTCCATGGCGAAGACTTCCATGACGATGTCGGAGATGTTCATCAGGACCTCTTGCTGTTTTTCCAACTCCGCCGCGTATCGTTGATACGCGATGCCGATCGTGAACAGGGCAATCTTCTTCGCGTTGTGCACAAGCCGGGTTTCATCATCCGTGCCGGCAGGGTCGATCGTTGCGGCGGCAGTGCGGTTGAGTACGGCTTGGACAGCGGGGATAAGCGCCAGTTGTCCGCGGGCCGCGCGTTTCAGCAGCATTCCAGTGATGAGAAGGCGGTTAATCTCGTTCGTACCTTCGAAGATCCGATTGATTCGCGAATCACGGTAAGCCCGTTCCACCGCGTAATCCTGATGGTAGCCATAGCCGCCGTGGATCTGCACGCCTTCGTCGACCACGTAGTCCAGCATTTCGGAGGCATAAACCTTGATCATCGAGCACTCCGCGGCGTATTCCTCAACAGCCTTGAGTTCCGTTTGTGAATCGGCGGGCTGGCCGTGAGTAGACTGCGCCAGTTGGTTCTCGATGAGTCCCACGACGCGCCACAGCATTGACTCCACTGCGAAGGTACGAATCGCCATCTCGGCCAGCTTGTGCTGGATGGCGCCGAATTCGGCGATCGCCGATCCGAATGCTTTGCGTTCTTTGGCGTATTTCACGCAGATGGCAAGCACGTTTTTTGCTCCACCCACGGCACCAGGGCCCAGTTTCAACCGGCCGATGTTCAGGATATTAAACGCGATGATGTGCCCGCGACCGATTTCGCCAAGCACGTTTTCGACCGGAACCCGGACGTTGTCAAAATACACCGCCGTGGTCGAGCTGCCCTTATTCCCCATCTTGTGTTCTTCGGCGCCGCTGGTCACACCGGGAAAGCTGCGCTCCACCAGGAAGGCGGTAAACTTCTCGCCACCAACTTTCGCGAAGACGGTAAACAGATCGGCTGCGCCTCCGTTGGTGATCCACATCTTCTGTCCGTTCAGGACGTAGTACTTGCCGTCCGGACTGAGATCCGCCCGCGTACGCACGGCAAGAGCATCGGAGCCCGCCAGCGGTTCGGTCAGCGCGTAGGCGGCCAGTAACTCAACTTTCGCCAGCTTGGGAAGATATTTACGCCTCTGTTCTTCGTTGCCAAAGAAAAGAACGGGCAGCGTGCCGATTCCAGTATGGGCGGAGTACCAGGAGCCGTAAGAAGTGTCCTTCGCCATATGCTCACCCGCGATCATTACCGACGGCAGGTCCATTTCCATGCCGCCGAATCGTTCGGGGATGGGGATCGCGGTGAGCCCCAGTTCGGCGGATTTGCGCAGCACGTTGAGAGCGACTCCGGGCTTCTGCTGACGAATCTCGTCGAGATGAGGTTCCACGTCATTGGCCCAGAACTCGTCGACCGTGCGGGCAATCGCGAGGTGTTCTTCGTTCAAATCTTCAGCTGTGAACACTTCGTTGGGCGTACGGTCTTCGATAAGGAACGCGCCACCTTTTATTTGAAGAGGAATCGCTGTGGCAGTGGTCATGATCTTCTCCCGGCTCGAGTATTACGAAATCGCATGTGAGGCTGTTTGACGGTTTACGCTGATGGGCCAGCGCTGCTACCCAGGGTCCGAAGCCAGAGTCCGTAGGCTTCAAATTGTGTTAGTCTATATCAGATATTAGTAGCTAACGTCAATGCTGTAACTCCGAGGGGCGATGAATTTGCATTTGTTACTATCGACGGTAGCGTAAGCATTTTTGATAGGCACCACTTCCTGCAAGCCGATTCAGGAGAGAATCAGGATATGGCTCGAATTCAGGCCGCCGCACCGCAAAGACATCGGAAGCACAGGAACGTGATCAAGCGAAAGGCTACGCCACAGATCCAGGAGATTCCGGGGCTTCGCGAACGCAAGAAGGCGCGGCTGCGCCAGCAAATCATCGAGACCGCGATCCGATTATTCCGCAAGCAGGGCTATGAGAAAACCCGGGTCGACGATATCGTCAAGATTCTTGAAATCAGCCAGCCGACTTTCTTCCGATATTTCCCCAGTAAGGATGCGGTTCTGCGCGACGTGGGCAGGCGCGGCTTCGAATGCATAGCAGAGCGTATCAAGTCGGAACTCTCCACCAAGGCCGACACCGCCGAGCGGCTGCATCACCTGTATCACGCACTGGCGCTCGAAGCGGAAGCTGACCGGCCGTTATGGAAGGCGGTTGTCCTGTCCGGCGCGATGGATCCAGTGCGCTCTCCGGAAGTGCGCGGAGTTGAGGGAGTAGCGGTCAGCCGGCTTCGAGAAATTCTGGCGCAGGGCCAGAAGCGCGGCGAAATCACGAGCGCGTTTCCCGTGGTGCACCTCGCCGAATTCATGGAGGCCCTCTACCACACCGTGGTCCGTCAGTGGACCGTCGATCTTACGGGGCCGCATAAGCTGACCGAGCGCGTGGACAGTGCGGTGGAGTTTTTCCTGCGTGGTGTTAAGCCGTGACCTGCTTCCGGTTCAGCAACGACTTTGCTGATTCTTTCAAGCGAATGTAGATGAAAGCCGCCATCCTGCACGATTTCAAGAAACAGCTCTCGATCGAGGAAGTCGCGCGCCCTTGCCCCACAGCGGATGAAGTTTTGATCCAAGTGGAAGCCTGTGGAGCTTGCCACTCCGATGTGCATGTGGCGGATGGGGATTGGCCGCAACTGTCGGGAATCGTGAAGCGTCCGCTCATTCTCGGCCACGAAATTGCCGGCCACGTCGTGGAAAAGGGAGAGGCGGTACGTGACTTGCAAATTGGCGACCGCGTTGGCGTGCCGTGGATTTACTGGAGTTGCGGTGAGTGCGAATTCTGCCGCGAAGGCAACGAAAACCTGTGCAGCCGGCAGAAGATAACAGGCGTCACTGTCGATGGTGGTTATGCGGAATTTGTGAAGGCGCCGGCGACGCATGCACTGAAAATTCCAGATGGTCTTTCCGCAGCGGAAGCCGCCCCGCTTTTTTGCGCTGGAGTCACAGTCTATCGGGCGCTGAAAAGCGCCGGAATCGTGGGCGGCCAACGCCTCGCGATTTTCGGGATCGGTGGCCTAGGACACCTTGCAGTGCAGATCGGACGGGCTTTCGGCGCGGAAGTAACCGCGATCGATATTTCCGAGGAGAAACTCGAACTAGCGCGATCTCTTGGCGCGGTTAGCGCGCTGGCTGCCACCGGCGATGTGGTTAAGCAGTTGCGCCGCAAAGGCGGAGTCCATGTCGCGCTCGTGACCTCCGCCGCAAAGGCAGCTTACGATATGGCTTTTTCTTGCCTGCGGCCGACCGGCACTCTTCTGGTTGTGGGCTTGCCCGCGGAGAACATCTGTTTTCCGCCGATTTTAATGGCCAGCGGAGAGGTCCGAATCCGGGCATCTGCCGTCGGAACGCGGCAAGACTTGCGGGAAGTGTTGGCCATGGCTGCCGCGGGGAAAGTACGCTGCCAAGTGGTTGCCCGCCCGCTTGTCCAAGCCAACGAGTCGCTGGATCAATTGCGCAAAGGCCAAGTCTTCGGCCGGATCGTCCTAACCCCCAGCTAAAAGCGGTGCCGACACACCGGCAATCAAAGGCCCCCCAACAAAGGTGCTCACCCACGCGCGTCCATTCAGTTATCGAAACGATTGGAGCGAATCTAGATGCGCGCTATCCCGCCTCGCGTTTGAATGTTGGGCGTTTCCTTCTTGACGTTAGCGACTATTATGTGATACTCACTCTCACAATCTGTAATTCTGTTGCAGACGATTTGAATTCTTGCTAGGGAAGCAAAGGCACTCGATCATCTTTCGACGGCGTTAAGTTCGGCGCGGCATCTAGCGGACTCTTGGGAATCGACACGCATTGGGAATACTCGGAACCAATTGGGCGATGTCCTCACACATCGGTAAGGAGAATCCTATGAAGTCACTGGCATGTGCTTTTGTGTGCTTGCTGTTGGCGACCAATCTGGCCCAGGCGCAGGGCGTCGGCTCGTCGGGAGAGATTACCGGAACCGTAACCGACTCCGCGGGGGCAGTTTTACCCAAGGTTACCGTCAATGTGGTGGATACGCAGACTGGGCTGAAGCGTACGGTCGTGACCGATGGCGCCGGTCAGTACCGGGTAGCGGGACTATCCCCCTCCACTTATGAAGTAAGTGCCGGACTACCGGGTTTTGCGACCGAGCTTCGCAAGAGTGTTCCCGTCGCCGTGGGGCAGACGGTGATTTCGGACTTCCGCATGAAACCGTCGCAGGTGGCGACAGTAATCGAGGTGACGAGCGAGCCGCCCGTGGTGGAAACCGAACGAGGAAGTCAGGCGGACAGAATCAGCCAAGAGTATATCGCCGACCTGCCCATTGACCGTCGCGATTACCTTACCTTCACCTTGCTTATGCCTGGCGTCTCCGATTCCTCCCGGCTGGCTGGGGACCAGGATTATCGGGTGAAACAGACACCGCAAAGCGGTCTTTCCTTCTACGGAAGCAATGGCAGAGGAAACAACATTACGGTGGACGGCGGTGAGACCGGAGATGACGCCGGTGGCGTGCGCCTTACGGTGAGCCAGGACGCGGTGCAGGAATTCCAAATTAACCGCAGCAACTATTCGGCCGACCTGGGATCAGCTACCGGAGCTTCCATCAACATTGTGACCAAGTCGGCTGCCAACAACGTGCATGGTACCGTCTACGGCTTTTTCCGCAATGATGCCATGGACGCTCAGAATCCATTTTCGTTCAGCCAGGCGTTGCCGTCGGGTGCGACGTTCAATCCCGCCAACCCCGATTCCGTAGGTACGCCGATCAAGGACACTTTGAGCCGCCAACAATTCGGCGGCGTAGTGGGCTTCCCCATTAAGAGAGATAAGACATTCCTGTTCGTCGCTTTCGAGGGCTTGCGCCAGAATGCCCAGAACGCAGTTCCTATCCTGACGAATACGGATGTTTTTCGTCCTTCGTCGTCGCAGAACACGGTGATTGGGGGGCTGACAGGTGGGAATGTGGTGCCTTGCCTCAGCGGCCCCGTGGGCGCGGCCGTTGCCGCACAACTGGGCTTGCCGGCCCCGAATCCAACGACGAACCTGCCTGCGGCGGCATGTGCGCAAATCTTAACCGGGGCTCTAACCGTGAACCCGGCCATCAGTCCTGTGGACGCCTTTCTTGTGAATCAGTTCGAGACCGACGGTGGAGTCTTTCCTTACGACTCGCACCAATACCTGGCGTCTGGCCGACTCGATCACCGATTCAACACGAACAACCAGCTTTCTCTTACCTACAGATATGGACACGACCTGGAGGAATCTCCCGACGTGCAATCACTGACCGCCTTTTCCGCGGGCAGTTCGATCCACAACTATGACAACAACCTCCAGGCCGCCTGGTATCACCAGTTCAGTCCGAGCACAGAGAATGAGGCCCGCCTGCAATGGGATTACAACAGCTTTCGAGTGATCCCCAACGCGCCGGGGGAGGTGGGACTGCAGATTCCGGGTTTTATCAATAATCTGGGAACTAACATTTTCATTCCCAACCTCACGATCCTGCGCCGATACGAGTTCGCAGATAATCTCACCATCATCCGCGGCCATCACACGTTCAGGTTCGGCGGTTCGGAGGTATTGCGCGGGAACCACACGGAGTCGCACACGTTTTTCCCCGGGCGCTTTGTCTTTGGATCGCTTCCGGGCGATCTGCTGACCCCTCTGCTTCCCAGTTTGACTTCTTTGCAATCGGCATCGTTCGGCCTTCCGGAGGTTTACCAGCAGGGCTTTGGCAATCCGACCTATCCTTATTACACTCGACCCCTGACGTCGGTGTACGGACAGGACTCGTGGGCGGTTACGCCAAGTTTCACTCTGAACTACGGCCTGCGCTACGAACTCGACTCTCAATACGCTCCTTTGACCACATACAAGAAGGACTTTGCGCCGCGGGTGTCCTTCGCGTGGGATCCTTTGAAGGACCACAAGACAGTGATCCGGGGTGGGTACGGAATTTTTTACGGACCGATCGATGAGCAGATCCCTGCGGTGGACTTGAGCCTTGGGGTTGTGAACCAGAATAAATCGGCGGTCGAAAACAGCACAGCAGCGGGGCAGGTGGCAAACCTGACGGCGATCTGCGGTTTCTCGCAGTTCGGGGCACCCATCATTCCCGGCAGCGGCTCCAGCCCTTGCAACCGGGAAATTTCCATTTATGTAGATCCGATAGGTGGAGTTCCAGCTTTAAGTTTAGCGGGCGCGCCGACTATTTTCGCAGGGCTGTTTGCGCAAGGATTGATTCAATGTACGACACCGGCTCCTGGAAATGCGGCATGCATTACTCCTGCCGCGGTGGCTCCATTTGGCATTGATGTTACGAACAGCGGTCCCGTCGGTCCCTTGCAAGTAGTTTTCGCGAATCAACCGGGCTATCGGCCCCCGATCGCGCAACAGGCTTCGTTTGGAATTGAGCGTGAGATCACGCCGGGATTTTCCATCTCCGTCAGCGGTATCTATTCTCATACCCAGAGACTGCCGGTTGCAATCGATACCAATCTGCTGCCCGCGCCGTTCACTACTTTAACTCTAGCCAACGGCCAAAGCGTTTCTTATCGCAACTGGAATACGACGGCGGCGGGAGCCGATCCGCTGGGAGGCACCGAACCCGGCGGCCTGCCCTGCGACAATCCAACCATTCAATGTTTCGTGAATCCGCTGGTGGTGCAGAATAACGCCTACAGCTCCGAGGCGTATGCTCTGTACGAGGGCGGCATTCTGGAAGTCAAGAAGCGCTTCAGCGATCACTTCACCTTGTTCGGAAATTACACCTACAGTAAAGCCTTTGACACGTCAACCGATTTCAATAGCGACTATGGGCCGCAGGATCCCACAAACATCAACATCGATCGCAGTCTCTCCGAGTTTGATGAGCGGCACAAAGTGGTGATCGCCGGCGTGTTCGACAGCCCGTGGAAACAAACTTACCTGTCAGGGTTCCAACTGTCTCCGATCTTCTCTTATCACAGCGGACATCCTTTCAATCTGCTTGCGGGAGGCGAGGTCAACGGCGACAATCACACTACCAATGAACGTCCTATCGGAGCGCCGCGCGACACCGGTCTTGGCCCTAATTATTATGACTTCGACGCCCGTTTGACCTGGCAGCACAAAGTGGGCGAGAAGGCGAATATGCAGATCACGGCGGAGGGATTCAACCTCGCCAACCGGACGAACTTCGCCAGCGTGAACAACGAAGTAAGCCCGCTGTTTGGCCTTACGCCTGGGTTCACAACTTTTAACGTGCAGGGAATTCGCCCCGGTACTGCCCTGGCAGGTGGGGGGACGGATACGCCGAGCACTCCGCTATCTTTCACATCGGCGTTCCCCAAGCGCCAGATCCAACTCGGCATTCGCTTCAGCTTCTAGCGTCGCGGGGTTGGGTCTTGTTCTAGCATTGGAGAGGAACCGCCTGTGAGCGGTTGCGAGCAGTCTTTGTCTCATTCCGAGGAACTCGATGGCCTTCGTTGAACATCAGGGAGCAAGGATCTATTGGGACGAACAAGGCCAAGGCGCTCCCGTCTTGCTGATCATGGGGCTCGGCTACTCATCCCACATGTGGCATCGAATCCGGCCTGCATTGGCGACGCACTACCAGACCATCGCGCTGGATAACCGTGGCGTAGGCAGGAGCGATTTGCCAACGGGTCCGTATCCGATTCCGCTGATGGCGTCCGACGCCGCAGCGGTTTTGGATGCTGCCGGAATCGAGAGCGCCCACGTGTTCGGCGTTTCGATGGGCGGCATGATTGCGCAGGAGTTCGCGCTGCAATACCCGAAGCGAGTACGGTCGCTGATACTCGGTTGCACCGCCGCGGGCGGGCCGACCGCGGTGCGCGCCGAACCCGAGGCCATCCAGATGCTGATGGCGCGCGACAAAATGAGCGTGGAACAGGCCGCGGAAGCGCCGGTGCCATTTATCTACGATTCGGGGACTCCGCGTGAAGCGATCGATGAGGACCTTGCGATCCGCCGGCGATGGTTTCCGCGGCCAGAAGCTTATGTGGCTCAGTTGCAGGGAATACTTGCCTGGGAGGCATACAGCCGTCTTCCCGGGATCACCGCGCCCACACTGGTGATTCACGGCGAGCGAGACCGGCTGGTGCCCCCGGGCAACGGTAAGTTAATCGTGGAGCGTATCCCAGGAGCGAAGCTCGTGATGATTCCTCACGCCAGCCATCTGTTCCTGACGGACCAACCCGAAGCCGCGCACAGCGCGGTTCTGGAATTCCTGAAGGCACAAGCTGGAAGCGCGGGAAGCGATGCTGAGTTGAAGAGGGAGAAAGCATGTTGAAGGAGGTCTCTGGATCAACGCGGGATTCCGGCGTGAATGCGAGGCAGCTTTTCGATCTGAGCGGGCGTGTGGCGATCGTTACCGGAGGCTCCATCGGGCTAGGCCGCCAAATGGCAGAAGGTTTGGCGGAAATGGGAGCGCATGTCGTGCTTTGCGCTCGCAAGCAGGAGCGCTGCCAGCAGGCGGCCGAGGAATTGCAGCAACGCGGCGCCAAAGCCATCGCACTGGGTTGCGACGTTAAAAATCCGGCCAGCGTTCAGGAGATGGTAGACGCGACTCTCTCGCAGTTCGGACGGATCAATATTCTGATCAACAACGCGGGCATCTCCTGGGGCGCACCCGTCGAGGAAATGCGGCTGGAGGATTGGAATAAGGTAATCGAGACCAACCTGACCGGGACTTTTCTGTGCGCGCAGGCGGTGGGAAAAATCATGATTCGGCAAGGCCGGGGAAAGATCATCAATATTGCGTCGGTGGCTGGGCTGGGCGGGGCTCCGGCGGAACTTGCAGCCATCGGCTATCACGCCAGCAAGGGCGGAGTGATCAGCTTTACCAAGGACCTGGCCTGCAAGTGGGCGGTTCACAATATCCAAGTGAATGCAATTGCTCCCGGCTGGTTTCCTACGCACATGTCGGAGCGTGTACTGGAGCATCATAAGGATCTTTTCCTCTCCCATATTCCGTTGCGGCGTTTTGGCAGCGAACATGACTTGAAGGGCGCGGCTGTGTTTCTCGCTTCCGACGCTTCAAGCTACGTCACCGGTCACGTGCTGGTGGTGGATGGAGGTCAGTCAGCTTGGTAGTGACGAGATAAAGCCATGAATATCCCGCTTACCCCGGTACGGTTCCTCCGCTATGCCGAGCAGCAATTCCCCAACAAGACCGCCGTGGTTTGTGGAGACCGTCGTTTCACTTACGCGCAGTTCGGTGAACGTGCCAGCCGTCTCGCCGGCGCTCTGCGGGAAGCGGGGGTGAAAGCGGGCGACCGGGTCGCATTCCTCAGCCTGAATTGCCATCGGCTTCTCGAAGCGTATTACGGCGTGTTGGAAGCGGGTGCGGTGTTGCTCCCGTTGAACTTCCGGCTCGCACCTCGGGAACTGGCCTACATTCTGACTGACGCCGGGGTGAAAGTGCTCTTCCTGGAAAAAGAGTTCGCTGAGGTCGTGGATTCTTTTCGGCAAAGCGTTTCAACGGTGGAGACTTTCTTCATGCTTGACGCTGCACCGCAGGGAGCCTGGCTCTCGCCAAGAAATTATGAAGACATTCTAGCGGCGGCGACGCCTTACCGGGCGGATGTGATGGACTTCGACGAAAACTCCTTAGCTGAACTGTTCTATACCAGCGGCACCAGCGCCGATCCCAAGGGAGTGATGCTGACCCACCGAAATGTTTATCTCCACGCTCTCTCGGTTATTGTGACGTTCATGGCCAAGCCGGATAGCGTAAATCTGCATACAATTCCGCTGTTCCATGCCAACGGTTGGGGTACTGCCCATTCAGTCACCTTCGTGGGAGGGAAACATGTCATGCTTCAGCGCTTTACTTGCGCGGAAGTTTTCCAGCTGATCGAGCGCGAGCGCGTTGACTCGCTGAGCCTTGTGCCGATCATGGCAACGGCATTGGTGAATTCGCCAGACCGGCAAAAATACGACTTGAGCAGTCTGCAGTGGATTTCGATCGGAGGAGCGGCTTCTTCTCCAACCTTGGTGCGCGAGGCCGAGGAAAAGCTTGGCTGCGCGTGTTTTGCCGGATACGGCCTAACCGAAACTGCGCCGGTTCTCTCCACCGCCAAACTGAAGCCGGGAGAGCAATTCGATGGTGGAGAGCTTTACATGGCACGGGCGATGATCGGGTACGCGATTCCGGGCGTGGAGCTTCGGGTCGTGGACTTCGAGGACAACGATGTTGCCCGCGACGGAAAAACCATGGGGGAGATTGTCGCTCGTTCCGACGGTGTGATGCAGGGCTACTG
>Ga0182024_10025479_pt1 | contig 10440 bp, 9 predicted proteins | sample P32metaG_FD_120480 | JGI IMG/M metagenome (GOLD analysis project Ga0182024, IMG submission 120480) | Permafrost microbial communities from Stordalen Mire, Sweden - P3-2 metaG (Illumina Assembly) | ecosystem: Environmental > Terrestrial > Soil > Wetlands > Permafrost | place: Sweden: Stordalen...
CGTCTCTTCGTACTCGGCGTCCGGCTCGCTGTCGGCGACGATGCCGCCGCCGGCCTGGACGTACATCGTCCCGTCCTTGATCAGCGCCGTCCGAATCACGATGCAGGTGTCCACCGAGCCGTCGGCGCCGAAGTAGCCGACCGCGCCGCCATAGACGAGGCCGCGCTTCTCGCTCTCCAGCTCGTCGATGATCTCCATCGCCCGCACCTTGGGCGCGCCCGAGAGGGTGCCGGCGGGAAGCGCGGCCATCACAACATCCACCGGGTCGACGCCCTCCGGGGCCACGCCCTCGACGTTGGAGACGATGTGCATGACGTGGCTTAAGCGCTGGACGGCGAAGCTCTCGGTCACCCGCACGTTCGGGCCTGCAGAGGGCCGGTCCGCATTGCGGCCTTCCTGGCCCAGGCGCGCCACGCGGCCGACGTCGTTGCGGCCAAGATCGAGCAGCATCAGGTGTTCGGCCCGTTCCTTCTCGTCCGCCAGCAGCTCGCGCTCCAGCGCCAGATCCTCGGCCGGCGTCGCTCCGCGGGGCCGGGTGCCGGCGACGGGTCTGATGGTGATTTTTCCTTCCCGCAATCGCACCAGGATCTCGGGTGAGGAGCCGGCGAGCGCGAACTGCGGGAATCGCAGGAAATAGAGGTAGGGCGAGGGGTTTATTCGCCTCAACGATCGATAGAGCGCTAAGGGGTCGCCGTCGAACGGGGCCGAGAACCGGTGACTGGGCACCACCTGGAAGACATCGCCGGCGCGAATGTACGCCTTGGCCCGCTCAACGATCGCGCCGTAGGCGCCGCGCGTCATCTTCGAGGCGAGGGGAGGCGCGGCGTCCTTGGGCTGCTGGCGGGCCCCGGCTCTGGCGAGCGGTTTGGCCAGATCGGAGACGACGGCGGCGAGCCGCGCCCGCGCCTCGTCCCAGGCCGCCTGGGCGGAAACGGGCGATGGACGGACCGTGGTCGCCAGCAGGATCTCCTGGGCGACGGAGTCGAACACCGCGATAATCGAGGGCCTGATCATCACCGCGTCGGGAAGGGCGAGCGGATCGGCGTTGACGGCCGGCAGGCGCTCGGTCAGCCGCACCATGTCGTAGCCCATGACCCCGAATACGCCAGCCGCCATGGGCGGAAGTGACGCCGGCAGGTCCAGCCGCGCGCCGGCGACCAGGTCGCGCAGCGAATCGAGCGCCCCTTCCCCGAGCGGGCGAAAGACCCCCGCGACAATGTCGCCCCCCACAGCCGCCTCGGCCCTGTCGCCGTGACATCGCCAGACCAGATCAGGGCGAAGGGCGATGACCGAATATCGTCCCCGCCAGGCGCCGCCTTCCACCGACTCGAACAGGAATGCGTAGGCTTCGTCGCCGGCGATCTTGAGGAAGGCGGAAACCGGCGTCTCGAGATCGTCGATCAGCCGCGTCCAGACGACCTGGGCGCCGCCTTGGCGGTAAAGCTTCTCGAAGTCGGTGAACGCGGGCTGGAGGTCGTTCACTTCGCCTTGCCGCCGGGGCGGCCTACCGTCGCCGTTTTTGGCAGGGTGCTGGTATCAACGCCGATCGCCTGCCTGGCCATGGCGAGGTTGATGGTCGTCTTGACGGTTCGGCGCGAAGCGGCCCTCACCGAATCCAGCAGGTTCTGGGAGAAGGCTTGGGAAACGCGCGGCGCGATCACCTGCGCCGCCCGAGCCATGGCCGTTAGGTCACCGGGGCGCACCGCGTCGAGCCTGGCGACGAAAACTCCGTTGGGGGCCGGGGCGGCGAACACGTCGCCGGCCTTGGCCGTGAACACCCCGACCAGGAAATCCCTCCCCATCGCCTTGAATTGCTCCGCGTTCACTCGCTGCATGCCGACCTGGTGGACGACATGGGCCCCGACCGAGGACGCGACCGTCTCCATCGACGCGCCCCTGCGCAACTGGGCCATCAGTCCGTCGGCCTTGGCCTTCAGGGCGGTCACGAACTGTTCGGTGGTCCAGGCCTTGGCCAGTTGCGGGCGGAACTGCGCCAGGGGCGGCAAGGCAGGCGGCGTTATCTTGTCGAGATGCAGGGCGAAGTAGTCGCCCGGTCCCGCATCCTCCAGATCGGTGTCCTCGCCAGGCCCGGCGCCAAAGGCGCTCTTGAGGATCTTGTCGTTGACCAGCGGACTGGGCTTGCCGTCGAGCCCAATGCCCTGAGCCGTCAGCGGTCCGACCGAAATCGCGCTCACCCCGGCCTTGCTCGCCGCGTCGGCGACGCTCGATCCGGCCTGCCTGGCGTCATCGAATTTCTGGCTCAGTTCATAGGCTTTATTCTTGGCCGCCTCGGCGCGCAGGTCGGTTTCGATCTTCGCGCGGCTGTTCTCGAGGGTGGCGACGCCGCCGGGGGCGACCTTCACGAGCTTGAGCGCCGCGAGGCCGACGTCCCCCTGCACCGGACCCCGGACTTCGCCGGGCTTCATCGAAAACGCCACCGTGGCGATCCGGCGGTCGGTGATGTCGGTTTGCGCCTTGTCGGTCCAGATCACCGGTTCGGCGCCCATCGCCGCCGCGACCGCGCTTGGAGCTTCGCCCTTGGCCAGCGCCGCCGCCGCGGCCTGGCCCTGGGCCGCGCTCCGCACGGGAATCTCGATGAGCGTCCTCGTTTCGGGCTTGGAGAGGGAATCCTTCTTGGCGGCGAAGGCCTTTTCCACCGCCGCGGGATCGATGGTGATCGCGGGCGCGAGCGCCGCGGCGGAAAAGCGCACCAGGGTGAAGGTGCGCAGTTCCGGCCTGGTCAGGTCGGCCGCGTGAGCCTTCATGAAGGCCATGAGCTGGACGTCGGTGGGAGCGGGCGGCGCCGGAACGGTCTTGGGATCGAGGACGAAATAGGTGACGTCGCGGTTTTCGAGACCCTCGACGGCGGCTACCGCCGCAAAAGTCAGCGGCGCGCGCAGACCGGCCTCCAGGGCATAGCCGAAGTGTCTGGAGGCAACCTCGTCGGCGAGCTCGGCCTCCACCTGACTGACCGTCAGGCCCTGAGCCTGCAGGGCCTGCACGAACTGCGCCTCGCTGAACTTGCCCGTCACCCGATCGAAGGCGACCGGCATCTTGCGAATCTCGGCGTCCACCAGCACCGGCGCCGGGTCGATGCCGGCGCGCGACAGCATCTCGGCCTGGGCCTCGTCCTCGGCGATGGCGTTGAGGAGCTGTTGGTCGAAGCCGTTCTGGACCAGAACCTCGGCCGACACCGGCTGCTGGGACTGCTGCTCCAGGCGCTGCACCTCGGAATCGAAGATCCGGCGGTAATCGTGCGAGTTGAGCGAGTGGGCCCCGGCGTTGACCACCGCGTCGCCCGCCCCCTGCCGGAAGATATCGGCGAACCGGCCGCCTCCGCTCACGCCCAGGAGCAGGAAGACCAGCATGAGCAGGCCCATCAAGGCGATGGCGACGGGATTTCTCGCCGTGGAGCGGAGGGAGCCTGTCATGAGGCGCTTTGCAACTGCGCGGGCGCCATGACGCTCGCCAAAAGGGCGGTATAGTGGAGCGCCGTCCTCGCCCGCAAGCGCAGCGGGGGCGTCGTCGGCCGCCGGTCCGGTCAACTCGAACCTTCAAGGGACAAGTCGTTGACTTCGCCGCGCCCGATCATCGCCGGAAACTGGAAGATGCACGGCCTCGAGGAAAATCTCGACGAGGTTCGGGCGATCGCCGCGGCGGTCGACGCCCATCCGCCGGCGGCGCGCATCGCCATCTTTCCGCCGGCGACCCTGATCTCGCGGATGGCCGAACTGCTGGCTGGATCGAGCGTGGCGGTCGGTGGGCAGGACTGCCGGGCGGAGTCCTGTGGCGCCTTCACCGGCGACCTGTCGGCCGAGATGCTCGCCGACGCCGGGGCCAGCCTGGTGATCCTGGGGCACTCCGAACGGCGCGGCGGCCACGCAGAGGACGACGCTCTGATCCGCGCCAAGATCGAGGGAGCGTTGCGCGGCGGTCTCGAGCCCATCGTCTGTGTCGGCGAGAGCGAGGATCAGCGCAATGCGGGCGATGCTGTCGAGGTGGTCACCAGGCAGCTGACCCGATGCCTGCCGCCAGTCCTGGAGACGTGCGCCTTCGCTGTCGCCTACGAGCCCGTCTGGGCGATCGGGTCGGGAAGGACCGCCACGATCGGCGACATCGAACAGATGCACGCCGCTATCCGAGATTGCCTGGCGAGGGACTTGGGCGCCAGCGGCGCGCAGGCGCCGATCCTCTACGGCGGGTCGGTGAAACCGGCCAACGCAGCGGCCATATTGGCCGCCCGTGAGGTCGGCGGGGCGCTGGTCGGGGGCGCGTCCTTGGAGGCGAAGAGTTTCATCGCCATCATGCGGGCGATGTGACCGGGCCGGGCGCGCTATGGCGCGCGGCGGGCCTTGGTGCTAGAGGGGCCGCTTCTCGCCACAACGCCATTTTTGTCCGATCCGATCGCGAACGCCGTTCATGCTGCTTGGCCTTCTTCTGACCCTGAACATTATGATCTGCCTGGCGTTGATCGGCGTCGTCCTGTTGCAGCGCTCAGAAGGCGGCGCTCTCGGCTCGGGGAGTCCCACCGGCCTTATCACCACCCGCGGCGCCGGGGATCTGCTCACGCGCACCACCTGGGTGCTCTTTTCCCTTTTTCTGCTGATAAGCCTCTCGCTCACGCTCCTGGGGGGCCACGAGCGATCCTCGCAGTCGATCCTCAATCGGCTGAAACTGCAGTCGATCAATCCCGACACGTTGCCGACCTCGACATCGACGCCGTCGGCAGCGCCCGGCGCGGCCCTGCCGCCGCCGGTGTTGGCGCCTACGCAGCCATCCGCAGCCCCCCCTTCCGCCACTCTGACGCCGCCGCCGACGCTGTCCGCGCCGGTTCCGAAGGTCCGGATACCGAAGGCGGCCAAGTTCTCGACGCCGGCGTCGGATATCGATTCGATCGCGGCGCGGCCGGTCGCGCCCACCGTCGGCATTGGCTCGGGGGCTGACACCCCTGCGCCGGCGCCGGCCAAGGGCGGCGAATCGACCGCAAACACGCCGGCGCCGCAGACAGCCGCGCCGCCGGCGCCCAAGCCCGCCGGCGGCGCGTCGCCGGCAACGACCCCGCCGCAATGATTCGGTGAGGCCGAAGAGGGCGACGTCGAGGACGAATCGGGGGTAGGCTGGACGCCCATGGCCCGGTACATCTTCATCACCGGCGGCGTGGTCTCGTCCCTCGGCAAAGGCTTGGCTTCAGCGGCGCTCGGCGCCCTGTTGCAGGCGCGTGGCTTCAAGGTCCGCCTGCGCAAGCTCGACCCCTATCTGAACGTCGATCCCGGGACCATGAGTCCCTATCAGCACGGCGAGGTCTTCGTCACCGACGACGGCGCCGAGACCGACCTCGATCTGGGCCACTACGAGCGCTTCACCGGCGTCTCGGCCACCCGCGCCGACAACATCACCACCGGACAGATCTACAAGACCATCCTCGAGAAGGAGCGGCGAGGGGACTACCTGGGCGCGACGGTGCAGGTGATTCCCCACGTCACCGACGAAATCAAACGCTTCGTCCTGGCGGACCCGGGGGACGTCGACTTCGTCCTGGTGGAGATCGGCGGCACCGTCGGCGACATCGAGGGGCTGCCGTTCTTCGAGGCCATCCGCCAGCTTGGTCAGGAACTGCCGCGCGGCCACGCCTGTTTCGTTCACCTCACCCTGCTGCCGTTCATCAAGACCGCCGGGGAGATGAAGACCAAGCCCACCCAGCACTCGGTCAAGGAGCTCCGCTCGATCGGAATCCAGCCCGACGTCCTGCTCTGTCGCTGCGAACAGTCCATTCCCCCCGAGGAGAAGCGCAAGATCGGCCTCTTTTGCAACGTCCGGGCCTCGGCCGTGATCGAGGCCCTCGACGCACCCAACATCTATGCCGTGCCCCTGCAGTACCACCGCCAGGGTCTCGACGCCGAGGTGCTCGACGTTTTCGGGATGCATGACGCGCCCCCGCCGGACCTCTCCCGATGGCTGGAGATATCGGAGCGCCTGCTTCATCCCGACGGCGAAGTGACGATCGCCGTGGTCGGCAAGTACACGGTGCTCAAGGATGCCTACAAATCGCTCATCGAGGCGCTGGTTCACGGCGGGGTCGCCAACCGGGTGAAGGTCAACTTCGACTGGGTGGAGAGCGAAGCGTTCGAGGGCGAGGACGGGGCGGCGGCCACCCGGCTGGAGGGCGTGCACGGGATCCTGGTCCCTGGGGGTTTTGGGGAACGCGGATCGGAAGGGAAGATCAGGGCCGTCCGGTTCGCCCGCGAGCGCCAGGTGCCCTTCTTCGGGGTCTGTTTTGGCATGCAGATGGCTGTGATCGAGGTGTTGAGAAACGTCGCCGGCGTCGGCTGCGCCTCGTCCACCGAGTTTGGCCCGACGCGGGAGCCAGCCGTGGGGCTGATGACCGAATGGACGCGGGACAACCGGCGCGAAGTCCGCGCCCATGGCGATGACCTCGGCGGCACGATGCGCCTGGGCGCCTACGAGGCGGTGCTCACCCCCGGATCGAAGATCGCCGAACTTTATGGCGCGTTCGCCATCAGCGAGCGCCACCGCCATCGCTACGAGGTCAATATCGCCTATCGTGAGGCCTTCGAGGCGGCCGGGCTGCGGATGACCGGCGTCTCGCCCGATGGCGTGCTGCCTGAGATTGTCGAGCGCGACGACCACCCGTGGTTCATCGGCGTTCAGTTCCATCCCGAGCTCAAGAGCCGGCCCTTCGCCCCGCATCCGCTCTATGCCAGCTTTATCGCCGCCGCCGTCGAACAGAGCCGCCTGATGTGACCGGCGCCGCGGCGGTCGCCGAGACGGAGGCCAGGGTCGGTTGAGCATGAGCGCCCAGGCGGTCCGTCGGTTGGCCCTGGCTCTGCCCGGCGCCGTGGAGGCCGATCACCACGGAATTCCCTCCTTCCGGGTCGGCGGGAAGATTTTCTGCACGCTGCGGCCGGCTGAAGGCCGGATGATGGTGAAGCTGGACCCGGAGGATCAACACAACCTCTGCCAGGGACACCCCGATTGCATCGCCCCGGTCCCCGGATATTGGGGCCGAAAGGGCGCGAGCTTCGTGACCCTGGAAACGGCCCCCCACTCACTGGTGAAAGAACTCCTGCGCATGGCCTGGGGCGAGGTGGCGCCCGCGCGCCGCCGCCCCTCGGCTTGAAGCACGGCCGGTTTTGCGCCATAGACTCCCTAGCCAGGGCGGCCCAACGGCCGCCCTTGTCGTTCAATGAGCCTCCACTAAGAAAAGCAGCGCCCGATGGCCGTTCCGAAACGAAAAGTCTCTCCGTCTCGGCGCAACATGCGCCGCTCGCATCACGCCCTGGCGCCCAACACTTACGTCGAGGACAAGCAGAGCGGCGAGCTGCGGCGCCCGCATCACATCGATCCGAAGACCGGCATGTACCGCGGTCGCCAGATCCTCGCCGTCAAGGAAGACTAGGCGGAGTCCGGACGGGCCTTCTGGGCGGCGCGCGGCTTCTTAAGGACCCATGAGCCAGATCATCGACATCCGCGCCCGGGAGATTCTCGACAGCCGCGGAAATCCGACCCTCGAGGTCGATGTCCTGCTCGAGGATGGGGCGATGGGTCGCGCCGCCGTGCCTTCCGGGGCCTCTACCGGCGCTCGCGAAGCGGTCGAGCGACGGGACGGCGATCCGACCCGCTATGGCGGCAAGGGCGTCCTCGCCGCCGTCGCCGCGGTCAATGGCGAGATCTTCGACGCCCTCGCCGGCGCCGAGGCGCAGGATCAGCGTCGCCTGGATAGCTTGCTGATTGCTCTGGATGGCACGCCCAACAAGAGCCGACTGGGCGCCAACGCCACCCTCGGCGTCAGCCTCGCCAGCGCCAGGGCGGCGGCGAGATCGGCCGATCTGCCTCTCTATCGCTACCTCGGCGGCGTCTCGGCCCACCTCCTGCCGTTGCCGATGATGAACGTCATCAACGGCGGCGCGCACGCGGACAACGATCTCGACATCCAGGAATTCATGATCCTTCCGACCGGCGCGCCGAGCTTCGCCGAAGCCCTGCGGATGGGATCGGAAATCTTCCACGCCCTGAAAAGCGGCCTCAAGGCCGGCGGCCATGACACCAACGTTGGCGACGAGGGCGGTTTCGCGCCCAATCTCGCCGGCGCGCGGGCGGCTTTGGAGTTCATCGTGAGGGCCGGCGAGGCGGCGGGCTACAAGCCGGGCGAGGACTTCCATCTCGCGATCGACGCGGCCGCCAGCGAGTTTTACGGCGACGGGCGCTATCGGCTCGCGGGCGAGGGCAGGATCCTCGATGCCGGCGGCATGGCCGACTACCTCGCCGAATTGGTCGACGCTTTCCCCATCGCCTCGATCGAGGACGGCTGCGCCGAGGGCGATTTCGACGGCTGGGCCCTGCTGACGAAGCGGCTGGGGAACAGGGTTCAGCTCGTGGGCGACGATATCTTCTGCACCAATCCAGAGCTCCTGGGCGAGGGTATCGGCCGAGGTCTGGCCAACTCGATCCTGATCAAGGTCAACCAGATCGGCACGCTGACTGAGACTCTCGAGACCATGGAACTGGCGCGCCGCGCGGCCTACGCCTGCGTCATGAGCCACCGGTCGGGCGAGACGGAGGACACCACCATCGCCGACCTAGCCGTCGCCACTAACTGCGGACAGATCAAGGCCGGATCTCCCTCCCGTTCCGACCGGCTGGCCAAATACAATCAACTTCTGCGAATCGAGGAGGAATTGGGCGACCAGGCCCAATACGCCGGTCGAAAAGCGCTGCGACTCATTTGATTGACGCCGTGGTGAAGGGGCGAATGGCCCCCTGTTAGGCCCTCGTTAAGCAGGCTCCGCGATTGTCCAGTTTTCAGCCTCAAGCCCTTGAGTCAGCAAGATTGTTCCTCCGTCTTCAAACCTACATTCCGACCGCTGCCCTGGCGTTCCTGATTTTCTACTTCGCCTTCAGCGGTCTGACCGGAGACAAGGGCCTGCTGCTGTCGCGTCGGCGCGAGGCGACGCTGGCCCAAAAACAGGCCGAACTGAAGGCCCTTCGCGTCGAGCGCATCGCCCTCGAGACCAAGGTCCGCTTCCTGCGCGATGACAATCTCTCCGCCGATCTCCTCGAGGAGAGGGCCCACGTCCTGCTGGGATTTACCGATCCCAGGGACTATGTGATCCGCGACGTCCGCAAGAGCGGCTGAAGGCCCCTACCGTCGGACGCCGCGCGGGCGTTGGGTTGACGGGAGACATCGATGAAGGCCGAGCGCGCCGCCAAGGCGCCGACTTCAAAGCGCCGGTCCGCCGGGCCGCGCGGCGGCGCCGATGCGCCCGATCTCCTGGCCGCCTACCGCGCCATGCTGCTCATTCGCAGGTTCGAGGAACGGGCCGGGCAGCTCTACGGCATGGGCCTGATCGGCGGCTTCTGCCATCTCTACATCGGCCAGGAGGCCATCGCCGTTGGCATGCAGTCGGTAAAGCGGCCGGGCGATCAGGTGGTCACCGGTTACCGCGAACACGGCCACGCCCTGGCCGCCGGCGTCGATCCCCGCCAGGTCATGGCCGAACTCACCGGACGGGCCGCCGGCGTCTCCAAGGGCAAGGGCGGGTCGATGCACATGTTCTCACTCGACCGCGATTTCTACGGTGGTCACGGGATCGTCGGCGCCCAGGTCAGCCTGGGCACCGGACTGGCGCTCGCCAATCGCTACCGCGGCAATGGCGCGGTCGCCTTCGTCTACTTCGGTGACGGCGCGGCCAACCAGGGCCAGGTGTATGAGAGCTTCAACATGGCCGAGCTGTGGCGCCTGCCGGTGGTCTATGTGATCGAGAACAACCAGTACGCCATGGGAACCAGCATCGCGCGGTCGTCCTCCCAGACCCACCTCTACCGTCGCGGCGAGAGCTTCAACATTCCCGGCGCGGAGGTCGACGGCATGGATGTGGTGGCGGTGCGGCAGGCCGGCGTGAAGGCCGCCGAGCACGCCAGAAGCGGCAAGGGGCCGTTCATCCTGGAGATGAAGACCTATCGCTATCGCGGCCATTCGATGAGCGACCCGGGCAAGTACCGCACCCGCGAGGAGATCGACGAGGTGCGCAAGACCCGTGATCCGATCGAGCACCTCCAGGAGCGCCTCGAATCGGAGGGTCTGGCCAGCGAGGCGGCGATCAAGACCCTCGACGCGGAGGTCAAGGCCATCGTTTCCGAGGCCGCCGAGTACGCCCGCGCCGCCCCCGAGCCGGACCCTTCCGAACTCCTCACGGACATCTATGCGGCGGCCTCGGCGTGACCGATGTCCTGATGCCGGCGCTCTCCCCGACCATGGAGGAAGGAACGCTCGCCAAATGGCTGGTGAAGGTCGGCGATATGGTGAAAAGCGGCGATGTCATCGCCGAGATCGAGACCGACAAGGCGACGATGGAGGTCGAGGCCGCCGACGAGGGCGTGGTCGAGGCGATCCTGGTTCCGGAAGGGACCGAGGAGGTCAAG
>Ga0182024_10025480_pt1 | contig 10440 bp, 12 predicted proteins | sample P32metaG_FD_120480 | JGI IMG/M metagenome (GOLD analysis project Ga0182024, IMG submission 120480) | Permafrost microbial communities from Stordalen Mire, Sweden - P3-2 metaG (Illumina Assembly) | ecosystem: Environmental > Terrestrial > Soil > Wetlands > Permafrost | place: Sweden: Stordalen...
AGGCTGTGCATCTGTGTTTTTTTGAAGATCTCTTTTTCCAGCAGTTCACGCTGGGGTTTTGTAATGCCCAGAAAGGGGAATAGATTTCTCATATAGGCCGATTGCTTCGCAGCGACTTCGGGATTTGCAACAGAGTTAAAGAGTTTTTCTAAATTTTTGATCATGCCGATCATTATAAACAAACCGGACGAAAAATCAATTGTTGCAATTTTCAGTAAAAAGGTTGAAAAATGTCCTGCTGTACAAATCACTAAATTGGAGGTTCATATGAAGACTTGCAGCATTTTTTTAGCCTTATGTTTGGCAACGTGGATGGGACGCGCGGAATGCAACCATGACCATCATCGCGGGCATCACGACCAAGGACACAACCACAACAATAACCATGGACATCAACATGATCATGGACACGAGCATGCCTATAAGTTTTCTGTCCATCAGAAGGACTATCGATTTTCGACTGTTTTTGAAATGGACTCCCATGGAAAGCTTCACGGGTCGGTTGTCAAGAGTTCGCTGAGATGGCTAAAGCCGCTGCGCGATTCGTATGACGTTTATGATCAGGCAGGGGAGTGGAGAGCCACAGGAATAACCAGAATTCGCTGCCTCGGCTTGTTATACGCGTGGGGTACAGAGTTCGATATCTATGACAAAGAAGGCAGTCGCATCGGAGTGATCGATGGACAGGTCTGGACATCAGAGTCGGCCAAATACAGCATCTTCAACGCTAAAGGAGACCGCGTTGCCATTGCCTATTTGGATTTAACGAATGCAGGCTTTTCTATCGTGCATCCTGAAAAAACAAACCATTTCATTGCCCGCCTGACAAGAAACTTCGTCAGAGACCAGGTCGATCATTGGGATGTCGTTGTCTATGATAAAGATGCGGTCCATCCAGATATCATTAAAGTTTTTGCAGCTTGGGCAGTGGATTATCAGGAATATTTTAAAAAGGATATTTAGAGACTGTCTGCAAAGTCCGATCGGATGATTTGTGTACTGAATTTTGCTACAAGCGCATAAAAAAAATTAGCCATATTAAATCCAATATGGCTAATTTTTTTTATGCGCTTGTAGCAAAATTCAGTACACAAATCATCCGATCGGACTTTGCAGACAGTCTCTTAGAATTGGTATCCTAGGCCGATTCCGGCCCTGAAACCGCTCACGTCCGCTTTCGCGCGTTGAAAGTGGACGTGTAGGTAATAATAGTCGAGAAAGAGATCGATGACCCAGTGACGGGGGAGGTCTAAATAGATCCCGGACTTAGCGACGAATCCGAAACGGTTCTTATAGGCGCGTTCTCGGATGAAGGGAGAGAAATTTTTGAGGTGCAGGAATGTATAGCAAGGCCCGATCCCTAGATAAGGCCGTATTTTATGTGAGAAGAAGATATATTTTAGTCCGGCGCTCACAGGGATGCTCTCGATGTCCGTATGGCGGGGGTGGCCGTTCTTAAACGAATAACCGGCATTTCCCCAGACACCCCAATGGCCGATAAATCTGTAGGTGAACTCTGCCTCGCCTTCGATCCATCCATGGCCGTACATCTTTTGCACAGGACGTGAGGTGGGGAAGAACCCGCCTGCCCTGAGTTCAGCTATCCAGTCTCTTGTGGGGGGATATTTTCCCACCCTGCAATATTCTGCTTGCAGAGATGAGCATGCTAAAGCCCACAATAGCCCTATGATAGCAGTTTTCTTCATCGCCTCTTTATAGCGCAGTCGGACATTTTGAATTGAAATAAAAAAAAGGCCTCTTTCTTTCGAAAGAGGCCTTTAGGACAGGTTAACTATTACAGTTTAAACATGTTGCGAGCGACTCTGCCATCTATATTGAAAAAGTTCTCAGCTTCAGCTCTTTGGCTAGCAAAACGAGTTTCTCGGCTGATCCTTTCGAATTGATCGTCAAGAGACTCTGCCATAGGTGCTTCTAGAGCAAACATATTCATACCTGAGGCTTGTCTCACTCTGCTCATCCCGGCTGCTGTATGAGAAGGGATGTCTTGACGGAAAAGCTCAACAACAGCTTTCTCAGCAGCTTCTGACTCTTCGTCAACTTCTGATAAATCAGCGACGTCGCTATCATCACTGTCAACGCTGCTTGTGTCATCATCACCGTCACCATCTACTTCTTCAACTTCTGATTTGAAAAAGGAAAAGAAGGAACCGATCATAGATGGAGCAGGCTGCGTATTTGCAACTACTTGTTTTGTCTCCGCTTCTTCTCCGAAGAACATCGATTTGATTGTTCCTCCGACTAAAGGCATATTGTCGCACGCAGATTTAAGTCTATTGCTGCAGGCTTGAAGGAGTAAATATGCAACATAGGCAGTAATTCCAACGGCCAGCGTTGTGACGACGATAGTGCTCAAAATAGGCAATACAATTGGCATCACTCCGTAGACAACCATAGAAGTCACTGTTTTAAGAGCGAGCTCAAGTGCAAAGCCGACAAAATATGTGCCTGGCGACAAGAATATCATCACATGTTGCGCAACGAGATGAGTCGCAGCCATAGGACCGATTTTCATAGCGAGGGCCACAAAAGCCGCCTTGAGGGCAACAACACCGGCAACTCCTCCCATCAGGAGCAAGCTTTTCGGTTGTGTGATCCGGCTGAAGAAACCTGGTTGGTTTTTTTCAACCTTTATTAAAGGTTTTTCATTACCAAATTGTCGCGTTACAGCACCTAATCTATCGTCGCTTATTAAACTCACGGCTCGAGAATTAAATCCTCTAGCACGAGTAGAAGGGATAGGTGCAAAAGATCGCGCTACTGGAGCAGCAAATTGAGCGTTTTCGCGTCTGGCAGATGTAGAAGCTCTGAAGCGACGAAGTTGTATACTTGGATTTTGATTTTGAAGTTGAAAACTTCCGTTTCTTAATGAACGTGTAGCAATTGCCGCCGCACGACTTGTTCCTATTCCGCGATTAGTTGTTCCTATTGGTCCTCTTGGTACTCCTAGTGCTCTTATTGCTGGTGAAAAGGCCATTGTTTCCTCTTTTGTTAACTTTAGTTGTTAATCTTTTTGCTTTGTGCATAAATGATACCAATTATAATTATATTTACGCAACAAATAAAACTGTAATTATATATTTAAAATATTAAATATTGTGGATGTGTAAACATTGAATTTTATTAAATATAAAATTTAACAAAATACAACTAATGTTAATTTGAATTTTTGCTTGTTAAAAATATGTTTATCAGAGGTAAAAAATAACTATATGAAACTTTAGACGAATAATTTTTTGAAACAAAATAAAAATTATTTTGTTTATTTGATAATAATGCTGTTTTTGAGTTAACTTATAACTGATTGATAGTTAAGCTGTTATTGTTATTTATGCCCACCACCGCCTCCATGATGTGTTCCCCCGCCACCGCCATGGCCTCCTCCGCCCCCATGGTGTCCGCCGCCGCCGCCATGGTGTCCGCCGCCATGATGACCATCTCCATGGTGGCCATGATCATGATAATGGTGGCCATACCAGTCATCATATTGCCACTCTTCATCAAACCACATGCCATAGTAGAGGCCAGGGCCAATCCAAATAACCTGATCTCCATCATCATCATAGCCGTCCTCATCAACTTCGACGCCGATGCCAATTTGAGCCACTTCTTTTGAGGGGCTTGCTTCGCTATAAAGCATTGAATATGAGCTACTTAAGAATATCCCTAGGATTAAGATTTTTTTCATGATTTCCTACCTTTGTAGCGCTCTTTCAAAAAAGGCCGAAAACTTTTGAAATGGCGCATTTAATTTGTAATTATCATAAGAGGGATTTCATGTCTTGTGGGGATTTTTCATTTCTTTAGAAACCGGTATGGATTAAGCTGCTCATGGTATATGAAAAAATTGATCTTTTTTTTGACTGTCGGGGCCGGTTCTTTATCTGCAGAAATGCAGAACCATTATATCTTAGGGACCCATGGGATTAATTCGGCAGTCAAACCTCTTCAAGGCTACAATTATGCCAATATCTACACGCTGTATAAGACGAAGCAACTCAATGATTCGAAAGGCAATAAAGTCGCGCTTGTGGGGGGTAAAAAAGAGCTGGAAGTCCAATACCTGCAAAACATCTTCGGCTATTATTCGTCTTATAAACTTTGTGGGGCGTCGTGGGGCTGCCAGATCGATATTCCCTGCGAAATGATGTCGATTGATGCGGTCTATTTTAATCGAACATTCGAAGGTGCAGGGAAAAAACTAAAGCTGTCCGATATCTATTTCGAGCCTGTTAATTTCCGATGGAACTGGGACAGGCTTTATTTCTTTATTGCGTATGGGTTTTATGCTCCGACGGGCAAATACCAACATTTTTCCATGAAGAATTCCAGCCTGGGAAATTGGGGACAGCTTTTCACAGGGGCGTTTACGCTCTTTCTAGACCAGGGAAATACGTTTTCGATTTCGGCCTATGCCAATTATGAGATCCATTCCAAAACCAAAGAGATCGATTTCCGGGCGGGCGATAATTTCTGCCTTGATTGGGGGGTGGGAAAAACCTTCGATAAGGTCTTGACGATCGGAGCCTGCGGCTACTATGAAGGTCAGTGGACAAAGGACAAAGGCAGCAATGTCCCTAAAGCCGCCCGTAAAGTCCGCGACAAAGTTTTTTCGGCCGGGCCTGAAGTTGATCTCTTCATCCCGCAGATGAGTGGTCATTTCACAGCACGGTATGAGTTTGAATTCGGGGCTGTCTCTAGGACCCAAGGCCGGACGATCACTGTTTTGGCTGTTTTTACTTTCTAAGATCTTTTGAATAGAGTATTGATGACGATATTCAGGAGTGAAAATCATGTGCCGTGCTATTCAATTTGTTTTCTTTTTTTTATGCGCATTTAGCGGTGCAGTTGAAGGCTGCACAGCCTTTCAACTGAAAGCCCAAGACGGCTCTTTCGTCTATTGCCGCACGTTGGAATTCGGCTATAAATTCAACTCTGAGATTTTAGTTGTACCGCAAGGGACAGAATATACCGGCACGGCGCTAGGACAGCCAGGATTGAAATGGAGGACGAAGTACGGTTTTGTGGGAATGAACCAGTCGATGGAGAAAACGCTGGTTTCAGACGGGATGAATGAAAAAGGGTTGGTCATCGGCGTCCTCTATCTTCCCACTTTTGCTCAATATGAGGCACCTGATAGCCAAAGAAAAGATCGAACGTTGGGATGCTGGGAATTGCCCTCTTTCTTGCTCAGCACCTGCACGACGGTCCAAGAAGTGAAAACAGTTCTTCCCACGGTGCTGGTGGCCCAGCAGCCTCCTCCAGGAATGGGGGATTTCATCTTGCCAATCCATTACTATATTTCAGATAAGAGCGGCGCTGTGATAATCGTGGAATATGTCAAGGGGGAGCGGCATGTCTATGACGATCCGATGGGCGTGCTGACCAATTCTCCTCCTTTTGATTGGCATCTCAACAACCTCGCCAACTATGTCAATTTAGCCCCTGTCAATTCGGCGCCGGTGCAATTTGCAGATTGGGCGGTTCCCAATATCGGGCAGGGGAGCGGGCTGCTAGGACTGCCGGGAGATTTTACGTCCCCCTCGCGATTTGTACGTGCAACCATATTTTCCCAGTGGGCTCACCCGCAAAAGACTGCGCTGGAGGCTGTGAATCTCGGGTTCCATCTTCTGAACACGTTTGATATTCCCGACGGTCTGGTCCAAAGCAGGCCGGATGAAAAAAATATCAGCCATACAGAAACGACGGAATGGGTGATCGTGCATGACAAATCTAACTTGAAGACCTATTTCAGGGGCTATAAAAGCCTACGCATCCAGATGGTCGATTTGAAAAAGATCGACTTTACAAAGGGGGGATTCAAGCATGTTCCCATCATGCAGAGTTTCTCTGTGGATGATGTGACATCTCAGCTCAAGCCATTTAAGTAGAGCTAGCTGCTTTTTTTTCGGGCTTCGATCAGATAAAACTCGGTATCGGTCGGGATTATCGATTCGATCACAAAACCGGCCTGCTCGAGCAGACTTCTAAAATCTTGCAAGGTCCGCTCTCTTCCTCCCGTCGATGCCATTCTGTAGATATCCCAGAACTTGGCTAATTCTTTTTGGTTAGGGGAGGTCATGAAAGGCTCGATCACGATCAGCCGGGCCGAAGCGTCCATCGCTTGGTGGCAGTTTTCCAAGATTTTTAAGGCTGCTTTGTCTGTCCAATCATGCAAGACGGACTTCAAGATATAGGCATCTCCGTCTTTGGGGATAGTTTTGAAAAAATCACCGGCTAGCAATGAGCATCTTTCGAAATTCACGATAGGTTTTTTCGTCTCACTGATGACGTCGTGAAGTTCGTACAGGACTCCGCGCATATGGGGATAAGTATTTAATAGTGCCTTCAAGAAGTGGCCTGTCCCGCCGCCGATATCGTAGACGGATTTAAATTTTCCGAAATTATAAGACCGCATACAGGAAAAAATCACAGCTTTAGATTTTTGTCTCACGGCGGCATTGAAATGGGCCGCGGATTTAGGCCGTTCATGCAAATAGTTGTAGAAGGACTTTCCATGGGTTAGATCAAAAGCAGGCTTTCCTTGCCTGATGCATTCAGAAAGCTTGCTCCAGGTCGACGTGATCTCATCTTTAAAAAATAAAACGACAGTGCGAAGACTTTCAGGATGGGCTTTTGCTAAGAGCTCGCTCGCGGCCGTATTTGAGAAGACACGGCCCTCGTGTTCGTGGAAGACCCCTACGCTGGCTAGCATGCGCAAGAGACGGTACAGGCTCTCTTCATGGCACTCTGTCAATTTTGCCAGCTCACTAACCTTTTTTGGCCCTTCCATGAGATGGCCTGCGATATCGAGTTCGGCGGCAGTGTAGATACTACGGGTCACCCAGTGGCCGGAAATTAAAGAGAGTAGCCGTCCCCGGCCGGTTTGTTCGATATCAGGGGAGGGCTCTGCAAAAATAAGCGCAGAAGAACATAGGGTGCATAATAGGAAAGACTTAAAAAAAGTTTTCATGCCCAAATAGTAATAAGAGGGATGAATCTTTGAAACGATTATCTTTGATGGGTTTTATTGGGAGTCTTTAATCAGAAATTTATGCATGAATCGATGGAAGACCGGAGCGATAATGATGGCGATCACAACGAGAAAGATAATCCCGCTGAAGAGGGCGTAAGTTCCGGCAAAAAGCTTACCCCCTTCTGTGTGTAAAACATCGACCGGCCCCATGCCGGATAAGATCATCGTCGCGTTGACATAGGCATCGACCCAGGTCATGTTCTCAAAATGGCTATAGCCGATCATGCCAATGCTCAGGGAAAGCAGCATGACTGCAGATCCAATGACGAGATTGCGGAGGATGCGTCGGACAAAAATATGTACCGGTGCTAGCCGAGGATGGTTTTTCCGCATGGATTCTTATCTTTTCTTTTTTCTGCCAAAGTAAATAAGACCGCCGCCGATCACCACAAGAGCAACCCCTGCATAAAGGCCTATCTTGACTTGCGTATCATATTGGCTTGCGCTGGCCTGCATGTTATTGCTCATTCTTCGGCCGACATAGTTTCCTGACATCTGATTCGACATATTATGGACTTCGCTCTTGGCCCCAGAAATGACGTGCATGCAATGGGATGCATAAATAATCAGGGCTATCCCTGCCAGACAAGCAACCATTCCTACAATTCGCTTATAACCCATATTTCCTCCAGTTACAACTGCTTAATCCATATCTAATAAAACGAAAATAGTTTGTAAATGATTTTTAAAATTGAATAAAAAATATTAATTCTGATAAGGGCTAGTTTATGATCCTGATGAGGGCATTTGTCCTCGTGAGGGAATAAAAGGAGAGAGCCATGCTCGGTACCATTTTAGTTATTATATTGATTTTGTTATTGATCGGAGCGCTTCCACGATGGTCTTACAGCTCTGAGTGGGGATATGCGCCATCCAGCATTTTAACATTAATCTTAGTGGTTATTGTTATTCTGCTGCTGCTAGGCAAGATATAAATAAAGAAGCATAGGCCAAGAGCCTATAAGGGCCTATGCTTCGATTTTTCTTAGAGCGTGTTTGCAAAGTCCAATTGGACTTTGCAGATACTCTCTTATGTCATTTCAGTTTTTTGGCAATTACCTCTTCGACGGAGACTTTTGGTTCTTGAGCCATCTGTCCCAGGTATTGGGGCAGTTCCAGTCCTGCCATCTCAGCGATGTCGTGCAGGGCAGGGAGCGACTTCACAAATTGACTGATGAAGTTCGAGGTCGAGGAGCCTTTCCCGTCTTCCTTACAACCGCTGTCCCAGACAGTGATCTTGTCGATCTTAATGTTTTTGATCGCTTCGGCTTGGAGCTTCACGATCTCTTCCAGCTTCTCGATCAGGAGCATGGTAGAGGCGCTCTTGGCGTCGTCTCCGCAAGCTTGCACTAGCTGCTTATATCCTTTGGCCTTTGCCTCGAGCATCTTCAAGAGTCCTTCCGCTTCGGCTTGCCGGATCGTCAGGATCGCTTCGGCCTCGCCTTTAGCGACTAAAACCTTACTGAGCGCTTCAGCCTCGGCATCGATCTGGATTTTCCTTTTTCTGATTTCTTGAGGCACGATCTGCTCGGCTTCTAACAGCTGAGTTTGCGCTAGAGCTCGAGCTTTTTGGATTTGAGCTTCCGCATTCTGCTTGGCAACTTGGCTGCGCTGAGCGGCTTCTGCCTCTTTTTCAGCCAGCGTGGCATTGGTCAAGGCGATATGGGCCCTAGAGTCGTTTTCGCCTTTGACAGCTTCTGCATTATAAGAAGCGACAGAGACCCGACGGTCTTTTTCTGCTAAAGATTTGCCGATATCCCCTTGCTTCTCCTGTTCTGCCACATCGACCTTGGCCTGGTTGACCGCGGTTGCCGACGCTTTTTTACCAATACTTTCGATATATTCCGATTCATCCGTGATATCTGTGATGTTGACGTTGATGAGGGTGAGGCCGATCTTATGCAGCTCAGGCTCGATGTTGTTCTTGATCGATTCCAAAAACCTCTCGCGGTCTTGGTTGATTTCTTCGATCCGGAGCGAGGCAACCGTCAATCGCAATTGACCGATGATGATCTCGGTGGCCATCGATTCGATCCCTTTGCTGTCGAGCTCTAACAGACGGACAGCGGCATTGGTCATGACATCGGGAGTCAGGCCTACGGCCACTGTAAACGTGCTAGGAACGTTCACGCGGATGTTTTGATGGGACAGGGCACCCTTGAGCGGGATATGGATCGTACGGGGCGTTAAATCCAAAAAGGCACAGCCTTGGATCAGCGGCCATACGAAGGTGCCTCCTCCATGATAACATTGGACGGCCTTGTTATCTCCGACCCGTCCGTAGACGACGAGGATTCTATTGGACGGACATCTGCGGTAGAGTTTCGCAAGGAAAAAGAGGGTCGAGAAAATGAAGAGGAGGAATCCAGTCACAGTTGTGCTTAAAAAGTCCATAAATCACCTATTGATAGGGACGACAGCTACAATTCTGTCGTCCATGTTTTTTACAATCTGCACTTGCGTAAACGAAGAAATCTCTTCGTGAGTCATCGAAACGGCATCTATTTCATGCGTATGATGGTGTAAAGAAATCGAGATCTTGCCGAGGCCGTTCTTAGGGATTCTTTGGTAGACGAAGGCTTCTTTGCCGATCGCATCTTCGATCCTGAAAACAGCGCCGGGGCTCCGGAGCTTTTTGGCCATTTTAAAAATGAGGGCTGTTGCAAAGACGGCGACAAGGCCTCCCGCCGCGGCCCAGGCCGCAGAGGCGCCGCCGGACAAGGCGAACTCTTTTTTGCAGGTCAGGCCGACGAGGCCGAAGAACATCAAAAATCCCGTCAGCGTCTGCTTCGTGATCCATTTGAAATTTTGCACATCGAAATGTCCATGGCCGTCATCGACCTCATGGTCATGGCCGATGCCGAAAATAGTCAGGAGGAATTGGATGATGAACATTCCTGAGCCGCTCAGGGCGCAGAACCAATAGAAGGTGTCTTTAGAGAAGGCTGTTTGCAGGAAGGTGATGAAGTCTGTCATAAACCCACCTATTGTTGCATCAATTGTCAACTTCCTCTATGAATAAAGCAAGACAAGAAGAGGAGAATTTATTCTTAAGTTTTAACTATGCTTTTTGAGGATTCAAAAAGATTTTTTTGAAAAGCCATCCAAAAATGCCTAATAGACAAGCTCCAATGCCAAACATGAGACCATTTTTGATGGTTTTATTCCATTTCTTATCCTTGGATTCGGCTATAGATAGTAAATCTGCACGTTGCTGAGGAGATAGTTCTGTTTGATCTTCTCGCGCGGGCAAACCCAGTCCCTTTAGGGCTGGGTCAACCGCGCGTCTCTCTATGAATCTCATTGTTTTTTTTCACATGCCAAATTATAATTTCTACTATGAAACAGCTGCAAGCCTTTGAATTCGAACTAGAGCACGATTGGGA
>Ga0182024_10025481_pt1 | contig 10440 bp, 9 predicted proteins | sample P32metaG_FD_120480 | JGI IMG/M metagenome (GOLD analysis project Ga0182024, IMG submission 120480) | Permafrost microbial communities from Stordalen Mire, Sweden - P3-2 metaG (Illumina Assembly) | ecosystem: Environmental > Terrestrial > Soil > Wetlands > Permafrost | place: Sweden: Stordalen...
CGCCGATGCAGCAGGCGGTTGGCGACATCGAGCGCTTTGACGGTGTCGGTACCGATGGCCTCGGGCGTGTGGTAGAGGATGTCCCTGACGACGCGCAGTACGTGACGACGCCCTTTCTTCGGCGGCAGGTAGCGCTCGACCCGGTCGGTGTAGAGCAGCAGGCCGACTTTGTCGCTGTTGCGGATGGCGGAAAATGCCAAAACGCTGGCCAATTCCGCCGCCAGGTCGCGTTTACTGGCGGCACCGGAACCGAAATTTCCGGAGGCGCTGATATCCACCAGCAAAAAGATGGTCAGCTCGCGCTCTTCGGTGAATTTTTTGACAAACGGCCGGCCGGCCCTGGCGGTGACATTCCAATCGATGGTGCGCACCTCATCGCCCGGGGTGTACTCGCGCACCTCATCGAAGTCCATCCCGCGTCCCTTGAATACCGAATGATAGGAACCGGCGAGACTGTCATTGACCATGCGGCGCGTGCGGATTTCCAACTGCCGCATGCCGCTCATGATGGCCTTGCTTGACTTGCCGGTCTCCCGTGCCATCGTCAGGGCACCGGCAAGGCATCGAGAATTTTCTCGATGACATTCTCCGAAGAAATATTTTCCGCCTCTGCTTCGTACGTGACCGACACCCGGTGACGCAGCACGTCGAGCGCGATCGATTTCACGTCCTGCGGAATCACGAAGTGACGGCCGCTCAGGAAAGCCATGGCGCGCGCGCCCAATGTCAACGCAATGGTGGCCCGCGGCGAAGCGCCGTTCTGGATGTAGCCGTTCAAATTCAAGGACGCCGCCAGCGGCGGGCGGGTTGCGAGCACCAGATCCACGATGTAATCCCGTATTTTGTCATCGACATGGAGCGTGTTCACGACGTGGCGCGCCTCCACGATTTGTGCCGCGCTGACCACGGTCCGGGGAACGACCATGGCTTCGGTCGTCGCCATGGCATCCAGAATCGCACGCTCCTCCCCGCGGTTTGGGTAGGTGACGATCACCTTCATCATGAATCGATCGATTTGCGCCTCGGGAAGCGGGTACGTCCCTTCCTGCTCCAAGGGGTTCTGGGTGGCAAGCACCAGGAACGGGCTGGGCAGACTGTAAGTCTCATCGCCGATGGTGACTTGGCGCTCCTGCATCGCTTCCAGTAGAGCACTTTGTACCTTCGCCGGGGCTCGATTGATTTCGTCCGCGAGGATCAGATTGCTGAAGATCGGCCCGTGCTTCGTCCTGAACGCGCCGTCCTGTGGGTTGTAAATCATCGTTCCGACGATATCCGCCGGCAGCATGTCGGGTGTGAATTGCAGCCGCTTGAAATTCAGGGCGATGCAGCTGGCCAGGGTCTTCAATGCCAGCGTCTTCGCCAAGCCGGGGACGCCTTCCAACAGCACATGCCCGTTGCTGAGCAGCGCCACCAACAATCGGTCGAGCAGGTGCTTTTGACCCACGATGACACGCGCCATTTCCTGCTGGAGCGGGCGGATCCAGGCTGAACTGGCCGCAACCGTCTCGCGTACTGCGCGCATCCCCGGATCCGGTGCGCCTGCCGGGACGGGCGCTTCCCGGTTGGCCGGCTGATACCTCGCATTTTGCTCAATGAGCGGGGCCGCTTTCTGATTCATTCCTGGATCCTTATTGACGAAAATCCGAGTCTACGGGCGAGGCGAACCGCGAAATCCTCTAAAGACTCCGGAACTCGCGAATGAGGCTTTGAACTTGCGGAGGGCCTTCGGTTCCCCGCCAACGGCGACACCCGGCGAAAGACTAGAATTCTCCGTAACCCCGCGCCATTGCCGCGGCCAATATGGGCAGAAACACAAAAAGCGCAAGTTCCGCGTGCAAATACCGACGCACCTTCCGTATCTCCGCATCGCTCGGCAAGCTGCCCGATCTTCGCCAGCGAATGAATGCCACCGTCGGCGGCACCGACAATATCCCGATAACCGCGAAGTCGGCAATTTTGGCCCAAAAAAAGCCGTTGTGCGAGTAGTACACCCAGCCCTTGGCGGCAAATATCGCCCGGCAGAAGCCGACCACGATAACCGCTGCCGCGAGGATGCCGTACCAAAGATCGATCGAAGCAATCCGCCCGACCGCGGCTCCGCTCATGCCAGGGCGAATCGCCCAAAATTCGGCAAATAAAATCCCGAATATGGCGAAGATCAGCAGATGGTGGCCTATGGCAAGAGACAGATCGAGCATAGCGCCTGATGCTAATCCGCATGCCTCGGGATATCAATTCACCGCGCGATGGTCACGCCCAGGCCGAATTACAGGTACGCCGATCACGGTCGCGCTGTTTTTTTTCAAAGTGTGCTTCAGCCCTGATCCTTGAGTACCGATAACCAATACTCTGGCATCTTCGCGGCCGCGCAACGACAAACAAAGACTGCGGCCGCGCAAATGCGTGATTGGTGCCACGTTCCGGGAAAGTGAGGATTTCATGAAGATGACATGGAAGTCGGCAGTCGGCGCCTCGGTATTCCTGCTTGTTACCCTGCCAGGCCACGCGGACACCACGCCTGACCAATATTTGACTTTCAGCGGTTTCGGCACGCTGGGAGAGGTGCACTCCGACTACCGGCAGGCTGACTTTACCGGAGAGTACATACAGCCGCGGGGCGCGGGATTCACCCGCAGCTGGAGTCCCACCCCCGACAGCGATTTGGGCGGCCAAGCCGATATACGCATCGTCGACGGATTGACCGGTGTGGTGCAGGTCATTTCCCGCGACACCGACGATGGCAACTTCTCACCCAGCGTCGAGTGGGCCAACATCAAGTACGCGTTCACTTCGGATCTGGCGGTACGCGTTGGCCGCACTCTGTTACCGACTTACGAGCGCTCCGACAGCGAGAATATTGGTTACGCCCTCCCCTGGGTGCGGATCCCGAACGAAATCCGCTACTCGAACTCGGCGACCCACAGCGACGGGGTGGATGTGCTCTACCGCATCAAGACCGGCACCGTGACCCAGGACCTTCAGATACAGTTTGGCCGCACCTCGGAAGAATTCTCCGGCGCGGTGTTTCGTGGCAAGGATCTCGTGGTCCTGAGCGACACCCTCCAGTACGGCGATACCAGCGTGCATCTGGCTTATCAGACCATGATGTACACGTTCTCGGTTCTCCCGCCGGCTCGATTCCGGCTGGCCAGCGCGGGATTCACGTATGATCCGGGAACTTGGTTCGTAACGGGAGACAGCAATGTCGCCCATTACGACTTCTTCGGCGACTTCTATGCCTGGTATCTGAGCGTCGGCATGCGATTCGGCCACTTCACCCCCTACCTCATTTACTCGCTCGAAGATGCGCCGGATTCTGCACCGCCATCCGGCCTGACTCAGTTGGGTGACGAGCGCACGATGGCCGCCGGAGTGCGTTGGGATTTCGCCAAGAACATTGACTTCAAGGCGCAGCTGCAGCGCGTGACCATTGGCACGGTGGACGCACCCGCCTCGTTCAACAATATCCAACCGGGACTGCGACCCGGCGACAAAGCCAATGTGGTCAGTTTGACATTGGATTTTGTGTTCTAGGCCATGGCACCCAGGGCTTGCATAAAAACGACGGCGCTCAGCGCCATGATTTTCGCCGTGTTGGCCGCCGGCGTCCGCGCAGAGGACATCGTGGTCATTGTCAATCCGGCCGCCAAGCCGATCAGCAAGGAGCAAATTGTCGATGTCTATCTGGGGAGGAACGCCGAGCTGACGCCCATCGACCAAACTGTCGGTTCGTCGATCTACGTCCAGTTCTACAAGAAGGCAACGGGCCGCGATGCCGCGCAGATCAAGGCAATCTGGTCGCGCATTCTGTTCACCGGCAGAGGCCAGCCGCCGAAACAACTGCCCGATTCGGAGGCGGTGAAAAAGAGCGTGGCCGCCAACCCGAACGCCGTCGGTTATATCGAGAAATCCGCCGTGGACGCCTCGGTCAAAGTCGTTTTGCCGCTCGATTGAGAGGGCATGGGTAGCATCACGTGAAGGCCCGGACCCTGAAAGAAGCTTGGCGCCTGGGCAGTATCGCCGAGCCGCAGATTCTGTTCCCGCTGATTGCCCTGGTTCTATTGGCCGCCATGTGGATGGCGACGGCCGGCATCATCAGACTCAAGCACACAGAAGCTGAGCGCGACGCAGCCCTATTGAGCCGTGAACTGTTGGGAACTTACGAGGCGCAAGTCGTTCGGGTGTTGAGGGAAATCGATCAGACTCTCAACCTCGTCAAGTTTTGGCACGAAGGCAATTTCATGCAGGGCGCTCTTTCCGAACTGAAAGATCGAGGACTGCTGCCGCCGGACCTGGTCTTCTCCGTCAGCATTGCCGACCGCGACGGTACCATCGTGGAGAGCACCCGCCCGCTGGGAGGCGACAGCGTTGCCGATCAGGATTATTTCCGCAAGCAGCGGGACAGCAGTGCCATTCTGGTGGGAAAGCTGCCCCGGGGCGCGACGGGCGACGGCAAACTCCTTTTCTCAAAAAGGTTGAATGGGCCAAAAGGTGAGTTCGACGGCGTGGTGATGGTCGCCGTGGACGCGTCATTTTTCGTCAGCGGCTACGACGCCGCGAAGCTGGGCGAGCACGGCGTCCTCGGCATTCTCGGTACCGACGGCATCGTGCGCGTCAGGCGCAGCGGAGAATCGCTGTTCTCCGGCGATGCGCTCGATTACGCGTCGGTGCTGCCGAAATCTGACGACGCCGACGCGGAGCCGCCGGTCTCGCGCAGCAGCTGGGACGGCGTATGGCGTTGGAGCAGTGCTCGGGAAATCTACGGCTTTCCGCTAGCGATACTCGTCGGACTGGCACAAGAGGAACAACTCGCAGCCGTTCAAAGAGATGCATTCGGCTACCGCTCGTGGGCTGCGGTGGGCAGCGTCGGAATCATTCTGTTGATGGCGGTACTCGGTCGAATGAGCTGGCAGCTGGCGCAAAGCCACTTGCGCGAAAGCGAATCCAAGCTGGAGCATGCGCGGCGTGTCGAGTACCTGGCCTACCACGACGGCCTCACGGGCCTGCCCAACCGGAGCATGTTCAGCAAACTGCTGGCTCAACGCATCAGCGAAGCTCGCCGCTACAACAAGCAACTCGCAGTTGCGTTCCTCGATCTTGACCGCTTCAAGCAGATCAATGACACGCTGGGTCACGAGGCCGGCGATCAGTTGCTGATGGAGGTCGCCGCCCGACTGCAGGGTTGCGTGCGGGATAGCGACACGGTGGCACGCTTGGGGGGAGACGAATTCGTGGTGCTGCTCCCGGAAATAGACGAAGGGAAGCAGGCGGTAATCGTGGCCCAAAAAATACTTGCCGTCATCGGCAAGGCGTTCACTCTCATCGGCCACGAATTTCGCGTCACAGCGAGCATCGGGATCAGTCTCTATCCGCGCGACGGGGAGGACGAGCAAACCCTGACCAAGAATGCCGATATCGCGATGTATCAGGCCAAGGCGGAGGGAAAGAACAATTTTCAGTTCTACTCAGAAAAACTGAACGCCAATTCGCTCGAGCGGCTCACGTTGGAATCAAGCCTGCGGCACGCGCTGGAGCGCAACGAATTTCGGCTGTATTACCAGGCAAAGCGCGATATTCGCAGCGGCCGCATCGCCGGCATGGAGGCGCTGCTGCGCTGGGAGCACCCCGACCTGGGCACGGTGGCGCCCATGCAGTTCATTCCGGTCGCCGAGGACACCGGGCTCATCGTGCCGATCGGGAAGTGGGTGCTCAAGACGGCTTGCCTGCAAAGTGTGGCATGGCAAAACGAGGGCCTGCCGCCCTTGAGCGTCGCCGTCAATATGACCGCACGCCAGTTCTCGGATGAATACTTGCTGCAGGATCTGGCCTCGATACTCGAGGACACCGGCATGAATCCTCAGCTTTTGGAAATCGAACTGTCGGAGAGCTTACTGATCCACGACGTGGAAACGACGCTGCGGATCCTGACGGGAATCAAGTCGTTGGGCGTTCGCATCGCCGTTGACGATTTTGGCACCGGCTACTCCTCGCTGGCGACGCTGCAGCGCTTTCCCCTCGACACGGTCAAGATCGATCGCTCGTTCATCGGCGAGCTGGCCGGCCCGTCGGAGGATTCGGCGCTGGCCGACGCGGTCATCGCGATGGGCAAATCGCTGAGCCTGACGGTCATCGCGCAGGGCGTCGAAACCAAGGAACAGGCGGAGTTTCTGCGTACCCATGCCTGCGATGAACTGCAGGGCTTTTATTTCAACAGGCCCTTGCCGGCCTATCAGTTTGCGCAGTTGATGCGTGCCCAGAGCGCGGACATTTCGTATGTCGGCACGCGCGCGGGCCTGCTGAACCCGCAGCTATGATCGGCGTGTAGCCGTTATCCTACGTCCGCACGGGGAATTTGCACCGCATCATCCCATCGCAGTTCACGGCTCGGCGCCAATGGGTACAATGCCTCGAGCAGTGTAAACGTAAGGACCCGACATGCGCCCTGTGACGCAGCCAACCGATTTTCCGAAAAACGACGTGGCGGATGAAATCGCCATCAAGAGTTGGCTGGACGCGCTCGCCAGCGGCGCCTGCAATGAGGCCGCGTTCTTGCGGTCGGTGCAAGAAAGGTTCGGGTCCGATACCGAGGGCGGCTGGGAAGTGCTCTCGCAGCTGGACCAGTACTATCGGCGTGGAAGGATCAAGGCCGAAGTATTCCAAGCGATCAAAAACGCGTTGGCAGAGTCCGCACTGGGCGCCGGCCACACCTTGGGGATTCCGGCGACAAGCGATGTCGCGAGCCCACGCGGCACGGCGCGCGCGGAACCGGATGCGCTTGCGCGCCGTGAGGAAGTTCCGTCGCACGATGCCGTGCTCGAACTGAAACCGGGCAGCGTACTGCGGCGTCGCTACCGAATCGAAACCATGCTGGGCCAGGGAGCCATGGGCACCGTCTTTCAGGCCCTCGATGAATATCGCCTGGAAACGCCGCCCGCCGGTCAACGCTTGGCGATCAGGGTGGCGCATGCGGCGGTGACCAAGCGCGCGGAATTGCTCACGGAACTGCGCCGCTCGTTCCAACAGATGCAGCGGCTGTCGCACCCAAACATCGTGCGTGTTTTCGAGTTCGACCGCGATGGTCCGATCGTTTTCTTTACGATGGAACTGCTCAATGGAGCGCTGCTCAGCCGCGTACTGCAAGCCGGAAAAGTCGTTCCGTTGAGCCTTGCCCAGGCGTGGGCGGTCATCCGCGACATCGGATCGGCCCTTCAGCATGCGCACTCACGCGGTGTGGTGCATGGAGATGTCAATCCGCAAAATGTCTTCGTCACGATCTCGGGCGAATTGCGCGTCCTGGATTTCGCGGCGCCGCTCAGGTCGAACGTGGCCTCAGCGGCGGCGGATCATGAAATGACGTTGCCGTCTGCTGCATCGGGCTACGCCAGCTGCCAAGTGCTCGAAGGCGAGCGTGCCGATGCGCGCGATGATGTTTTTGCGCTGGCCTGCATCGCATTCGAACTGCTCGGCGGCGAACATCCATTCTCGAGGAAAACCGCAATCGAGGCGCGCAAGGCGGGCTTGAGTCCGCGACGGCCGCCGAAGCTCACCCATCAACAGTGGCAGGCACTGCGCGCCGGCCTCGCCTGGGACCGCGAGGAACGGCCCTCCGACATGCAGCAATGGCTGCAACAGTTGGACCTTCGCGGAGCCGCGAAACAGGTGGCGCCCATCGCGGAGCTTCTCGAGCCGCTTCCTCACAAGGAGCGCAAATCGGGATTTTCGATGGCAGCCGCCGCCGCGATTGCATTGCTTCTCGCCGCCGGCTACTGGTTCATCAGTCAGCGTGGCGTGTTGCCGCGCGTGGATGGCGGTATGACGGCCTCGGCCCCCAGCGCCGCTGCACCGAGTTCCGCGCCAACAGCCGCAGTGCCCGCGAATTCCACCCCCTCATCGCTCGGCGATCAGCCTCCCCCGCCGCCGGGGCGTGCGGCGCCGCCGGCGGCACACCAAGCGCCGGCAGCTTCGACGCCCCCGGCGCGAGCGCCTGCGGCGGAGCCCGCGCGCATGGCATCGGTGACGCCCGCGCCATCGCTTAACACTTCCTCAGGAACCTCGAGGATCGAATTGGCCGCAGACACGATCGATGTACCGGCTGCCGAATCGTCGGCCCAGATCACCGTGCGGCGCAAGGGCAGTTTGCGCGGCGAAGCCAACTTTACCTGGTGGACCGAATCCGGTACCGCGAAACCGGGCGTTGATTTTTCAGCGGTCGTGCCGCATCAGGCATACATCGGCGATGGAAAATCTAGCATCTCGCTGAACATTCCCGTGAGCACTGCGCCGCGTACTCAAGCCAAGAGTTTCTACGTGGTCATCGACCAATCTGAGGGCGGCACGCCGCTCGCTGCGCGAACACTGACCATGGTCACTCTGGCGCCCACGGAGTAGGTGCCCTCGCAGCTCATAGGGTCTATCGGCTCGTGAGCTGCGTCCAAATGGGCGCGAGCGCTGCACCGGCGAGTCCGGCATCTTTCATCGTGGCCAACGCTTCGTCCCGAGAAATAACATTCTGCGATTCCAGCAGGGAAAGTGTCCCCAGCAGTTCACCGGCGCACAATGCGATCGCCAGACTTTCCTGCGGCGATTTTTCGATCGCGGCCAGGAGGCGCGGCGAGCTTTCCCAGTAGCGCGCCATGCGCAGCGCCACCGGCGGCCCCAGCGCCGTCGTCAGAGCGACGCACAGTGTGGGGCTGGGCGCGATGCCGGGAGCGCGCGCATAGACATCCAGGGCCGCGCCATAGACCAACAGCGGACCCAGGGCGCTCAGCAAGACGACCAGCTGAGCTTCGAAGCGATCTTCGGGATGGGTTTTCAGTGCATACATCTCCGCCGCGCGCGCGGCCCGCTCGGTGCGCTCCCACAACATGCGCGGAAATCGCGGGAAATTCGTGCGCGTCGCGCGAAACACCGGCTGCAGCATGGCGGTCGCGACCAGCCCCCGGAGTGCGTCGGCCCCCAGAACGACGATTGCGCGCTGGATGGTTTCGATCGGTGCGGGCGATGTCCGATAAAGCGCCGAATTCGCGAGCCGCAAGACGTCGGCCGCCAATACCGGATCGTGGGCCACGATGCGAGAGAGTTTGTCGGGGGCTGCGCGCGGGTCGTCCATCGCGCGCAAGAGTTGCGGCATCAATGTCGGCCGCCGTGGGAAATACTTCGGGTCTAGTGTGTCGGCCTGCATTATCGCGGAAACCGAGTCTCGAACCTGGATTTGGACTGGTTCCAGAAACTGCGCCTGCGAGGTTGCCGCAAATGCGAGTCGCCAAAGCCGCTCGGTCACCAGGCTGTTGGCCAGCTCGATTCGCGAGCCATCGAGCTCGAGACCCGGACTCCTGGCACCCTCCGGCCCAGGGCGCTGCGCACTTTCCGGAACCGCAATGCTTGCCGCCCTCCGCCCTCGGTAAAACCGGTACACCACCCATGCGGCGATCCCCGCGGCGATAATCGCAATCACGATAGCGGCGCCAACCATCGCTCAACACCCCTTCGGAGACAGGCTCCTCGGTTGCTCCTCAGTAGTGAGGTGGCCTTTCCTGCTCCGCGGGGCGCGCCTCTTCGGATGGCGCGCCCTCGAGCCTTTCTCTGACTGCCTTGATCTGGGTTTCCAGCATCTGGATTTCCCGGTGCTGTCGAAAGACCACGTCGCTGAGTTCGGACATGGCGCGCTCGAGATAGGCAATCTTGGACTGGACTTGTTCCAAGGGCTCATGCATCGGCTTACTTCATGCCGTAGAAAATATAGTCGGCCGTGTAGTTCGCGCGAAGTTGCTGCCCTGCCTGATCCGGGCGACACGCTATCGCCGGCGCGTTGCCTCCCACCGTATTCAAGCGTTGAACGTACTGCACTCCGCTGAAAAGACCATGGCCGAAGGTCGCCTTGGCACGCAGCAGCAGCCAAGGAATCGACTCGGGCTTCGGGCTTTCGCTGCGACCGACGACGTCGCCAATCACTTTACTGCCGTCATTGGCTTCCCACGTCGGGCCGCCATAGTGTTTTCCGGCACTTCGACCTCCTTTGGTAAACAAGGCGGCTTCCGGCTGTTTGAACGACCACTCAAACCTGGACGGGTCATTCTTCGCGGGCTGGCATTCATAGATCTGCACACCCTTGGCGTGCAGATCCGCGATCAGCCCTGGGGACCCGGGTACGTGCAGCGGTGCAGGTACCTGCGGTGCGGTTGCGCAGCCCGCCACCACCACGCACACCGACATCCGGAGCATTCGCGGCAACGACCGAAGCTTCATGGTCCTTCTCTCCTATTCGAACAGCGGCATCCCACATTATGTCAGCAGTAACGCCTGACGAGGGGCGGTCAAGTGCGCTATTGTGCGCGAATCATGCTACGAAAGCCCCAGAAGCGCGTACTCGCCATCGATGTCGGCGGCACCCATGTGAAAACCCGAGTCTCGGGCTCCCGTGCGATGCGTCAGTTTGAATCC
>Ga0182024_10025482_pt1 | contig 10440 bp, 10 predicted proteins | sample P32metaG_FD_120480 | JGI IMG/M metagenome (GOLD analysis project Ga0182024, IMG submission 120480) | Permafrost microbial communities from Stordalen Mire, Sweden - P3-2 metaG (Illumina Assembly) | ecosystem: Environmental > Terrestrial > Soil > Wetlands > Permafrost | place: Sweden: Stordalen...
AAGGCGGAAGTGGAATACGGATGGATTGAGTCGGGATTGCCGTTGAACAATGATCGCGGTTGTTCGCCCTCCGTTTTTTACGTGAATCGATTTTGGGAGAAGCCATCCGCGGCCACGGCTCAGGCGCTCATGAGCAGCGGCTGTCTTTGGAATACGTTCGTGATCGCCGGGCGAGCACAGACTTTTTTGGAGATTATCGAATCCACAACGCCACGCGCGCTGCAGTCATTCAAGGCTGTTGCAGACTCGCGGCTGCGAGATGAAGAAACGGAGCGCGCGGCCGCATTGTACGAAGCCCTGCCCACGGGAGATTTCTCTCGCGAGGTACTTACCAGGCGTCCGGAGAGATTGGCCGTTCTTCGCATGGATGGAGCGGGATGGGGTGACCTCGGCACGCCCGAAGGCGTGCTGGCGGCAATTCAGGGGACAGATCCCGTCCCGCACACGCCTTCCAATGCTTTCAGCTCGTGGTTAGCCACGTACCGCCATCGGTTGGAAGAGGTTTGCCACCAGGCTAACGAGGAACCCGTATCGGCGGAGCGGCATCACTGATAGAAGCCGAATTTGTATCCTGAGGTTGGCATTATGAGCGCTCGGGTCAGAATAATGATCGCAGACGATCATCCGCTTGTACGCAGCGGCCTCCGTGGTCTGCTCGAGCGCGACGGCGAATTTGAGGTGATCGCCGAGGCGGCGGACGGGTACGAGGCAATCGATCTGGCCGTTTTGCACAAGCCCGATGTGATCCTGCTGGACGTCGGAATGCCCCGGCTGAGCGGCCCCGATGCCGCCCAGAGTATTTCACAAAAGCTTCCTGCCGTTCGGATAGTGATGCTCAGCATGCACTCCGACGAATCGTATGTTCTGCGAGCGTTGAAGGCGGGAGCGCGCGGATATCTTCTGAAGGCTTCCCCGGAGGCGGACGTGATCGCTGCCATTCGCGCCGTCGCATCCGGGAACGCCTACTTCAGCCCCAGCATTACAAAACTGCTGGTTGAGGAGTACGTCGTCGAGGCCCGCCGGCGAGGCGTGGACGACAGCTATGAACTGCTGAGCACCAGGGAAAAGGAGATCCTCCATCTCCTTGCGTCGGGGAAAACCAACCGGGAGATCGCGGAACTTCTGTTCATCTCCGTTGCAACCGTGGAGACCCACCGCAACAACGTCTTTCAGAAGCTTCACCTTCACAATCTGGCGGAACTAATCCTCTATGCGGTACGGAAAGGGCTGATTTCCTGAAGGCGGGTATTGGTTGAGACAGGTTTCCCTAACCGGTACTCGGGCGGCAAAGGAAGCTCGAAAGTCAGGGTCGTTCCTCTCCCCGGCTTCGAGTCGAACTTCATCGTACCCGAAAGGCTCACCACGCGCTCCTGCATTCCCAGAATGCCGAGGCCAGTTTCAAGGGACGGAGAGAAGCCTTTGCCGTCGTCCTGAACCGACAGCCGAAGGAAGCCGTTTTCCTCGCGCACCAAAACACGAGCCTGGGTTGCACCCGAGTGCCGTGCGGAATTGCGAAGAGCTTCCTGGACGACGCGAAAGACACAGGTCCGGTGCTCCTCGGGAATGTCGTCGTCGAAAGACTCCGCCACCACGTCCACAGCCATCGAGCCCGTGCGGGTCACCTCCCGCGCAAGCCATTTCAACGCCGGGATCAGACCCAAGTCGTCTAGCATCGTGGGGCGAAGCAGCAAGGAGATGTTTCGCACGACCTTGGCGTTGTTCTCCGTCATATCCTCCACAAGCTGCAGCTGCCGGAAAGCTTCGGCGGAGTTGTTGCCCCGCAGGGCGGAGCGAAGATTTCCCAAACCAAGCATGATCGCCGACAGTACCTGCCCAACTTCATCGTGAAGCTCGCGGGAGATTCTTCGCCGCTCGCTCTCCTGCGCAGAAACCAACTCGGTGGAAAGGCGCTTCAGTTCCTCTCGCGTTCCGACCGCTTCGGCAAACCGAAGCTGCGCTTCGTGTTCAAGACTCAGGAGTCGCCACAGGGAGATACCCGCGAGCGCCAGCCCACTTACTGTAGCCAGAACGAGGAGAAGCAGAAGTTCCGTCCGAAACGACGAAAGCATCACGCTCACGGCGGTGCCGTTTTGTTCCAGTTGTTTCTCGCTGATCTGCTGAATGTTGTCCGCAAGGCTAAGAGCGCTCATTCGCCGGGGCAACAACTCGTCCTGCATGAACGCATAAGCCCGGGCTTGACGCTCCGGAGCGTTCCAAGTCATAACCGGCGAGAGCGCCTTCATATACACGGCTAACTCATTCGCAAGCTGCTCTACGGGCGCCAAATCCCCCGCCCCGATCAGGCGGCGGTAGTCGGCCACTTCGTTTTGAAGTTTTCGTTGAGTCTCCAGAAATTGATCCCGATGGCCGGCGGCGAACGCGTCGTTCGTATCGAGGAGGAAATCGCGGACATATGTTCCCGATGTGTAAATGTCCGACCTCAGGTTCTGCAGCACTCGGTCGCGGTTGACATAATCCCGACGGATTTTCTCTTCCCGGACCTTGATTTGAGACAGGAAGGAGATTGCGCTTAGGCCAAAGACGCCTAACAAAATCAAGAGCCCGCCGAATCCCGCAAAGAGCGCGATCCTGGTCTGGCGGTTGGAGGATCCCTGCCGCGCTGTTACAAGTGGTGATCTGGGGGCGGACATATCTTGCGTCCTGTATTTGCGTTTATGACTACGTACGTTCCGATCATACAACCGGCGTGCCGACCCGCAAATACCATGCATACTTGATTTTTCGCGGCAAACGGACAGCAGCTCAGCCGATCTTCTCTCGAAGGGTGCTGCCGCGATGTCTGAACGCAACTCACCGAAAGAATCTTGAATCGAGCCACACGGCGGCTACTGCTTGAAGTCTGGAAAATTCACTTGCGCGCTGTATGGTTATTAGAACCGATCCGCAGTACGCTGGTCCCACTATGCGGCCGCTGATTCTGGTTTTTGCCTGTATCTCCATCGCAAATCTTGCGTGGGGCCAGACTGATGAGTTTCAACAAAATCACATCGCTGTAGGGACTGGCTCGGGGCCTGGCCCCGCAATTCCGCTGGGCAATGCCGCCAATTACGTCAGCGCCGCTCCGCTGCTTTCGGTGGCAACTGGATATCGTTTCACGCGTTTCCTTCAGGCAGATGTGGGCTTCCATGTCGCATTCCGTGCGGCAACTAATCGAACTGCCGAACTGACGGGCTTAGGGCAAGTGCACGGTGGAAACCACGACTATATGATCCCTCTCGGCGGTCGTTATGTCATCCCTTCTCCATTTAAACTGATGGAGTTCTCCGCCGGCCGCGGAGGGATCTACCGCCACTATTCAGAAACACCTCCTTTGGACGGATGTTACTCTTCCGAGTGCTGTACCTGTTTATCTCGGGGCGACTGGGGCAGCTACGGTCCGCGTGACGCCAGTTACTTTTTCGGTGATGGTCATAACTTTCACGTCGGAACTACTTATGAATTCGTTGCGGCGTCGACCGATGGCCAGGCAGTTGGCCATGTACCTGACGTACGGGCCAGTGACCACTGGTCGAACCTGTTTCTGAAATTCGGTTTCAGGTTCTAAGCGCTGTTTTCAGTAACGGAGCTCGCTTGTCAACCGGATTCGAAATTCTCAGAAAATACCGTAGCGGCGGTATTCCAAACGGTTTCCGGAAGGCATAGTCTCAAGAAACGGATTCTTGCTGAAATCCTGGAGCAGCCACGATTATGTCTCCGTTCTCGCTGGAACTGATTCGAACCAATCCGTTTCTGCGCGCATCGCTAGTGTCCGGCCTAATCGCCTTGGTCGCTTCGACGATGGTTGTTTCTCCCGCGACCGCCGCCGACTCCAAAAAAGACCCTGACCAGATCGGTAATCGCGATGTCGGCAAAGGCATGAACTTCTATTCGATTGAGAAGGAGATAGCCCTCGGCAAGCAGATGGCGCAGGAAGTCGAGCGCCAGGCGAAGATCGTTGACGATCCGGTTGTTGCAGAGCACGTGAACCGCGTGGGACAAAACCTGGCTCGCAACTCCGATGCGAGGGTTCCATTTACCATCAAGGTGCTCGACGACGAAGAGATCAACGCATTTGCGCTGCCCGGCGGATTCTTTTTCGTCAACACGGGTGTGCTGCTGAATGCCGATAACGAAGCTGAAATGGCTGGCGTTATGGCCCACGAAATCGCGCATGTTGCGCGTGGCATGGCACCCGGCAGGCGACCAGGGGCGAACTTTTCCAGTACGGGACGCTTCCTCTGATCTTCATGGGGGGGATGGCGGGCTATGCGATCTATCAGGGCGTGGGCATCGCGGTTCCACTTGGCTTCCTGAAGTTCAGCCGGGGCTTCGAGGCGGAAGCCGACATGCTGGGACTTGAGTACGTTTATAAATCCGGATACGATCCAACCGCCTTTGTGGATTTCTTCGAGAAAATCGAGTCTCAGGAAAAGAAGAAACCCGGCACCATGTCGAAGCTGTTCGCCACCCACCCTCCTACCGAGGACCGGATTAAGAACTCTCAGGCAACCATCCAGAAATATCTGAAGGCGAAGCCGGAGTATGTACTCAACACAAGTGAGTTCAATGACGTACAGGCGCGGGTGGTGGCAATGTATAACGGCAGGAAAATCGACGTCACAAAGGATGCGGACCGTCCTACGTTACGCCGCAATCCAAATGGTCAGATCGATTCCAATGGCGATGAAAAGACTCCACCGGCCGATCAGGACGACCGCCCGACCCTGAAACGGCGCGATAATTGAGGTGGAAATGGAAATGTGTGAGTAGGGCCGACAAAGCCCTTAGCTGCGGCGCAATCGGATTGATTCTGACTCTCGTGTCTCTTCGGGGAGACGAGCAGAACGACAACAGATTACTGGACTTCACCGTGGTCGCGGTCGATGATCGGGGCCAGCCCGTTAACGACCTGCGCAGCAGTGAATTCCAAGTGACCGACGCCGGAAAACGCCAGCAAATTGCCTTCTTTCGTCACAATGATGATAAGCTGCGGCAGACTCCGGTATTGGGCCCAAACGAGTTCTCCAACCGAAGCATCGTCGTGGTTCCACACGTCACTCTGGTTCTTTTCGATCTGATGAACGAAAAATTTGCCACTCGCGCTGTTACCGCGAACCAGATTATTCACGACCTGGAGCACGTAGAATCGGCCGATGGTTTGTACCTGTATCTTTTGACCCTCGACGGCCGGACATTCGCCGTACATGGCTTGACCGGCGCCGAGGGAGAAACCCGCGAACGGCCTGGCGTTCCCTGGACGCGAGGAATCAAGCCTCTGTTGGATGGCGCATTGCGTGACGTGTTGCGCATCAAACCCGTCGATATCGCGGAGGACGTGAACATTCGCGTTCAGGTGACATTGAATGCACTGGATGCGATTGCCCTGCAACTGTCGATGTTCCCGGGACGCAAGAACGTGGTTTGGGTTACCGACGGAGTGCCCATGGTTCTGGGCCCGCGTCGCTCGGACACCGGAGACTATGTCGACTTCACCCCGCAGTTACGCCAGCTTGCCGAGGTGTTCGACCGGTACGAAACTGCGATTTATCCGGTACAACCGATCATGCTCGACAGTCCCGATAACGTCGGAGGCGGCAACGGCATGGAGAGCCGGGCGACTCTTGAGGAACTCGCCGGCTTGACGGGCGGACGGCCCACCAGCAGCAAGGATTTTGGCGCCGCTGTCAGGCAGGCCGTCACCGATGTTCGCACCAGCTATCAGCTCGGATATTATGCGCAGCCGCGGAACTGGGATGGCAAGTTTCATAAACTCCGCATCACCTGCACACGCAAAGGTGTGCGAATTCAGGCAAGGACGGGCTATTACGCATTACAGGAGCCTGCGGGAGCTAGAGCCCAACGGGCGATCGAAGCAGCCGCATCCACCGAATTCGACGCTGCGGAAATTGGAATTCGCGGTTCGCTGACGCCGGATGCGCAAGACAGCCTGCATGTGCATCTGACAGGGCGCATCGACGCCAACGACATTGTGCTCGCCAACGATGGGGATCAGTACACCGGACAACTGCGCATTGCCATGATCGGGTACCAATCGGACGGACGAATAGCGAATTCCACTCTGGCTCCGGTCGACATCCACTACAGCGCCCAGGAACGCGACCGCGCCTTTGAGGAAGGGCTTCCCTTCACTCAGGACCTGACGCTGGAGAATGATGTGCGCAGACTTCGCTTCATTGTGTTCGATCGTGGTTCCAATACCGTCGGATCGCTCACGATTCCCCTCACTTCGCCCCCCAAGCCCTGACACGGGCTTTAATACCCGTAAGGCGTGTAGCAGCCGGGGTACGGTTGCCAGTTTCCCCAGCTGTCGTAATAGCCGCCGGAACTGCAATAGTCCGGTCCATATGCATAGCCGCCGCCGTAGTAAGGCGCTCCGTAGTAGCCACCCCAGCCGCCGCCATAATATCGGCCGCGATCACGCCCGTCGCGTCCTGCCCGGTAGTAATCTCGCCCTGCGCCACCGCCGTACCGTTGTCCGCCACCGCCGCGAAACTGCTGTCCGCCGCCGAAGCTGCCGCCCCCGCGAAACTGCTGTCCACCGCCACCGCCGCGGAACCCGCCACCACCCCCGCCGTGGAACCCGCCGCCACCGCCCCCGCTGTGGCCACCTCCACCCCCGCCACCATGTCCTCCCCCTCCGCCTCTTGCGAAGACAGCGACCGGGCTTGACAACGCGAGGACTACTGCCGCTGCCAACGCGGCCGCAGTGGACTTGCCGAATAACCTAAACAATCCGTGTCTCATCGAATTTCTCCTAACTGCAACCTGACGAGATGCAACCGGGAGGCCGAATTGCAAGCTGCTGAAAATGCAGCCGCGTCAATAGCGCGGTAGAGCATTCCCTGTAGTTGAGAAGAACCGATGAGGTGGTGCCGAAGTTCAGCGCGGAAGCGACGGGAAATGTTCATTCCCGTAGCGCAGCGCCGTAACCAGCTTTTCAATTGAAAAATCAGGCTGCGTGCACAGTCGGATCAACTCGCTTTCGCGGGCCTCAATATCGGAAACGACTCTGGGCAACTCGGCAACGGTCTGTATAGGTATCTTTTGTACACCGTGACAATCGGCGTGCAACAGATCCCCAGACCGGATTTGAAGGCTTCCAATTTCAACGGGTTCACCCATTTCGATCAAGTGGGCATAAGCGTGCGAAATGCTTACACCGGTTGCGAAACATTGGAAGTTTGCGGCTTGCATCGCCGGAAGGTCTCGCACCGTGCCGTTACTCACGTAGGCCACGCACCCTAATGCCTTGGAAATCTGGGCGTGGATCTCACCAAAAAATGCTCCCACCCCCGGTGCGGGATCCATATCGGCCAGAACAATAATCTTCGGCCCCGGCGTGCCGGCAATGTATTGCCACCATTCAATGTTCTGGTAATAGCAGAGTTTGGCGAGGGGAGGAGCAGCAGTACGGATGCGGCCCGTGACGGCGTAACCAGCCACCCGCGGCATAGCCGGGAACATACACTTTATTCCCCTTTGAGTAAATCCCTCATTGCGCATCCTGACATTGAATGTTTCGATCGCGTTCGAAACAGTACACGTGTCGGTGCGGCGAAGGAAGTCGAGAATTTCCGGCGCTACCTGTGTAATGGTTTCCATAGACCTCTATACGAGAATACGGCTTGGTACTCAAGTTCCAAATACCGTATTTACTGGATTTTGCGGCGAGTGCCACGATACACCCGCCGTTGCGACCCTATTCGTACGGCAATTACAAAGGCCTGAATACAGGCTGGATTGGAGGAAATTCGCGCGGTAGCTGTATGTTCAAAACGGACAGCCGGATTTACACTATGACTGTAGAAGTTCGTATCGGAGATCCCGTGGTCAAGTTGATATCTGGTTGGTATTGGCGGGCGGTGCTGGTTTCCTTCGTCACGATGCCGACGGGGATACTCGCGACCGCTGCACCGCCACAACTTGGGACGTTGAATTCGTTCACAGGTGAAGTCTGGATCAACGGAGTTGCCGCTGGCCAGACTAGCGCCGGTCGAACCACACTTGAAATTGGCCACGCAATCAAGACCGGGGAAGGCATGGCGGAACTGTTACTGACACCCGGAAGTTTCCTGCGTCTCGGCAATCATAGTGAATTGACTCTGGCGGACCGGATGAAGGAGCGCAAAGGCCGCCGGGTATTGCTGCTGATTAGCGAAAACCGCGACCGAGGGAGCGAGACCACTTTCCAAAGCGAGACCACTTTCCAACAGGCTTTGGAATCGGTGATGCGCGAGGGTGAGGCAGCCGGCACTCCGCAATCTCGAGTCAGACTCGGGACTGGAGAGGCGCTGATCGAAGTGCTGGACCTGCGCGGCCCCATTGTCCTTGAACAGAACGGCGTTACTGCCGTGGTCCGAAAACCGGGGTTATACGATTTCGATGCGAAACTCGCCCTGATGGCTGTTTATGCCGGCGAGGCACAATTCAGCAAGGGTCAAAAACAGACTATCGCCGGTAAAGGCGTTGGCGTCAGGACTCGCAGCCTTCGTGAAATTGAAACACACGCCAATTCCGGCAGTGCGCTCTTTGCATGGAGCAGCTTCCGCTCCGAGATTCTAAGCAGTCAGAGTGCGGCATCTGCGCAAGCGTACCCAAGCGACGCAGGTAACCGGCATGCCGCCGCCTGGTACTGGAATCCATGGTCTGGGTCTTACACTTACCTCTCCGCATCGGGTGCCGTAACTGGACCTTTCGGATGGCCATACTACTCCCCCGGATATACGCCCAATTACGCCCCGGTGAGCCACGGAGGCGACTCCGGGCTCTATGGCCCGCCGGTTCCAGTGATGCCCGGCCCGATGCCACCGGCAACGCCAGACGGCCGCGGCTCTGTTCGGGGTGTTCCATTAACAGCGCCGGGCGTACCTGAATTCCCGAACAACCGTTTTAATTCCAGGTAAATATTACCGCAACGCGCCGATAGCGTATTGCAACTGGGCATATGCGCTCTGATAGTCATACGTCGCCGAAACGTTTTCTATCTGGGCCTGCGTCAGATTGAGTTGCGCCTGCGTGATCTCGACGATGGACGCCAAACCAAGATTGTATCGGCCCTCCGCGAGTTCAAAGGCCAGTTGAGCTTGTTTGACAAATTGGTCGGTCACCGGTATTCGCTCATACGCTGTGGAGGCGGAAATCCAAGCTGCTCGGACATCGCGCTCGACCTGCTGCCGGAGATTTCGGAGACGCTCGCCGGTTGCCTGGGTCTCATAATGTGCAGCTTGTCGGCGCGCGGAAAACAGATGACCGTTAAAAATGGGGATATCCACGTTCACGGCCGCGCCTTCGTAGCCGTAGGGAGCAACCCGCGGGTCCTGACCAAGATAAGGAAGTGCGCCTCCAACAGCGATAAAACTCACGCTCGGGTGAGAAAGGTCCGCTTCTGCCTGCTCGAACGATTGCGCTCCCTGAAGCTGGAGTTGTACATTCCGCAGTTCCGGCCGATTTTGAATCGCATCGGCGATCAGCGGCTCGGCGCTGGCGGGAGGAGCGCCGGGTGAAGCTACACCGGCAAGGTTATAGTGGACAACCTGTTCCTGCCCCAGCGCGCGCGCCAGATCGGCGTAGGACTGCTCCACGGCGTCCTGGGAACGTATTAGAAGGAGCTTGGCTTCAGAAAGGTTCACGGCGGCAAAATTCACGTCCAGCTGGGACTTCAGGTTGGCGTTTGCCAGGGCAGTAACCTGATCCGTAAGAGTCTGACGGGTCCGCACCGTTTCATTTGCAACGGTGACATATGCCTGCGCCATCAGGACTCCGAAGAAGCCGCGGTTGACTCCGAGCACTACATCGTAGATGGTGGCTTGAGTGTTCTGCACAGCAGCCTGTGCCTGGTACTGTGATTGTGCAACCAGATTTTTCGTTCGTCCGAAGTCGGTTACAAGTTGCGTGATCTGTAGCCCCGATCCGAAACGGTTGAAGAGCTGCGACGAAGAAAGAGCACCCGCGCCGAGACGGCTCTCATACAATCCCTGAGCCCCTGTGATTTCGCCATCGACAGTGGGGTAATAAGCCGCTCTCGATTCCGTGATGTGCTGACCGGCGGACGCGGCTGTGTCCTGTGCCGCCGCAATCTGCGGGTGGCTCTGCAGAGCCATGGCAGTCGCCTGAGCCAGCGTAAGCGTATTCTGCGGCGCAGGGGCCGTGGGTGAAGGTGGTGGGGCTGCAGGAACCTGTCCGGCATTTGCCAGCCCGGCATAGGGCAGGGCGCCCGCGCAAAGCGTGAGGATCGTGATGGCAACGTGGTACTTACGCATTGGACAATGTGGTCTCCTTGCGTTGATAGATAAGAACATATGCGGCTGGAACGATAAAAATGGTCAATAGAACCGAAGCGGTCAGACCGCCGATGATGGCCTGTGCCATCGGAGCATACTGCTCGGCGCCCGTGCCGAGTTTCATCGCCATGGGGATCAT
>Ga0182024_10025483_pt1 | contig 10439 bp, 12 predicted proteins | sample P32metaG_FD_120480 | JGI IMG/M metagenome (GOLD analysis project Ga0182024, IMG submission 120480) | Permafrost microbial communities from Stordalen Mire, Sweden - P3-2 metaG (Illumina Assembly) | ecosystem: Environmental > Terrestrial > Soil > Wetlands > Permafrost | place: Sweden: Stordalen...
ATTGCCGGCAGGTCGGATATCATCGCTCATCGCCCTAATCCTCATCTTTGAATGGGCCGCTGCGCATCATTGCAACCAGTCCCAAAAGGCCTACCGAATGGACGACCTTGGGCGATTCGCTCAGCAGTGCCTGGAGATTAGCTCAGCCGCCGCCATTATGCATGGCGTCCAGGTCCATGTTGAGCTTTAGGACATTGACATGCGGCTCGCCGATCAGGCCCAACAGACGCCCGGCAATATGGCTCTCGACCTGTTGACGGACGGCCAGCTCGGACAAGCCGCGCGCCTTCGCCACCCGGGGCACCTGGAACAGGGCCGCCGCCGGGGTAATGTCCGGATCGAGGCCGCTGGCCGAACTTGTCACCAGATCGACGGGCACTGCCGCGGAAGGATTTTCAGCGTGCAGGGTGGCGACGTCACCTTTGACGCGGGCGACCAGAGCTTTCGATGTCGGGCCCAGGTTGGACGCAGATGAATTGTCGGCTGCATAAGGCACCGAGATGGTCTTGGTGGCATCCTTGGGATCCGGCTCAGACGTTGCCGAGAGCCGCCCGTGGAAATATTTGGGACTTGCGAAATTCTGTCCGATAAGTTCGGAGCCCACGACTTTGCCGTCCTTTACGACCAGGCTGCCATTGGCCTGATGCGGAAACAGGAGTTGGCCAAGACCGGTCATCCCCAGCGGATAAATCAGTCCGGTGAGGATCGTGAACAGCACGATCATCAGAATGGCGGGGCGGATTTGTTTCAGCATGGTGCGGTCCTCAGGCAACGCCAATGGCCGTGACGGCCATATCGATGAGTTTGATGCCGACGAACGGCACGATGATGCCGCCGACGCCATAGATCAGAAGATTGCGGCGCAACATGCTGGCCGCGCCGACGGGGCGATAGGAAACGCCTTTGAGGGCCAGCGGGATCAGCGCGATGATGACCAGCGCGTTGAAGATGATGGCCGACAATATCGCGCTTTGCGGCGTGTGCAGCTGCATGATGTTAAGGGCCTGCAGCTGCGGATAAAATGCCAGGAACATCGCCGGAATGATGGCGAAGTATTTGGCGACGTCATTGGCGATCGAGAAAGTTGTAAGCGCGCCGCGAGTAATAAGAAGCTGCTTGCCGATCTCCACAATCTCGATGAGCTTGGTCGGATCGCTGTCGAGGTCAACCATGTTGCCGGCTTCGCGGGCCGCCATGGTTCCGGTGTTCATCGCCACGCCGACATCGGCCTGCGCCAGCGCAGGCGCGTCGTTGGTGCCGTCGCCGCACATGGCCACCAGTTTTCCCTTGGCCTGTTCGTCGCGGATGAGCTTGAGCTTGGCCTCCGGCGTTGCCTGAGCCAGGAAATCATCCACGCCCGATTCCGCGGCAATGGCCGCAGCCGTCAGGGCATTGTCGCCCGTGATCATCACCGTGCGGATGCCCATCTGGCGCAGCTCCGCGAAACGCTCGCGGATGCCGCCCTTGATGATATCCTTGAGCTGGATGATGCCGAGCAGCTTTCCGTCCTTTGCCACCGCAAGCGGCGTGCCGCCGGCCTTGGCGACGCGCTCGGAAATCGCGATGAAAGCGTTGCCCGCATCGTCGCCCAGCAGCTTCACCGCCGCGGCGCGATCCGGTCCCGTGACGGTCGGCAGGCCGGCGGCCGTCAGGGCGTAATTGAGCACGGCGTCCACCGCGCCCTTGCGGATCTGGGTGCCTTCATAATCAATGCCGCTAATGCGGGTATGGGCCGAGAAAGGAAGGAATTTGGCTTTCAGTTGCGACATTTCATGGCCGCGAATGCCGTATTTTTCCTTGGCCAGGACGACAACAGAACGGCCCTCAGGCGTCTCGTCCGACAGTGACGACATTTGCGCGGCTTCCGCCAAGGCCTGTGCCGTAACACCCGGCAGGGCATGAAATTCGGTCGCCTGGCGATTGCCCAATGTGATGGTTCCTGTTTTGTCGAGCAGGAGGGTATCAACGTCGCCGGCGGCCTCCACAGCCCGTCCAGACATCGCCAGCACGTTAAAGCGCACCAGGCGATCCATGCCCGCAATGCCAATGGCCGAGAGCAGCGCGCCGATCGTGGTGGGAATGAGAGTGACAAACAGCGCCACCAGCACCAGGACCGACATCTTGCCGCCGGCATAGGCGGCGAAACTGGGAATCGTGGCGATCACAATCACAAAAATGATGGTCAGGCCGGCGAGAAGAATATTGAGCGCGATTTCATTGGGCGTCTTCTGGCGCTCGGCGCCCTCCACCAGCGCGATCATGCGATCCAGAAAGGTATGACCATATCCCGCCGTGATCTTCACCTTGACCCAGTCCGAAATCACGGTGGTACCGCCGGTCACCGCAGAACGGTCGCCGCCGCTTTCACGAATGACGGGGGCGGATTCGCCGGTGATCGCCGCTTCGTTGACCGAAGCGATGCCTTCGATCACATCGCCGTCGCTGGGCACCAGATCGCCCGCCTCGACCAGCACGATATCGCCCGGTTTGAGCGAAGCCGCCGCCACGGAGCGCGGGGCCGCCGCTCCGGGCACCAGCAACTTGGCCATCGCGTCGGTCTTGGTCTGGCGCAACGAGTCGGCCTGGGCCTTGCCGCGGCCCTCGGCAACGGCTTCGGCGAAGTTGGCGAACAGCACAGTAAACCAGAGCCAGAGGTTGATCTGGAATGAGAAGCCCAGACCCGTCCCGCCGGTGGCCAGATCGCGCAGGAACAGGATCGTGGTGAGGGTAGCCACGATCTCGACCACGAACATGACCGGGTTGTGGATCAGGATCCGCGGATCGAGCTTGCGGAAGGCCCCACCGATCGCTGGGATCAGAATTTTTGGATCGGTGATCGTGGCGATCGAGCTGCGATTGCGGGTCTTGGAGATTTCCATTGGAATGCCTCTTTCGGCGCCTAATAAAGTGTGCCGGCGACCATCGCCAGATGTTCGACAATCGGACCGAGAGCCAGTGCGGGGAAGTAGATCAGCCCGCCCATGATCAGGATTACGCCGATCAATAGGCCGACGAACAGGCCACCATCGGTGGGGAAGGTGCCGGCAGAAGGCGGCACAATCTTCTTGGCCGCCAGCGAGCCGGCGATGGCCAGCATCGGCACAATCATCATGAAACGGCCGATGAACATCGCCAGACCCAGTGTGGAGTTATAATACATCGTGTTGGCGGTCAGGCCGGCGAAGGCGCTGCCATTATTGCCTGTCGCCGAGACGAAGGCGTAAAGAATCTCCGAAAAGCCATGCGGCCCGGCATTTTCCGGCCCCGCCAACCCCGCTGGCAGCACCACAGCAAGCGCCGTGAAGCCAAGCATGGAGAGAGGCAGGACAAGTATGGCGAGGATTGCCATCTTGACCTCCTTGGATTCCAGCTTCTTGCCCAGATATTCCGGGGTGCGCCCCACCATGAGTCCGGCCACGAACACGGCGATGATGGCGAACAGCAGCATGCCGTACAGGCCTGACCCTACGCCACCAAAGATGATCTCGCCCAGCATGATATTGAACATCGGCACCAGACCGCCAAGCGGCATCAGGCTGTCATGCATGTTGTTGACGGCGCCGCAGGAAGCATCGGTGGTGACGGTGGTGAAGAGTGCCGAATTGGCGACGCCGAATCGGACATCCTTGCCTTCCATATTGCCGCCGGCCTGAAGCGCGCTGGGCGCTTGATCGACATGCAGGGCGGCAAAAGCGGGATTGCCCGGCGCCTCGGAGCGATAGACCGTCGTCACTCCCGCCAGGAACAAAAGCCCCATGACCGCGAAAATCGCCCAACCCTGTTTCTGGTTGCCGACCATGCGGCCGAAGACATTGGTTAGGCCCGCCCCGATCGAAAAGATCAGGATCATCTGGACAAGGTTGGTAAGTGCGTTGGGGTTCTCGAACGGATGCGCGGAATTGGTGTTGAAGAAGCCACCGCCATTGGTGCCCATCATCTTGATGACTTCCTGGGAAGCCACCGGGCCCTGCGCGATCACCTGCTTGACGCCCTCCAGCGTTGCCACGCTGGTATAGGCGTTGAGATTCTGCGGCATGCCCTGCCAGATGAAGAACAGGCCTACCACAATGGAAACGGGCAGGAGGATATAGAGAACGCAGCGCGTCAGATCGACCCAGAAATTGCCGACTCCTTGCGCGGACCGCCGGGCGAAGCCGCGAATCAGCGCTACTGCCAGTACGATTCCGGTCGCGGCGGAAAGGAAGTTATGCACCGTTAGCCCCGCCATCTGGGTGAGATAGCTCATGGTGGTTTCTGGCGTGTAGGACTGCCAGTTCGTATTGGTGACAAAGCTGACCGAGGTATTGAAGGCCAGATGCTCGCCGACGGCGGACTGCCCCGCCGGGTTGAACGGTAGAACTCCTTGCAGCCGTTGCAACGCATAAAGCGAGAGAAAGCCGGCCATGCTGAAGGCCAGCATGGCAATAGCATAGACTAGCCAATGCTGGTCGTCTTTTTCGTTCACGCCGCTGATGGAATAAAACAGCCGCTCTACCGGACGAAACAGCGGCGACAGCAAGGTTCGCTCGCCATTGAAGACCCGTGTCATGTAGCCGCCGACCGGCTTGGTGAGGGCGATGATGATTACGCAGTATAGCGCAATTTGAATCCAACCATTTATTGTCATGGGCTTTGGTCCCCTAAAACCGCTCGGGGCGGATCAACGCATAAACGAGATAGACGAGCAGTCCGATGGTGACGATTGCACCCAGCGTATAATCAAGGGTCATGGGTTCCTCACATACGATCGCAGGCGACGGCGTACAGCATCGCGCCGCCCAGAAAGGCGAGGCCGATGGCTATGAACAGAATATCGAGCATGAAGACCTCGTTTTTTCGGGCGCGACCCAGCGCAATCAATAGGCCTGGCCGCATAAAGGTTCGATATGGAATGACGGGGTGAAAAATAAGAATTTCATAAGATTGGGAACACCCCCATTGCCATTGTTATGGGAGTTCAGCGCAGCCCTGATTGATGCAGATCAAACGTGGCAAGGCGTTCTCAGACGGAATTATGACAGTACAGGAACCAGAAAACTCGCGGCAATGGCCATAATTCCCGCAATCGCCAAGACAAGGGCAATCTCAAAAAGGACCCAGCGTTGGGAGTTTTCCGGCTTCACGGGAGCCGGATTCTCCAGGGAATAACCGGTGGAGACTTCGGGCCAGACGGAATCGTACTCCTCGCCCTCGCCTTCCCCGCGTTGCCGGGCCCAGCAACGCGTGTCGGGGTCCATATGGAATATTTGAGACAGGGCTTGTCTCCAACGTCACCTCGCCGCAAGCGATAGAACGACCCGCATAAAATTTCCATATCAAAGACAGGTGCTTTGCATAAAACTTTCATGCGTCGCGCGAGACTTTTTGAATTAGAGGCCATATCCACCGGTTTTATTTTCTATATCGAACATTCACATCGAATCTTTATGCCGCCGAGCTTACTTACTTGGCCGACGAAACGCGGGCAACGCTTGCCCATTTCAAATGGAGATGAATTTGACCTCACTAGCTCGCCGTCACTCTGCTCCCATTCACGTGATAAATCCCGAGTCCACAATCGCGGCGGCCTACAATCAGGCCGGCGACCGCTACCTCACCTATGCCGACGGCGATCCTGGGAAGCTATTTGCCTTCAAGGGGCGGTACGGTTATGGCGACCGGCAGATCTGGCAGCTGCTCGATCAAAAGCTGCACACGCTTTTCATTTCCGGGGCGCAGACGGTGCGCATTCTGGATCTGGGCTGCGGACCGGGCACATGGCTGCGCCGCGTTGTCACCAGGGCGAGCGAACTCGGCTTTCGCCGTATTATCGCGCGTGGATTTGACGTCGCAGAAGATCAGGTGCGCCGCGCTAGGGAGCTTTCGGCACCCTTGGGCCGCCGCCGCGGCGTCGAGCTGAACTTTGAGATCGGCGACATTTGTGAGCGCTATCCGGAGACGGATGCCAGTGTCGATCTTTGCGTGTGCCTTTACGGCGTTCTGAACCACCTTCCGGCAAATGACCTCCCGCCGGTCCTGTCGGAGGTCCGCCGCGTTACCAAGGGCGACTTTATTACAACGGTTCGCGCCATCGGCAGCACGCCGACGGTTTATGTGGGCGCGATTGAGGATGCCAGCACATTCCATCAGGACAACAAGAATGATCGATTCGAGGTTGAATTTCAGGACGGTCGCTGCTTCTCCGTCCGCTCGCATCTCTTCGGCGCGGCGGAGCTGCGCGCGCTGGTCTTGCCTCATCTTGCAATCAAGGATCTGTTCGGGCTCGACCTTTTTCACGGCCGGTTTGCCGAAGATTCACGCTGGAATGCGGATGACTGCCAGCCCAGTCAGAAGTTCGACTCCAACCTGGACCGTCTTGAAATTTATTACTGCAGAAATCCCGAATTCATCGATCACGCGAACCATCTTGTGCTGGTCGGCACGCCGCACATCAAAGCTCTGGCCCCCGATTCCAGGTCTCGCCTCACCCTCGCCAAGACCAGCGCGGCATAGGCGCGTCCAAACCCGGAGCAGCCGATGAACCTCAAGGACATGGTTACTCCACAAACCGTTATTCGGGATATTCGCGCGGGCACAAAGGCTGAGTTGCTTGCCGAGCTTGCGGGCCGCGCCGCCTTTCTTACAGGCCTGGACCGCACGGCGCTATTTCGGGCGCTGCTGGACCGGGAGGCGATCAGCTCCACGGGGCTTGGGCTTGGCGTTGCGATGCCACAGGCTCGCTTCAGGGAATTGCACATTCCCCTGGTTCTCTTCGCGCAGCTCGGCCGGCCGATTGATTATCATGCATTGGATGGGCGGCTGGTCGATATGGTTTTTCTGCTTCTGGGACCCGAGCCCGCCACCGCCGCTTACCTGAAACTGTTGGTTTCCGCCTCCCGCGCCCTGAGAGAAGCCGATATCCGCAAGCGCCTGCGCGACAGATTTGATGCTCCATCAATCGTTGCCGCCCTGCAAGACAATGCTTTCTCCGCTCAGCTCTGACCGGCTTGCCGGCGAAGTGTCTTGGTTCGCTGGGCCATGGCGCAGTAAGGCGTGCGAGAAAGACTGCAATCGATGAAGCGGTTGCCGCATAGCCCATTTGTCTGGCCAAGGCGTCCGCTGGACCCGACAGTGCCTATTGTTGCCAGGCGCTTCGCAATCAGGCTTCTGATCGTGTCTCTATTCGCGGTCCTGCCGCTGTCCCACGCTTGGGGCTTTCTGCCCATGTTCGTTGCGTTGACGGGATTCAATGCCTTGAGTTGCTTTTTTGTGGCGTTGATGCTGCGCGAGAAGCTGGGCACATATGCGCTAAACCACTTTGACGAGGCGCTCTTGATGGCAACCCTATGCCTGATCGGCCGGTTGTTCCTTTAAGCTGACGGCCAGCTTCGACTCAATCGACAACATGAATATGCCAAGGACGCAGGCTTGGCTCAACGTTTCAAAGGGGATATCCATGAAACGGCTGAGGTCGTTCCTGCGCCTATAGTGGCGGAGCAAAAGCGTGGGGAAATGGGATGCTACGTTATTTGATAGTTTGGGCGTTTCTGATCGCCGCGACAACGTTTGAGGCCAGCGGTGATGCTCTCATCCGCGTGGGGCTGTTTGAGCGCATTGGGCCGGCCCGTGTTGCAGTGTTTGCGGTCGGGGCGGCCCTATTATTCGGCTATGGTGTGATGCTGAATCTCGCCCGACTGCCATTTGAGCGGGTTGTCGGCCTCTATATCGCCACCCTATTTCTGGTCTGGCAGGTTGTTAGCTTCCTCACATTCCGGTCTGTCCCCAGTTTTCCCGTAATGGCCGGAGGCGCGCTAATCATAGCGGGTGGCCTGGTGGTTTCCTTTTGGGCACCAGCCCCTCGAGGGTAAATTCATACTAGGACACCAATCGCAATCAGGATAAAATGTTTGATATGAAATTGGGAGCCATCGCATAAAGCTCTAGGGTGCCAGACCATCCATTTTCTTTATTTTCAGGCCCCTGAAACCACATGGAATTTTTATGGGATCCGGGTCTAAGACACCGCCCTTGAAATACTCGGCCGGTCCGGGAGGGCACGAAGCATGTGGCGGAATATCCACCATCTTACCAGCCCGCTCAAAATGACCTTCGAGTTATCCTGCGACAGGATCGGCCACTGGTGTGCGCGACGAGCCGACGGAAAAGTGTGCGGCACGTTTTTCGAGCGGGACGCGGCTGTGCGTTTCGCGCGACGCGAATGCCGCGACGAATCCCTGCTTCTCCTCATCATTAAATCTGCCAGTGAAATAGTCCGCGCCGAAGGAAATTTTCTTCTGCCGAAGAGTTCCTAGCCATGAAATCGCCAGCCAGATTTCGCGGCGCATATGCTGCGGACAGCGACACATGGCACCTTGCAGAAATTGACTACATCCTGTGTCAGCCAAATCATGACCCATCTGATAGAATCTTAGACCTGGGCTGCGGCGACGGCGGTAGGGTACGCGCTCTCGCCTTGCGCGGGTACAAGAACGTTGTGGGAGTCGATTCTCTACCGGCCATTGTCGGGACCACCAGGCAACACAGCCAAAAGAAGGGTTTTCAGGGCAGGTTTGTCCAAGCAGACCCGCTTCACTGTCCTTTCCCGGATCACTATTTTGATGAAATCTTGATCCTTGGCGATCTGTTCGGCCACTCAAGTAGTCCTATCCACGATACCGAATTGCTCAACGAGGCGGAGCGCATGCTTCGCGCCGGGGGAACGCTTTGGCTCAGTATGGTGGACGGAGAATGGGTGAGAACACATTATCAGCCTGATGGTGTTGAACCGCTCGCCGGCGGTTTTTTGTGCCGGCACAGGACGTTGAGTCCGGACGGCTCGCGCCTCACGACGCGAACCATTGTCGCGGATCAGGAGCACGGTGTCGCGACCGACCAAGTTTTCACGGAATGGCTTTACGAACCCAAGACGCTCACCAACACTTTGCATCAGCTCGGGTTCGAAACGATTTCTTATCGCACCCCCCAACTGGGGTTCGTACCCCAACCACACATCCGCAGCATGCCGCCGCGATACCTGGTACGCTGCTCTGCACCTTTTCCTGTCGGAAAGACGGTGCGGCGCGTTGAAATGTCTGGCCGCCAATGACGCGGTGTGCGCGAGACACGACCCCAGTGAAATCCGACGGGGGACCGCCATGCCTCTCCTGAGATTCATTCCAGAAACCACCAACGTCGATTTCGTCGGCCTGCGTTACTATGCGTTCGCCGTGGACGGCCTTCTGCTGGTTGTTTCGATAATCTCGATCCTGGTGCAAGGGTTCAATCTCGGCATCGACTTCACCGGCGGCGTTCTAATGGAGGTAAAGGCCGCGCACACGATCAACATTTCCGATATGCGCTCGCAGGTCGGGGGACTCGGATTTGGCGAGGCCCAGATTCAGTATGTCGGAGGCGGGCAGTGCGATACCCCTTCCAGCTCTTGTGTACTCATCCGTGTTCAGCCGAAAGCCAACCAGTCGGGAACTGTTATCCTGCAGGCGATCAAGACGAAACTGGGCGCCGGTTACAATTTCCGCAACGAGCAGGAAATAGGACCGAAGGTCAGCCAGGAACTGTTCCATGACGGCGTGCTGGCCACAGTTCTCGCCGTCGTAATGATTTCGACCTATGTCGCCTTCCGGTTCGAGTGGCAATATGGCGTCGGCGCGCTTATTGCGACCGGCCACGACGTATTCGTGACGGCGGGCCTGTTCTCGGTCCTGCACATGGACTTCACCCTTAACACGGTAGCGGCGCTTCTGCTGCTCGCTGGTTATTCAATCAATGACACAGTAGTGGTGTTCGACCGCATCCGGGAGAACCGACGCAAATACAAACGGATGAGGCTTGCCGATCTCATCAATCTTTCGACCAATCAGATCGCGACGCGAACCACGCTGGTATCCGCGGCCACGGCTTTGTCGGTCGTGCCAATGCTCTTCGGAGGTCCGGTATTACTCAACTTCAGCGCCGCGATTCTTTTCGGCATATTGATCGGCACATTTTCTTCGACCTATGTCGCCGCGGCGCTGCTGCTCTACTTGCCCGCCCCTGCTGGCGCCACCGACGAGCCAGGGCTGCCGCCCACGCAAATCACCAACAGTTATCCCACAGAATCGCACCGCAACCCTTAATTCAAGGGTTCGCTGGCGCCTGGCAACGTCACGCGCTGCAGCAGTGCAGGCATCGTCAGGCCCTGGACGATGACGGAAAAAGTAACAACACCGAACGTTGCGATTACGACAGTGCCGCGCATAGGAAGCGAGTCCGGCAACGACAAAGCGAGCGCAAGACCCAAAGCGCCGCGCAAACCTCCCCAAAACAGGACGTGCTGCTCGACTAGCATTACAGTTGTAATTTTACCGGACTTCTGAATCCATGGGTGACCATGATTCGGAGGGTCATGGATGGTGGGAGCATCGATCGAGACGACATTGGAGCTTTGGGCGACGTCGTTACGG